>Ga0302267_10001636_pt1 | contig 28277 bp, 14 predicted proteins | sample III_Bog_E1_3_FD_194555 | JGI IMG/M metagenome (GOLD analysis project Ga0302267, IMG submission 194555) | Peat permafrost microbial communities from Stordalen Mire near Abisko, Sweden - III_Bog_E1_3 | ecosystem: Environmental > Terrestrial > Soil > Wetlands > Peat | place: Sweden: Abisko...
AGAATCTGCCACTGCGTGGAAAAACTATCAAGCCGCGTAGCGGTCAGCTGGTGCATCTGCGTGAGAAAGCCCGGCAGATCAGCAGTAGAAGCAGGATCGGTGGTCGCGAGCACAGCACCGAATGAATCTCCGCCCAGGCCGAAACTCAGGATTGCCCGGCCACCGACAATCTCTGGCGAAAGCTCAACGCCATGCCAGAGATCGTAGAACTTCCATCCCGGGTGATACTCCACTTCCAACTGCTCGCCCTTCACATCAAACTCATTGCGGTTGATGATGGTCCACAGCGTACGGTCTTTACCCGGCCATTTACTGGCGTACACATTGGCCCGCAGCATCGGGGTATGCGGCTCCCAGCCGGAACTGGTCAGCAGATCACCGAACTTCCGCATGATGGGTGCAATGCGTCTCACCGCTTCCGCGTCGCGCGGCGTCATGCTGTTCCATATGCCCCAGATATTCTCCCAGGTCTCCATGCCGACGCCATTGAAAAATGCGTACTGCAGGTCGGCCATCTTATTCCGCTGCCAGCGGTCTGAGATATTGGTCAGGTGGCGCGGTTCGAGCCACTTGTATTTATCGACCAGCTCAGGCCCAAGCAGACCAATCTCCGGACGGATGCCTGTCAGTTCCTGCGGAGTAGGCGCAGCTTGCGCCCAGCTGAGATTGTTGTAGGCCAGAGCTTCATCCACCTGCAGATGCTCCGGTTCAAAGGCGAGCGGATGGCCCGTTTTGTCTGACGCCATGCGAAATGCACGCGGCACTTCAATCATGGTGTCGCCATTTACGCCATCAGCACCCACCGCAGACAATTCCTCGGCGAGTGCATCTTCCTCCGGACGTCCAACATCGCGGGTCCCCTGATCCCACAGCATCACAGGAAATAAAACGCGCACGCCACGGCGATGAAAGTCTGCCACCATCTGGCGAATGCCGGCAATGCCACCGGGCATGTCGTGAAACATATCGAACTGATTGCGGTTATCGATCCCCATGTTGGGATATGTAGGCCATACCAGCACGGCATCAATGCCGCCATACCGCTTCTGCAGATCATCAAGATAGCGATCTACGGTATATTTGCGCGCTATCGGGTCATAGAAGTAACGATCCTCAATCATCATCTGGGGCTGCATGAAACTGCTCTGCGTCCATTTGAGTTCGGGCCTGTCGTATTCCGATCCCGAATAGCCCATGCGCTTGAGCTGTTCCGTACGCCAGCGCTTCATATCGTGCAGCCATGCAGGAAACTGCGCCGGCGTAGCCGGACCGGAGATGTGGTTGGCGTTCGTCACAATCGCCGCGTCCTGCGCGAGCGCATTGCCGCAACAGAAGGCGCAGTACAATCCCAGACCGAATGCAATCAATCTCCGCGACATGAAATACGCCTCCCTGGGGCCACATGCGGGAGAGCTGCGCCATGCAGCTCTCCCTATCCGTTAGAACGACAGGCGCAGTGCAAACTGCAATGTGCGCGCCGGACCGGAGCCGCCAATCTTGCCGCCGCTGGCCCCTGTCGCAACTCCATTCGGATTGTTGAAGTTTACGTTGTTGAACAGATTGAACGCCTCTGCACGGAATTGCAACGCGGCCATATGGTAAACCGGGAATGATTTGAAGGCCGAGAAATCCGTATCCACATACCCTGGACCAAGCATAAAGTCGAACGGCGTGTTGCCGTAGGGTGTGCCTGTTCCTGGTATGGCGAAGGCAGCTTTGTTGTAATAGGCCGCGGCGCGGGCCGCCCGGCTCCTATTGGTTGGCAGATAGGGATTCCCGATGATGTTCGGGCGATCCGTCGTACTGACACCATCGAAGTTCGTATCGGAGCCGCTGGTGATATTGAACGGCGAGCCGGAGTGCAGCGTGGTGATTCCGTTCAGTTGCCAGCCGCTCAGAACCTGCTTGCCGACGACGCCGAGATAGTGAATCGATGGAGATACCCAGATATAGGAGGCAACAAACACCTGGGGTACATCGATGGAGAGCAGTCCTCTTGCACTATTAATGTCGTAAGAGTTGACCGGTGCGCCAAATCCCATTGCCTTTGACCAGACATAGCTCATCTGCAATGAAAATCTGTGATCAAATTGCCGCGTCAGCGTCGCCTGCAATGAGTGGAATGACGTATTGCTAATGGGCGCCACCTGCGAGATGGAGGCAAAGGTATACGTTGCCGGAGTCGGCTCATACGGCCGCCGTGCGTTGATCTGCGCTGTCGAGCCGCAGGTAGAAGTGGTGCAGGTTGGTGAATAGATCGGCGCATTGATATCGCGCGTCAGGTAAAAATGCCGTGAGACATTGCCGACGTAGGCAATCTGCGAACTCCAGCGCGTACCGTACTGCTGCTGAATACTCAGATTGAACTCCTGCACCGAAGGAATATTCTTTGCGTTCGGAGTCATGCTGAACAAGCTTGCGCCGGAGAGGAAGACTGCATTCGATACCGACGGTGTGTAAGGAAATGGATCGGTGCCGGCGGGAGTTCCAGCGGGGCACGGTGGCACTGTTCCGCCATAGGGGCAGACCAGGTTCGGCGTCTTATTGACGGTTACAGAACGCGAAAATGGCTGCTGCACCAGATTGTTTGAAATCGCTACTTGATCGATTGCCGCGTAGAACAGACCGTACGATCCGCGCAAAGACATCTTGCCATTGCCAAAGACGTCATAGGCGAACCCGAAGCGCGGTGCAAAGGTATTCCATGGTGTATGAAAAATGCCGTCGGGAATTCCGGCGTCACCCGCCGTGAGCAGGCCGAGAGGCGCATTCGGAAAGCGAGTGGACTGTACGCCGGGAACAAATGTTCCGGTATTGTTCTGCCCGGTATACATCGGGTAGTACTCCCAGCGCAGACCGAGATTGAGCGTCAACCGCCGGGCGATCTTCCAGTTGTCCTGGATAAAAACTGAAGGGTCCTGCGAATGGCTGCGGAAAAAAACGCCATTGTTCTGGGTCAGCGAATTCGCTTTTCCTTCCAGAAAATCGACGAACGCATACCCCGTGCTGGATCCCGTGAACGTGAAGAGGCCGTTGGACGAAGCGCCGCCGGTGCTGCCGAAGCGATCCCACATATAGGCTCCGCCCATCTTCATCTCATGTTTCCCGATTGTCCAGTTGAAGGTATCGGAAGCCCCAAGCGTGGACGACGGAAGATTATTCGGCCCCGCGTTGCTTGTTCCCATCGTCCACCATCCGGTAATGGCGAAGTAGGATTGGGCGTTGTAGTTGCCGCCTTCCGCCGCCTGGCTGCCAAGATCAGCCAGCATGTGCTGATTGCCGTAGATATTCGCAATGATGTAGTGATTGAGCGAATAGTATGCACGGAAGTCGTTCACCTTAGTCGGCGAGATGAGCCAGGTATCACTGACCACGGCGTTGTACTGCCCCTCATAATTTTGCATGCCGGCGTAGCTCAGAATCTGGTTTGCTCCGGCCGCCGGATTGTTCGATGTGCCCCGCTCCATGAAGAACATCGCCGCGAGTTTATGTTTCGCGCCCAGTTGATAGTCAACTCGCCCCATGCCCTGATCGGAGATCACGTTTGCATTGGCTGACTGCTGCGCCGGATTATCATAGCCGGTCGCCACAGACGTGCCATTCGAGGAGCCGGCTGGCACGAATTTGAGCAGCGCCTGCGCCACAGGGTCAAGCAGGTTCGGGCAGATCACATATTGCGTGCCTCCGCAGGATACATTGGGGCGCAGGGCAGCCGGAGTGCTGCGAAAATCGCCCGTCGCTTCCAGCGCCGTTGGTGTTACCAGGGCATTCGAAGTAATATTCGCCGGCGTATGCGAGCGCAACCCCTGATAGGTCACAAAGAAGAATGCCTTGTCTCGGAATCGCGGCATGATAGGCCCGCCAAAGTTTCCACCAAACTGGTTCTGGTGCAGAGGGGTCACGGTACTATCCAGATACTTCTTTGCCGTGAACATATTATTCCGCAGATATTCAAAGAGCAGACCGTGATATTGGTTCGTGCCCGAGCGCGTGATTGCACTAATGACACCAGCCGGCGAGCGGCCAAACTCTGCATCAAAATTCGTCGTCAGCACACGGAATTCCTGCAGCGCATCGGGATTCGGCAGTAGGTTACCGCCAAATTGCCACAGGTTTGTATCGTAGGCGCCATCCAGATAGAAAGCGGTATTGTTGGTTGGCAGCCCATTTACGCTCAACTGCGTGCCGGCGCGTGATCCGGTCGCCACATCGGGTGTGTAGTTGGTTATGCCGGGCGTGATCTGGACCAGGTCATAGGCATTGCGGCCATTGGTCGGCAAATCCTGAATGCGCTTTTCATCCACGGTAAATGCGAGCTGCGATTCGCGCGTGTCCACCAGCGCGGTGGATGCTTCCACAGTCACTTCCTGGCTGGATGAACCTGCCTCCAGGGAAAAATTGGCATGCACGTTCTGATTGGCATCAAGGCGGATATTGTTCTGCGTATGGGTCTGGAATCCATTGACCTGCGCGGTAACTTTATAGTCGCCCGGCACCAGGGTAAGGAAGGTGTAATTGCCGGAAGCATCCGTCGGGTTGACCTGGCTCTGCCCTGTATTGATGTTCGTCACAGTAACTTTGGCCTGTGGAATCACAGCTCCCGTCGTGTCTGTCACCGTACCGTAGATGGAGCCGGTTGGGCTCTGTGCCCGGGCCGCAGCCGCACAGAGAAGCAGACAAGCACTGAGAAGCAGCACATAACCGTCATGCAAGAGATTGTGAAATTTACTGCTAACTTTCATATTGCCTCCACTGTCATCTGGTGATGCATGGAACCGGTCGAGCGGCCTGCAGACTTATTTTCTGTCGGCAGACAATAAATATGAATCGATTCATTTAGCGGGCAACAATTTATATGTCCCTTGTTCCCCATGTCAACAAAAATCAGTCGCCCATCCTTCCGGGAATGCTCGTACCCCTTCGTTCGGAGGGAGTATCTGGTCTGCATTGCTATTGCGTCTGAATCACAACCTTGTCAATTGCCCCAGTAAAGCGCGCAGGAACCGTATATTCCGTGCTCACTGCCGATCCCAGATCGCTGCCGACATCCATCGTCTCAGCCCCGGACCAGTAGCCCCCTGTCTGCGGAACATTCACAAAATGGGCCTCGCCATCCGGCACACCATCCACCGTGAGCCTGCCGGTATAAGCCGTCGGCTTGCGGCGCGCGGCCTCCGCATCGCCATTGAACTTGTCAGATCCGGCTTCAGTAGCGTCTGGCGTCATGTCCAGCACAATGTGCGCATGTCCTGGCTTCAGCTTCTTGCTGGAAACAAGTTGCCCGGAGCGATTGCCAAAGACTGTGACCTCATACATCAGATGGTCGTCTTTGAGGAAGAGGGATGTTCCGCCGTAGTGTCCGCCCTGGGCCACGATTACGCCCTGCGCTCCATGCTCAGGAATCGTGACGTCGGCTGTAATGGTGTAGGCGGCACCACCGCCCAGCCGCGGATTCGCAACGTCCTGCAATCGGTCTACGCCCTCGCGATAGGTCCAGGTCTTCGTCGCGGGCTCCGGTCGGTCAATGAGCCCACGCAGCGGCAGCAAGGGATAGATATTCGTCTTGCGCGCTTCAGCGTCAAAGAGCGCTTTCATCTCTGCAAGCTTCTGCGGATACTTCTTTGCAAGGTCTTCGGTCTGGCTGTAATCCTTGTCGAGGTTGTACAGCTCCCATGGATGAATCTTTCCTCCAAGCAACTCCTCCTTGCTGAAGCCGGGACTTCCAATCCGTTCCCACGATGAGCGCAGCAGCTTGCCTGCCCACCAGCCATCTTTGTAGATAGCCAGGTTCCCATTCGTCTCAAACACTTGTACATGGTGTCGACTCGGCGCATCAGGATGGTCGAATGTATAGACCAGGCTTGTGCCGTAGAGAGGCATTTGTTTCACGCCATTCACTATCGTCGGGGGCGTAATGCCCGCGGCTTCATACAGGGTTGGCGCAATATCATCCAGGTGGCCAAACTGAGTTCGCATCCCACTGCTCTTAATCCGGTCGGGCCATGCGATCACCATGGGGTCGCGCGTGCCACCCAGATGCGAAGCGTCCGCTTTGGTTCCCTGGAAAGGCGCACTCAGAGCCCAGGCCCACGCAGCGGCAGCGCCATTCATATCCAGTTCGCTGCCCAGCTGATCATCATTTTTCAGACGCTCCTGAATGCTGGCTGCCATACCATTGACGTTGCGCTCATCATAGCCGGTTGGCCCATCTTCGCCGCAGGCTCCGTTATCTCCGAAGATCTCAATGACGAGCGTGTTATCCGCCTCGCCTTCCTCTTTGACCGCATCGATCAGGCGGCCGATTTCATGGTCAGCCTGTGCGGTAAATCCGGCATAGACCTCTGCCTGGTGAGCCAGCAGTTTCCTCTCATCTTCCGGCAGCGAATCCCATGCTGCCAGTCCCGGCGGGCGCGGCGCATCCTTCGCATCCGCTGGTATGATTCCCATCTTCTTCTCACGCTCAAAGTTCTCTACTCTAAGCTTGTCCCAGCCTTCATCAAATTTTCCCTTGTACGGCTCAATCCATTCTTTCGGAACCTGATGAGGTGTGTGCGTTGCCGCCGTCGCAAAATACAGAAAGAATGGCTTGTCGTGTGCCACCGCATCATGACGATGCAGCCATCGGATCGCATCGTCCGTCATATCCGTTGTCAGACTGTAACCTTCCTTCGGCGTTTGTTGAGGCTCTACCGGAGTGGTGTTGCGGTACAGCCGCGGATTGTATTGGCTGTCGAATGCACTGAGAAAGCCGTAGAAATAATCGAATCCCAGCCCTGTGGGCCAACGGTCAAACGGGCCGGCCGGCGAAACCTCCCATACCGGGGTGTTGTGCCATTTGCCGAATGCCGCGGTGTTGTAGCCATTGTCCTTCAGCACCTCGGCCACGCTCGCGGCACTCTTCGGCCAGATGGAGTTATAACCCGGATAGCCTGCGGCAAACTCCGTAATCGTGCCGAAACCTACCTGATGATCGGTGCGGCCACTCAGTAAGGAAGCGCGGCTCGGCGCGCAAATTGCATTGACATGGAACCGGTTGTAGCGCAGACCACTGGCTGCCAGGCGATCGTAATTTGGCGCAGCAATCGGCCCGCCAAATGTACTTGTGGTGCTGAAGCCGACATCGTCTACCAGGATTAAAAGAATGTTGGGCGCGCCCTTAGCCGCAGTCACTGGCGCAGGCCACGCCGGAACGGATTGGCGCATATCCGGATTCATTTTCCCTGTGAAAGTTGCGTCGGGCTTCGGCAGAATACTCTGCGCCAGCAAAGACGTGGTAGCGGTAATCCCCATGACGGCTGCTGCAACTAAACTGCTCACCGGTTTCATTGTCAGTCTCCTGGCAGGCGGTAAGGCCGGGCAACTACCGCCAAATATGAATCGTTTCATTTTCCAGCAGAGAAAATACTCTCCGCCGCGAATCGCTGTCAAGACCCTTCTGTTCCGCGCCCGTCAGACAATGAAACCGATGTGTACTGAATGGGATTACGACGAAGCACCTCGGCCTCACGCCCAAGGTGGGTGGCCCATACCATTACCTCCTCGCCGCTCGTTCTAACTCGCCACCGGAATGGGTGCCCTACTCATCCCGGTGGCATTTTTACGACGCACAGCTTCAGGGGTTGACGGTAAGGGGGATACTCAGGCTTTGCTGTATGTTAGCGCTGCCCGAGCCCGCTGTGGCCGTCATGTTGACGACGACAGAGACGTTTGCGGTACCAGTGGGAGTAGTGAAGTCACCACCGCCGCAGGCAGTGGCACCCAACGCAACCGTGGCGAGCAGAAGAAGCAGCGGGCGCTGTAGCTTTTTCGGCAGACGCTTCCGGCCAAGACCGCAGAGCAACGTGAGCATGATTCCGGGAATCCAGAAGATGGCAGCGGCAGTCCCGGTCATCCCCGTGGCTGTAGAGAGCGTGTAGATAGTGAGGACCGTGGAGACGGGCGTATTCGCTCCATCAGCGGTCAGCGTGGCGGGTATGAAGATGCAGGAAGAGTAAGCCGGCAAGCCTGTGCAACTGAGGGTAGCGGTTCCCTTGTAGCCGAAGGTCGGCGTCAAAGTGATGGTGGTGGAGGCAGACTGGCCCTTGCTCAGAACGATGCTGGGCGGGTTGGCCACCAAGGTGAATCCGGGAACACCGGCGGTGATATTAAGCGTAAGCGTTGACGGGCTGGAGACTGAGCCGTCGCTGTCAGTGACGGTGAGTGTGACGATGTACAGTCCAGCGGTGGAATAGATGTGTGCCAGCGAGTCGCTTGTGGTTGTTGTGATGGTTGCACTGTCACCGAAGTTCCATGAATAAGTGGCGATAACTGCGGGAGACGAAGCGGTGGATCCACTGCCGCTGAAAGTAAGTGCATTTCCAGTGTTGCCGTTACTGGGACCACTAAGGCGCGCCACTGGTGGAGTATGGAGAGTAATCGTGGGCATGTCCGTGACGTGAATCGCCTCCGTCACATTGATGCTGAGTGGAGAGAGCGGCGGTGTCACGATGTCCGTAATGTGAATCGCCTCCGTGACCCCAATGATGGCAGCAGAGAGAGGAGGCTTCACTGTGTCTGTGATGTGGATCGTCTCCACGACGCCGATGATGGCCGGAGCAACAGGCGGCGTTACAGTATCAGCGATATGGATAGCTTCCGTGACGCCAATGACGGCTGGGGAGATGGGCGGCGTTACCGTGTCGGTGATGTGGATCGTCTCCACGACTCCAATCACGACCGGGGAGACAGGCGGCACTACGTTGTCAGTGATATGAATGGCTTCGGTAACTGCGACAATCACCGGGGCAACGGGCGGCGTGATTGTGTCGGAGACGTGGATCGTCTCAGTGACATTGACCAACACGGGTGGTCCCGACACAGCGGGGAGCGTACCAGTGCCAACAAGTTGCGCGGTCTGAGGAGCGTTGCCTGCAGTGTCCATCACGCTGACAGTGGCTGTGAGCACATCGGGTGGCGGTGCGTTGACGTAGGTTCCACCAAGGATCGCCGGGCTGAAGGTGACAAAAATAGTGCAGGATGAATTGGCCGCGAGCGATGAGCCGCAGTTATTTGTCTGTCCAAAAGAACTCGCATTGGCCCCCCCGATGCTGATGGACGAGATGGGTAGCGCCGTGGCCCCGTTGTTGGTGAGCGTGAGCGACTGTGGAATCGAGGTACCGCCCTGCGCGACAGAGAAACTAACCAGGAACGGAAGTAGCGTGACATCGGGTGGCGTACCGTAGGCATTCCCAAATAGCGCGATTGGCTGAGCGCCACTGCGCGATGGTGCATTGTCGTTGACCAGGTCAATGCCCGTGAGCCACTCTCCATTGGCGGTGGAGGTCAGCGGTGTGAAATCGACACTCACCGGGCACTCATAGCCGGAGCCTACGGAGCCGACGGTGTAGCAGTCTGACGTTCCGGTCGGGCTGGTGACGTCGCGGGTGTAGTTCGTGCTGGAGATGCCCCACGTGGAAGAGAGGAAGGGGGTGGTGAAGCTGACGAAGCCGCTGTTGCCGATGTTCGTGACCGTGGCGGTCTGCGGGGGGCTTACTGTATCTACCTGCTGCTGTACAAAGGCGTTTGCCGTGTCATTCGAGCCGGAGAAGTTCAGCACGGACTGCGTAACGTCTACTTTGCGCACGCCACCAAAGGCGCTGGAGATGTAGAGGTTGCCGTTACCGTCGAGCCGGACGAAGCCTGGCTCATCGAGGGTTGCCAGCGTGGCATCGCCGTCGGATGTGCCGCTCGGCGGTTGAGCCAAATCGCCAAAGCCGTGGTTGATGTAGTTGTAGCTGCCGGGAAGGCCCGTGATGTTATGAATGACGCCAGTGGATGCATCGACGCGACGCACGTGGCAGCCGTACTGGTCGACGAGATATATGTTGTTGGCCGCGTCAAACGCAACGTCAGTGATGGAGGAGAAGCCCGCAGCTGTGGCGAGGCCGCCATCGCCATTACTGGTGGCGCAGTAGGTTCCAACATAAGAAACAACGTAGTTGGCTCTCCCCGCCACCGTGCTGATTGCGCCGGTCGCTGGGTTTATCGTGCGCAGCAGGTTACCGTTGTCCACGAAGTAGAGGTTGCCGTTGGAGTCAAATGCAAGTGCGGTAGCACTCAATTTGGCTTGTGCTGCCTGCGTACCGTCAGCGCTGTAGCCGTAGGTGCCGTTGCCGGCAACGGCAGTCACGATTTTAGTAGTAGCGTCTATCCGGCGGATGAGCGAGTGATATGTGGTGGCACTATTGACGATGAGATATCCGGTGTCAGAGAAGTAGATGTTACCGGAAGCGTCGAGTGCGATACCGGCGACGGTTTCTACGGTAGCAGCGGAGGCGAGGCAGCCATCGCCCAGAGCATCTGTCTGCGCAGCGCAACCGGGACCACCAAAGTAGGTACCCTGGTTCTGCCACTGCACGGTTCCATCGGTGACCTTGGCGCCGGTTGTGGTGGACCAGATAGGCTGTGTGCTACCCGTGGTACCGCCGGAAATGGCCACATAAAGATACTTCACGCTGCTCACCGTCACGACCAGGCGCGACGTGACGACGAAGGCCGTAGCAGTCGACCAAGACCCCGGTGCGGTGAATCCAGCCGCATCGGTGATCAGGCTGGTCGCCGGATCGACATAGCGAAGCTCGCTGGGCTGGTTGTAATTCTGGCCGCTGTTATCGCCGATGTAGAGCCCGCCCTTCGCATCCAATGCAAGCGGCATGGGTGAAATGAAGGAGAGCTGCGCGCCCAGCGCAGTGCCTCCGTCGCCGCTGAGCGGCTGCACATAACCGCCAGTCAGGAACGGTGTGCCAGCGTAGAGATGAATGTTGCCGCTGGTATCCGTCTTCCAGATGACCGCGTGCTGTGTATCCGCAAGGAACATCTCACCGGCTGCGTCCATGGCCATGCCATCGGTGAAACCCACCGCAGCGGCAGTGGCGGGCCCGTCCGCACCGATGATGCCATTGGAGTAGCCGTAGCCGCTGCCGACGACTGTGGTGATGATGCCGGGTGTGAGCGCGGCCTGCGGCCCCTGCCCAGTGCCGGTCAAGCCGAAGGCATACGGCTGCGCGTTGCCACCCTCCAAATCCACCACACCGAGGGGAGCGTTGCGCGCGCCGGGCGCAGAGGGCGTGAAGGTGATGGGAACTGAGCAGACTGAGCCTGCGGGGTTCACGGTGGTGCCGTCTACGGCGCAGCCGGTGATGGTGCCGATGCTGTATTCCGTGAAGCCGGATTGAATCGCGACGGAACGCAATGCGACAGCCTTCGCAAGTGTGAGCGTCACCGTCTGAGTACTGCTGGCGCCTACCGTGGTGATGGGAAATGCAGTGTTCGCTGCCGTGATGCTGCTGCCGATCATGGGATTGCCAGTGGTGCCGACCATGTGCTCGCTCTGGGTGATGTACTCGTACGCACCCTGGAAGATGCGCACGCCACCGGAGTCATCCTGAACACTGAGATCCGCGGAATCGTAGGCCCATGTCGATGGGGAGAAGGAGAGCGTGAGACTGCAGCTGGCGTTGACGGCGAGCGTAGTGCTATTGCAGCCGTTGGTGACAATGGCGAATTTTGACGGGTCATAGCCGGTGATGGTCCAGCTGTAGGGGTCGTAGTGCAGCGTGTTCGAGCCTGTGTTTGTAAAGATGACGGTCTGCGTACCTGTCGTGCCGGGCGTGGTATTGCTGAAGATCACTTCCGAAGTGGAGAAAGTGCCCACCGGAGCTGTCCCGGTGCCGGTGAGTGCGAGCGTCTGCGTACCGCCGCCGTTGCTGGCGTTGTCCTGCACATTCAGAGTAGCGCTGGTATTGCCAAGTGCCGTGGCGAAGAAGGTGACGGTGATCTGGCAGGAGGCTCCGGCGGCAAGTGTGTTGCTGGAGAAGGTGGAGTAACCGCAGGTATCGCTCTCACTGAATGAGCCGAAGGTCGAGAAGTAGATAGCTGTGAGCCTGAGTGCGATGCTGCTGGTGTTTGTGAGCGTGAAGGTCTGCGTCGCGGAGGCTGATTCATCGACTACGGAGACGAAGTTTGCCGGCGTACCGGTCAGTGTGGCCGTAGGCAGCGGGCCGGTTCCAGTGCCTGTAAGCTCGATGATCCCACCTGAGCCCGAGGAGGCATAGGAAGCTGGGGCAGTCCCATCGACTACCGGTTGGAATACGACGCCAACTGAGCAGGTGTGGCCGGGAATCAATGTCTGATTGCCTGAGGTATCGCAATCTGTAATAGAGGAAACAAACGGATCGGTGTAGGGCACGACGCTGAATGGCAGCAAGGAGACGCCATTGTTCTGGTTGAGCTGCGCGGTAAAAGATGTGGGTTGCAGAAGTGTGTAGTTGTTACTCCCGGCTGAGGGAAGAATGTCCTCATCCGTAAGCAGGACGACGCCAGTCGCGCTGGTCGTGCCAACATTTACCGAGCCGAAATTTAAAGCGGACTGGTTGGCTGCGATCTGACGCACGCCATCGGATTCAAGCAGGTCGATGTTGCCGTAGGTATCCACAACGGCGCCGAGCATGCCACTGAAACCGGCTATACCTGAAGTAGAGCCGTCGCCGGAGGCCGTGCAACTCCCCGATCCGGCAATGGTGGTCATCAAGGGATTCGCCGGATTGTCCTGCACGGTCGGGTTGTACTCCAACAACTGGCAACCGTTGCGCAGGGTGAAGTACATATCATCGGCGGCGTCGAGTGTAACGCTGGTGACGGCGTCCGTGCCCTGGTAGATGGTGGTGATGTTGCCGGTAAGAGCATCCACGCGACGCAATGCGTCGTTAGAGCTATCTGCGATGTAGAGGTCCCCGCTGGAATCGACCGTAACACCGAGGGGAGCGTTCAGATTGGCAGCGCTTGCGAGGCCACCATCACCGTTGTTCGCGGCGGGTGCGTTAGCCGGTCCTCCGACGATGGTATAAATATCACCCGCGACAGGTGTAGTCCCGGGGATTTGCAGCGCTATCTGCGCGGCCAGTTGTGCACCGGATTGGTAGACGACGCGGATGGCATTGTTGCCCGCGTCTGCAATGTAGAGATTGCCGAAGCCATCCACGGTGATGCCCGCAGGCTGGTAGATTTGCGCCGCGTTGGCTGGGCCGAGATCGCCGGTGAAGCCTGTACCCGCTGTCTCCACGCTGTTGAGCGTGCCCGCGACGGTGCCAATGACGCCGCTGGGATAAACAATGCGGACAGCATTGTTTCCAGTATCCGCAATGTAGAGATTGCCGTAGACATCGAGCGCAATGCCGGTTGGACCATTCAGATGAGAACTGGTGGCATAGACTCCGTCGTTTCCTGCCCCTGCAGTGGACCCTGCCGCTGCACCGGCAGCAGGCGCGATGCCCGCAATGGTGTATATGTTGCCGTACTGAGGGTTAGTGAGATTGGGAATCCTGCCGCCTTGATAGACGACACGGATCACATTATTCCCGGTGTCGGCAATATAGATGTCTCCATATGCATCAACGGTGATGGCTCCGGGGTTGCGGAAGAGCGCCGCGCTGGCGGGGCCTCCGTCTCCGGCAAAGCCGCTGGCGGATGGCGAATCCGACCCGACGAGATCGGAGACCAGGCCCGGGTAGAGCACGGGCGTGGGATAGCGGCCTGATCCGGTGAGCAAAAAGGTCTGCAACTGCGGCACCATGGTTACCTGGTCCTGGTAGTAGATCTGCAGGCCGGCCGAATTGCTGAAAGGCAGCGGCGCGCTAGCATAGCCGACATGGTTGGGCTGGAAGTTGACGGTTATAGTGCAAACGCTGCCCGCCGGCAGGTCCGTATTCAGCGAACAACTATTGTTGAGGACATAGTAGGAGTAGTTGCCGACCACGTTGATGGAGTTGAGCACCACATCATCCGCGCCGACGGTGAGCGTGAGCGTCTGTTGCGTGTTCTGGTTGGTGGCGAGTACGCCGAAGTCGGTGCCGGTGAGTTGTAATTCCTGCGCCGTCGCGGCAGAAGCGAACGCAGAGCATAACAACAGCAGGCACAAGGCCATACGCAGCAGCTTGCATGCGCGCGGATGCACGCACAATGCTGCCGCTGCAGCGGTTCCCGTGTTGGCGATGCGGTGCCCCATAGCCTCTCCTCGTCTCCGTGGGCGAACTGAGCGTGCCGTGAGGGACTAGGAGAAGCTTATGGTGACGGAGACCTGGACGATCTGGCCTGCCACGATGCCAACACTGGTGATCGTGGTACCGGTGAAAGCAGCAGGGAGACCGGATCCACCACTGGGAAGCGAAACGATAGTGTTTGCGGGCACGTTGGTTTGCGATCCGCAACTAGAGGGGGCAGAGTTGGAGAGAGTGGAACCGGACGTGGCACAGTTCCAGAACAGTGTGCCAACAGAAGTAATGCTTCCAGCCTGCGACGCCGTAATCTGAGCTGAGAGCTTGAGCGAGTATGTAAAGTTTGGGCTCGTACCGGTGGTGACAACCGTCGGCACCAGGGTAGCAACGCACGCTGACGGGGTGGGGCAACCAGCGCCACTATTATTTAGCTTCGTGAATTGGCCGTTGCTGTATTCCGACATGTAGCAGTATTGGTATCCGCAGAATGTAGCGTTGACGCCGCCACTCGATAGGAAGATTACCGGTTCTCCGACGGTTGCAGTACCAGCAAGAAGGGTTGTCAGATTGAAGCCGAGGTCCACCATACTGTTTTCAAACTCATGATGCTGCGCCAGAGAGCCATCAGGGTTGCGAACATCAATGACCCAGTGGCCGTGCACCTTGATTCCCTGTTGCGCGCCGGTGTTCGGCACAGCAGACTCTACTTCAGCCGCAGGCTTTACCGCCGCCGCAGGCGCCGGAGTTTGTGGGGCGCTCTTTTGCTGGGCAAGCACATCCGGGGCGCAGGCCAACAGCGAGCAGGCAAAAGCGAGGCTGGCGATGAATAACTGGTATGTCTTCATGGTGGGTTTCTCCGTGGTTAGAGTGGCGATCGTCATAAGGCTTCTCCTGAAAGAACCGGATGGTAAGGCACGAGCGTGCAAAGCGACTCCGAGCAGATGTGTACCCTCCCCGAGGGTGACTCCTGAAAGTGCAGCTTCCGGGCCTCCAGCCAGCGGTAGATATCGCGCGGTGTAGCCCCGATTACGGCAGCAGCGGCGTCTGCCACCAGCATCAAAACCTCATGCCCGCACTGGGCGCACGGGCCAGTGAAGGCCACCCCGGGCGGATAAAGAATGTGTACCGTCTCGCGCTCGATCGATATCACGATGCGGCGAGGCGGCAGCCCGGGATCTTCGTCCTTCGGCTTGCGGCGTCGAGTATGGGAGAATATGTTCAACCAACGCTCCTGCCGAGAATGGGGGTACTCAGTTCAAGGCTGGCAATCGTTACCCGGTAACCGTAGCTGCAACTTCCCCGAACACCTAATTAATCGTTCTGAATTGTTCTTTAGGCCTTGTATGTCTCTGACAAACAAACGCATATACCGCTTTGGCGATTTCGAACTGAAACCCTCTTCGCGTACGCTTGTACGCAAGGGCAGGCCTGTTCCCCTGGGTTCCAAGGCCTTTGAGGTACTCGTCTGTCTTGTCGTGCACCACGGCGACGTGGTGACCAAAGACCAGATGCTGAAAATGGTTTGGCCAAACTCTTTCGTCGACGAGGGCAATCTCTCCCAACACATATTTGCCCTGCGCAAGGCGCTGGCAGACAGCGCGGGTTACATTGTCACAATTCCCGGGCGCGGCTATCAGTTCATAGCAGCCGTGAACGAGGTCCAGCCGGAGCTTGCCTCAGCCGGGATCCCCTCCACCTCTCCGGCGCAGGATGCATTCGTAGTACAGACCACCCGGGAACGGGCACATCTCGTGATGGAAGAGAGCGATAGGGAAATTCACCCCCCTCCACCTCGCGCATTCCTTCCAGGTGCGGCGCGCACATCCCGGAAATGGCTCGTCATGCTCGGCGCATTTGCTGTAGCGGCTGCAGCGGCGATTGGCCTGATCGCATGGCATCGCGCATCCAATGTCCATCCACAAAGTAAGTCCATCGTGTTAGCCGACTTTGGAAATCGCACCGGCGACGGCAGCTTTGACGCGGTGCTTCGGCAGGCGCTGCAGATCGATCTCGACCAATCCCCTTCCCTGAATGTGATGAGTGAGTCTGGCGCACTGGCGACGCTGCAGCGAATGGATCGCAGGCCTGACACCGCATTTACTCCCGCGGTGGCGCGCGAGGTCTGCGAACGCAGCAACCGGCAGGCGTTCGTCACCTCATCCATTGCACAAATCGGTCAACACTACTTGCTCACACTGGAAGCCACAGACTGTATAACCGGCAACGTTCTGGCCGCGGCCAAGAGTGAAGCGCCCGGTAAGAACGACATCCTCGCTGCACTGGACACAGCGGCCAATACGCTGCGCCGGGGGCTGGGAGAATCCACCCAATCGATGGAGCGCTTCCAGGTGCCGGTAGCCCAGGCCACCACGTCGTCGTTCGAAGCGCTCAAGGCCTACTCCACCGGCGAGTATCTACTGGGCCGTATGGGCGAAGAACAGAGCGAAACGTTGCCTCTCTTTAAGCAGGCGGTACAGTTGGATCCGAACTTTGCCATGGCCCAAATGGCGGTAGCCACGGCCTATAACGCAATGGGCGAGACTGCGCTGGCCTCGCCGTACTACCAGAAGGCCTTCGACCTGAGCGGACACGTCAGTGAGAAGGAGAAGCTATACATTCAGGCACACTACTATGCCGATGATCTGCAGGATCTTGACAAGGGCATCCGGGGGTACCAACTGTGGGCCACCACATATCCAGGAGACTGGGGACCATGGCTGAATATTGCGATCCTCGAGGGCGAGCTTGGGCAGGGTGTACCCGCCGTGGAGGCGGCAGAGCATGCGCTGCAACTCGACGGGACCCGCGGCATCATCTACAGCACGCTAGCCCGCGCCTACATGCGCGTCAATCGATTTGATGATGCAAAGAGCATTGCAGAACGTGCTCTTGCACTGGGTAAAGACTCGGATGGTATTCACTTCATACTTTTTGAAATCGGCTTTCTCGCCAATGATGAGGAGGGAATGACCCGCGAAACGCAGTGGAGTGAAGGCAAGCAGGTAGAACCGGAGTTTCTCACCGTGCAGGCGCTAGCCTCTGCCAGCCGGGGGCGATATAAAGATGCAGAAGATCTCTTCCACCGTGCGGTTACTGAAGCAGAGACCCAGCACATGCCGGAGGTAGCCGAAAGAATTCGTATGCAGGAGGCAGCAACGGAGCTTGCTCTGGGTGAGCGCGGCATGGCACGAAAAACATTGGACCAGATAAGCGAGCATGGCCGCGTCGATCCGCGATTTCTGCCGCTTCAGGCCATGCTGGGAGACCCCGGAACGGCCGAGCGCCTTCTCTCCACGCAGGGCTCTGTGCCCCATCCCAGCGAATTGCTGACCCATGTTTACCTGCCGCAACTGCGCGCGGTGGTTGCGGCGCAGCACAATATGCCCAACGAGGCGATTGTCTCTCTCAATCCGGCGACGCCATATGAGCTTGCCGTGGACTTTGGGGTGATCACGCAACGCGCAGAAGCTTACAGTCAGGCCGCTCAGCCGAAGAACACTGCTGCCCAATACCGCAATATCCTCGCGCACCAGGGCGTAGATGCAATATCCCCGCTCTATCCGCTCGCGTGGCTCGGATTGGCACGTGCCGATGCGCAGGCAAAGAACTTCAGCGACAGCCGCGCCGCTTATGAGCGGTTCCTGTCATTGTGGGAGCATGCAGACCGCGACAATCATCTGCTGCTGGCTGCGCAACAAGAGTATGCCGCGCTGCCGCGGCAGTAACCTCTGGTCTCGAAATGGGCACCGCAGGATTCGAACCTACGACTTCCCCCAGCCCGCAGAAAGCCGATGCTTCTGGAAATTCAGGTGAATATGTATGCTGTCCCCCGAATTCCGAATGCAACCCGCCCCCGGAGGGCCTTCCTCCATCTCTCATGCAGCAAGACTTCCACATTCGGTCTACATTCCTACCTCCTGCTTCTGCCGTTCATGGCACACTTTGGCGAGGGACAGCAGACGGATAGACAACGATGGTCGACTCCAAATGGAGTGGAGACCCGTTCCAATCAAGACTAGTGCTTTGAAGATTCCCTCCGAACGCAAAGATGAAGCAATGCGGCCCGTAGCTTGCGTGTGCCCCGCCCGTCGCAGACAGCACCATGACAAACAGACGTTTGAAGAGCGGTGCCCAAATCACCTTCTTCGAAAAGGTCACATTCCCTTGGCTGTCCGGGCGCAAATCTTCCTCATGGCCACTAAGTTCGGCGGAATAGTGTTCATACGACTCGCGGACTACAACATCTTGAATGGCCTTCCCGGTTCGATCAACTACGCGAACTTTCCATTCTGGAGCCACTACTGACCTGATGGGCCAGAGGCCCACTACCAAAACGAGCACCAACAACCCAATCGTAAGTCGAGTTCTCGGACGCATTCGCTCTCGATTCAACGTATTTTCTCCAGCAGAAACCAACAGCCAACCACTACTTGCAGGGCTGAGTCGTGCATTGGTTCAACGGCGGTTTGCTCGCTTGGTCTGCTGCCGCATTCCCGTACGTGTCTCTAAATGCCTGTTGGAGCGCGGATACAGCAGCGGACATCTGTTCGGGGGTTATCGTGGACTCTTCCGACTCATGTTGGTCAATCGCAGCAAAATCAATTGACGGAAACGTACCCTCTCCAGGGATTGTAACGGTGGTATAAATATTCCACGGACGAGGATTGCCTTGAGCATCTACATGAGCAGGCGAGGTTCCGTCCATCACCGTGTGACCCGCGTTCCCAAACATGCTCAAAGATTGATCCTTGATGTCTGAAACCGACGAGACAGTGGAGCTTCCGTTCGTCTGCCTACCGTTTGTCGCTTGGATATTCTGGGGCGGGTGGCCCATACATTACCTCGTTGCCGCCTATTCTAACTCGCCACCGGAATGGGTGCCCCATTCATCGCGTACTTTGCGATGAGTGGGACATCGTCGCGGCAGCGGCGACCGCCTTTTGTTCAGAACTTCGCGAAAGTAGGGTGACAGCAGATCGTCAGTCTGGGAACGCTTCAGACCAATTGGCATCCGGCCATGACAGGACGGCTTTGCGCGAATGTCATACGTCAGGTCGTTGCAATGAATGCCGCAACGGTGGTGGCGGCTTGGATGAGTACAGTTCGCGCTCTCGCGCGAATCTCCCACTCATCGCATGTAGCCGCGATGAATGGGGCACCCAGTTTCGTGGTGAGCCGGGGTGCGTGGGCCACTCGCCTAAATTGCGGAATCTCAAATGTGCCTGTCTTCGCCACCGATGGCATTTTGGCCAACTACAAGTTCCAGCTAATCGATATCTGAGCCGCTCATGTGGATACGGGCATTTTGTACGGCTGATATAAACCTGCGTGCCAACTCGTGAATCCACTGTTCCTGACGATTCTTGAGTGCCTGTTTGGGCATTAGTTCAGAACCGATGCCCAAAGATGAAGCCCCGGCGAAGATGAAGTTAGCAGCCGTTAGCTGATTAACTCCGCCAGAAGCCACAAGGCGGATTTGTGGCAAGGGAATCTTGAGCGCTCGAATGTATTGGTCGCCCCCGATCTGCGAACAAGGGAAAATCTTCACAAAGTCAGCTCCGGATTGCCATGCGGCAATGACTTCGCTGGGAGTAAGCGCGCCAGGCATGGCGACGACATCGCTCTTCAGCGCGAACTCAAGGACTGCGGGGACGAGACCCGGGCTGGTGAGAAAACTGGCGCCGGCATCCACGCAGCGCTGCGCCGTATCAGTGTCTAACACCGTTCCCGCGCCGATGACCAAATCAGGATAGTTCTGCGCCAATTGCGCAATCACTTCAACCGCACCTGGCGTGGTCGTGGTGATCTCAACCACATGAATCCCTGCCTCATACACGGTTTCCGCAGCAAAAAGCGCAGCCTCTGCCGATCCGACGCGGACACTCGGCATAATTCCGACCTGCTCGATTCGGTTACAGACTTCATCTCGATTCATCACTCGCCTCTCCACAAACCAAACTGCTACGGAATCACTTCGCGCCCAACCGCCAGATTGAGCTGTCCTGCTGCAGTCAAATACGAGCCGATGAGCTGCAGATAGGCGAGCTGTACGACACGATAATCACTCTGAGCGTTGAGAAAATCCATCAGGGATGCGCCACCATGCTGGTATGAGAATGTGACCGTATCGCGCACCCGAGTCGCCTGATCCTTGTATTTATCGCGGTACGGAATCAGCAGTGCAATGTTGCTGCGAACCTGTTCGTACGCTGAATCCACATCACTGAAGACCTGTCCGCGCGCCTGCTCTGTCAATTGCTGGTTGCGGTCAATATCAATTAACGTGCGCTGCTTTTCACCTTGATTGTGATCGAAGATGCGCAGCGGAATACTGACGCTCAGGCCCAGCGTCTGGTGGGCGTAGGGATTGTAAAACGAGGGATTGTAGGTATACCACGCACCAAAGGTAGGGTCGGTGGAACCATCTGCGATGGCCAGCTTATGGTTCGTCTTAGCCTGCTCGATTCCCTGCAGCGCCGCGCTCAAATCTGGCCGCGAATCCAGCGCGATCTGACGGAATTCATCCAGCGGCTTCAGGTCTGCGGAAAATTCATAGGGTCCGCTCACATCGAATTGATCCACAGGCGTACGGTCATTCAGAAGCTGCAATAGTGCAATCTTCTGAGTTCGCAAATTGACGATCGCGGTTTCGATTTCCGCTTCATACTGCACGCGCAATAATTCAATCCGGTCCAGATCAATCTGCGCAATCGCGCCGGATTTATAGCGGTCCTGGCTGATCGAGATGATGTGATCGTAGTATTCAACGTCAGAGCGCGCGAGCTCGAGCACAGCCTTGGCTTGCAGTGTCTGCACGAAGGCTGAGCGCAGGCTAAAGAGCAGATTCCGCTCCAGGTCCTCATGCTGAGAGGCACCAATACGAGTGGCTTCCTTTGCGCTTTGCAGTCGCAACTCGCGCTTACGCTCGCGCTCATGCAAATAGCTCACATTGGCCTGGACCTGCGTACCCGAGGTCGGACGCCAGTAGTTCTCATGAGGTGCAATCTGAGTGCCATCGGTGCTCATCGTGAGCTGTGGATTCGGGCGAAGGTTCGCTGTAATTTCAGCAGCCTTCAACTCATCCACGCCGCTTTCATCCGCCTTCAGAGCAGGGTTGGCGCTTTCAAACTTCGCCTTCGCCTGGTCCCAGGTAAGCGCCTGCTGTGCACTAACCGTCAAAGTGCAGAGCAGTGTAAGTGACAAGCAAATCATGCCACGCGCAGAAAATATGATTTTGTTATTCATGGACCACCTCCGCAACTGGGAGCTTGTCGCCCTCTCGTGCAATCCACACATAGAGGGTTGGCAGAAGGAAGATGCTCATCAGCAGGTCAGATATGAGGCCGCCGACGATCACGATAGCAAACGGACGCTGCGAATCAGACCCGATCGCGTGTGACATTGCAGCGGGCAACAGGCCAAGTGTGGCAACCAGCATGGTCATCATGATGGGGCGGAGCCTGAGCACCGCACCTTCGATTGCAGAGTCTTTAATGGTTTTGCCACGGGCACGCAGTTGATTGATGTATTCCAACATGATGACGCCCGTCTGCACCGAGACGCCAAAGAGCGCTAGAAAACCAACTCCCGATGACACACTGAAGTATGTACCAGTAATCAATAGAGCAAGCAAACCGCCTACACGGGCCAGAGCGACATTGACCATGATGAGAGATGCCCATTTGAAAGACCGAAACATGATGTAGAGCAGGATAAAGATAAGAAAAACAGTGATGGGAACAACAATAAACAGTCTGGCTTCTGCACGCTTTTCACTCTCGTATTCACCCGCCCAGTCCAGGTGATAGCCGCGAGGAAGCTTTACCTGTTTCTCGACCTTAGCCATTGCGTCGCGGACGGTCGTACCTAGGTCGCGGTCACGCACTTCGAAGCGCACACCAACGTAGCGTTGATTGTTTTCACGGAAGATATCGTAGGCTCCTTCTTGAACCTCCACCTTCGTCAACTGCGCGAGTGAGACACGCTCACCTGACGGCGAAAGCAGCCTGATCCTGGCGATGGCTTCTTCTGTGTTGCGATACTGCTCTTTGTACCGCACCACCACATCGTAGCTGGCTTCGCCCTGAAGCAGCTGGGTTACTGCATTGCCGCCCACCGCGGTTTGGATTGAATCCTGAATGTCGGCAACATTAATGCCAAAGCGCGCAGCGGCCTGGCGATCTACGACAAAGTTGATGTTGGGCTGGCCCATATCGCGAAAGAGACCGAGATCCTTAACCCCAGGCACCCTCGCCATCACGGAGGTAATCTCTTCTCCTTTTTCCTCCAGTATCTTCAGATCATCGCCGTAGAGTTTGACGGCGAGGCCGCCTTTTACCCCGCTCACGGTTTCGTCCACGTTGTCTTCAATCGGCTGCGAGAAGTTCCAGAAGGCTCCAGGCAGTTTTGAAACCTCACGGTTCATAGCCGCGATCAATTCATCTTTATTCTGATGAAATATCGGACGCCACTTTTCTTTCGGAATCAGATCGACAAAATACTCCGTATTACCAAACCCCCCAGTGTCCGTACCGTCGTCGGGACGGCCAGCCTGCGATACCACGTCGTCCACCTCTGGGAAGGATGCAAAGATGAGGCGCGCCTGGTCCGAAAAGTGCTTCCCTTCGGTCAGGCTGGTGCTGTTAGCCAGAGACCCGCGCGCCCAAATTGCACCTTCATCAAGATGCGGCAGAAATTCTGCTCCAATCACTCCGCTGAAGGCAAGGAACAAGCTGAGCGCGAGTGCAAAGACACCCGTACCCATGGTGATATACCGGTGCTCGATCGCCCAGCGAACGCCATTGCGATAGCGCTGGGTCAGGAAGACCATGACCGGGTTATGCCATTCCTTTATGTTTTTGCGGAAGAGCATGGCGCATAACACCGGCGCGATAAAGATGGAAAACGTCATGGCGCCGAGCAGCGCAAAAGCTACCGTCCAGGCCATCGGCTTGAACAATCTTCCCTCGACAAGTTGCAGGGTGAAGATAGGCATATACGCAGTAATAATGATGGCAATGGCAAAGAATACCGGGCGTTGCACTTCGTGCGAAGCGTCGCGAATCCTATCGACCGGCGATTTGATGGTCGTGCTTCCGGACGGATTGTCATCGCGTTCGCTCAGGTGCCGGATAATGTTTTCCACCATCACCACGGCGCCATCGACAACCATGCCAAAGTCCAGTGCCCCCAGCGAGAGCAGGTTGGCTGGAATTTTGCTTAAGTCGAGCCAGATGGAAGCAAAGAGTAGCGCAAACGGAATGGTAAGCGCCACAACGAAGGCGCCGCGAACATTGCCGAGGAAGAGAAACAGAATGATCGTCACCAGGATCATTCCTTCGCCCATATTGTCCAGCACCGTATGCAATGTGTAGCGCAGCAGGTCAGCACGATCCAGCATGGGCACAATCTTTACGCCCGGCGGCAGAACCTTATTGTTGAGTTCGTCTACTTTTTTGTGAATAGCATCGAGCGTGGGCCCCGCATCCGCGCCCTTGCGCAGCAACACGGCCCCTTGAATCACTGCGGGATTATCAACCACGACACCATCTTCGCGATGAATGGCCCGCGCCATTGCGCCGAGCAGAATCCTTGGCCCCTGCTGCACCTCTGCAATGTCTTTTACGCGCAAAGCTGTTCCACTCCTGGTGGTAAGAACAGTGTTTTCGATGTCCTGTACGGAGGTGAAGAGGCCTACGGCTCGCACATTGAGTTGCTGCTGCCCCTCCTCTACAAAACTTCCGCCCGCATTCATGTTGTTATTGGTGAGCTGCTGCTCAACCTGCCCAATGCTTAGGCCATAGGAGACCAGTTTGTCGGGATCGACACGTACTTGATACTCTCGCGTCGTGCCGCCAAAGGTGGATACATCCACGATGTTTGGTACGGATTTGAACGCTTTTTCAAGCGTCCAGTCCTGGATGGATTTCAGATCCATCAAGTCATACTTCGGGTTGGCATTGCGCAGGGTGTACCAGTAAATCTGTCCGACGGTGCTCCAGTCCGTGCCGATCTGTGGCTGCAGTCCCGGTGGCAGAGTCACCATCCCGAGCCGCTCCAGCACCTTCTGACGGTTCCAGTCATTATTGGAGCTGTCATCGAAGATCATCATCACGAACGAAAGACCAAAGAGCGACTCGGAACGCAGGTGAGTCAGGTGAGGAATCCCGTTCATCTGGGTTTCCACTGGAATCGTTACCTGCTTCTCAACCTCTTCCGCCGCCTGCGTTGGCCACTGCGTAATCACTGTTACATAGTTGTCAGCAATATCTGGATAGGCCTCAACCGGCAGGTTGTGAAATGATATTCCACCCCACGCCACTAAGAGCAGCGCAATCGCAAGAATGACAATGCGATTATTCAGCGCAAAATCGACAAGTTTTCGTATCATGCGATCCTCTATATTCCGCTGTGAGCGCTACTGGTTGTCTATATCGTTCTGTAGGGCAAGCGGATTGCTCACGACGAGCTGGCCAACCGGCAGACCGGACTTAATTTCCTGGATATTGCCGGGCAAAGGATCGCCGCCAACAACCAGTACCCGGCGAAACTTCTTGCCAGGCGCAGGCACATACACCCAGTCGCGATCATGCAGATGAAGAATTGCAGAAGAAGGCACGGCGGTATACGCCTCTGCAGTTTGCGCACTGAACGTAGCCGTCACAAACATGCCCACGCGCATCATGCCAGGATTTGCAACCTCGATGCGCACCTTGCCCGTGCGGATATTGGGATCAAGGATCGGCAGTATATTGCTGACCCTGCCCTTGAGCACCTGATCGGGATAAGCATTGAGCGTGATGCTGGCCGGATCGCCGACGTGAACACTACTGAGTTCGTTTTCGTATACGTCGCACACAATCCATACAGTGGAGAGATCAGAGATGGTGAATGGGCTGGTGCCCAAACTTTGTATGCCGGCGGCATTGGTCACTTGCTGGTCAGTGATGATGCCAGATATGGGAGCTGTGATATCGACCATGCCGCTTGGATGATTGACGTCGCTTCCCATCAAACGAAGGTGCTCCGCCGCGGTATCCTGCGTGACCTTCGCCTTCTCCTCGGTATCCTGAGCTATCTGCAGATCGTTCAGGGCATAGGCGCCCTTGGCATACAGAAGCCGCATACGCTCCAGTTGGGCCTTGGCCAGCACCTCGTCGGAGACTGCCATCTGATAGTTTGCATACGCGCCGGAGATATCATCGCTGCGCAGGCGCAACAGCAACTGCCCCTTCTTCACCTGATCGCCGAGCCGGGCAAAGATACCGACGATACGACCCGACGCCAGCGAAATGACAGGAACCGTGCGATCAATGTCAGGATTCACGGTGCCCGTAACCGCCATGGTTGCAGGAGCCTTGTGCTCGATTGCAGCAACTAGCGGAAACTGTTCCGGATGATCCACTGCAAACTGAACTGCGTCGAAGTCCTGGACCACGGTGGGGACGGGCGGCGCCTCAGCTGCTTCACGCGAAGATTTCTTACAACCACCGATGGAAATCAGAACTACTCCACCGAGAAGAACGCAAGCGAGTCTGGAAGCGCGTATAGCTGCGGCGAACATTGCGATTTCTCCTGTGATAGCGAATTGGAGGCGCTCACGGCACAACGCTAACCTGAGCGAAGCGAGAGAGAAGTTATCAGGAGCAGCGCGCTGGATGATCCCACCGCACTGCTCCTGCCTGTTTGGTTGCGGACTAGAACCTCACCATGATGGCTTCGGTGATCGCGGTCTGGCCCCGGCGAAGGTCTGGGAACCAGAGCGAACTCTTGTTTCCAGCCGTGCCACCGCAGTTAACCTCAGCAGTTGCCAAACCATCGCTGCTTCCGTCCAGCCCCGTGCCGGCGGTTGCACCGCTGGAGCAGACCAGGTATTGAGGATTGCCGTTATTACCGTTCGGAGGTGTGATTCCGCCACGCCCGGTCCAGTAAGGCACACTCGAGTGGCGATACCCGATCTCAGAACGGAAGGTGATGTACTGGTTCGGCATGTAGTCGAAGGTTCCAGTGGTGTCCCATGCCGTATACGGATTGCCGGGATTCTCAGTGAAGTAGGGCGAGCCGCTGGTGGCTGTCGCGCCGTTGATAGGCGGCAACAGCGTCAGGTAGCGGCCAGGATTGCTCATTTGACCGCCACCTATGGTTAAGGCGTACTTGTCCTTATCCCACCACACGCGGTTGTAGAACATGTATCCAATGAAGTACTGCTTGTACGCGGTCCCGCCGCCAGCCGATGCGGGCGCCGGTTTGTCGCCATGGCAGGCAACGTTCGTGCCTGCAGCAGCAGGAGTGGTTCCATCTCCCACTTCGCAACCGGCGTCGGCGGTAAAGGTAAATGCCGCCTTGTCGAAGAAGTGATTCTTATTGTCATAGTACTTAACCTGGATGCTGTCATCCGTGTGATAGCGATGGCGGTATGGGACGCCTGCGGCATCTTCTCCCATGCCGTAGTTGTTGAATACCAGGTCAAGCCACGGCTTGGGGCGCCAGAGAATTTGTCCGCCCAGTCCCGGCTTGCCGTTATATCTGCCATAGGTCTGCCAGCCGTTGATGAACCAGGGCTCGATCTTCAGCTTGCTCGTCACAAAGACCTGCCCACGGAGGCCGGTGAAGAACCATGGAGTGTTGGAGGAAACATAGGACGGCTGATACGTCCAGTTGTCAGCGTTATAGTAGCTGAACAGGCCGATGTAGGAGACGAAGATGCCGGCATCCAGATTGACGCCGTGCAACTTGTCCCAGTGGTACCCGCCCCATGCTTCAGAGACATACTTATACGCATCCGAAAGATCCCATTGGCCACGACTGTAGCTGGAGTCATTGCGCGGCGTAGTGGTGGCAAACTCGCCAAACATGGTGAGGAATCTGCCGCGAACATTGTTGATACGAATGTCGCCGCCGAAGCTCAACTGCTCCACCTGAAATTCCTGGGAACGGAATGACTCAGTTGATCCGCCCATCGTGTCATCTTTGGGATGGTTGAAGTCGAAGATGTAGTTGACGTCCGAGCGGAATTCCGGTGTGAAGTACTTCGTTGCCATGGGCGTGTCAACCACGCGGCCATTTGAATTAAGCCACGTCCAGTCGCCGGGGAATGGCGCTGACTTCGTCGTGGTCTCAGCACCGATCGGAGTTGCCGATGCCGCTTCCAGCGCTGCGATACGCGCCTTCAGGTCAGCGAGTTGCTGATCTAAAGTTTGCGGCGTTGCAGTGGGAGCCTGGTCGCTGGGTTGGCTCGAGCTGGCCAGCAGGAAAGGATGAGCCCGCTCAACGGATGACTGCCATGCATTGGTGTGGAATGCAGGCGCAGGCGGCGTGGCTTGGGTGGTCTGTGCGGTTGCGTTGCCAGCAGCAGCTACCAGGCTGGCCAGCGCGGCTAAACCGCTGGTTATGAGTAACTTTGAATAATAACGGGGCATGATTTGTCCTCTTTCTCTAGCGGATACACGTCCGCCTGCGCATTGAATAATTGCGTGGCCTATCCCTGATTGATTGCGATTTATTTCAAACGAGTGATGCGTCGCTGCACGAGATTGATGACGCGTTGAAGCTGGTTGATCTGACTGGCGACCTGATGGTCATTCCGTTTCAGCGCCTTCTCCCTGAGGAGTGCCACCCTGTCCATCGAGTGGTTCAGGTGCTCCTCCAGCGCAATGAGTTCCACCGTGTAGAAGTACTGTGTATGCCCGAGTGCCATGGTGTCACCTCCATGAAGTGTTGATACTTCCAGTTTGGAAGAGGCGGTATGAGGATTGCATAAAGAAAAAATAGAAAGTTCAATAAAGAGCTAGCGGCGTTCGGGCGACGCATCTTCACGTTTTGCATCGCGCATGTTTATTCATTCAAAGAAGTATCGAGCCTTCATGCGTTCCTTATGTGGGCGCTCCTACTGTGTTCACAGGAGGAACCACCATGAATCGCAAACTCATCGCAGTTGCGGCACTCGCTCTCACCGCTTCCCTAACTGGAATCGCACAACCAGCACCGACACAAATCAGCCACCACGAGCTGCACAACCTGATGCAGAACGCACATGACGCAACGCAGTACAAACAGCTTGCTGACTACTTCCGCCAGCAGGAAACGCAATACCGCGCCCAGGCCGCCGCTGAATTGGTCGAGCGTAACCGGCGCGCTCAGTACACTATGGGCACGGCCCAGAAGTACCCCCGCCCAGTAGACTCGGCCCAGAATCTCTATGAGTCCTACCTGTATCAAGCGGATCGTGCAGCCGCCCAGGCCAAGCAC
>Ga0302267_10001638_pt1 | contig 28268 bp, 20 predicted proteins | sample III_Bog_E1_3_FD_194555 | JGI IMG/M metagenome (GOLD analysis project Ga0302267, IMG submission 194555) | Peat permafrost microbial communities from Stordalen Mire near Abisko, Sweden - III_Bog_E1_3 | ecosystem: Environmental > Terrestrial > Soil > Wetlands > Peat | place: Sweden: Abisko...
ACGCGGGAGGGGCGGGAGCGGTGTGGCGATGGGGCGCTTGGGGAGACGCTGAGGTTTTGGCGCGACTTTTGTTTGCCGGGCTGCGGATGCTGGACGGTCGCGGGGTGAAGGCGATTGTGTGCCCGGTTCCAAGGATGGACGGGCTGGGCGAGGCGCTGAGGGACCGGCTGGAAAAGGCGGCGCGGATGAAGTAGAGGCCGGCGACGGCAAAGCGAAATGCGGGGGTCCCTCCACTCCGCAACGGACGATAAAACAGTCCGCTGCTCCGGTCGGGATGACGATTATTTTGCGCCTATGGAGTTGCGAGTTGGGCGGCGAAGGCGTCTAGCGAGAGGGAGCGGAGGAGGTTGCGGCGGAGGCCGGAGTGGACCTGGTCGAGGGCGTGGCTGGCGGATTCGATCCAGGCGAAAGGGAGTGCTGCGGCGAGGCGGTCGAGCTCGGCGCGGAGGTCGGTGTTGCGCAGGAGTTCGGGCGTGCCGGAGTCGAGCAGGAGGAGGTCTTCGAGGAGCAAGGCGAGGGCGCGCAGGAGAGCGAGAGTTTTGGTTTGGCCGTCGGCTCCGGCACGGTATGTTTCGGTCATCTTGAAGAGGGCGGTGTGGTCGGGTTCGGATTGGCTCGCTATGTTGGCGGCGTTGCGGAGAAAGATGAGGGCGTCGGCGCGGGCTGCGGTGTAGCTGTCGAGGTCGAAGGCGAGGGCGCGACCGGCTGCTCCCTGCGCGAGGCGGGCGATCAGGGTGCGCTGTTTGGCGGGGACATCGGGGCGGCGCGTGGCGATGAGGGCTTCGATCTCCTCGACCGGGAGCGCACCGAGGCGGACGTTGGCGCAGCGGGAGCGGATGGTGGGCAGCAGCTCTCCGGGATTCTCGGCGAGGATGATGATGTGGACGGAGTCCGGCGGCTCCTCGAGGACCTTGAGCAGGGAGTTGGCGGCCTCCTTCATCATGCTGGCGGCGGTGAGGATGAAGATCTTGCGCGGCGCCTCGCTGGGCAGGTAGTGCGCGCGCTGGATGAGGGTGCGGACCTGGCCGAGCTTGATGAGGAGCTGGGGCGGGTCGGGCGGCAGGATGAGGACGTCCGGGTGGGGCTGGATGAGGACGCGGGTCTCTTTCTTGTCGGTCTCACGGAGCTCCTCGCGGGCTAGGACGGCGGCGGCGACCTGCTCTTCGAGGTCGGCGGCGGCAGCGATTCGGGTGCAGTTGTGGCATGTGCCGCAGAAACTGGCGAGGGGCTGGGCGTTGGACGAGAGCTCGCGGGGCTGAGCTTCACACTCGACGGCCATGGCGAGCATGAGGGCGAGGGTGTACTTTCCTGCCCCGGCGGGGCCGGAGAGGATGAGCGAGTGGGGAAGGCGGCCGGCACTGATGGCGGCGCGGAGGCTCTCGACGGCGGGAGCGTTGCCGAGGAAGTGGTGGAAGCCGGCGGGGAGCGTGTGTGCGGGGTTCATGGTTCGCTTGATCTCTCTTCGAGCATAAATGGCTCAGGGGCTATCGAGATAGTACGGCTGGGCGATTCCTTGCGGCGATTATCTGAAGCGATTAGGCGAGCGATTTCCCAATTACTGGAAGTGTTTATGATAATTGGTAGGAATCGCCATACAGAAGGGCGGCATCTCATGGAATCTGCGATATTCCGTTTGGCGACCTATGTGCTTAATAAGATTTAGTTAAGCGAATGTGCGGGGGAGTTGGACTGCGCTGATGAGCATTTGCAGGTGCCACTCGCAGTTTGTTGAGCCTCTAGTTTGTTGTGAGCATGATGAGAGACGCCTTTCAGACGCGAATTCTCGCCGTCGCCCTTGCAGTTGCGACGCTGGGGGTGTGCGTTCTGGCGGGGATCAACCTGTCGCAGGAGCTGGGCGTCGAGTTTCCCACGGATGGGGTGGTGTGGGTGGAGGCGCAGGGCGGGTTGCGCGCGGAGAAGGTTCCCGCGGACTCGCCGGGCAACCGGGCAGGGATTCGGACCGGGGACATTCTGGAATCGATCAACGGCGAGCCTACACCACGTCTGGCATCGCACGAGCGCGCGATATCAAACAATGGCATCTACGACCACGCGGCGATGTACTCGATCGTTCGCCCGCTTGCGGGGGCCCAGGGCCCTGAGATTGGGGGTGCGTACCCGGTCCAGGTTTATCTTGAGGCGGCTGACCGGAGCACGGACCAGGGCTCGCGGCTGATTTCTGTGGTGTATCTGCTGATTGGGCTGTATGTGCTGTTCCGGCGCTGGACGGCGCCGAAGTCGCTGCATTTTTATGTTTTCTGCCTGGTGTCGTTTGTGCTGTATGCGTTCCGGTCGACGGGCGAGCCGGGGCTGTTCGACCGGGTGATCTACTGGGGCAACTTAGTCGCAACCATGTTGCAGCCAGCGCTGTTCCTGCACTTCGCGGTGAGCTTCTCGGACGCGGGCGGGGCCGACGAGGAGGCAACGGAGAAGGTACGCAACAGGCTTGGACGGCGTCTGCTGCCCGCGCTGCTGTACGTTCCGGGAGCCTATCTGGCGGGCTTGCAGGTGTGGGCGATCGAGCGCTGGTCGGCGACCGGGGTGTTGAGCCACCGGCTGGACCAGATCGGCGTGGGCTACATGGCGAGCTACTACGTGATTGCGGCGGTGTTCTTCTACTCGAAGTATGTGCGTGCGGGTTCCGGGCTGGAGCGGCAGCAACTGAAGTGGCTGACGCGTGGGACGATGCTGGCGGTGGGGCCGTTTACGCTGTATGCGGTCCTGTTTCTGTGCGGTGTGACCGTGCCGGCGCTGCTGGTGAAGGTGGTGCTGCTGTTTCTGGCCCTGCTGCCTCTGACCTTCAGTTGGGCGATTGTGCGCTACCGGCTGATGGATGTGGACCTGATCTTCAAGCGTGGCGTGTCGTATACGCTGGCGACTGCGGCCCTGGTCGGATTTTATTTTCTGGCTGTGGGGATCACGTCGGAGATGGTCCATGCGCGGTTCCCGTCGTTCGGCTACATGGGGCCGATTGTGGCCATTCTAGTGGTGGGTCTGTCGTTCGATCCGCTGAAGCGGATGATCCAGGCGTGGGTGGACCGCGCCTTCGACCAGAAGAGCTTCGACTATCGGGAGACGCTGATCGACTTTGGGCGAAGCCTGAACTCGCAGACCGACCTCGGCGCCCTGGTGGAGTCAATTGTGGAGCGGCTGCCGGAGACACTGCTGTTGACACGCGTGGCGGTCTTTCTGGCGGCGGAGAATGACTCGGATTCGGCCGGAGCCGGCGGTGGATTGTTGCCACAGGTGAGGCAGGACCGGCGCTTTGAGCTGGCGGCCTCGCATGGGCTGGCGAATCTGGATGAGGCCAAACTGCGCGGGCTCGATGTGCGCTTTCTGGACTTCGATCGCTGGGACGCCGACGACCACATTTTTCTGGAGAACCCGCAGCAGGCGCTGCGTCTGCCCGACGAGCAAAAGAAGAGTGCGGCGCTGCTGGACTTGAACTACTACCTGCCCTGCCGGGTGGCCAACCGCGAGGGCGGGGGCACGCGGACGGTGGCGGTGCTGGGGCTGGGACGCACGGATGCCGGGGATTTTCTGTCCAGCGAGGACATGGAGGTTCTGGGGTCGCTGGCGGGGTACATCGGGATCGCGATCCAGAATGCTCAGCTCTACCGGCGGCTGGAGCAGAAGATCGGGGAGTTCGAGCGGCTGAAGGAGTTCCACGAGAACATTGTGGAGTCGATCCACATTGGGGTGTTTGCGGTGGACCTGGAGGACCGGATCGAGAGCTGGAACACGCAGATGGAGGCGATGTATGCCCGCTCGCGGAGCGAGGCGCTGCAGCAGCCGCTGGCGACGATCTTTCCTCCGGAGTTCATGGCGTGCTTCGACAGCGTGCGCGGCGAGCAGGGGACGCATACCTTCTACAAGCTCCGCCTGCTGCTGCCGACGGGCGAGACGCGGGTGGCAAATGTGGCGATTGCACCGCTGTTGACGCGGGATTTCGCTGTTGTCGGGCGGATTGTGCTGGTCGACGACATTACGGACCGGATGGAGCTGGAGGCACAACTGACGCAGGCGGAGAAGCTCTCGTCGATTGGGCTGCTGGCCGCGGGCGTGGCGCATGAGGTGAACACTCCGCTGGCGGTAATCAGCAGCTATACGCAGATGCTGGCCAAGCAGATGCGTCCGATGATGGAGCAGGATTCGCGGATCGGTCCTGTGCTGGAGAAGATTACGCAGCAGACCTTCCGCGCGTCGGAGATTGTGAATGGGCTGCTGAACTTCTCGCGCACGGGAAGCAGCGAGTTTGGCTCGGTGGACCTGAACCGGCTGCTGCACGACACGCTGACGCTGGTGGATCATCAGTTCAAGACGGCGAATATTCGCGTGGAGACGGAGCTGGATGCGGAGCTGCCACGCATCCAGGGCAACGAGGGCAAGCTACAACAGGTGGTTCTGAACCTGCTGCTGAACGCTCGCGACGCCATGCATGGCTCGGCTGACGGGCGGATACGGATTGCCACCCAGCAGAGGGCGGGACGCGTCACTGTGGTGGTCGAGGACTTCGGTGCAGGGATCGAGCCGGAGCATCTGCATCGCATCTTCGACCCGTTCTTTACCACCAAGGCGAAGCCGCGCACGGGGCAGCACAAGGGCACCGGGCTGGGCCTGGCGGTGAGCTACGGCATCATGCAGGAGCACGGCGGCAAGATGCAGGTGGAGAGCGTGGTGGGCGAGGGAACGACCTTCCGGCTGGAGTTTCCCGTGACAGCGGCGGCTGGCGCGGGCATGAGTGTTGCGGGCCCGTCCGCGGAGATCCCGGCGGCGGCGGAGAGCACTGCAACTGCGGCGGCAGAGAGCACGGATGCTGACACTGGAAAGCCACGGAGCGTGGTCCATGTGTAGAGCGGCGTTTCGATCGATGTATGGAGTTGAGGCTGGGGCCGTGATGCGAATCGGCTGTCCAAGCAGAGGGTTGAGAACCGATGTCTGAAGCGACTGTTTCCATGAACACTGAAGCGACTGCTGCCGTGAACGCGGAGGCTATTGAGCCACGCCTGATGGGAACGGACGCGCGCGTGGTTGGCCCGGCGCGCATCCTGATCGTGGACGACGAGCTGGCGATCCGCGAATCGCTTGACGCTCTGCTCAGCATGGAGGGCTTCGAGGTGACGCTGGCGGTGGACGGGCCGACGGGCCTGGAACAACTGGCGGCCAGCGAGTTCGACCTGCTGCTGCTGGATCTGGCGCTGCCGGGGGAGAGCGGCATCGACCTGCTGCCGCGCATTCTGGAGATGCAGCCACAGCTGCCGGTGATCATGATTACGGCGTATGGCAAGGTCTCGAATGTGGTGGACGCGATCCGTGCGGGCGCGGAGAACTTCGTCCAGAAGCCGTGGGACAACGAGAAGCTGCTGGCAGACATTCGCGCGGCCATCGGGCGGCATCGGGCGGAAGAAGAGCTGGTGCAGTTGAAGCGCGCGCTGAAGCAGCGCTACAACTTCGAGAACATCGTGGGCAAGAGCGAGCCGATGCTGCACCTTTTCGATCTGGTGGCACAGGTAGCACCCAGCCGCTCGACCGTTCTGGTGCAGGGCGAGAGCGGCACAGGCAAGGAGCTGATCGCCAAGGCGCTTCATGCGAATTCGCCGCGCCGCAACAAGCCGTTTGTGCCGGTGAACACCGGCTCGGTACCGTCGGAGCTGCTGGAATCGACGCTCTTCGGCCATGTACGGGGCGCGTTCACATCGGCTGTCGCGGCGAAGAAGGGCCTCTTCGAAGTGGCCAACGGGGGAACGCTGTTCCTGGATGAGATCGGCACGATGGGCATGGACATGCAGGCCAAGATCCTGCGCGTGTTGCAGGACCGGCGCTTCATGCATCTGGGCGGCACCGAGGAGATTCAGGTGGACGTGCGCATCATCGCGGCCACCAACGTCGACTTGCAGGCGGCGGTGCGCGAGGGACGCTTCCGCGAAGACCTCTACTACCGGCTGAATGTGATCTGCCTGGAGCTGCCGCCGCTGCGCGCACGCAGGCAGGACATACCCCTGCTGGCCTCGCACTTCCTGAAGTTCTATGCGGACGAGAACGATGTTCCGGTGCCAACGCTGGCGCCCGACGCGATGCGCATCCTGATGGACTACGAGTGGCCGGGCAACGTGAGGGAACTGGAGAATGCAATCGAACGCGGCGTGGTGTTGACGACCACGCGTACGATCACGCCCGACCTGCTGCCGGCGTCGCTGACCGGCAATACCTACTCGGCGAGCCTGCTGGACCATCGGCCGGACACGAGCCTCTTCGATCTGATGGAGGAGATCGAACGGCGCATCATTGCGGACCGGCTGGAGCGCTGCCACTGGAACCAGACCGAGGCGGCCGAGTACTTCAAGATTCCGCTGAGCACGCTGAACCAGAAGATCAAGCGGCTGAATGTGGAGATAAAAAAGCGCGTGCGGGATTAGAGCGCAGCGCATTCCATCATGACCAGGTCATGACTAGTGAAGCCGTGCCCATAAGCAAGACGGGGTGCATCCGTAGTCTGCCTCAATGGCGCAACACAACAGCAGGAATCAACTTTTTGGCCTGGAATCAAACCACTTCGAGTGCTGGCCGGACTTCTGGCACTGATACAATCGAGATGCGCCGGGATGGCGGAACTGGCAGACGCAGCGGACTCAAAATCCGCCGATCGCAAGGTCATGGGGGTTCGACCCCCCCTTCCGGCACCAATCTATATTTATCTGTTTTATTTTTAAATTACTTAGAACGCTCCGACACCTCGGGTATAGCCCGGGGTGTGTGTTTTCGGCATTCGTCGCTTATGTCAGAAACGCCGTAGTTTCCGAAAACGAAGACTTCACGGGCAGTTGGGACAAGGTGCAGCGAATTCGATCTATCTTAAAGCCTTGGACTCGGTGCAATTTGCTTGTCTTGCGGTGCCGAAGAAGCGACAATTGGAGGCATATTTCGGCATGCCCGCGGTAGTGATGAAAATCAATCGCGATAATATGAAATGGGCTGCTAGATTCATGCTCGTCGTCCTGCTGGCCGGCGTGGCCGATGTGCTGGTCGTGATGTTCGCACAGCGACCTATGCCTTGGGCGGCCATCATACCGGCGTTGACTCCTTTGCTTGTCGCGACCTTCGTCATCCTTCCAATGAATCGGGCTGAGAAGAGATAACTCCTCTCGATGAATATGTGGTTACTGGAGCAAATGGCTTTCTGATCAAGGGACAAACAGAAGATATACGGTCATCCCAATCCCAACCGCAGCAAGTACAAGCGCGAGCACTACAGCTCCGGTGGACACCCGACCAGCCTTCCATGTTCCTGAGTTAAGCTCATAAATCAATTGAAAGTGCCTAATGACCGCACTGATATTAACAACTACCCCCAAGCCAACTAGCGACACCCCCGACCATACGGAGAGTCCTGTCGTATGTGCTGGTAGATGCGTTGCGCTGGCGCTCAACTCGCGAAGAAATAGCGCAAAGCGGCTGACTGCAAAGCCAACTCCCATCAAGCCGAGCCCCGTGCGAATCCAAGCAAGGAAGGTTCTCTCTACAGCCAGATACACTCGCGGATCCTGCGCAGCATTATCCATGAGGGAATTGTAGCCGTTACAAGCATATTTCATTCAGCCTTGACGATCATCCCCAGTTCAATTCCAGACCACGAAACGAATCGCGCGCCGTTGATCTCAAACCCGCTATGGTCTGTTGACGTCGTGCTGGTTTTGCTGGCCCCCGCTAAAAAAGTGGTGACGCACCATGCTATTGACAAGCACGAAGAGCAGGACGGTTAGGACCACGATAAACAGGAACCCTGCAACTCCAAACCCGGGTGAACGCCGTTCATTCTGATTATTCTCTTGCCGATTCGTCGCCATGTATTGCTCTCCCGCAAAGCCATGCGCCTTGCGTTGGGCCGTGGTTTGATAATCCGATGCTCTCGCTCCGCAGTCAATCTCCTTAAAGTAAGCATTACCATTCTCGGACCGTGACACTGTCAACAGCCTCCTACGATCAGGGATCAGCTTCGATCCCGAGGGCAGGCAAGCTCCTATTTGCCAGGAGTGTGTTTCAGTATGGCGCTGAGGGGCGTCGGAATTGCTGCTTTATGTTTGGCGTACTGGCTGGACTAAGATGGCTGCGGAGGCTATTCATGAAATTCACCTTCGTTTCACGACCGCCCGGAGTTGTGGGACTGGCAATGCTGGTTCTTCTCTTCGTCTGCACGCAAAGCCCGGCGCAATTTACGCCCTCGACAGGGCCGGGGAGCACCAACTTGATTCCCCATGCCCAGTTGATTCAGCCCGAGGAACTGGTACACATGCTGCAAGCCGCGGGAACAGGCAAGCCGCTGTTGCTGCAGGTTGGCTCGCATCTTCTCTTCGATGAGGCCCATATCACCGGCTCCGTCTACGCAGGCGCTGGTTCGCAACCCGCCGGACTGCAACAACTGCAGAGCATGGTGGCCTCGTTTTCCAAGAAGAAGTTCATCGTTCTCTACTGCGGATGTTGTCCGTGGGATCGCTGCCCCAACCTTGGCCCTGCATTCAAGCAACTGCACGACGCGGGCTTCAGCAACGTGAAGGTCCTCTATCTGGCCAACAATCTGGGCACCGATTGGGTCGCCAAGGGCTATCCGGTTGAACGTAGTCACTAGTCAGCGCGTTGCCTGGAACGCTGCCCCTGGGCTGGAGGCGGGGCATGTGCGGCCCTACGCACTCGGCCGTTTCGCGTTGACACTCTTGTTAACCGCTGTTTGCATCGCAACAGGAGGGGCACGCTCTGCGTACGCGGCAACCCCGCTCGTTCACAAGCGAGCGCCGGAGTTTGTTCGTATGGACCTCGACCACAAGCGGCTCGACCTCAACACCTACCGGGGTAAGGTCGTATTGCTCAACTTATGGGCCACATGGTGCGCTCCATGCCAGGTTGAGATGCCGAGCTTCGTGGCATGGCAAAAAAAGTATGGCCCACAGGGCCTCCAGGTCATCGGTATCTCCATGGATGACGATCCGGCGCTGGTGCGCAGCATGAATGGCAAGCTGAAACTGAACTATCCCGTCGTCATGGGGGATGTGAAGTTAGGCGACCTCTACGGCGGAGTGCTTGGTCTGCCAATTACCTTTCTGATCGACCGACACGGCGTGATTCAGGCGGAGTTTCAAGGAGAGCCGGACATGAACAAAATCGAGAAGCAGATGCAATCGCTCTTGTCGGGTCATTAGCGATCAAAACCCGGCCTGCAAAGTTGGAGCGTTGGTATGGACTTGCGCTGACCTGCCTGGGAATCTTCTTCCTCTATCACCTGTGACTTTGAAGGCCGTCGGGGAACGGGTGCAACGGTCTCGTGCAAATTAATTCGTATTCCTTGTAACGAACTCCATCATTCATGACTTTATTCATTGGAATGCACGATCCAAGGGGATTGCTCCAATGATTGCTCGCCTTTATCACACGCTGGGCCTCACCCTTCTGCTTTGCATGGGGGGATTGGCGGCCACTGCGCAAGAACCACTTACGTTGCGCCAGGCCATCGATCAGGCATTGGGTCAGAATCCCGCGGCTGCGATGGCGAACGCCGGTGGCCAAGAGGCCAGGTCTGCGGCCACGATGGCGCGCACCCAATTGCTGCCGCATCTGAACTTTACGGAAGACATCTCGCGCGGAGACGACCCCGTGTATGCTTTCGGAACGCGACTACGGCAGCGCCAGTTCACGCAGGACGACTTCGCACTGAACGATCTGAACCGGCCCCAGCCGATCGGCAACTTCGCCACGCGCTTCTCGGGATCGTGGACGGCGTTCGATTCTTTCAAAACGCAGCGGGAGATTCGTCGCGCCGATCTCTCCCGCGCCAGCGCCCCGTCGTCCTCCAAGGCGGTGGACCAGCAGATTGTGCTGCATGTCGTCGAGTCGTACCAGGCGGTGCTCTATGCCCAGCGAGAGATCGATGTTGCGCAGCATGAACAGGAGACGGCGGCGGCGCTGCAGAACTCAGTTGCGCAGCACGTCAAGGCTGGACTTGCTGTGGAGTCGGACCAGATGTCGGCCGAGGTCAATGTGGCCGCACGCAAAGAGGAACTGATTGCGGCGCAAGGCGACCTGGAGCTGGGATGGGCGGAGTTGCGGGAGGCGATGGGCGCGCCGGAGTTGAAGGCGTCCGAGCTGAAGCCGATTGAGCCGCATGTATTCTCTCAGCTTGCTCTGGACGAGGAGATTGCAACAGCCGCGAAGACGCGGCCCGATCTAATGGCGTTGGCACAGACACAATCGGCGCAGGCATCGGCCGTGGGCGCGGCGCGGTCGCAGTTCGGCCCATCGGTGAACGCCTACGGGAACTGGGAAGAGGACCGTGGATCGCTAGGCAGTACGGGAGGCAACAACTGGGTGGCCGGCGTGCAGATCAGCGTTGACATTCTGCCCATGGGCAAGCGCGCGCAGCTTGCCCAGGAGAGCGCAGCGAAGCAGCGGATCGATGCGCAACTGAGTGCCTCGCAGCAGCATGTTCGGCTAGAGGTAAGCCAGGCGCACATCCATCGGCAGACGGCGGCGCTCTCGCTCGATACAGCGCGTGCCGCAATGGAGCAGTCGGCCGAGAGCCTGCGCATCCTCAAGAACCGCTACGGCGCAGGGCTGGCGACGATCACCGATCTGCTGCGCGCCGAGGATGCCGAGCGGCAGAGCCAGTCGATGTACTGGAAGGCTGTCTACGCAAACACCATGGCCTATGCAGAACTGCTTTACGCAACCGGGACACTGACTCCCAATGCGGCGGAGGATTTGCAATGAAGAAAATATTGACGAGTTGTTTGCTTGCCGCATCCGCTGCACTGATGAGTGGTTGTCACGGCAACGAACCCACTTCACCGGTTACGGTACAGACTGCGCAGGCGCGGGTGGTCGAGAGCCAGCAGCAACAGGTGCCACTGAACGTGCGCGCCACAGGTACGGTTCACGCGCGGGAGACGGCGGTTGTCTCCGCTCAGGTTGTGGGACGCATTCAGCAGGTGTTGGTTCATGCAGGAGACAGCGTGCGGGCAGGGCAGACGCTGGTGGTGCTCGACGACGCGGCCCTGCGAGCTTCGGCGGAGCAGGCGCAAGCGGGCGTGAAGTCTGCACAAGACGAGCAGGCGGCGGCACAGACCGACGCTAAACTTGCGGCCAGCACGCTGGACCGATACCGGCAGTTGCAGGCCGAGAAGAGCGTCAGTCCACAAGAGATGGATGAGGTTGCACAGCGGGCCGATGCGTCAGCGGCTAGGCTTGAGGCAGTGCGCGCACAAACTAACGCGGCGCTAGCTCAGGAGAGCGGCGCGCACACCATGCTCGGCTATTCGCGTCTGGTGGCGCCATTTTCCGGCGTGGTGACAGCACGGATGGCCGATCCGGGAACGCTGGCCTCGCCGGGCGTGCCTTTGCTACAGGTGGACCAGTCTGGAGCGCTGCAACTCGCAGCTACGGTAGATGAGTCAGCGATCGCCGCGATCCACAACGGAATGAAGGTGCAGGTTGCATTCGATGGCGGCAACTCCACGAGCCTCACGGGCACTGTGGCTGAGATCGACCCAGCCGCCGATCCTGCCAGTCACAGCTTTCTGGTGAAGATCGATCTTCCGCCGTCGAACCAACTGCGCTCCGGCATGTATGGAACGGCGGAGTTTGCCAACGGAGTCCGCCAGGCGATTGTCATTCCGCGCTCGGCTGTTGTCATGCGCGGATCTCTGGCCTGTGCGTATGTTATCGACAGCCAGGGAATTGCACAGCTTCGTTCCCTCACGTTAGGCGCAACAGAAGGTGCCCTCGTTGAGGTTCTGTCGGGCATCTCTGCCGGCGAAAGGCTGGTGGACGCTCCCTCCGACCGCGACTTTGCCGGCAAGCGCATCGAGGCCCAGCCATGAAGCAGGAGCTTGGCATCGCCGGAAAACTGGCCCACACCTTTCTCAACTCCAAGCTGACACCACTGTTCATCGCGGCGTCGCTGGCCCTAGGAGCGTTTGCGATTGCAATCATTCCGCGCGAGGAGGAGCCGCAGATCCTGGTTCCCATGCTGGACATCACGACCGCGATGCCGGGCGCGTCTCCAGCAGAAGTGGAAGAGCGCGTGACGCTGCCCATCGAGAACCTGGTGCATCAGATCTCGGGCGTGGAGTATGTGTATTCCACGTCGGCTCCCGGCCAGAGTCTGGTGATCGTGCGCTTTCTGGTTGGCACCCCGCAGGAAGACGCGCTGATCAAGGTCTACAGCAAGCTCTATTCGAACTTCGACCGCATGCCGCCGGGAGTCTCGCAACCGATCATCAAGGCCCGCTCCATCGACGATGTCCCGATCCTGGCGCTGACTCTGTGGGGTGAGCACTACGACGGCTACCAACTTCGCGCCATTGCGGCCGAGATGCAACACAACATCGCGCAGGTGACCGATGTATCGGAGACAACGATCATCGGCGGACTTCCGCGCACCATGCGCGTGCTTCTCAGCACCGAGAAGCTCAATGCGTATGGACTATCGCCGATGGTCATCGTCGGGCATCTGCAAGCCGCCAATGTCACGGTACAGGCAGGCAGCTTTGCGGAGAACAATCAGGAAGTCCGCGTGGATGCGGGCAATATCTTCACCAGCCGCGCGGATTTGGAGGCCGTGGTGGTGGGCGTAGTGCGCGGGCAGCCGGTCTATCTGCGAGACGTTGCTAATCAGATCGTCGATGGCCCCGCGGACCCGGTGGACTATGTGGCCTACGGAACAACCACCGCAGGCGCAGCAACTCCGCAACAATATCCTGCGGTGACGATTACCGTGGCCAAGCGCAAGGGCACTAACGCCACCGACATCGCCAACGCAGTGCTCCAAAGCGTCCACCGTATGCAGGGCGTAACCATACCCAACGACGTGACGGTGACGACCACGCGCAACTATGGAGCGACGGCGAAGGACAAGTCGGACGAGCTGCTGGAGCACCTGCTACTGGCAACGCTGTCTGTGACGTTTCTGGTGGCGCTCTTTCTGGGATGGCGCGAGTCGGGTGTTGTGTTGCTGGCTATACCGGTTACGCTCGCGCTCACCATGTCGGTCTTCTACCTTCTCGGCTATACCATCAACCGCGTCACGCTCTTCGCGCTGATCTTCAGCATCGGCATCCTGGTGGACGACGCCATCGTCGTCGTGGAAAACATGGTGCGTCACTTCCGGCTACCGGAAAACCGGGAACGCCCGTGCAGCGAAGTTACAGTAGAGGCGGTCGCCGAGGTAGGCAACCCCACCATACTGGCCACATTCGCCGTGATTGCGGCGGTGCTGCCCATGGCCTTTGTCCGCGGACTGATGGGGCCGTACATGCGGCCCATTCCGGTGGGGGCGTCGGCGGCGATGCTCTTCTCGCTGCTGGTAGCCTTTGTGGTCTCGCCCTGGGCCGCGATGCGGCTGCTGGGCAGGAATCTTGCCGGGGCAAAGATATTGGAGCCGGAGAACGAGAACTGGCGGACCAGACTCTATCGCCGCATCATGACGCCGCTGATCCGCTCGGTGCGCAATCGCGTCCTGTTCTTTATCGGAGTAATCGTACTGTTGCTGATCTCTGTGGCGCTGGTGCCGCTGGGGCTGGTGCGCGTGAAAATGTTGCCCTTCGACAACAAGAGCGAGTTGCAAGTCATCGTCAATATGCCCGACGGAACGCCGCTGGAACAGACGGCGCGCGTCGCGCAGGCTCTCGGCGCGGAGCTCGCGCAACAGCCGGAAGTTCTCAACTACCAGACGTATACCGGCACCTCCGGCCCATATAACTTCAACGGGCTGGTGCGCCACTACTACATGCGCCGCCAGCCGAACCAGGCCGACATTCAGGTGAACCTGCTGCCGGCAGACAAGCGCAGCGTGCAGAGCCATGCGATTGCCAAACGGCTGCGTCCGTTGATGGATACAATCGGCAACCAGTACGGCGCGCGCATCCAGGTTAGCGAGGTTCCGCCAGGTCCGCCAGTGGTGCAGACGCTGGTGGCGGAGGTCTACGGCCCCGACTTGGCCGGACAGACGCAGATCGCGCAAGAGATCAAGTCGATCTTTCAGAACACTCCCGGCGTTGTGGACACCGACTGGTATGTCGAAGATCCGCAACCCAGGCTGGCGATGCACGTCGATGAGGTGAAGGCTGCGCAGCATGGCATCGCAGTCTCCGATGTAGCCCATGCGCTGGCGCTGGCGCTCTCGGGAGCGCAGGTTGGACTTATCCACGATCAGAGCGCGCGCGAGCCTGTACCCGCAACGGTCGAGCTGGACCGCGCGGAGCGCTCCTCCGAGCAGGGGCTGGAGAATATCCGGTTGCCCGGCGCGGACGGAAGCATGGTCTCGCTGCGTGAGTTGGTGACTGTCGAGCACACTACGATCCAGCCCAGCATCTATCACAAGAATCTGCGCCGAGTAGTGTATGTGACGGGAGACGTGGCGGGAGCGGAAGAGAGCCCGGTCTACGCGATCCTGAAGATGAACAAGGCCCTTGACCGGCTTACGCTTCCGGACGGATATAAGCTGACCCGCTATAACTCGGTGATGCCGGATTCGACCGAACACTACTCCATGAAGTGGGACGGGGAATGGCACATCACCATCGAGGTCTTTCGCGATCTTGGACTGGCCTTCGCTGCGGTGCTCATTCTCATCTATGTTCTCGTGGTCGGCTGGTTCCGGTCCTTCATCGTGCCGCTGATCATCATGGCGCCGATCCCACTGACACTGGTGGGCATCCTGCCTGCCCATGCGATCCTCGGCGCATTCTTTACGGCGACCTCGATGATCGGCTTCATCGCAGGGGCCGGAATCATCGTGCGCAATTCGATCATCCTGGTCGACTTCATTGAGCTTCGCCGCCGCCAGGGAATGCCGCTGGCCGAGGCGGTGATCGATGCGGGAGCGGTCCGCTTCCGGCCCATGCTGCTCACCGCCGCCGCAGTCGTCGTCGGCGCAAGCGTGATCCTCTCCGACCCCATCTTCCAGGGGCTTGCGCTCTCGCTGATCGCCGGTGCCGTAGCTTCGACCTTCCTTTCGTGGCCTACAATTCCAGTGCTCTACTACATGGTTCACTTGCGGGGTGAATCCGGAATCACCTGTGAACCCAACACAAATCAAGGAGAACAATTATGACAGTCGAACGCGGTGTGCGCCTGATGGCAGGCGTGATTGTACTGGTATCGCTGGCTCTGGCGCACTACATCTCGCCCTACTGGCTGTGGCTGACCGTATTTGTCGGGCTCAACCTGCTGCAATCGGCATTCACAAACTGGTGTCCTGCAATGACAATCCTACGCGTCATGGGGATGAAAGATGCAGGCTGCTGCTCAGACAATGCTGGTTGTTGTTCAACCAAGTGAGGCAAGAATGAACGAAAGACGATTCAACGCCGCCCACGCGCATCGGCTCGACGATCCTGCGCGCAGAGTATGGCTTCCACCTGCGGAGGTGCTTGGAGCGATGGCCCTACATCCCGGCGATACCATCGCCGATGTGGGCGCAGGAACGGGGTACTTCTCGTTGCCTCTAGCGCAGGCGGTTGGACCGCAGGGCAAGGTCTATGCCGTAGATGCGCAGGAGGAGATGCTCTCGCTTCTGCGACGAAAATTGGATGAGTTCGCTCTCTCCATCGTGGAACTGATCCACGCGGAAGCAGACAACACGGGCTTACCGGCATCCTGTTGCGATCTCGTTTTCGCCGCAAATGTCTGGCATGAGTTCGATGACCACGCTGCCGTCCTGCGAGAGTTCGCGCGCGTTCTGAAGGCGGCCGGGCGGATCGCAATCCTCGATTGGCGAACCGATGTCCCGCCTGAACACGGCCCGCCTCTGGAGCACCGCCTAGATTCGTCCCATGCCTTGGGTGCTCTGCGCTCCAGTGGATTTCAGAAGGTTGCAACTGCCAACGCCGGTCTCTACTCGTGGCTCGTGCAAGGTGAGAGGAAGCGATGACTGAATGCAAAGGTACTGCCCGGTCAAAACCTCCTCGCCGAAATCATGGCGAACAGCTCAAGGATGAGGTATATCGCCAGATGTTTCGTCTGGAGGAAGGTCGCCCTGGCGCCGAATTGGACCTGACAATCGCCTTGCTGCGCGCGTGGATCGCGTCAGACTGTGAGCCTGATGTGTCCAAATCTCGCGAGTGGCTCAAAAAGATCTGCCCTGTCTGCCTGCTTATGATCGAAGCCAGACGGCAAGCGAGCAACTCCGATCAACCGTGTATCCAGTAAGTGCAGTGTCGCACCTTTTGCGCGGCAAGTTGGCCGGAGCCATAAGCTGGTGGGTGAAGATGAGACCGCAATGGAGGCCTCTTTATAGGAATCGGGATACTATACTGGCCTTGATCGTGAGTATCCCCATCGATGCGACCCGAACTGATTCAAGCTACAGATCTGTTACGCCGCAATACCCCTGAAGCTGTCGATGAGGCCATCGGACTGCTACAGAACACGGTCTACTCCTTCAGCATGAAAGTCTGCGGGCATCCCGAAGACGCGGAAGACACCATGCAGGAGGTCCTCTACCGTTCGCTGGGGCACCTTGCGAAGATTCAGGACCCTCAGGCTCTCGCCGTCTGGCTCTACACCGTCACCCGAAACCGCTGCTGGCGCATGCGCCGCAAAGGAGCATCTGCTCCGACGCACATCCAGTCGCTGGATGAGCTGATGCCCGACGATGCGGAGTTGGGACGATTGTTGCAGGACGCCGCAGTGGGACCCGAGGCCAATCTGCTGCACGCCGAGCAGCACCACCTGCTTCACCAGGCGGTCTTGCGAATTCCCGCGCAACTACGCATCGTTCTCGTGCTGCACGACATGGAGGAGTTGACCACCGAACAGGTTGCGCAGATCCTCGGCCTGCAACCTGGGACTGTCCGGGTCCGCCTCCATCGGGCGCGTCTTGCCGTACGCAAGGAAATGAACAGAACGCTGGACGACGCACACGAGCTGCCGGCCCGCGGCAAGCCAATCGGAATCCAGCCGACCGCAACAAAGTCCAGGCGCAGCTTGGCCAAGGGCGAGCAGCGTCCCGCCGAGTGTCGCGAATTGTTCTCTAACCTCTCTGAGTATCTGGATGGCCGGGTTGAGCCGCACACCTGCGAAGCGATGCGCAGCCACATCGAGTCCTGCCCGACGTGTGTCGCATTCCTCCGCGACCTGCGCGGAGCCATCGACCGCTGCCACTCGCTGGAGGTTCCCTGCGACCCCGCCGTTGCGCCCCGCCTGCGTTCCATCCTCACCCAGGAGTACCTGCGTCTGCTGGGTATTCCCGGTACAAAAAAAATATCCGCCACTCTGTAACGAATCGCCTCTTACATGTCTTTATTCCCATGAGAGGTAATGACCATTATGGAAGTGACGATTAAGCATCTTGACCGCGTAAAGTTTTCCATCCAGTCGCGGTCGCACACGATCCTCTGCGACCAGCCAGCCGAGAATGGCGGCGAAGACTCCGGAATGACGCCTCCCGAGTTATTACTCGCGTCGTTGGGCTCCTGCGCCGCCTTCTATGCTGTGCAGTATCTGAAGTCACGCAAGCTGGCGGAAAGCGGCGTGGAGGTAAGCGTGACCGCCGACAAGCTGACGCAGCCGGCGCGGATGGGCAACTTCCGCGTCCAGGTCACCTGCCCGGTCGCCCTCAGCGAAGACCACACCACTGGCCTCATGCGCTCCGTGCATCACTGCCTGGTGCACAACACGCTGCTGTCACCGCCCGAGATCAAGATCGAATTGGTTGCAGGTTAGGCATCAGTGTCCAAAAACATCTTCTTGATCGGAATGATCCTCGCCGCCAGCGGTCTGGTCTCCCCCCCAGTCGCATTGGTAGGCGGCATTATCTACGGATTCACCTTCGTTCACCCGTTTCACCTCGCAGCGAGACAACTCTCCAAGCTTCTGCTGCAGGCCTCCGTGGTGGGCCTTGGATTCGGCATGGATCTACAGCAGGTTCTTCACGTCGGCAGAACGGGATTCATCTACACCGCAGGCAGCATCAGCTTCGCTATGCTGTTGGGCTGGGGCCTGGGAAGGCTGCTGGCCGTAAAGCAAAGAACCTCGTTTCTCATCACGACGGGCACGGCGATCTGCGGCGGCAGCGCCATTGCCGCGATCGCTCCCATCACCAACGCCAGCGAGGAGGAGATCGCCGTCTCTCTCGGGACCGTATTCCTGCTCAACTCAGTCGCCTTGCTCGCGTTTCCAGCAATTGGTACCACGCTGCACCTAACCCAAACCCAGTTCGGCCTTTGGGCGGCGCTTGCCATCCACGACACAAGCTCCGTCGTCGGTGCGACGGCGAAGTTCGGCGCAGTGGCGCTTGCCGTAGGCACCACCGTAAAACTGGCGCGAGCACTATGGATCGTACCACTCTCGGTCGGAACCGCTATGGCTAAGAAGAGCAACGCGCACATCCAGTGGCCTTGGTTCATTCTGCTCTTCTGTCTGGCGGCAGTAACCAATACCTATATCCATACATTCCAGTCGACCTATCCTGTTCTCAAGCACCTTGGCATGATCGGCCTGACCGTCACACTCTTTCTGATTGGAACGGGCCTCTCAAAGAAGACGCTGCAAGAGGTCGGCGTGCGTCCGCTGCTGCAAGGAATTCTTCTGTGGATTGTCGTCGCAGTTGGATCGCTAGCACTGATCCGTGCCGGCTGGATTCATCTCTAACGGTGATACAAGGAGATGAATCCCAAAGCTGATTGAAAGTGCAGGTAAGATTCTTCGCAAATTTCGTGTACTTGTAGCGTACTCAGAAACCGCGTTTGCTACGTTTTGAACGATTCGTGCGTCGATAGATTTCAATAACTTATTTAGAATCAATACGTGGCTGGAATCCGCCCCCCCTTCCGGCACCACCTATATTTGTTTTATTATGAACGATTTAAACCATTACAGCGCCTCGGGCATAGCCCGTGGTGTGTGTTTTGTGCATTCGATTTAGGTCAGAATCGCTGTCGTTTCCGAAAAGCAGAGCTTCAGGCATATCGGCACCGAATCACGTATTTGGGCTTGTCGATCAATCTTGAATCACATTTTATTGTCTGTTGAAACGTCTGATACGTCCGTTCAGCAAGGCATTCAAAGTTACATATGAAACAGGAAGAAGATTCCCAGACAGGTCAACATAAGTCCATACCAGCGTTCGAGCTTTGCCGACCGGGTCTTGATCGCAAGGCGCGCTCCCAGGAACGAGAATGGGATCGATCCCATGGCTACCAGAGACGTAACCAGCCATGAAATGTGCCCGAGGTAGGCGTGGACTGCGGTGCCAGGTAATGCGAGTGCAGCGGAGACCGCCAGGGAGCATGCGAAGGCTTTCTTCATGGGCTGTCTAAGGAGCACCGTGTAACAGGGAACAAGCAGGAATCCTCCGGCGTTGGCCAGCAGCCCCGAGATCAATCCCACGCCAACTGCGACCGCAACAAGTCGCACTCTCCAGTAAGCCGGGCGTAGCCCCTCTGGGTTGTCCTTGGCTTCTGTGGCCAACGACCGGTCTTTGGGAAAGAAGAGAAATGAGACTCCAAAGGCGAGCACTAATAGTCCCGTAACGACGAGTAGAGGCTTGGCGCCGACATAGGGAGACAGGAAGGAGCCGGCCATGATCGCGGGGGTCCCGATGCCGATGCTCCACCACACAATCTCCCAATCCAGAAGATGGGAGCGCCAATATTCCGCGGAGGCGACCAATGTGCTGGGTATGGCTGCGGGAAGCGGTGACGCAATCGCAACGAAACCGGGAAAACCCAGCAGGCTGAGTAGCGGAGTGGCAATCGCGCTGCCTCCCTTGCCAAAGAGGCCGCCCAGAAAGCCAATCGCAACGCCCGTCAGAACAGCTCCCAGATGTTGCCAGGTCAACAGAATCTCCTCTTTACGATAATCTTTACCGTCGGGCAAGTGCGCTGCGCAGTTTCAGTCTACCTGCCTCAGCATGAGGCTGCTTCGCAGCCTACTTGCCCTCGGCATCGTAGCTGATCCCTGATCGTAGGAGGCTGTTGACAGTGTCACAAGTCCGAGCATGGAAATGCATACTTCAAGGAGATTGACTGTGGAGCGAGAGCGGTGGATTATCAAGCCACGGTCCAACGCAAGGCGCATGGTTTTGCGGGAGAGCAACACATGGCGACGAATCAGCAAGAGAATAATCAGGAAGAACGCAGTTTACCGTGGCTTGGATTTGCAAGGTTCTTGTTTATAGTGGTCCTGACCGTCCTGCTCTTCGTGCTTGTCAACAGCATGGTGCGTCACCACTTTTTTAGCGGCGGCCAGCAAAGCCGGCATGACGTCACCGGACCATAGCAGAGCTTGAGATCAACGGCGGAGTGATGGGACGGTCCGTTTTGGGCATCACCGTGAACCGGGCATAATCGTTGTTGAATCAGCCTGTCAGCAACCGAATGGTCTGATTCTGCGTCTAAAGGTTAGCTAGGGCGCGATGAGTTGCAAACGGGTGTTCGCTATTCGCTTGGCCCGGCTCAGGGTATTCTGAACACGATGCGCATCTCGTATCATCCCGAACGCAAGACAGCCCTGATGGTTCTGTTGGGGGCGATGTTCTGTGGCCTGTTGGTGGCCTTCGCGGTTACATCGAAGGTGGCTGCGTACTATCCCCACACAGACGCAGCGCGTCCGATTGCAGCAGCCAAGATGTGGCAGCAGCAGGGTGTGGGCGTAACGTATGCGCCGCCGGTGCAAGCGGCTGCGGCGTCTCTTCTCTTTGTCTTTGTTCTGATCGCTGCGACAGAAGCTGCGCGCTCCTATGCGTGGATGAAGACTGCCGCTGAATTTCCTTCCACATCACAACTCTGCTTCCGCAGAGCGCACTCCATTCGTCCCCCTCCACGCAGCTAGAGAACGCCTCCGGCATTCATTATGCCGGTCCATGCACCGCTTCTGTTGCGGTGTTGCTGTGTCTCTAGCCTAAGCGAGCCCACCATGAAACCTGTTGCCTCCGTCCGGAGTGCTGACCTCGGACGACTCTCTCTGCTCTGTTTAACTCTGATCGCCCTGTGCGGATGCAACCATGCCGCCCAGCAATCCGCCGTGGCGATGAATCCGATTGCTCCGGTGGTTCCCGCATCACGCGCGACACTGGCCAACACTCTCACCGTTGCTGGTGAATTTATTCCCTACCAGGAGGTCGAGCTGCATGCCAAGGTTGCTGGCTATATTCGCAGTATCCACGTCGACATCGGTGACAAGGTGAAGCAGGGCGAGGTACTGGCTGTACTCGATGTGCCTGAGTTACAGGCGCAGGTGCAGGGCGCGCAGGCGGGTGTGCGCCAGTCGCAGGCAGAGATTCTGCAAGCGACCAATGAGGTGGTGCGAGACGAGGCAAACTATGCGGCGCTGCACGCTGCGGCGGTGAGGCTGCAACAGGCCTCCGACGCGCGCCCCGGCTTGATTGCGCAGCAGGAATTGGACGATGCGCACGCCAAGGACCAGGCAGCGGCGGCGCAGGGGGATGCGGCAAAGTCTGCGCTGAGCGCGATGCAACAGCAGCTAGGAGTCTCGCAGGCACAGAAGCAGCAGGTCTCGACGATGGAGGACTACTCGCGCATCGTCGCTCCATTCACCGGCGTCGTGACGTGGCGTTATGCCGATACGGGCGCGCTGATCCAGGCGGGGACGTCCAATGCCGCTTCTGCACCTGTGGTCAAGGTGGCGCAGACCAGCACGCTGCGCCTGCGGCTTCCGGTGCCGGAGGCGATCGCCCCCTATGTACATGATGGCGATGCCGCAACGATTCGCGTTGACGCGCTGGGCCGCACCATCAGCGGCAAGGTTACGCGCAGCACCGGCGAGCTGGATATGTCTACGCGTTCGATGCAGGTGGAGGTGGACGTGCCCAATGCAGACGGATCGCTCACGCCGGGGATGTATGCGCAGGTGACGTTGGATGTAAAGCGCGCTGGCGATGCTCTGGTCGTGCCAATCCAGGCGGTCGACACCAGCGGGCCGCAGCCGGTCCTGCTTGTGGTCAACGCGCAGAGTCGCGTAGAGAGGCGCGCGGTGCAGACCGGGATTGCGACGGCCAACCGCATCGAGGTACTGAGCGGACTGCGCGAGGGCGAGCAAGTGATCGTCGCCAACCAGGCCAGCTTTCAGCCGGGAGAGTTGGTGACAGCGAAACATAGCGCGATGACTGCGGCGGGCGCGACTGCGGATGCGATGGAGGCCCAGTAATGTCAGGCTTCGCCATTCGCTACCCGTTCTTCATCCTGATGATCTGCCTTGCGATTGCCGTGGTTGGCGTGACCACGGTGGCGCGTATGCCGGTCGATCTCTTCCCCGACATCAACATTCCCGTCGTGGTTGTTGCCACGTTCTACAACGGCATGCCGCCGGAGCAGATTGAGTCGAACATTACCAATCCGTTCGAGCGCTTCTTCACGCTGGGCAGTGGTATCGACCACATCGAATCGCGCTCGCTGACCGGCGTGAGCCTGATTCGCATCTACTTTCAGCCGGGCACGAATGCGGACGCGGCAGTCACCAGCATCTCCAATCTGGCAATGGCGCAATTGCGCCGCCTGCCGCCGGGAACGCTGCCGCCGGTGGTGCTGAAGTTCGACGCGTCGAGCCTGCCTGTCTGCCTGATTACGCTGAAGGGTGAGGGGCTGGACGAGACGCAGTTGCACGACCTTGCGCAGTTCAACGTGCGCAACCAGATTGCCAGCGTGCCCGGCGCTTCGGTGCCGCAACCCTTCGGCGGAAAGTATCGACAGATCCAGATCTATGTTGATCCGATCAAACTGGAGGCGCACCAACTGAGCGCGATGGATGTGGTGCGCTCGGTGAACCAGGCAAACCAGATTCTGCCGGCGGGCGATGTGCGCATCGGCCCACGCGACTTCAACATCTACACCAACGCGCAGATGCCCACGACCGAAGAGATCGACCGCATGCCGCTGCGCGATGTGGGCAACGGCCAGTTACTGGTCTCCGATGTGGGCGTAGCGAAGGATGCGGCGGCAATCCAGACCAACATTGTGCGCGTAGACGGCCAGCACTCGGTCTATCTTCCGATTCTGAAGCAGGGCGGAGGAAGCAACACCATCGCGGTCGTCAACGGCATTCGCGAGGCGATCAGCCATCTAGTCGACATTCCGAAGAGCCTCGTTACGCGCGTCGTCTTCGATCAGTCCGCTTTTGTGAAGACGGCGATCCGCAACCTGGGCAACGAGGGCGGCATCGGGCTGGTGCTGACGGCGGCGATGATCCTAATCTTTCTCGGCAGTATGCGTGCCACCGTCGCTGTGATGCTGTCGATCCCGCTCTCCGCGCTGGCAGCGTTTCTGGTGCTGAACCTGATGGGTGCGAGCATCAATTCGATGGTGCTGGGCGGGCTGGCGCTTGCGTTTTCGCGCCTGATCGACAACTCGGTGGTTGTGCTGGAGAACATCTTCCGCCACCTGGAGATGGGTAAGTCGCCCGAGGATGCGGCGGAGATTGGAGGCCGCGAGGTAGCGCTGCCGGTACTGGCGGCAACCTTTACTACAGCCATCGTCTTTTTCCCGGTCGTCTTTCTTTACGGGGTCAGTCGCTTTCTGTTCACCGCGCTTGCACTCTCGGTGGTGTTGTCGCTCTTTGCGTCCTACGCGGTTGCAATGACGGTCGTCCCACTCTTCTGCGCGCGCTTCATTCACAATCCGCACCTGAAGGACCACACCGAAGGCGGTCATCACGACGGCACGAGCCTCTTCCAACGATTCGTTCGCTGGTTCAATCATCGCTATAACCGCGGTTTGGCACACTATGACAAGGCCGTGGCGAAGAGCCTTCTGCGGCCGTGGGCCACGGTGCTGGGCGTGCTTGGCATTTTTCTGCTCAGCCTGGCGCTCTTCCCGTTCATGGGTCTCTCGTTCTTTCCGCGCACCGATCCCGGCCAGTTCGTCATCAACGTCAAAGCCCCGAGCGGAACACGGCTGGAGCTTACGGACAAGTACATTGCGCGCGTGGAAGAGGACATCCGCACCGTGGTGCCGTCCGAAGATTTGGGCATGATCGTCTCCAACATCGGCATTACGCCGGACTTCTCCGCCATCTACACCAGCAACTCCGGCCAGCACACGGCCTTCGTGCAGGTGAGCCTGAAGGAGGGGCACAGCAAGAGCAGTTTCGCGTACATGAACCTGGTGCGCGCCAAGCTGCGCGACGATCTGCCTGAACTCTCCACCTACTTCCAGACCGGCGGCCTGGTGGATGCGGTGGTGAACCTTGGCCTGCCCGCGCCCATCGACATACAGGTGAGCGGCAACGATATGCAGGAGGCGTATGCCACCGCAAGCAGCCTCGCCGACAACATCCGCAAGGTGAAGGGCGTAAGCGATGTGCTGATCCCGCAGGACATCGACTACCCCGGCATCCAGCTCAACGTGAACCGTGAGATGGCGGGCAAGCTCGGCCTCAGCTCCAGCGAGATCGTCGACAACGTCATCACCTCGCTGACCTCGAACGGCATGATCGCGCCCAGCTACTGGGTGGACCCGAAGAGCGGCAACAACTATCTGCTGACCGTGCAGTTCCCGGATACGCAGATTCAGTCGATGACCGACTTCGCGCAGATCCCGGTGCGGGCCAACGGAGCCGAGACAACCAACCTTGGCGCGGTAACGGAGATGAAACAGATCAACACGCCAACGGAGGTGGACCACTACCAACTGCGTCGCGTCATCGACGTCTACGTGTCTCCCTCCGGGCAAGACCTCGGTGGGCTGGCCACGCGCGTGGATCGCGTTATCGCGCAGCAGAAGATCCCGGAGGACCTGCAAGTGACGATGCGCGGCTCCGTAGAAGGAATGCGGCGCTCGTTCTCCAGCTTCGGCATCGGACTGCTGCTCTCAGTGATTCTGGTGTATCTGATCCTGATGGCGCAGTTCTCATCGTTCATCGATCCGATGGTGATTCTGCTCGCCATTCCACCGGGAGTCACAGGAGTCATCCTCTTCCTGCTGGCCACGGGAACCACGCTGAACGTGATGTCGCTGATGGGCGTGGTAATGATGACCGGCATCGTGGTATCCAACTCGATTTTGATCGTGGAGTTCACGCGCAAGCTGCGCGATGAGGGCATGGCGATCGGCGATGCCGTGGCCATGGCCTGCCGCGTGCGTTTGCGCCCGGTGTTGATGACCTCGCTGGCCACGATCCTCGGCATGGTGCCGATGGCTTTGGCGCTAGAGGCGGGTAGCGAGCAATACGCGCCGCTGGCCCGCGCCATCATAGGAGGCCTGACGGTCTCGGTGGTGATCACGGTCTTCGTGGTGCCCGCGGCTTATCTGCTGGTGCATCGCAAGGAAGAGACACAGAGGCCGCCGGACGGGCAAGACATTGTAGTCGCCGGAAAGGAAAGCTAGATGAGAACAACACTCGCTCTGATCGTCGTGGCAACAGTTGCAGGCGCTGCTACAGTTGGCAGATGCCAGTCCGCGCCATCACGCGCGCCCGTGTCAGCTCCTACGACATTAACCCTGGTACAGGCCGAGAAGATCGCCTTGCAGCAGAACCCGCATGTGCGGATAGCGCGGCTGATTGCGCTGGCCGAAGGGCAGGTACGGCGCGAGGCAAGAGCGGCCAATCTGCCCACGCTGACTGGAGATCTGACCGCAGTCGATTCGCACGAGGGCAGTCGCATTACTGCCGGCGGACTCAATAACCCTATCGTCTATCAACGCGCAGCCGGTGGGGTTACGCTCTCGCAACTGATGACGGACTTTGGCCGCACCCGCGCGCTGGTCAGCAGCGCAGACTTCAGCGCGCGGGCCGCTGCAAGCAACGAATCCGCGTCTCGCGAGGATGTGCTGCTTGCCGTTGATGAGGCGTTCTATCATGCGCTGGCCAGCCAGGCCATCCTCAGTGTCGCGCAACAAACGGTGGCGGCGCGACAGGCAACCGCGGACCAGGTTCGCGCGCTGACAGAAGCAAAGCTGCGTTCGGAGCTGGACCTGAGCTTTGCCAATGTCGATCTACAGCAGGCAAATCTGTTGCTTCTGAATGCAAGCAATGACAACCAGGAGTCGCAGGCCGCGCTGAACGCCATTCTGGGCGGCGAACTGCCCGTGGTCTATACGCTCATCGATGAGACGCCCGCCGCGCCAGCGCCAGCGCCGGAGGACGCGGCGCCGCTGCTCCAGCTTGCCTTCCAGTCCCGGCCAGACCTTGCATCGCTCAATCTGCAAGCGAGCGCAGCGGAGAGATTCAGTCTGGCCGAGCGCGATCTGGTGCGGCCAACCATCTCCGCACTCGGTGTAGCCGGAGACACGCCGGTGCGCGCCGACCAGATTACGACGTCCTGGTACGGCGCCGCCGGAGTGAACGTGAGCATTCCCATCTTTAACGGTTCACTCTTCTCCGCGCGAGCGAACGAGGCGAAGTTTCGCGCTCAGGCCGCCGATCAAAGTGTGCAGCAGCTTCGCCAGACGATCGCGCGCGATGTGACCGATACAGTACTGGAGGCCCAGTCCGGATTCCAACGCATCGATGTAAGCCGCCAGTTGCTGGAGCAGACAAACTCCGCATTCGACCTTGCACAGACACGCTACAAGCTGGGGCTGTCGTCCATCGTGGAGTTGAGTCAGGCACAGCTCGCGCAGACACAGGCACAGATTGCATACGCCAGCGCACGCTACGCCTACCAGCAGACGCTGGCCGAGCTGCGCTTCCAGACGGGGCAGTAGCTCTCAGTAATGGTTCTTTTGTATGCCCTGTGGAAGAAGGTGCATCCTTCCGATTCTTGACCTCAGCGGGCAGCAAGGTCGAGCGCAGAGGCTAGACCGATATTTCAAAGGCGAGATGTGTGGCACTCGGTACACACCGAGGATGGGTCACCCGGCTACGCAGAGAGTTCAGGTACGGACTCTTGGATGGTTAGGCCGATGGTGGGAGGATGCAGCAGGGTGTTGTGGATGAGGCAGTGATGCACGGCCTGCTCCAGTCCGGCTCGGTTCTCCTCGGAGAGATCAATGGGGACAGAGAGCGCGATCTTGAAGTTGTCCATGCGGGCGGGGTTTTGAACCTTATCGGCGCTGACGGAGACTCGCGTGCCAGGTGCGGCGAGGCCCTTCTTCTTCAGGTAGGCCACGGCATAGTAGGCGGCGCAGGAGGCGAGCGCGGAGAGCAGCAGCTCGGGCGGAGTCATGCCTTCATCGAAGCCACCCAACGCTTCTGGCTGGTCGCAGGCGATGGTGTGCTGGCGGGCCTTGATCTCGAACTGAACTGCGCCTAAGTGCTCTACGTGGACTTCCATGGTGTTGTCTCCTTGGGTTGGTGCTATGTCGAACGCGGTGAGTTGCCGAGCATTGCAGCTTCAATGTGCTCACGGAGCATGGAGCGCGCTCGATGCAGGCGCGACTTCATTGCCGTGAGCGAGATGCCGAGCATCGCAGCGACCTCATCGCCTGGTAGTTCGTCGAGGTCGCGCAACTGATAGACTGCGCGGAACTCAGGTGCGAGCCGGGCGACGGCCTGTTGCAGCAACTGCTTCATCTGCGCCGCGGAGACGATCTCTTCGGGCGCGGGGGCTTTGTCGTGCAGCTCATGGCCTGCTGTTTCCATCTCGGAGAGTTGCAGAAGCGGGAGCAGCGCCTCATGCTGTTTGAGTTGCCAGCAGACGCGGCGTGCGATCTGCGCTAGCCACGCCTTGAAGGAAGCTGAATCGCGGAGCTGTTCGAGGCTGCAATAGGCCTTCAGCAGGGCCTCGATGAGGACATCTTCGGCATCTTCGCGATTGCCGCAGACGCGTAACATCTGCCGGTAGATCGCGTCCTTGTGCTCGTTAGCGAGAGATTCAAAGTCCACTTGATCCTGTTCCGTTGCGGTTACTTTATGGTGCATCCACAGGATAGTGCGGTGGAGCATGGCTTGCCGCTGCCACGCCGGTTCCAGGGCAACAAAGCGAGCAGATTTGCCATAGCGCAGTAGTTGGTGGTTCCGGCAAATATGAGACCAGTGCCGACGAAGCCTGCAAGATAGAACCAGCCGGGATGGAGGAGCAGGCCGAAGACGACTCCTGTGAGGACAAGCAGTCCCGCGCCGAGCCGCACCTGACGCTCCAGCGACCAGCGCGATTGGGTGGAGGCTACCAGCGGAAGACCAGCCTGCCGCCATGCGTCTGTGCCGCCGCGGAGAACGGTGAGATCGCAGCCTTGGTGGGCTAGGAGCGCGTGAGTCATAGAGGCGCGCTTACCGGATTGGCAGACCAGTATGAGGTGATCCTGCGGTCGCAGGTCGCCGAGGCGACTCTCGATTTCGTCCATGGGGATGTTGATGGCGGCTGGAATATGACCCGCAGCAAACTCTGT
>Ga0302267_10001639_pt1 | contig 28262 bp, 30 predicted proteins | sample III_Bog_E1_3_FD_194555 | JGI IMG/M metagenome (GOLD analysis project Ga0302267, IMG submission 194555) | Peat permafrost microbial communities from Stordalen Mire near Abisko, Sweden - III_Bog_E1_3 | ecosystem: Environmental > Terrestrial > Soil > Wetlands > Peat | place: Sweden: Abisko...
CGCGTCCTGACCACGCGCGCGACGGTTCGCGCTGAGTACGTCGTGCGCGCCACCGAGGGCTTCACCCCCACCATGGCGCACCAGCGTCGAAGCGTCGTTCCGCTCTACTCGCTGATGGTCGCCACCGCGCCGCTCTCGGCGTCGTGGTGGCACGACTACGGCTTCGATGGTTTTCCCACCTTCAACGACGAACGCCATCTCTTGGTCTACGGTCAGCGCACCGCCGACAATCGCCTCGCCTTTGGCGGTCGCGGATCGCCTTATCACTTCGGCTCGACGGTCGAACCCCGCTTCGACGCCCAGGTCGGTGTCTTCGCCCAGTTGAGTGCGTCACTTCGCGAGCTGTTCCCCACTCTCGACGCGCCCATCACGCACCGCTGGGGTGGTCCCCTCGCCATGCCCCGCGACAAGCTTCCCTCGGTCACCGTCGACCACTTGACGGGCATGGCGACCGCGGGTGGCTACACCGGCGACGGCGTGACACTCAGCTACGTCTGCGCTAATGCCCTGGCCGACCTCATCGTGGCCCCGGGCGACGAGACCGCCTTCAGCACGCTGCCCTTCGTGCAGAACCCCTCACCGCGCTGGGAGATCGAGCCGCTGCGCTGGCTCGGTATCAACGCGGGTATCGCCCTGGCGACGTACGCCGACCACCACGAGCGTCGCTACGGGACCTCGAGTCGCGCGTCGAGCATGTTGGCACGATTGATGGGCGACTGAGGCCCGGCTACTTCAAGATGTTGACCGCACGGGCGGCGACGACGGCGATCGTGATGAACGACACCATCGATTCACTGACGAAGAGGATTTTCATGCGCCGTGACAAGGGCATCGCATCAGCCGGCGCGAAACTCGTCCCATTGGCGAAAGAAGTATATAGATAGTCGGTGAATCGGGGCTCCCACCCCTTTGGCGCCAACTCTGGATTCTCCAACTGAGGGAACTGCAAGTCGTAGACGATCTTGAGGCCCGCCGCCCGACGGGTGGGTCCCCCGCGATCGATCTCCCAGAACCAGACGCCATACACAATGATGTTGGTGAGCCACACCGACACCGCCGAGTAGATCAGCGCACGTCCCTGCGAGACAGACGTGTCGAGCAGGCGGTGCACCAGTAACACCATCGACGTCACGTTGGCCACGGTCACCAGCGTGATGAGCGCGAGTGTCAACTGGCGCACCCGTGGCGACTCGTCGGGGTGGCGGTGGCGTCGCAAGGACAGCGGAATGAGACAGAGAACGATGAGTGCCGGAATCAGTAGCCGTGGACCGATCACCAGCCGATTGGGCAACACGATATAGAGCGCTACGCACGTCAGCAGTGCCAGGGAGGCCGGCCAACGAGGTTCGGCGTGGACGCTCACGCTTTCACGATAGTTTCGCTCGGCTGAGCAACTGCAACAACTGCGAAGGCAGCACCAGTGAACCGAGCGCCCCACTGGAGAGAAGTTGCTGCAAGAGAGGTCCCGCTGGCGTCGTCGCGCGCGAGCGCGGTGGCGCGACGATGGTGACCGATCGGTTATAGGAGACCACGTCCATACTGACGGTCGTGGTAGCTCCACCCGACTGCAACGACGCCCAAATCCCAGTGAATTCACCCTGCGCACCGGTGGTCACCCGGACTTTGAGATTTCCCGTCGCCGCGGGACTCGCCTTCTTTTCGCCAAAGGTGCCAAGTGACACGTGTGAACGAGTCAATTCGTACGTCGTCTCGAAGCCGTGGTGCATAGTGCGCGCGTTGGCGAGCAGCGTCAACAAGGTGGCGTTGGGGTCCACCACGTCCTTAGCGAAGCGGGTGATCGAGGGCCACGTTGCGTGTAGGACGTACCAGACCGGACCGGAGGCGTCGGCCAGATTCGGTGAGGTGAGATAGAGCTCGTTATGTACAGCGCGTACGTCAAACTCGGTCGAGGAGGACACCAGCGGGACTTCGAGTTTCGCGCTCAAAGAACTCGTCGCCGCGTCGATCCACAGCGTCCCCGACACACTCAGGAGTCCACCGGTAGCGACCGACATAATCAACTCCGCCGTGTGCGGGGCGTGGCCATTGAGCACGAGGGGATCCGACGTCGGCGTAGTCGGCCCCGACGAGGCGTAGACGACACCGGCCACGATCAGGGCCACGGCGAGGATCAGCGCACCGAGGGCCACCAGGGGACGGTTGCGGCTCACAGGCTCACCCTAACTGTCGGGGGAGAAGTGCTCAGTCCAGCGGCTCCGACAGCAGTTCGACTAGCAGTCCGTGGGCAATGTTGCGCCCGCTCGCGATGAAGCCAATGCGCGAGTCCTCGTCGTCCACCATGCCTCGCACGATGGCCGCGTAGGGTGTCGCGGCCGAGCCTTCAAAAACCTGACCGTTGGACTCCGCGGCTTCGCGCACTCCTTGACGAATCAAGTGCTCATCGACCAGGACCAGGGGCACACCGTACGCGGCGATGAGGTCGTTGGTGACCGCACCTTCATCACCGCCGCCAGCCAGTCCGTCGGCGATGGTGGGCCGGTGACGCACGCTGTCCATCGCCGAACCGTGCAACACGTGGTACATGGCCGCGCTGGCCTCGGGTTGCACACCGGTCACGCGTACGTCCTCACGACCCTGGGCGGCGCGCGCCAGCAAGACGCCCGCTATCAGTCCGCCCCCGCCCACCGGGACCACGATGTGCTCGATTTCGGGCGCTTGGGTGAGCATCTCGGCGAAGATCGTGGCCTGTCCGGCGATGACGTTGGTGTCGTTGAAGGGCGAGATGTAGCGGATGGACCTCGCCTCAGCGAGTTCGAGGGCGTGAGCCTGCGCCTCGTCGTACGACGAACCGAACTGGATCAGTTCGATGTCGTAGTTGCGCAATTTCTTCACCTTGGCGGCCGACGCGTTGGCCGGCACGACGACCGTGGCCGGGACGTGCAAGATCCCTGACGCGTGCGCAATACCCAGGCCGTGGTTACCGGCCGACGAAGTGATGACGGCCCCGTAGGGGTCATCGCGGTGCGCCGCGTCAATTGCCGCGAGGGCCCCACGAATCTTGAACGACCCGGTGATCTGGAGATTCTCGAGTTTGGCCAGCACCGAACGTCCACGTAAGCGCAGGGTAACCGTGGGCGTCGTCTCGAGATGGTCGGCGATCACTCGGGTGGCCGCATCAAGTTGCTCGGCAGAGGGTGCTTCGACGTGGCGCATCATCTCGACCACACTACCCGTGACGCCCTCGAACCCCCCGATACTGCACGGTAACGTCGTCTCCGTGCACTCCGCGTTGGCCCTGATCCTGCTGGGATCCTTCGCGTACGTGGGGACGATGATCGACAATCTTTTCGCCTTCGCCGCCCAGCTCACCTTGACGCCGCGCGAACGCTTCGGGCCGATCACCACGGCCCAGGTCACCGCAGTGGTCACACTGGTCGCACTGGCAGCGGGAGTCGGCTCGACGCTCGCGGTGCTGCCGCTGCGCTGGGTGGGGATCCTGGCGCTCGCCCCGTGGGCCTTGGCGTGGCGCAATTGGAGCCACCGCCGCGACGACGTGGGCCAATCCGTCCGCCGCAGTGCGCTCACCACCTTCTTGATCACCCTGGGACTCGGCGGCGACAATCTGGCGGTGTGGATTCCACTCCTGCGCGCGAGTGGCGCTCTCCACGCCGTCGCGTTGTGTGCGATCTTTGCCGTGTGGCAAGTCCTCTTCGTGATGCTGTCGTGGAGTCTGGCGACTCATCCGCGAGTCGTCAACTGGGGCCAACGCAGTGGGCACTACTTCGTCCCCTGGCTCTATGCGGTCTTGGGCGTCGTCATCTTGTTCGAATGCCACGTCCTCTGAAAATGGTCCCACGCGCGAACTAGCGTGGCTAGGTGCCTGTCTCAACGCCGCAACAGACGCTCAATCGACTGACGATCATCGTTCTCATCCAGTGGATGGGAGCCACGCTCGGTTTGCCGCTCCTCCCCTTGTTCCTTGAGCACCGTGGTGGCTCGCCCCACGTCATTGGCCTCATCGTCGCCTCCTTCTTCATCGCGGGCGTCATCTCGCAATACTTCCTCGGTCATCTGGCGGACAAGTTTGGTCGTCGGCCGGTGCTCATCACGAGTCTGATCACCTTTGGTCTGGCCTCCATGACTTACGCGCTGCCGTTGAGTGCCGTCTGGTTCACCATGACCCGCGTCGTCCAAGGAGCGTCGGCGGGCGCGCTCGAAGTCGCGTCAATGTCGGCGGTCGCCGCACTCTTCGCCGAGAACGAGCGTGGTCGCGCCGTGTCGCGCATCCTCGCGGCACAACTCATGGGCGCCGCGGTCGGCCCCATGGTGGGCATCGTCGCTTCAGTGAACGATTTAGGCTGGGTCTTCTTCGTCACGGGCGTCATCAGCCTTGTGGCCGCCGTCGTGGCGACGAAGACGAACCTGGGAGATAAGGCCTACGACCCGACGCCGCTGCCGCCCCTGCAATGGAACCGACCTTTCCTCGGCGCCCTCGTCGCTGCCGCCGCCCTGGGTCTCGCCGTGGGGGTATACGAGACGTGCTGGAGTCTGCTGATGCACGCGCACCACGCGAGCACACTGCAGATCAGACTGAGCTGGACCATGTTCTGCCTGCCGTGGGTCTTGTTGAGTCGCACCGGAGGATGGATCGCCGACCACCTCAATCGGCGCTACACGGCGTTGTTCGGACTGCTCAACGGTGCCGCGTTCTTGGCCACTTATCCGCACATCCACGACAACGTCGTGATGCTCTTTGTGGGATCGGCCGAGTCCATCGGGGCGGCCTTGTCGTCGCCCTCGATCGCCTCGCTGTTGAGTCAGGGTGCTCAGTCGCGCGAACTCTCTCGTCGTCAAGGGCTCTACGCCACCTCCACCACGGCGTCGATGGCCCTGTCCGCCCTTACGTCAGGTTTCCTCTTCACGGTCGACAGCGCCCTCCCGTTCACGTTGGTGGCCATCATCTCGTCGGGCCTCGCTTTGACCACGCTCTACTTCTGGCGCGGGGTCGGCGGGCGCATCAACCCCATTTCACCTCGCACCATCGAGAACGACTAGTCGTCGTGGCCGACTAGTTATCGTCGCTAGAGCGCGAATCGTTGTGACGACTGGCACCAACGACGTGATACTTCGTGGTGGCGGTGGTCGACTTGGTGGTGGTCGTGGCCGTCGTCGCGTTCTCAGCCGCATCCTTGACTGCTCCAATCGCCGTCGTGGTCGCACCGCTCTGGGCGATGAACGTGATGCCTACACCCGCCGCGGCCAACACGGCAACGATCGAGGCGGCGCTCACGCGGCGCACGAGCTTCCTCTTGGTAGGTCGATACATGGGGCCTCCTCGGTCTCAAGTTGGTACCTTTCCAGTGTGCCGGGGGGACATGAAGACCCCCCAAGGTCGGTCTAAAAGGTCGCTAATAAAGATGCCGGGCGACTCCGGTCGGTGGACGATGGGAAAAAATCAGAGATTTAACACGGCGGACTGTAACGTTCTTAAGTTTTCGGTAAGACTGACCCGGTACGACTAGCCCCTCACGGAGTCGCGACAGATGCCAACCATCTATTAGGGAGGACCACCCAGTGGCAACCACAGAAATACACGACGGATCAGCCGGCGACGAAGCGTTCAAGATCGAGACGCACGGCATCGACTTCATCTCGGAGACCGAGCGTTGGGCGACCCCGCGCAACATCGGTGCCATGTGGGCGGGTTCGGCGATCAACGTCGAATACTTCATCTACGGAGCCTTGTTGATGGGCTTCGGATTCAGCTTTTGGACCGCGGTGAGCATCATCGTCGTCGGCAATCTTTCGTTCCTGCTGCTCGGCGTGGCGTCACTGCAGGGACAAGAGACCGGCACGACCGCCTTCACGGTGTCACGCGCGGCCTTTGGCACGCGTGGATCGCGTATCGTCTCATTCTTCAACTGGATCACGCAGCTAGGTTTCGAGACCGAAGGACTGATCCTCATCGTGGCCGCGGCCATCGTCTTGAGTCAGTACGCGGGCTTTCACCCCAACAGCACCGTGAAGGTCATCTTCATCGTCGTAGCCACGGGAATCCAGGCCATCATGCCCTACCTCGGTCACGCGACGATGGTGAAGGTCCTGCGTGCCCTTATCATCCCCTTCGCCGTGATCTTCGTGATCTTCGTGATCTTCGAGAGCCAGCACGCCCACCCGGGCGGCGTCTTCGTCTTCGCCCATGGCTGGGAGCCCTACACCGCGGGACTCGCCTTCACCATCGCCCTCTCGGGGCTGGGCTGGACCGAGTGTGGCAACGACTACACCCGGTACCTACCGCGTGAGTCGAAGAAGGGTTCGGTCGTCGGCTGGATCTTCGTCGGCACCGCGCTACCGGAGATCGTCATGATGATCATGGGCGCCTTGGCATTCAGTTTCTTGTCCAACTCCGGGGTGTGGAACAGCGCCAACCCCTTCGAAGCGCTCTACCACCAGAAGGGTCTGCCGTCGTGGTTCGTGGTGATCTTCCTAGTCTTCGCCATCGTGCAGCTCTTCGGCATCAACTCACTCGACCTGTACTCCTCGGGCGTGTCGGTGCAAGCGATGGGCCTCAAACTCAAGCGCTACCAGGCCGTCGTCATGGACTCGGTCATCGCCTGCGCCTTGACCATTTGGGCGACCTTCGGATCGTCGTTCTCTATCTACATGAAGGACTTCGTCGGGGTGATCATCGTGTGGATCGCTCCGTGGTTCGGCATCTACATCACTGACTGGCTGCTGAGAAAGTACCGCTACAACGCCGCGGAGATGCAAAAGGACACCTCGGACAGCATCTACTGGGGCAAGAACGGTTACAACTGGAACGCCCTCGTGGCTTTCGTCGTGGGTCTCGTACTGGCCACGACCGCCTACTCCAAGGCACCGCCGCCCGTGAACTTCCCCCTGCACTGGATGACGCCGTTCTCGAACCACTTCGGCGCCTTCTACTGCGACGGCACGGCCAAGGCCAACTGCGGTCCCGCGGGTTGGTTCGGCGGCGCCGACATGTCGGTCTTCTTCGGAATCCTCTCAGCCGCCTTGATCTACTTCATCCTGGAGAAGGCGACCGGCAACGTCGCTCGCCAAGTCGCTCGCCAGAAGGAACTCGAACCGCAGCTCTAGCCCTCGCCTCCTCGACCAACCCGCTGTCGGAGTGGTCGAGGAGGCGAGGGCTAGCCCCGGCGAAAGATTGGCCTTCGCCGCTACGCGGGTCCACGCTCGCGTGGTACGACCGGCGCGACGAGAGCGGTTAGCGAGCCGCGACGGCTCGACCGCGAACCTGGACAACTCTCAGTGCCGCGGCGACGGGGCGCTCGAACGAGAGACGGATCTCTCATAACGCGCGACCGTGCGGTGGGGATTCTTGGCGAGTTGATCAATCCTCATCCAGTAGTGAAGGAGGGAACCGCTCATCACCACCACGCCTAGTCCCACGCTGACAATCGCGGTGATGAACATAGCGCGCGAGGACGTCCCCGCCGCTATGGCCGTGGCGAGCCCGCCGACGATCATGACTGCGACGAGGATTCTATTGAACAGTTGCACGACGCCGTCGCGGTTGCGCCGACGAAGTCCCTGTACGACTGCCCAGGTGTGCTCATCGATCTGCGCCGGTCTCAACGGAGCGATTTGATTCCGAGCCACCACTAGTCCTTGCCCGTGGGCGGGACCCACGTCGTACCTTCGTCGCGCAACGAGGACCGCAGAGTCTCATAGCGGTCATCGGGTTGTTGCGTGGCCTCACGGTATTCGGCCCTCAAACTCTGCGCCGCCAGACCGGTGGGCTGACTCTTGGTCATCGACCGACGCATTGATGTCCAGAACCGCCCCCGCGCCTTTTGGACGCCCTCCTTGGCAAACTCCATCGCCGAGAAATCCATCGCCAGTGGTGCCGAAGACTGCGAGAAGGCAGAGGCGCCCGACGCATTGCGCGCGGCAACCATGAATGAGTAGGTCTCACCTTGCACCAAAGAAGTGAGGTGAATCGACGGCCGGTCGGCGTCCACCGAATAACTAGTGGTGCGGCCCGAGGAATCGGTGGCCACCACGTCGTAGCCGCTCAACGGGGTCGACCCCGCGTACCAAGGGGCGTCCCACGTCACGGTGATCGTCGTCGGGCCCGTTGCACAAGGTGCCACGTTGGTCGGCCTCTCGGGGACGTGCTCGACGCTCATGCATTCCTCGATTCAGTGAGAAGGGTACGGCCGATTGTATCCGCCCCCAGTCATTCCTCGAGGGTCTAGCCCACCCAGTCCTCAGCGAATCCACCCTCGCCGTCGGGCCGAAAGACCGGTATCGATCCCAGGGCGTGGACCCGCTGGGCGTCCTCGCCCAACGACGTCTGCCACAGTGATGCCTCGGTCACCAGCGTGCCAATGGCCACGACGTTGGCGCCGATCGAGTGCAGCAATCGTAGCGCCGCGCCGGTCGAGGCACCCGTCGAAATCACGTCGTCGACGATGGCCACCCGCTTGGCGGCCACGTCGACGATACGGGCGCGATCGAACAGCAGACGTTGCTCGACGTCGGTGGTGATGGACCTCACCGGCTCGGACACGGCGTCGGCCAAGTGGATCTTGGGCGTCTTGTGCAAGATGACGTACTGGTCGAGCCCGAGGGCTCGCGTGACCTCGATGGCCACCGGGATTCCCATCGTCGCCACGGTGGCGACGATGTCGATCTCGTAGGGAGCCAGCAGCGCGGCGAGCTCCTCACCGGCACGACGCATGAACTCGACGCCCATGTCCACCGTGATGAGCAGCGCGAGGGCCAATTCATCGGACAATGGCACTACTGGCAGCTCCACACGTTGGCTGCCGATCGAGACCGGATAGGTGGAACGACTCACGACGTTGGAGCATACTGAACGGATGACTTCACGTGAACTTCTCGACGTCGCTCTCGCGACCACCATGCTCGCCACGGCCCTCGATGAAGCGCGCACCGGCCTGGCCGAGGGCGGCATTCCCATCGGCGCGGCCCTCTTCACACGTGAGGGTAAATTGTTGGGCTCGGGCCACAACCGCCGCGTGCAAGAAGATGACGCGTCCGTGCACGCCGAGACCGACGCCTTTCGCCGAGCGGGACGGCGACGTAACTACGCCGACACCGTCATGGTGACCACCCTCTCGCCGTGTTGGTACTGCTCGGGTTTGGTGCGTCAATTCAACATCGGTGCAGTGGTCATTGGTGAAGCGACCAATTTCCACGGCGGGCACGACTGGCTCGAGGAGCTCGGCGTGGAGGTTCTCGTGCTCGACGACGCCGACTGCACCGAGTTGCTCGCGACATTCATCCACGAGCACCCCGAACTCTGGCACGAGGACATCGGCCTCTGATTAGCGAACGGGTGGCCCGAAGAGACGGTCGCCGGCGTCGCCCAGTCCCGGCGTGATGTAACCAATCGACGTCAGTTCCTTATCGAGGGCGGCGGCCACAATTTGGACGTCGGGGTGCGCTTCGCGCACCGCGTCGACACCCGGCTGTGCGGCGATCAGGCACAGTGCGGTGATCTCGCCGGCGTTTCGTCGGCGCAACATGTCAAGCACTTGAATGAGCGAACCGCCGGTAGCGAGCATCGGGTCGCACAGTACGACGGGCGCGAGCTCCAGGTCCTCGGGAAGACCGTCGAGGTAGACGTCCGCGTGCAAGGTTTTCTCGTTGCGTCGCAGGCCCACCAGGCACACGCGATGACGCGGCAGAACCTCTTGCACCGCCGGGGTCATGCCCAGGCCCGCGCGCAGGATCGGCACGATGACGAATTGCGTGTCGACGCGAACGGCAGGAGCACCTGACACTACCGGGGTGTCGACCGTGGTCGCGGTGACCGGGATGTCACGGAATGCCTCGTACGCGAGGAACCGCGAGATCTCGCCCGAGAGGCGCAAGAAATCGGCGTTGGAGGTCGCCTTGTCGCGAATCTGGCGGACCTTGTCCCCGATGATGGGGTGCTGGATGATGAGCGGAGTTGGCACGTGGTCACTTTACGCTGTGCGCGACCCGCGCGAAGGGCGGCAACGCTTTTACTCCGTTCCGCGATCCACGAAAGATGACCGACGCCTCCCCGGTACGATGGCTCGGTGCCAAATTCCCTCCTACCTCGCTCCCGAGCGAACCAGGAGACCGAGGCTAACCCTCTCGGCGGGGTGCTTTCCACGTATCCGGGACCGCGCGCGCAGATCTCGAGCGACAGCACTCTGCCCTGGTGGCGTCGTATCTTGCCGATCATCGCCTCGCACCGGGTCAGTTTCGTGGCGGCCATTGTCTTGTCCTTCGCCAGCCTGATCTTTCAGACGCTGGTGCCCAACATGCTCAACAACACCATCACGAACGTGCTGCAGAAACACTCGGGCTCACTTCGCCGCGCGGTCATCGAGATCGCCATCGTCGGCGTGGTGGCGGGCATCACGGGCATCTTGTCACGACAGTTCCTCTATCGCACCGCCTACGAGGTCGAGGCCGACCTGCGTTCACTGATCTATGAGCACTTCACCTGGCTCAGCTTCAGTTTTTATGACCGGGTCCAGTCGGGTCAACTGATCAGCCGCGCCAATTCTGATATTCGCAGCGTCCAGATGTACTCGACCTTCGCCCCATTGATCCTGGTGCAGAGCTCCATCGGCGTCCTGGCCTTCGGCTTCATGCTCAAGATCGATCCGTTGTTGGCCTGTATTGCGATGCTCGTCATGCCCATCCTCTACGTGGTGGGCATCAAGATGCGCCGGGTCCTCTTCCCCATCTCCTGGATCCTGCAGGCGCGCCTGGCCGACGTCGCCACCATCGTGGACGAGAACGTCAACGGGGTGCGCGTCGTGAAGTCCTTCGCTCAAGAGGAGGCCGAGATCAACCGGTTGGCCGACGCCGCCGAACGTGTGGCGTGGGGTTACGTCAAGGACGCGCGAATCCGCGCGCAGTGGTCCCCATGGCTGCAGAACCTCCCCCAATTGGGTCTGGCAATGGTCCTGGCCTTCGGCGGCATCATGGTCATCAACGGTCATCTCGCCCCCGCCGCCATCTTGGCGTTCAACGCCTACCTGATGATGCTCCAGGCCCCCTTCATGATGCTCGGTCAACTCGTCATGATGGGTCAACGCGCCAAGGCCAGCGCGGAGCGAATCTTCGAGATTCTCGACGAGCACCCCGAGGTCGTGGAGCGTCCGGGCGCCTACGACCTGCTGGACGTCGCGGGCGCGATCGATTTCGACCACGTTCGTTTTGGCTACGGCGCGGACGCCGACGTCTTGGCGGATTTCGATGTGCACATCGCACCGGGCGAGACTGTGGCCCTGGTCGGGCGCACTGGCTCGGGCAAGTCCACCGTCGCGCGACTCATCACGCGCTTCTACGACGTCAGCGACGGTGTCGTGCGCGTGGACGGCCACGACGTTCGCGACGTGACCATGGACTCACTACGCCACAACGTCGGCGTCGTGCTCGACGAGCCGTTCCTCTTCTCAGTGAGCGTGTTCGAGAACATCGCTTACGGCGTGCCCAATGCGTCGCCCGAAGCGGTCGAGGCCGCCGCACGCGCCGCGGCGGCCCACGACTTCATCATGGAACTGCCCGACGGCTACGCCACGGTCATCGGCGAGCGCGGCTATACGCTCTCGGGCGGCCAACGCCAGCGCATCGCGATCGCGCGCACCTTGCTGGTGAACCCCCCGATCCTCATCCTCGACGACGCCACCAGCGCCATCGACGTGCACGTGGAATCCACTATCTACGACGCACTGGCCACGCTGATGACCTCGCGCACGACGCTGGTGATCGCACACCGCATCTCGACCATCGCCCTCGCGCGGCGCGTCTTGTTGCTCGAGGAGGGACGCGTGGTCGCCGACGGCACCCACGAAGAGTTGCTCGCCAGTTCGACTCTCTATAGCGAGATCCTGGCCCAGACCATGGTCGAGGAGGCCTGATGGCTTGGGGCGGCGGTGGCGGATGGGGTGGCGGAGGGGGAGGCGGCGCCATGTTCGGCGGTCGCGGCACCCAGGCCGGCCTGCCCTTCGGAGGGATCCCGAGCGAGTTGGCTGATGAGGCCGAGAAATTGCTCAAGACCGAGCCAGAACACCCGGCGTCGGCGCTCGCGTTCCACCAACGCCCGAGCGACGCCGAGCGCCAACGCCTGACGCTGCCCCAGATGTTGCGCGCCTATCCCGCCATGGTGGTCGAAGGGTCGGTACTCGTCATCGTGATCAGCCTGTTGTTGCAAGCGGGCCCGCTGCTCATCAGCTTCGCCGTCGACAACGGTATGACGACCCACCACCACTCCGAGTCCGTGGTGCTCGTCTGCGCGGTGCTGTATCTCGTCATCGCGGTGATCTCGGCCTACGGACAGCGCATACAGGCCACGGTGACCGGGACTCTCGCGTCTCGTGTCATGCACGACCTGCGTATCCGGGTCTTCACGCACTTCCAGCGCCTCAGCCTGGACTTCTTCACCGACGAGAAGGCCGGCGTCTTGATGAGTCGCATGACGAGCGACATCGAGAATCTCCAGCAATTGATCCAAGACGGCATCAGCTCCTTCGCGCTGCAGGGTCTGACGATGATCGTCATCACCGCCGTCCTGTTCGCGCTCAACGTGACCCTCGCCGCCTGGACGGTGCTACTGGTCGTGCCCCTGTTGGTGGTGTTCTCGATCTGGTTCCACCGGGCCTCTGAAGCTGGCTACCTGCTCAGTCGCGACCGGATCGCCAACGTTCTCGCCGACTTGTCGGAATCGCTCTATGGCATCCGCGTGGTGACCGCGAACAACCGGCAGCGCCGCAACATCATCAACCACCGACACGTCGTCGGCGCCTATCGCGACGCGAACTTCTTCACCGGTCGCGTGAACGCCGTCTACGGTCCCGCCACCATCATGATCGGCATCCTCGGTCAGGCCCTGCTGCTGGGAATCGGCGGCGACATGGTGCTGCGCGGCAAGCTCTCGCTCGGTGTCCTCTTCGCCTTCTTCCTCTACCTCAGCCGCTTCTTCGCGCCGATCCAACTGCTCGTGCAGCAGTACAACTCGCTCCAACAGGGACGTTCCTCGGTCATCCGCCTGCGTGAACTGCTCCAGACGCCCCCGAGCGTCGACGAGGCGCCCGACGCCATCGAACTGCCTACGATCGAAGGTCGCATCACCTTCGAACACGTGAGTTTCGGGTACGACCCGGCACGACCGGTCCTGACCGACGTCAACCTCGAGATCGCCCCGGGTGAGTCCGTCGCCTTCGTCGGTCCCACCGGCGCGGGCAAGTCCACCCTCGCCAAACTGGCCAACCGCTTCTACGACCCCACCGCTGGTCGCGTCCTCGTCGACGGGGTGGACGTCCGCGACGTGACTCTGCGTTCGCTGCGCTCCCAACTCGGCGTGGTGCCCCAGGAGCCGTTCTTGTTCGCCGGTTCGATCCGGACCAATCTTCGCTTCGGGCGTCGCGGGATCACCGACGCCGAGATCGATGAAGCCGTCGAGGTCGTGGGACTGGGCGACCTGATCGAACGCCTCCCGAACGGGCTCGACACCGTGGTCCACGAGAGGGGCCAGACTCTGTCGTCGGGTGAGCGCCAACTGCTCGCCCTCGCGCGCGCCTTCCTCGCGCGGCCGCGTGTCCTGATTCTCGACGAGGCGACGTCCTCACTCGACCTGCGCAGCGAGACGGTCATCGAACGGGCGCTCGACCGGCTCCTCGAGGGACGATCGGCCATCCTCATCGCGCACCGCCTCACCACCGCCCAGCGCGCTGACCGGATCGTGGTCATTGACGAGGGCGGGATCCTCGAGGTCGGCACCCCCGCGGAACTGGTGGCGCGTGGGGGTGCCTACGCCACGATGTACGAGGCGTGGCTCGCCTCGGGCGGGCGTGACGCGACACGCTGAGCCCGCCGTCGCACGCGGTGGTGATTAGTGACTTTCGATTCGCCACGGCGACCAGCGCCTCCCCTACGCTGTTGACGAGGGCACACGGCCCTTCACAGTTCAAAGGCTGGTGACAACGTGGTCACGCGTCCCAATGAGACCTCGTCCGAGGAGTTCAATCCCTGGACCCACGTCTCGTCATTGATTGAACGAGCGGGACATCTGCTCGGACTCGACGAGGGGATGATCAAGCGCATCATCACCCCCGAACGCATTCTCGAGGTGGCCGTCCCCGTGCGACTCGACTCGGGCATCGTCGAGATGTACACCGGTTGGCGTATCCAGCACGACACGTCGCGCGGACCGGGCAAGGGCGGCATCCGCTTCCACCAGACCGTGAACGTTGACGAGATCGCGGCATTGAGTGCCGACATGTCGATCAAGTGCGCGGTGGTCAACATCCCCTACGGCGGGGCTAAGGGCGGCGTGCGGGTCGACCCGACGCAACTCTCGCGCGGCGAACTCGAACGACTGACGCGGCGCTACGCGTTCTCCATCGCGCCGGTGATCGGACCCGAGACGGACATCCCGGCCCCCGACGTCAACACCGACCCCCAGATCATGAGTTGGATCATGGATACCGTCACGATGCTGCGCGGCTACTCCGCTCCCGGCGTCGTCACCGGCAAACCTCTGGCGATCGGCGGTACCCTCGGTCACGCGGGCGCCACGTCGCTGGGCGTGACCATCTGCACGCTGGCACTCCTGCGCAACATGGCGCGCTCGCCCGAGCACGAACGCGTCATCGTCCAGGGATATGGCAAGGTGGGCGCACCCCTGGTGCAACTCCTGAGCGAACGCGGCATGAAGGTCGTGGGCGTCGCCGACGTCAAGGGTGCCATCCACGTACCCGGGGGCATCGATCCGGCGCTCCTAGCGCACCACTTCGCCGACGCCGGCACCGTGGTGGGATTCGAGGGCTCCGACGCGGTCGACTCCGACGACTTCTTCGCTATCCCATCGGACATCGCCATCCCCGCTGCGTTGGGCGGAGCCATCACCGAAAAAGTGGCGCAGAAGATCGCGGCGTCAGTCGTGGTGGAGGCCGCCAACGGTCCGACGACGGGTGAGGCGGCGGCCGTCCTACAGGATCGCAACATCCCGGTCGTGCCCGACGTCCTGGCCAACGCCGGTGGAGTCGTCGCCTCCTACTTCGAATGGGCCCAGGACCTCCAGGGCTACATGTGGGAGAAGGAGCTCTTCCAACAGCGTCTCGAGAAGACGATGCACGAGGCCTTCGACGCCATCTGGATCCGTCACGGAGAACTGGGCGTCAATCTGCGAGAGACGGCACTTGCCGTCGGGGTCGAGCGCATCGCCGAAGCGACGCGGCTGCGCGGGCTGTTCCCGTGATGCACGGACGCTGTCGGTGTGCCCTGGTGACGCCGTGAGTGACGACCCTTCCATCGAAGAGTTACGCGACCTCGTCGACTCGCTGCGCGAGGAGGTGGCGCGTCTCAAAGAGGAGTTGCGTCGCGTGCGGCGTGACAACCACGAGGTGCCGCCGCACTACCTCTAGAGTACGGGGCCGTCGCTCAAGCGGCGCAAGAGAGCGTGTTGTTCGAGGCCAGCACTTGCGCCGCCGCGTTCACCACTTCGACACGCGTGAGCGTGCCGTGAGCGACCGCAGCAACGATGGCCGCGGTGGTGAGTGACGCCGTCTGCGACGCGAGGCCCGGCGAGGCCGGATTACCGTTGAGCACCTGGTCCGCCCCGGCGCTCAGTGCGGCGACCGAAGCCTGGGCCACGCTGAGGTGACGCGCCGAGATCGCGACGGCGCTAAGTGCGTCGGTCATGATGAGGCCCTTGAAACCCAGTTGGTGACGCAGCTGGGACACTGCCACGGATGAGAGACCCGCGGGGAGCGACGTCAATCCGGGGATGGACGCGTTGGACATCATGATCGCGCCGACCCCTCCCGCAATGGCTTGGCGAAAGGGCACGAGACCGGTGCTCTGCAAGACCGACCAAGGCTTCGTCGCGGCGGGAGCATTATCGGTGTTGCCGGTGGCGTAACCCAAACCTGGAAAGTGCTTCACGACGGCCAGCACGTGGGCGGCCGCCAAGCCGGCGGCGAAGGCAGCGACGTCGCGTCCGTCTTGGGCGGGCGAGCCCCCGAAGGAGCGCAGGCCGTCGGGATTGGTCGCACTCGGCCACACCGCGCGCGCGTCAACGTCAGCGACCGGGGCCAGATCCACGTTCAGTCCCGCGCGCGTCATTGCCGTGCCGACTCGTCGCCCCTGTTGTTCGATCTGGGCCGGGGTCATGGTCGAACCCATGGTCTGGGCCCAGGGCCATTCCCCCACCAGATTGGGAAAGCGGATGATGCCCCCGCCCTCATCGTCGGTCATGATCATCGGGCTGACGCGGGCGGGCTCGAGGCGTCGCAACGACGCGAGCGTGGCCGGCAATGCCGCGGGCGCGCTCGCACCAAAGAGGAGGAAACCACCGTAGCCCTGGGCCGCGGCCGCGGTGAGGCTGGTGAGGCTGGTCGCTTGTGCCGAGACGACCACCGTCTCACGCGCGACGGCCGTCAACGACCACGTGGCGACGACCCGCGAGGCGCACGCGAGATTGGTACTCGCGGTGGACGTGGGCGACGCCGCCTGCGAGGACGTGGACAAACCCAGCGCGGTGGCCCCGACCAGTGCGCCCGCCAGCGTCGCGTGCAGAATTCTCATGCCTCGACCTTACGCCGGGGACTATTTCTCTCGACGCCGCAGTTCGTCCTCGAGGTCGGCCGGATCGATACCGCGACTGCGAAGGAGCATCAGGAGGTGGAACCAGAGGTCGGCCGCCTCGGATACGAAACGCTCGTCAGTCTCGCTCAGCGCCGCCACGACCGTCTCGACCGCCTCCTCACCCACCTTGCGAGCCAGGAACGCCGTGCCCGCCGTCAACGAGGACGCCACGTAGGAGTCGGGAGCATTCTGCACCTCGCGCTGGAGGATCTTTCGCCACAGCCAGGGCGTGAAACACGACGTCGATCCGTCGTGACAGGTGGGTCCGTCGGCGCTGGCGCGCACGAGGACCGCGTCCTCGTCACAGTCGAGGGTGACCTCGACCACGTGCAGCAGATTGCCCGAGGTCTCGCCCTTCTGCCAGAGTTGCTGGCGCGAGCGCGAAAAGAAGTGCACCGTCCCCGACGAACGCGTCAACGCCAGCGCCTCCTCGTCCATCCACCCCAACATCAAGACGCGACCGGTCGCGTCGTCTTGGACGATGGCCGCGCGAAGTTCCTCGCTCACACTCTCTCCTTCAAGGGTCGAAGTTCAATGCCTAGCGCCTCAATCTCGCGGCGCAGGCCGGGCAGGCCCGCCGGGTTCTCGTGCACGATGGAGGCGATCAAGGCGGCGTCGGTGACTCGCAGGGCGTCGGCGACGTGCTGGGCCGAGCCCGCACCGCCCGAGGCGATCACTGGGATGTCGACGGCGTCACGCACGGCCTCGGTCAGCACGAGGTCGAAGCCGGTGCGTTGTCCGTCGCGCGCGATGGACGTGAGGAGGATCTCCCCGGCACCACGCGCCGCGGCCTCGACCGCCCACGGCACCGTCGCGATATCGGTGGCCAATCGCCCACCGTGGGTGTAGACCACACTCTCTCCCGCATCAATGGCCACGACAACGGCCTGGGAGCCGAAGCGAGCGGCGATCTCCGTGATCAGTTCGGGCGTCGCGAGCGCCGCCGAGTTGAGTGACACGCGGTCGGCGCCCGCCTCGATGATGCGTGAGGCATCCTCCACCGACCTGATCCCGCCACCGACGGTGAACGGAATCTCGAGCACGTCGGCGACGCGTTCGACCACGTGCACCATGGTGTCCGCGCCCTCCGGCGTCGCCGTGATGTCGAGGAAGACCAGTTCATCGGCTCCCCCCGCGCTGTAGTGCTGCGCGAGTTCGACCGGGTCTCCGACGTCACGGAGATTGACGAAACTCACGCCCTTGACGACCCGACCTTGGGCCACGTCGAGGCAGGGGATCAGACGCGCGAGAGGCATGAGTCCAAGAAGGTCAGTCCAGCGGCGTCACTCTTCTCAGGGTGGAACTGCACCCCGAGGAACGAACCACGCTGCACGGCGGCGCTGAGTCCCTCCGACGTCGCGACGGTGTCGGGCGACTCGGCGACGAAGGAATGGGCGAAGTAGAAGGCGTCGCCCCAGGGCTCGACCACGGCCCAGCCCAGGCGCGGAATCCGCGGTGCGTCGAGGCGTACGACGAGCCCCTCGAGAAGGCCCAGGCCCTTGACACCGCCGTCCTCCTCACTGGCTTGCAGGGCCAACTGCATGCCGAGGCAGATGCCCAGGATCGGCTGGTCCTGGGCGAAGCGATTGCGTAGTGCGTCGGCCGCTCCGGTCTCGTCGAGGTGGGCCATCGCGCTACGCGCCGAGCCGACGCCGGGCAGGATCACGTAGGGCGCGTTAGCGATGAGGGTCGGGTCCGCACTCACGTAACTGGATCGCCCCAGGTGGGTCAAGGCGGCGCGAACCGAACGGGTGTTGCCCGCGCCGTAGTCGACGATGATGACGTCGCTCATAGGGAGCCCTTGGTCGAGCGCACCAGCGAGCCGTCGCGCACGAGTGCCTGGTTGATGGCCCGGCCCACGGCCTTGAAGGCGGCCTCGGCGACGTGGTGAGCGTTCTCGCCCGAAGCGGTGACGTGCAGGGTGATCCGCGCGGTCTGCGCCAAGGATTCAAAGGCGTGCGCCGCCATGCCGGGATCGGGGTTGATGTCCAAGGTGGCCTTGGCGCGACCCGACAGGTCGACCACCGCGTGGGCGATGGCTTCGTCCATGGGCACGCGGGACTCGCCGTAGCGCGCGAGCCCCTTGCGGTCTCCCAAGGCCTGATCCAGGGCTTCACCGAAGGCGCGCATCATGTCCTCGACGGTGTGGTGGTCCCCCGTCTCGAGGTCGCCCACTCCCTCGAGGCGCAGGTCCATCCCGCCGTGGAAGGCCAATTGCGTGAGCATGTGGTCATAGAAACCTTCACCGGTGTTGACGTATACCCGACCCTCGCCGGGCACGCGCAGACGGATATTCAACAGCGTCTCGGCGGTCGCGCGACGGTAACGCAGCGGGGCGCTCTCGAGAGGCTCGCCGCGCAGTTCAGCACGCAGTGCGCCAAGCAGGATGTCGTCGTCGATCTCGTCACGAATCGAGATGCGAAGCCCGCGGTCGTAGGCGCGCAGCATGACGCCGTACGGCAGCATTCGATCCACGAGGTTCTGGGGGTTCTCCATCGGGATGAACAAGAAGTTGGTGAACGACGCCAGCGGCGTGAGACCCAACGAGTGCAGTTCACGCGCCATGCGCTCGCGCTCAGTCACCTGAGCGCTCACGTCCAGCGGTCCGGTGATCGCCGCCAGGGCGAGGGCCGCCGAGAGCGAGGAGACGGAGAGCGGTGCTTGGCGCGAGTTGATCAGCGCGGTGACCTCGGGCGACGCAATGGCGTAGCCGACCCGCGCCCCGGCCAAGCCGAAGGCCTTGGAGAACGTGCGCAGCACGATGGCGCCATCCTTGACGCGTCCGATCTCGTCGACCCCGGCGTACTGGGCGTACGCTTCGTCGATGATCAATTGTCCCGAGACCTCGGGGATGGCGCACAATTCGCCGGTGGGGTTGTTGGGACGGCACACGTAGACGAGATCAGCCAGGGCCGGATCGTCGATGAGGCGCGCTCCCGCCATGCCCGCGGCGTAGCGGTACATGGAATATGAATCGGCCGGCACCGTCGCGACCGTACCGTTCTCGGCGAAGAGAGCGGCCAGCAGAACGATGAATTCGTCGCTGCCGGCGCCCAGTGACACCTGGTCGAGACCGACACCGTGGAAATCGGCGATGGCCTCACGCAGCACCTCGTAGCGCCCGCGGTCGTATTCGTTGATATCGGCGAGCGCCTTGGCGAGCGCGGCGGGGCGAGCGCTGGCGGGTGGTGACGCCGGGGTGTTGCCGTCGAAGCGCAGGATCTGCGAGGCGCGCAGCCCCACCTTGGCGGCGAGGACCTCGTTCGAGGGAGGCCATTGGTAGGTGTCGATGGTCTGGGGAGTGCTCATCGGCGGGCCGTCGCCTTGTGAGCGCTCATACCTTCGAGTTCGGCGAGAGCTTCGATCGTGGGCGCGAGGCGCTCGAGGCCGTCCTTGGAAACGCGTTGCACGGTGACGGGCTTCATGAACGCCTCCAGACCGAGTCCTCCCGACACCTTGGACCACCCGCCAGTGGGCAGGACGTGGTTACCGCCGGTGGCGTAGTCACCAGCGGGCACGGGTGAGTAGGGTCCCACGAACACGGCGCCCGCGTTGCGGATGCGTCCGGCGAGCGACTCCGCGCGCGGCCCCAGCAACGCGACGTGCTCGGCCGCGTAGTCCTCCACCTCGGCCAAGGCGGCCTCGAGGTCATCGCCCACGCGCACGACGAAGGCTCGCGAGTCGGGCCCGTGCTCCATCTGCGCGGCCAATTCTTGTTGGATGATCGTCTCATCGAAGCCCAGATCGGCCACGACGACGATCTCGCTAGGCCCCGCGGGGAGGTCGATGGCGACGTCCTTGCTCACCAGCAACTTGGCGGTGTTGACCGCGCCGCCCCCTGGTCCGACGATCTTGTCGACCGCGGCGATCGACTCGGTGCCGTAGGCCATGGCGGCGATTGCCTGGGCACCGCCGATGGCCCACACCTCGTCGATGCCTAACAACGCGGCCGCCGCGGCCACCGCGGGCGCCCCGCTCGGCGGCGTGCAGACCACGATTCGTTCCACCCCCGCCACCTGGGCCGGCACCGCACCCATGATCAAGGAGGAGACGAGTCCCTTCGGTACGTAGATGCCCACGGAGCGAATCGGCGTCCACCGTCGTTCGAGCGTCACGCCCGGGGACACTTCGAGGGTGATGTCCTGGGGTCGCTGCGCGGCGTGCCACGTGCGTACCGACTGAGCGGCGTCGAGCACCGCCGCCGTGGGAATGTCGCCGTAGGGCACCGCGCGCTCCGGGACGTCGGAGGTGGTGTGGTCGAGGCGCTGACTCCACTCCACCAGCGCCGCGTCGCCGCGCGTGCGTACGTCAGTGACGATCTCCTCGATGGTGATCGGTCGGTCGGTCTTGACGGGTGAGCTCATGGCATCATTCTTTCGACGGGCAATGTGAGGATCGAACTCGCACCGCAGGCTTGTAGTTGAGGGAGCAGGGACCAGATCTGCGCGGCGGGCACGAGAGCGTGAACCGCGACAATACCGGGTGTCGCCAAGGCCATGACCGTGGGTGATCCCGTGGTGGGCAGCAGCGCCGTCACCTCGCCCAGGCGTTCTTCGGCGATGTTGCACAACAAGTAGCGGGTCGCGCGGGCGTTGATGACCGACGCAAGGAGCATCGTCAGAGTGCGTTGGGCCTCGAGGTCACCCGAACCCCGGCGACCCACCAGAACTGCCTCGGACTCAAAGAGCGTGCCGAGTGAGCGCAAACCATTCGTGCGAAGAGTCGAACCCGTCGACACCAGGTCGATGATGGCGTCGGCTAGACCCAGTCGCGGTGAGATCTCGACCGATCCGGTCACGCGCACGATATCGGCCTTGATACCCTGCTCGGCCAACCACTGGGCCGCGATGCGTGGGTGCGACGTGGCGATGCGACGCCCGTCGAGGTCACCGAAGACCTGGGCCGAGTCCTCGGTGGAGACGGCCGCCTGCAACGAGCAGGTGCCGTACCCCAGGCGTAATAAGACGTCGACGTCGAAGTCACGTTCGCTCACCAAGTCCAGACCAGTGATGCCGCAGTCCACGATGCCGTCCTGGACGTACTCGGGGACGTCGTCGGCGCGCACGAACAACAAGTCGATGTCAGCGTTGCGACAGTACGTCTGCAACACTCGCTCACCCGGCTCTTGGGGCGCCACGCCCGTCGCTTCGAGCAGGGACCAGGAGGGTTCGCGCAAGCGCCCCTTCGAGGGCAGGGCCAGGGTCAGTCGTCGGTTCATTTGCGTCCTCGTCTCAATACGGCGTTGTAGCCACCCTCGCCGTAGCGCAGCCAGTGCGCCACGCGCGTGACGGTGGCCGTGGAAGCCCCCGTGCGCCGCGAGATCTCCTGGTAGGGCACGGCCTCGCTCACCAAGCGCGCCACCTGCAAGCGCTGACCCATGGCGTCGAGCTCCGCCGTCGTGCACAAGTCGTGCAAGAAGGCGGCCATCACCTCGGGATCGCGCAGGCGAACAAAGGCGGCCACCAACTCGTCGAAACGTTCTATCGTCTCGTCGTGCGCGTCTGCGGGGAGCACCTTGCCACTGGTCATGTCATTATGCTAGCGTATTAACACGCTGCTATGCAACTGATCCCCGCCATCGACCTCCTGGGCGACTACGCCGTTCGCCTCGAACAGGGCGACTACGACCGCGTCCTGTTTCGCCGGCCCCTCGACGAGTTCTTCGCCCGGGTCGTGGCGACCGGCCCCGACCTCATCCACGTGGTCGACCTGCAGGGGGCGCGCGATGGCGCACTGCGCACCGAGGTCATCGCGCACTGCGCGCAACTCGCCGGGCCCATCCCCCTACAAGTGTCCGGGGGCATCCGCTCGCTCGAGACCGCGCAGGCCGTTTTATCGGCGGGTGCCGAACGCGTCATCCTCGGCACCGCACTGTGGAGTGAACCTGACGCGCTGGGCCACTACGTCGACGAACTCGGTGAACGACTGGTGGTCGCCTTTGACGTACGCGACGGCGTCCTCGCGGTGCGTGGCTGGCTCGCCAGCACGGGACTAGGGATCGACGAGGCCTTGGCGCTCTGTGGTGACGCCGGCGTGACCCGCCTGCACGTGACGGCGATCGCGCGTGACGGGACGATGAGCGGACCCGATCTCGAGCTCTACGCACGCGTGTGCGCCAGCGGTCTCAAGATCGTCGCCGCTGGCGGCGTTCGCGACGACAACGACCTCGCCGACCTCGAGAAGGTGGGTTGCGAGGCTGCGGTGATGGGCGTGGGCTTCCTCGCGCGCCTGGGAATCATCCTCTAGGTAATTTCTTCTCTCGCCAAAGGACAAATGGCACTACTGCAAGCCTTTCAATGGTTTGTGATTGGTCGCACAATGTAAGAGGTACCTAAAGAAAGGACCTTTTATTATGAAGCGTCGTACATTGGACCTGTTACTGACATGGGTCGGAACGATACTCACGGTTGTTCTCATCGGAGCGGGCGCGGGTCTGTTGATTGGCTACAACTTCGCCAACAACCAGGTCACCACGCAACTCGCTCAGCAGAAGATCTTCTTCCCGTCCAAGGCTGCCTTCGAGCACCCCGTGGTGGGTAGCGAGATCACCCCGTCGATGATCCCCTCGGTCTCGCAGTACGCCGGACAGCAACTACTGACCGGAGCGCAAGCCGAGGTGTTCGCCAACGACTTCATCGCGGTGCACCTCAAGGAGATCGGTGGCGGCCTCACGTACTCTCAATTGAGCACCAAGTCGCAGGCTGACCCCAGCAACACGGCCCTCGCCACTCAGGTCGACACCATCTTCAAGGGCACCATGTTGCGCGGTTCGCTGCTCAACGCCTACGGATACTGGTTCTTCGGCCAGATCGCCCTGTACGCGGCGATCGGTGCCTTCATCGCGGCAGTGCTGTTGCTCGTGCTGACGCTGCTAGGACTCCGGCACTACCGAAGGGTCGACGACACTACCGTCGTGTAGCGCATCCGGAGTAGTACCAAAGAGCCCGGGCCCCCTCCCGGGCTCTTTGTTCATATCCCGGGCCGTTGCACGACGACCCGCCGAGGCAGAATGGCACATGTCCGAACACTGGGATGACGTCTACGCGTCGCGCGCCGTGTCCGAGCGCAGTTGGAGCGAACGTGAGCCCACCACGTCACTCGAACTACTCGACGTCGTGGGCGTCACGACCCACGATTCACTCATCGACGTCGGCGCGGGTGAATCGGAGTTGGTGGACCGACTACTCACAAGAGGTCTCACCGATGTGAGCGTCGTGGACGTGTCGGCCACCGCTCTGGCCGTCACCCGCGAGCGTGTCGGCGCCGACAACGTGGCTGCCATACGCGCCGATGTCACCACCTGGCGCCCCTCGCGCCAGTACGACGTGTGGCACGACCGAACCACTTTGCACTTCTTGTCGACCACTGACGCCCTGCGCTACGTGACCACCCTGCGCGAGGTCCTGTCGGAGCGCGGTGCAGTCGTCATCGGTGTCTTCGCGCCGGACGGACCCGAGTCGTGTTCGGGACTGCCCGTCACCCGCTACGACGCCGACGACCTGTTCGCACTGCTGGGCGAGGGGTTCCGCGAGGTCGCTCGACGCCGCGTGAGCCACCTCACCCCCGGGGCCGCGAGCAATCCTTCCAATGGATTGGCGCCCGCCGCGACGAGCGTGCATTGCAACTATCTGCGCGCCAGCGAATGATGGATTGAAGATTTTTTGTAACGTTGGTGAATGAGCGAACCCACCACCCCATCGGCGCGATCGGTCTTGTCCGCGTCGAGCGACCATTTCGAGGACCTCGACGCGCTCTACGGTGACCTCAACACGTTGAGCGCCTTGCTCGACGACACACTGCGTCGTCAGAACTCACAGGAGTTCCTCGACCTCGTCGAATCTGTGCGCTCGAGCGCCGGGGACGATATGGACCTCTCCTTTCGCGAGTTCGAAAACCTCGATCTCGAGACGGCGAGCCAACTGGTCCGCGCGTTCTCGATGTACTTTCACCTGGCCAACGTGACCGAGCAAACCCACCGCGCGCGCCAGGGGCGTCAACGGCGCAATGACGATGACGGACCCCTGGCGAGGGTGGCCGACGAGATTCTCGCAGCGATCGCTGCGGGCCGGGTCACCACCGAAGAGGTCAAGACCGCGGTCGCCCGATTGGCGGTACGCCCCGTGTTCACGGCCCACCCCACCGAGGCCGCCCGTCGCTCCGTGTTGTTGAAACTCCGCTCGATCAGTTCCCTGCTCGACGAGGCCAGTTCGTCGAACTCACCACTTCGCGAGAATCTGCGCCAGCGCCGAGCCGCCGAACTCATCGACACCCTCTGGCAGACCGACGAACTGCGCTTAGAACGTCCCGAAGTCCTCGACGAGGCTCGCAACGCCTTGCATTACGTGGACCACCTGATGCGCAGCGTGGTACCTGACGTCCTCGAGCAATTGGTCTCGAACGCCGAGCGCCTGGGTGTGTCTATCCCCCCGGTCAGTCGGCCGTTGACCTTCGGCACCTGGATCGGTGGCGACCGCGACGGCAACCCCTTCGTGACTCCCGAAGTCACCGCCTCGGTGGTGGACCTCGCGTTGGACTTCGCGGTACGCGCATTGCGCGCCATGTTGGGCAAGCTGATGGACGAGATCTCGGTCTCGATCCAACACGTGGGTATCTCCGAGGAGTTACGCATCTCCCTCGACGACGACCTCTCACGCCTCAAGCCCGAATCGCGCTACCTGCGACTCAATGCGGAGGAACCCTACCGTCTCAAGCTCAGCTGCATCCGCGTGCGACTCGAGGAGACCCAGCGGCGAATGGAGCAGCGCGGTCGCCACCGTGAAGGATACGACTACGCCTCCAGCCAGGAATTGATCGACGACTTGATGCTGCTCTACACCTCGCTCATCGAGAACGGGTCGGAGCGGTTGGCGCGTGGCACCCTAGAACGCTCCATCATCACTGTCTCGGCCTTCGGGCTCACGCTCACCACTCTCGACGTGCGCGAGCACGCCGCCGCCCACCACGCCGTGCTGGCCGTGTTGATGGATCGAGTGGGCGAACTGCCGCGGGCCTACGCGAGCCTCTCGCGACGCGAACGCCTGGAGGTCCTGAGCGCGGAGCTCGAGTCGCCACGGCCGCTCTTCTCCTTCCCCGGACCCCTCGAGGGCGTCAACCTCAAGACGTTCCGCGTCTTCGGCGCCATCGGCGAGATCATCGACCACTTCGGCTCCGCCGCGTGTGAGACCTATATCGTCTCGATGACCAAGGGCGCCGATGATCTGTTGGCCGCCGTTGTATTGGGTCGCGAAGCGGGACTCATCGACTTCTCCTCGGGTCTAGCGCGCATCGGCTTCGCGCCGCTCTTCGAGACCCTCGACGAGTTACACCACGCCGGCGAGATATTCGAGACTCTCCTGCAGGTGCGCAGCTACCGCCGTTTGGTCGGCCTACGCGGGAACGTGCAAGAGATCATGCTCGGCTACTCGGACTCCAATAAGGACGCCGGTATCACCGCCTCGCAGTGGGGCATCCACCTCGCCGAACGCCAATTGCGCGACGTGGCGGCGCGTCACGGTATTCATCTTCGCCTCTTTCACGGCCGCGGTGGCAGTGTCGGGCGCGGTGGGGGTCCCACTCACGACGCCGTCCTCGCCCAGCCCTACGGCGTCTTGGACGGATCGATCAAGATCACCGAACAAGGTGAGGTGATCTCGGACAAGTACTTGTTGCCCTCGTTGGCCCGCGAGAACCTCGAACTCCTATTGGCCGCGGTGCTCGAAGCCGGCGTATTCCATTCGCGACCTTGGGTGGACCCGCTCAAGCTCGACGTCTGGAACGAGGCCATGGGCCTGGTGGCCGACGCCTCACTGCGCACGTATCGCGGTCTCGTCGGCGACGAGAACCTGCCGGCGTACTTCTCCAGCTCCACGCCGGTCGCCGAACTGGCGAATCTTCACATGGGCTCGCGACCCGCTCGTCGCGTCAGTGGCGAGGACGGCATCGAGTCACTGCGCGCGATCCCCTGGGTGTTCGGCTGGACGCAGTCACGTCAAATCGTGCCGGGATGGTTCGGCGTGGGTTCGGGACTGCGCGCCGCGCGCGAGGCCGGTCACGAGGAGAACCTGCGCCAGATGTATCTCGAGTGGCCCTTCTTCGCGACCTTTATCTCCAACGTGGAGATGACGCTGGCCAAGACCGACCTGGACGTGGCACGACAGTACGTCGAGCACCTCGTGCCGCCCCCCCTGCACTACCTGTTCGAGCAGATCGTCACCGAGCACGAACTCACAATGAGTGAACTACTGGCGATCACCCAGTCCGATCGGCTACTGGCGAGCCAGGAGCTACTCGCGACGACCCTCGAGACCCGTGACCGCTACCTTCGACCCCTGCAGATGATGCAGATCCAACTGCTCGAGCGCGTACGGGCCCAGCGAGAGAACGACGAGCCGGTGGACGACGTCCTGCAACGTGCCCTGATGTTGACCATCAACGGTATCGCCACCGGACTACGCAACACCGGCTGAGCGACGCAACTCGGCGCGGAGGCGCGGGCGCCATTGGATAGTTTGGTAACCAGGGCACCAAGAGGAGACACTGTGAAGTTCGACCAAGCCGTTCGATCGGTTCTTTCGAAGTACGCCAACTTCACCGGTCGCGCGTCGCGCTCGGAGTACTGGTGGTGGGTGCTCTTCTTTTGGGTCGGCCTGCTCATCATCCTGCTCTTCACGAAGTTGTACCCCATTTGGGAGTTCGGCCTCTTCCTGCCCAGTCTGGCCGTGGGCGTGCGGCGGATGCACGACTCCAACCACTCGGGTTGGTGGATCATCTGTCCCGTCGCTAACATCGTTCTCCTCTTCTTCCCCTCGACGGGGCCCAACCGATTCGACACCGGCGCGCCGCGCCAAGTCCTCATCGACGACTCTCAACTGACGTCATCGACCTCGACATCGAGTTCGTGCCCCGCGTGTGGCAAGTTGCGCCTGCCGGGGCAGAACTTCTGCCAGGGTTGCGGTGCCAAATTCGAATAACGCACCACGGGTGTCGCATCCGCGCGTCACGTCGATATGATGCCAGTCAGCCCCAATCAACACGAGGAGAACGACGATGCCCACCCGCAGCGCTGACACCCATTGGACCGGAACTCTGAACGAAGGCGGCGGTGTCACCACCCTCACCAGCAGTGGCGTTGCGAGCTTCGACGTGAGTTTCCCACGACGCGCGGCTGACGACGCCGAGGGGGTCACCAGCCCCGAAGAGCTCATCGCCGCCGCGCACTCCGCGTGCTACGCCATGCAGTGCTCCGCGTTGATCGCGCGAGCCGGCGGCACCCCCGGGACGCTCGACGTCAAGGCTGACGTGACCCTCGAGCCCGACCCCGCCGGTGGCTTTCGGATCGCGGGTATTCACCTCACCGCTCGCGCCGTCCTCGAGGGACTCGACGAGGCGGCTTTCAAGGAGGTCGCCGAGACCGCCAAGGCTGGTTGCCCGGTGTCCAAGGCACTGACGGGGACGACGATCACCCTGGACGCGGCCTTCGCCTAGGGGCGCTAGCGAGGCCGCCTACTTGCCTTTGGCGGCGTCACTCGCACGCTTGACCGAAATGGTCAGCGCCAGGACCGCCAGCACGGGCAGCACGATGACGGCCGCCGTATTGGCGTGCCAGGATTCACTGACCAGGGCGACGGCCCCGATGATGACCAGGGCCGCCACGAAGAGTT
>Ga0302267_10001642_pt1 | contig 28246 bp, 31 predicted proteins | sample III_Bog_E1_3_FD_194555 | JGI IMG/M metagenome (GOLD analysis project Ga0302267, IMG submission 194555) | Peat permafrost microbial communities from Stordalen Mire near Abisko, Sweden - III_Bog_E1_3 | ecosystem: Environmental > Terrestrial > Soil > Wetlands > Peat | place: Sweden: Abisko...
GCTGTCGCGGTTCCGTCATTGTAAATAGTGCCGGACGTGTTACCCGTTGTGGTGTTGCCGTGGTAGAAGGTGGTGCCACTACCACAACTTGAGAACACAATTCCATAGCCCGCGTTGCTGTTGCAGATATTGTTGTTCACAGTCATGTAGGAAACACCACTAAGAACGATGCCGCCCTGATTCCCTCCAGCCACGTTGCTGGTGCAGGTGTTGTTGCTGAATGTGCAGTGTGACGCACCGTCGTTGAAGTAGATGCCGCCGATGCCATAGTTCTGACCCCCATTGTTCGTGAACGTGTTGTTGGTAACCGTGATGTAGGAGGTGGGACCGTTACCTGAGCCGCCAGCGAGACCACCACCCTTGTTGCCGGTGAATGTATTGCTGTCAATTGTGATGTAGCTGACTGCAGTACTACCGGAATTCTCAAGATCGATCCCGCATCCGGGGTCGTTCCCGTTGGTGTTGCTGAAGGTTGAATACCGAATGAATGCGTTGGTTCCGCTTGAGCCACCACCCGCAACCACTGACAAACCTTGCCTACGGTTGTTGTTCGAGGTTACGTCAGAGACCGTCCAATACAGAGCATTGTTGTAGATGTAGACGCCATCGCAGCAGTTGTTGCTGGTAGCCACACCGAATACCACGTTGCCCGTAGCGCCGTTCAGGTCGATGCCGTCACCATTCTCGAAGTCAGTTCCCGACCCATTGTTGTAGCTCGGAAGGTTTCGTGCCACACGATCACCAATGACGCTCCCACCCACGACGCTTGAGTTGTTGGTTGCCAAGCGCACCACACGATATTGGCCAGAGGTGGTCTGGGTGATGCACTGGAGTGTCGCGCCCGAAGCCAGATAGAGGCAGGTATTCGCCGGAACGTCCAGACCCGTAGTGCCGGAAACATTCAGCGTGGCATTGATCATGTAAGTTCCTGCGGGCAAGTAGCAGATGTTACCTGCTGCGGCAGTCAGAGCATTACTGATCGCAGTTGTGTCATCCGTAGACCCGTTGCCTGTTGCGCCATAGCTGGTCTTCGCGTTGTAGGTGGTGTTGCCGTTGGTGGCCAGGACACGCATGACTGCCGTGTAGGCTGAGTTGGCCGCAGCCGTGGCCGTGATTGTGTGCAGGGTTGGAGTGGTGGTCGTGGGGCAGGTATACACTCCGCTGGTGTTGATCAAGCCCACAGTGGAATTTCCACCAGCCACGCCATCGACTGACCAGTTCACGCTGGTGTTGGCGTTGCCTGTGACGACTGCTGCGAACGTGACGGTGCCGCCACTACCAACGGCAGTGTATTGAGTGGGTGCGGTCATGGTGATCGACATCGGACCACCTGAGGCGGCAACGGTCACGGTGATATTGGCTGTCTTGGATCCATCCGCCACGCTGGTGGCTGTCAAGGTCCAGGGTCCGGTGGAGGTTCCTGCCAGGATGGTGCAGGAATTTCCGGTGATGTTGGTAAGGGTGCCACCACCACTCAGACTCCAGGTGACGGTGGTGTTCACGGTGCCGGTGTAGTTCACAGTGGCCGTGACAGGCGCGGACGTGGCACCCTCGATAACGCTTAGCGAGGATGGACTGAGGGTCACTGAGGTAACCGCGTTGCTGGTGCCAGTGATCGTCATGACTGAGTTGGCAGACTTGGTTGGGTCCACAGCACTGGTAGCTGTGACGGTGCAGGTTCCGGTTGTTCCAGGCGCAGTGAACAAGGCACTATTTCCCGTGCCGCCCGCACTCTTGAAAGCCATCAACAAGCTGCCCGCATAGGTTGCATTCGAGTAGTTGAAGTTGTCCGTGTAGGAGCCAGTGGTAGTGGCGACATTGGTGAAGGTGCCGAAAAATTCAGCGTTCGTTACATTGGTGAAGCCCGTATTTCCTTCGGTCCACCCTGTTCCTGCTGAGTACCCCTGAACGACGAACGTGAACAGGATGTCGTTCGGGCTGGTTGTTGTGAGGCTACCACTGGTGTGGTTTATGGAGGTGGATCCCTCGACCGTGTCCCACACGTAAGCATCCAGGACTGAGGCTAGGGTTCCTGTGCAGCCTTGCACCACCAGAACCTGCATGCCCTGATAGTTCGTGCTGGGTACGTTTGCAGTGATGGTGAGAGTCTCAGTATTCTTGGCAACGGCATAGAACCCATTCAGACTGGCATCGTTGAAAGCGGGGCTAGATCCCCCTATCGAGTTGTAGGTATTGCTGCCCCCCGACGAGGTATCCGTGCAGGTAGCCGACGCGGGAGAGTTGCCGTAGCTGATGCCCACCACGATGAGGTCACCAGCTACGACCGAGACACCCGACAGGACATTGCTGTTGCCGATGAAGTAGCTGTTACGAATTGTGGGTGCATTAGGAATGGGCGTGATCGTCCCACCAGTGGTGGTCCAGGTCACGGCAGTGTTGCTGTTCCCTGTCACAGTCGCCGTGATGACCTGGGTAGCACCTTCAGCGACACTGGCCGAAGTCGGGGATACGCTGACCGTGACTGTGCCTGATGTGCCCACGGTTCCGGTTATCAGACCGGTAATGTTGAACGTGAAGGTGGACGAGGTTCCAACGGTAGTCTGAGTATTGAACCCAAGGGTGAGCATCACCCCGGCAGGGCGCGGAATCACGCCGGAGAAATTGAGAATGGCGAGTTGGATAGGTGTCAGGTTTCCGGTGACGTTGATCTGAATCTGCATGCTGCCATAGTCCACAACCGACACGCCTGTGCCGAACAGCATCGTGAGAACTTTGTTCATGATAGGGATGGAGCAGATAGAAATGTTGGCGAGTGCCTTGGCCAGAATGAGGTTCCGGTAGGTGGGATCATCCAGCCTAATGATGCCTGTGCCCACTGCTCCGTTAAGGAAAGGTGCGTTGCCTCCAGGGCCGAACGGAGTTCCGATCAGGGACTCGTAGAAGTTGAAGAAGGTTGATGCTTGATTTGTGGAGATGAGCCTGGACACTCCAACTATGCGGCCCCACAGGTCCAGCCCGTAACCAACTGCCGTGTTGACGTTCCAAACTTGGTTGTAGAAATTGAACAGATTCACCTGTGGGTCTATGCACTGATTTATGTTGTTGAGCAGGCTAAGCAGCGTCGGGGAGTTTGCATACTGCGAGATGATCGTCTCTTCCACGTTCACAGTCCATGGGGCGACGAGCATCGCTTGACTGGCTAAGGTCAAGCCAGGGGCAGTAGCCTCATTGAGTGGCACTGGAAACTTGGTGCCACTGAAGTCTCCGACTGGGTAGCACCCTACCGTATAGAGTCCTGGGCCACCGGGTGCTCCGCTAAGCTGGCCAGTGATGAACATGTTGGCTGGGACATTCTGCCCACCGACCATCAGTCCGTTGGAGAGCACGCCATTGCCCACGCTGGACACCTGCATGTAGTTCGGAGTAGCGAGCGATGCGACGATGCTGATTAATGGGTAAGTGCCGTTAGTGATCATACGGTCACCACCGTCACTGACGCGAGAACAGGAAGGCGATTGATGTTGGTCGGAATCTGGAGCGCACCTGGATTCGCAGTGGAGATCGGGAAATTGCTAACGAACACGCTCAGTATTGCCACACCTGGAAGTGTCGCCGCGATCTGTGGGTAGAAGCGTGAAGCATACACTGTGGCACCAATCTGGCTCACCGCAGGAAGACCGTCAGTGCCTGCAAATGATGCAGGAAGTCCGGGGAACCCAGGTTGGTTTCCTGAGAGCATGCTGGCCGCTTGCGGTGATGGGTTGCTGGCCGCAGCAAGCGTCACCTGAATGTAGATCCCGATGTTGAGCGGCTCGGTGAATACCATGAGGTAGCTGGGCTGTGGTGATGGGTAGGTGGGGTCAGACACCTGGAACGCCGAGCCAAACCACACCGTGGTGCCTGACGTGATCGGGGTCGCGGGTGGGAAGTTGAGTGTGCAGCTATTCCCAGAGCTAGCTACGATTTGTATAGGGACACTGCCATTGCCAGCAGATGAGAGATACGGCTGATTCGTTCCGGCCTGAATCAGAGTCTGTGGGGCAACCACGAAGCCCGTTGATGGGTTGTTGACCAGCAAAGAAGTGGTGGAGCAGGTGGTGGCCAGTGTGGCTATGCCACCAGGAGCGAAGCAGCACCCGAGTGACTTCTTGGTGAAGATGGCCTGGGCCACGCTGCTGATCGGGTATGCCGTCTTGGTAACACCGCCCTGGCCAACCTGAATGGGCGACCAAGGCAGGAACTCCTGGTAGCCAACAGAGGCTATGTATACCGAGTTCGCAGGCAGGGTCAGACCCCCGATAGGGACTGGGACATTCGCTGGGTTGTCCACGACGTAGACTGATGCTGGGTAGCTCACCGGAGTGAGTGCAAGGATGGCCGCTTTGATCGATGCTGCGAGACCAAGTGAGTTGATGGACACGGACATCTGCCTGCGTGTCTCGAACTGTTGAGCGGTCTCTACGTTCGTTCCAAGAATCGCTGAAGGGCTGGTGGTGACGCTGTCCCATCCGGCCGTGGTCTGGTAGATGGTCATGGGTGGCACGAAGGGTGTTGGGCCAGGGTTCATGTTGGTGAACAGTGCGGCTGTCCCACCCAGTGCGATGGTGACAGGGCCCCCACCAACAGCGGAGCATGAGTAGATGCTCCCACCGGCATCCTGCGTGGCAGGAGAACCCGCACCAATGACCGTGCCAGTAAGGCCAAGGCAGATTCCCGTGACTTGTGTTCCCGTGGCCTGGAACCTGGACATGAAGTAGATGTTCCCTATGCCGTCCTGCATCAAACCTTGTGCATACTGAGGGTCAGTCTGCGAAGTCACAGCCAGCAATTGCGAGTAGCAGTCATAGACGGTGGCTGCGAGCGTGGTGGCCTGCTGTCCCTGCACGGTGGCGAGCGTGCTGTTCGGCTGGCCATTAGCCTGGGGTGTAGCACTCAGGTTGATCGAACTGCCATAGGCCGCTTGGAAGTCCTGAACGACACCAGCCAGGATCGATTGCAGGCTAGGAATTGCATAGCCGGTCGCTGTTAGAACGGGAGTTGGGACGTTGGTCATATTGAGACTCCGCTTGCTTGGCCGTTCACATCGAGGAGGTTCACGTTCCCGCTGGTGATGACGCGGTTGCTCATGAGGATATTTTGTGCCTTGGCCTGGACCACATTAGGGACAGTGAGAGCCGCCTTCTGAAGCAGAGCAGCGACGATCACAGGGTTGTAGATCTCATTGAAGATCTCAGAGAAATACGGGATGCCCTGCGTGGTGTCGAAGTAGAGTTCTCCATAGAACAGCTTGATGGCAGAGGCCACGTCCTGTGCCACGGCAGCAGCCTGCGTGTTGACAGCGATGTTGCCGTTCTGATCCAGGTAGGTGTCCCAGTTTGCATTGAGTGCGATCGTGCTGATGTTGACGGTCATGCTCAACCTCCATTCGGCGCAGTGGTAGTGCTGTTCGAGCCTTGAGCAAGATGTGTGTGACCGTTGAAGCCAAAGCTGCCGCTCTGGAAGTCGCTGCCGCTGACAGCCCCCATAGCGGTGATGCTGCTCTGCGCTACGATGGGAACGGAAATGGTGATTGGAGTGCTGCCTCCAGAGACGCTGGATATGGTTCCGCCAATTTCCATCGCGGCCTGCATGGTAGCCAGTGAGGTGACCTCAAGTGTCGAGTCGAGCTTGGTGTCTCCCGTGACTTCCAGAGTGCCGTTGATCTTCATTCCAGGCTGGGTGAGCACAGCCGATGCACCGCCGGACACCTGGAGGTTCACCTGGGTTGGGTTCACAACGTCGATCGAGTTCTGCGTCACATGCACATAGCTGGTCGGCGTGATGTTCATGTTCCAGCCGCCCACATAAATTGCATCGGAAAGATCGAACTTGCGCTTGGAGGCTGGGCCAGCCGCTGCTCCGGTTGCCTTGACGGATGAGATATCGCTGTCTGCTGTGCAGATGAATCCGATGTCGTTGGGCTGTGGGTCCACGATGACCGCGTTGGCACCACCTTGGATCCGCAGGTAGGGCACGCCGAAGATCGTGGTAGCGGGCCACACCTTGCCCGATCCATCCACCTGTCCGACCATGGGGATGACGTTGACGAATCCGACCGGGGCCACGCCGGTTGGGGCCACCCAGTTCGGGTCCACCGTCACCAGGGTAGAGGTCTTGAGCTTCGACAAGGCACGCTTGATGACGAACGCAAGTTGGTTCTGCGGATTGTTATCGCTCGCCATCTCCTGTTGTCCATACACATCAGCAGGCATCATCACTCCCCAACCCACGAAGCCTTGAACTCGGTCTCCCACTTCCCGTTCGGTGTGAGGGCTTCGAGCTTGTGCTCCAGGCCATTCACACGCCACTGGCCATTGGCCACCTGGATGGAACTCTGCACCTTCACCAGTCCACCGATCTTGACTGCGGGGTTGTAGAGGCAGGCTACCTTGATGCCCTTCTTGTCGAAGGTCGGGTATCCGATCAGACCGGTCTCTGGCGAGATGAGGGGTATGGACCCTCCGCGTGCTTGACCACGAGGAGCGATCCATAGAGTGCCGTCGTCCACACCGAACTCGCAGTCAGCAGCCTCTGCCAGGGTGTGGGCCTGCTCAAGTGCGCTGCCTTGTAGATACTGGTTGTGAACGTAAGCCGTCACAGGTTTCTTCGAGTCCATCTCAAACGCGTAGCCCATCTGCTGTGCGAGGCTTTGCATCTTCGAGGACACCGACAGTCCACCAGCCACGCTCTGCGGGGATACCGGTGCAATGCCGTTGAAGAAACCGGACATGGCCTTGATCACGAAACCCATATTTGGTGCTGACTTGTAGTCAGCGAAGGCATCCGTGATTTCGCCCTGGAATGCAGTGCTCGACGTGTTGATGTCACCGGCCGATACGCTGATCTGGTTCTTGCCAACCTTCAAGGCCTTGAACGAGAGCGTCGTGAGCTTGTTCATGTCATGCTCTAGCATGCCGTAGATCATGATCGTGGCTTCGTTCTTGGATGGGTGCCCACCCTTCTTCACAGTGAGGTGCATGCGCAGACCAGAGATCAGCTTCACATTGCTCGTTCCATCGAACGTACCACTGGAGAGCTTGATGCTCGCGGTGAGAACTTTCTGGGTGAATGACAGTCCGGCAGCCATGGGTCACGTCGTGTAGAGAGAGATGGTGCATTGCTGTGTGTCGAGCAGAACATCGAACTGCTGCGACGGCTCGTCGAGGATTTGAACCTGTGTTAGGCCTGTATCTGGTGAGTAGTAGATCAACTGGTATCGGGAATTCAACCCAGGTGAGGATGAGTCTTCCTGACCCTGCGTATCGTAGAAGAACAGTGCGCCGACGAAGGGCAGGTAGCCGTAGTTCCCGATCAGGATCGTATTCAGGCACACCATTCCCGTAAAGATCACCGTGCCGTTCGCTGTGAGATCCATGTAGAGCATCTGGCTACCCCCACGCACTGCTAGAGAACGTGTTGTTGACAGTGGTCTGGTTCAGCTGGTAGCTGTATCCTGGTCCGTTGAGCCGCTCCTGCGGTGTCTGCATTGCATAGTCCAGCGTGTTCAGGGGTGGCAGTCGCCCAGTGACAGCCTTGCTTGTGTGCTTTGGCTTGACTGGATTCTTGATCGCGGCATACTGCGGAGAAACCTGCTTCACCTCCACGAACTCAAGCTCAGCCAGGATCACATTGCGGCCCTTCTCCAGGGAACGCGGGTAGCTGGCCTTCTCCAGAGTCATGCTGAAGTAGATGTATTCCGGCGTGTATATGTCGTAGATGTTCACCGCTGCCGTCTCAGCTTCCAGTGCTGTGATCAGGGCACTCATGCGCACATGGCCCGCGACGGCAAGCTGGATCTTGCACTTCATCGGCTCGACGACCTTGTTGTAGGCAGTGAACGCACCAAGCTCAACCGGGAACGTGCTGATCTTGGCATCATGGTTGATCTTCATGTCGATGCATGAATCCACGTCGAACACCTTCATGCCTGCCTCAGTGAATACGCCCCAAGGCTCCTTGGCTGGCTGCGGTGTTACTGGCGAGGACGTGGTGGGTGTGGTGCCCGTGGGTGTGGCGAACTGTGATTGATTGGAGGGGAAGGTAGGTGTGGTCGGAGCACCGGGCCACGGTGGTGCCGCGTTCCACAGCGTCTGCCCGTATGGGCTTAGGGTTGGCACACTCATGACATTGCTCCGTCACTCTGGTTCACAGTGTTCTCAAGCGCGCCACTGATCGCATTGGCAACACCCTTCGCATCGGTGGCCTGTGTGTGAACGGTGATCTCCCCGATAGTGACGTGCTTGTCCACCTTCTTCGTGGTCTCGCTGTTCGTGGACTGGCTCACCACGGACGGTGGCAGGGCAGCACTGGCGTGGATGCTTGACGCGGCAGCGGCAGCGTTCATGCGCATGACGTGATGAGCCTCCCAGGCCTTGTTGAACTCCTCGTCAGTGGGGATGTGCGGGCCTTCTGGGCTGGCAGCAGGCTGTATGCCTCCTGGCGCGCGCGGGGTCACATGCGCAGTGACATGCGCGGTCACATGATGCGTGGGCGTGGATGTCCTGCGGGAGGGTGCGGAGGACATCAGCGCACTGACACCACCACCACCCGCGAAGGCAGGCTCAAGGCCGGGAGCCTTGGCACCACCAAATCCGAGCACCTCGCCCCAGTCCTTCACCACGTCCAGGCCCACATTGAGCGCACCCTTGAAGTCACCGTGCAGCAGGTTGCCCAGGACTTTGAACGGCGCGAGGATGTAATCCTTGATCAGAGTGCCGATCGCCATCAGCTTGTCCTCGATCCAGTTGAGCGCATCCGACGCTGCCGTCTTGATCCACCCCCACGCAGCCTCGAAGATGTGGAACTTCACCTCCAGTGCGACCAGGATCGCGATCACCGCAACGATGCCAGCGATGATCCATGCGACCGGGCCAAGACCGATGACCCATGCGGCAGCCATCTTGATGCCCGTGGCCATGGCCTGGATGCCGGTCCAAATCCACGCCGCACCGACCTTCATGATGTTCCACGCGATGGCCACACCGCTCTTGATCGCGGATCCAAGCTGCGAGAGCCAGGACTTCGATGCAGCCGCACCAGCCGCCTCGTATGCAGTGACTTCAGAGGCAGCAGCCGCGTCCACAGCATAGAACTCTGCACCGACCAGTTCAGCCTCTTCAGACTCAGCAGCCTGCGCAGTCCATGACGCCTCGGATGCAGTGGCTGCGGCTGCGTAGGAGACTGAGGTCTTGTCCGCAGCCGCCCCTGCACCGAACCACGAAGCTATCACTCTAGCCGTGCTGATAGCTGCCTGCTTCGTCCACGATGCCACAGCAGCTAACGCAGATCGAATGAAGGCCGCAGCAGATTTATCCGCAGCCTTTTCCACACCCATCAACTGCGCGACAATGTGATACATGTGCTTCGCGCCAGCCAAGTTGATATTGATCCAGGAGATCGTGGCATTGATTGAGGCTAGTATGAATGCCCCACCAAGGGCTGTAAGCCCAATCACGATGACCTTGGCGTATTGTGGGTGTTCAGCCATGGCTGCACTAGCCATAGCCAGCTTGTCAGCCATCCACTGAAGTGCGGGTAGGATGTGGTCTATGATCTCCATGCCCACCTTGTGCATGGCAGCTTCCATATCCTTCTGAGCTTCCTCGAATTTCTCTGCTGACTCGGTCTCCTCCTGAGTCATGGCGAACTGCTTCGCACGATCCATCAGTTCGTCGTATTCCTCCCTGGTCTTGGCTGCCAAGCGAACTGATCCTTCGTCCATACCAAACATCTGGCCGAGCTTCATGGCCTTGCCGAACTCCATGCCATGCATGCTCTCGATAATCTTCGCCAGGGCTTCCGGGGCCTTCATGCCCTTGAAGATCTTGACGCCCATCTCTTCGGCCTGCTTGCCCTCGTAGCCCATGGCCATGCCCAGTGCCATGCCGGACATGCGCGCACCGCGCATCTTGGTGCCCAGAACAGAGAGCTTCTCGCCCAAGCTGGTGATGGTGGAATTCACACCTTCAGCAGTGCCCCCAACACGCTCGGCTGCGATCTGGAACGTGCTGATCTCTTCCGAGCCTATATGGAATTCCTGTGAGAGCCGCTGAACTGCGACCTGGGCCTGAATCGTGTGCTCGAAGAAGCTCGCAAACTCGGCCACACCACCCAGAACACCAAGGAACTCCAGGACGGTCTTGCCCATTTCCTTGAAGTTCTCTTTCACCTTCTCCGACATCGACTCAATGGCCTTCTCGGCCTTCTCGTGGTCAACGCCGATGACGATTAGGAGTTCTGCGAGTGGTGAAGCCATGTCACTTGTCCTTGTGGCTATTGCTGACGAGTTCTTCGTTGTAGTTGTTCACAGAAATTATTTCGAAGAAGTTGTATGCATCTTCTCCACCGTAGACCGTCTCCAACTCATGGAGTGTCGCGTATTGCTTGCTCACGATCACTCCAATGAGCGGGCTGACGTTCAGGTAGTCTGCGAATCGGAATTTGCCGGTGGTTCCGACCCCAAGGTCTGGAACTTTTCGGCCAACGAAAAACCCAGGTGCAGTTCAAGCACCTCCCTACGAAGCATGAGCAGGGTGGTGATCTCGTCGATGTCCTCCTCCACCAGGGGCCGGATGACCGTGGCCGATTCCTTGCGCATGACGCACTGCATCATCTCGTTGAGAAGAGGCTCTGCCTGCTCCCATCTGATGTTGCCGAGCATCGTGAACAAGGACATGCCAGCCTCTGCAAGGCTGGCTAGGCCAGCCTTGTTCGGGATCTTGGTGCCTGGGCCGGATATGGCGATGAGCACGCGCATAGCCCACTTCTCGGCCTGCACAGCACCCATCTCCTGGAGGAAGAAAGTCTTTCCCTCGTCACGGTTGTCCTTTTCCTTGTGTGGGATCGTGATGGTCTTTGTTCTGCGTGCCATGGCAATCTCCTAGATCTACATCGGGCCTTTGGTGATGGATTCGACGATGAGGGTGAATTCCTGCGGCTCAAGGAATTTCTTGGCGTCAGGTATGGGCTTGTAGGTTTCGAGGAACAGGTTGTTCAGGTTGTATTTCGAATTGTTCCCCGGCATGGTGATGATGGCTGATCCGATGACCGCATCACGGTTGGTGTTCATCATCGCGGCCCACTGGTCGAACACGGTGATGCTCACCGAGTCGGCCGCGAGCTTGAGCTTGAACTTCACCGGGTGCGGGAGCCAACCGGCCGACAGGTGGCCATCCACGCCCATCATGGCTTCGAGGATGGGAATCGCATCGGACGTGAACATGTCGTCAGCGGCCCACTGCGAGATGGCCACACCGGACGAGAACAGACCCGGCACGGTCAAGACGAAGGTGGCATTTGCGGAGGTAATAGTGGCCATGTGGCTCTCCTCTACTGGATGTTGATGGAAGCGACGTTGAGTTGATTCACCGAGCCACCATCCATATACCAGAGGGTGCAGGGAGGCGAAGTCCTGTTCATGCGCGCAGTGCCGGAAGCGACACCAACCTGGAAGTAATACCCAGTGGTGGGCAGGATGGACGCGATGTTGATTCCCTGATTGGGGTTCTGCGCATTCACGCTGGCTGCGGTGTTCACAGCAGAAGCCTGCGCTGCGGTGAGCAGGACACCCTTGTTGATCACACCATTGACCAGTGCCATCTGCACGGGCGAAGACGGTCCCGAGCACGCGGCAGACTCGATCATGTTGTAGCCGGTCGCGTTGTAGGGGATGCTCTGCTGGATCAGCATGTTGTTCACTTCAGCAAGCTGAATGGCCGCATTGAGCCAGATCGCACTGACGTAGCTGTCGAGCCATGCAAACGGACCACTGATGCTGCCATTGGTGAAGATGGTGAACGGGTAGTTCGCAGTGGCGAAAGCACCGAAGAAGTTCGTGTTGTTGTAGATCGCGTTCGCGTAGGAGGTCGGATCGCTGATGGTTGCACTCACGCCCGTGGTCTGCTTGGCCTGGATGGCAGCACGCCCGCCAGGAGCGGCCCAGTTGATGCTGGCGACGAAGCCGAGCACGAAGGCTGAAGCAAGCGGATCCTGATACTGGGAGCAGGTGCCGTTGTAGTTGAACCCGCCCGTGCGCTGCGAACACCAGTAGGAAATGCAGGAGACAGATCCGCCCGCACCCTGGCCAGTCGTGACGATCGTGGTGTCGCTGTCGTAGGGGGCATAGACGAACTGCCCACCCGTGCCGTTGGTCCAGGCCGAGAACGCGATCTTGTCGGCAATGACCGGCTCGAACGCGGAGGTGAAGCAGGCCCAGTTCTGGGTGCCCAGGACGACGGTGGCCATGGCCGCGGCCGGGGTCATGGCTGAGGTGGTGCCGAGCGAGGTGACACCTGAACCCAAGCCCATCTGAGCGATCGCAGCGGAGGTGCCGCCGCAGACCGTGACCGCGCCGATTCCCGTGGTGCCGGACTGGATGACGAACGCGTTGAACAGGGAGTTGTAGGTGCAGGTGGTCCCGGCCGGTGCGCCACCCGTGACCAACTGCGCAGCGAGGACGACACCCGCATTGGACAGCGAGGTCGCGGAGGACAGGTTGGTGGCCGCGACGGTGACAGCAGCCCCGTTCAGGGTCATGGTCAGGGTGCCAGTGGTGATGGCTTGGAGCGTGGCGAGCGTGGTCGTGGTCGGGACCGGGGCACCCCGGAAGAAGCCTTGGAGTGCGGTCTGCGCGTAGCGCGAGAACCACAACTGGGTGGGCTTGAGCGTGCCGAGCGTGTAGCCCTGGAAGTAGATCTGGGCCATGTTGTATTCCAGCGAGTTGCTGGTGATCGCCTGCGCGGAGGCCTGGGTCCAGGTCGTGTTGATGGTGACCGTTCCCGTGCCCGTGGTGGTGCTGTAGGTGCCCATCGCGGTGATGTAGGTGCCAGGAGGGCACCCGGTCGCGAGCAGGCCCTGGATGCCCTGTCCCACGGCAAGGGGGGCATAGTTGCCAGCCGTGCCGAGCGTGGTCGAGACGATGGTGAGGGTCGAGCCGGAACAGGTGGCAGTGCCCGCCCACGCGTAGCTGCCGAAATAGGCCAGCACGGCTGCGGGACTGGAGAAGCCGATCGGCGCACCGACCGGCAGGTTGGGGGAGTTGGACAGGATCAGGCCGTTCAGAGCGAGGGGGTTGCCACCTGCGCTCAAAACACTTGGCACGACCTGGACAATATTTGAGGCAGGAATCGACATGTTGCTCCTCGTTTATCGTGGATAGGTTGCTTGCACGTTGATGGATCCGACGACGACTTGGTTCATGAACTGCTGGGCTGCGGTGACGCTGAAGACCACAGCGAAATGCATCTTCTGCATCCACCGCTCCTCGTATTGGCTCTCATCATTTACAATCGCCATGTGCGTTGCGTCGTCAGTGTAGAGAGGGTCGATGGTGAAGTTGTTGGCTAATCCCCAGGCCTCGAAGAACGATGCGGTCTGGTCAGACCTGAACACGGTCTGCATGATGAGTGCCCAGTCCGAAGCACCATCACCATAGCTGTCGATCTGGAACGTGTAGTCCAGGCCGACGCTGGTGGTCTCAGTGCTGACACCGTCCCAGGTGGAAAGGGGAACTTCATAGGCCTTTCTGGACAGGTGAGAGACGATGATGAACGGAGTTCCAGGGGGTGGCACACGGTTGTCGTGGGCGGGGATGACATCCTGTATGCTCAGCCCGGTGATGCTCATGATCCAGGCCTGGATGGCTGCGAGCACGCTCTGATCGATGGGTGTGTTCACGAGGGTCATGGGTTCACCTGCTTGACGATGACCACGCTGTTCCAGTCTGGGAACTTCTCCAGGATCTGCACCACGAGCCAAGTGGTGCCGTCCGGCAGCACAACCTTGTCACCACCAAGTCCCGCAGCACGGTCTATACCGTTCATGATTTGTGAAGACCACAGCTTGCGCTTCAGTCCGCTCATGTTCAGATCGTCTACATGCTTCAGGTCGCCCGTGGTGAGTTCCTGCACCTGCGCGGTGATGTTGGTCGCAGGCAAGTAGGTAGGTGTGCGCGGTCCACCGGGTGTAGCCGTGATGATTGGGGTGCATGCTGAGTAGCTGATCAGCATTCTGGGATTGACTGCTCCCACTGCACCGGAAATGATCCCATGCAGGTTCATGATTGCACCCGCGACTTCACGCTATCAATCATGCCGTGCGAGTCGATCAGCACCTTGTTGCCTTCGACGAACTGCTTGCGCTTCTTCGTCTCGTCGGAATCGTCAGGCTCAGTGAATTCAATGATGGTCTGCTGCAACTGCGCAGCGATCAACACACCTGCCTGTTCGAGTGCTAGCTTGGAATCCATTCCTGTGTTGATGAGTCCGGCCTTGATCAGGTCGCCCCAGGTCGGGCCATACTTCTCTTTCCATTGATCCCAGAAAGGGCGAGGTGGGATGTGCTTCTCAGGCGCACCAGCGTTCAGGATGAACGCGACCATGGCAGCGGGTTGCTGACTGCCTTTGGCATTGTCGCTGCGCCTCCCACTCTTGATCCCGGCTGGTCCCTTCGGACGCGGACCCGGCCACCCAGCCTGTGCATCGCTGTGGAAGCCAACGGACACGGTAGGGTTGCCGAGCATGTGCGCGAAGAACTGCTTGAACTTGGTGTCAAGCTGCTCCATTCCGAGAATCTTCACTTCGTTTTCAGACATCAGAAACCACCTCGTGGGCCGTTGTAGTTCTGACCCTCACAGGGAGCCAAGTAGTGCATGCGCCGATACTGGTTGGACATCTGCCAATAGGACGCACCGTATTGCGTCTGCTTGAACCACGCAGCGTATGAAGAAGGCTTGCCGTCTTCCACCGTGACGTGGACGGATCCCTCGCTTGCGCTGGAGATCCTGCCCACGAGCGGGTTTGAGACGACACCATTCGTCGTAGCGTTCAAGCAGGCAATGTGCGCAGTGATCATGTTGAGCATGGTCGTGCGCAGGTTTATGTCAGTGACGGGCGAGCCATCGGTGTTGTTCAGGTAGCCACAGGCCTCGTTGAAATACAGGCCCAGCAGTGCCGGGTCAATGGTGTTGAACTCCGGGTATCGCTGGGTGAAACTCTGTGAATTGAACACCACCACGGTCATGGCCTACTCCTCATCAGGGGTTTCGCGATCATCAAGCTTTCCGCCCACTGTGCGGCCCTTCTTGTCCTTCAGCTTGACGTTGGGGTCGATCTGCTCAGTACCGTGCTTCTCGTTCTCCAGTTCCCTGGCATGGGCGGCACCATCAGCCTTGTTCTTGTGCGCGTAGATGAGACCTTTTTCGAAGGGGTCGAACTTCTCGGTGCCGTCGTGGGTCATGCGCCTCACCCACTCCAGCCAGAAATCCTCGGCCACGAGTGTCATGGTGTCTCCGTAGATCACCTGATCTTCAGGGACAGCCTTGAACTTGCGGTTCGGATTCGGCTGGAGGTAATGAGCACTTCCGCGAAGATGCACACGCTTCTGGTCCACCTGGAGGGTGTAACCGTTCCACATTTTGCAGTAGACGATGACGGAAGGAATCTGGGCCATTGGAGGCTCCCTAGAAACCAGAGAGGGTGACGATGGCAGCGGGGATCTTGACGATTGCTCCCCAGGTGCCGCCGGACTTCTTCTGGTGGGTGGACGAGGTCTTGCGGACGATCGCATGGCTGCGGCTCTTTTCAGTGAAGGCGCAGAAGCCAGTCTTCTGGCCCTGGACGCTGGGCGCAATCAACTGCGCAGTGTTCACGCCAGTGGAGAGCGTGTACTGCACAGCGGTGAAGATCTTGAGCTTGGGGAAGGCTTCCTTGAGGAACTGCTTGACGGTCGCGGTGCCATAGGTGTTGAGCATCGGGGTCAGCAGGTAGGGCTGCTTCGCGGGGGGCAAGCACAGGCTCAGTTCGTCTTCCATCTCGATGTTGCCATCAAGCTGAAGCTGAAGCGTGACGAACATGTTCTGGATGTCCGCGAAGATCTGCACGCCCGTGGTGGACGAGGTCCACGCACCATTGAGCGGAGCGATCGCAGCGGGCAGCGACGGGTCGTTGAGAAGCCCGTAGTTGCTCAGTCCGGCCACGCCCAGGAAGTAGCTCTTGTTCTGGAAGATGTTCATGATGAGCGCACTGGACACGTTCTGTTCAGCAGCCCAATCGATCTTCGCGAGACCGACCTTCGCCATCTCCTTGTCACCCCAGCGAGTGAAGATCTGGTAGTGATAGGACTGACGAGGTTCCCAGTTCACGTTGGCCTGTGCGAGGCCGTTGTCATCATCGTCGCCGTAGCTCGACACTTCACCCGTGCTCTCGATCACAGGGAACTGGGCGGTATCGGTCGTCCAGTCGCCCTTCTTCTGCTCACCGAAGATCTCGACGGCCTTGAGCGGTGCGGTGAACACGCGCACCACCTCGGGGTCGAGGTAGTTGGCGAGGTAGGCAGGGATGCCCGCGTTGCCGATGGTGACGAGGCCCGCTTGCAGCAGGTTGACCGGGGCATCCATGGCCATCTCAAGAGCTTGGTCCATTGCGATGCCGGGACGACGAACGTCCACGCAGGGCTGGAGGAAAGCCTCGCCGGAATCAACGCCAATGCCATAATACTTGGCGAAGTTTTTGGTTTTGGAAGTGAAACTCTTCATGGCTCATCGCTCCTAGTTCAAGATGCCGATCTTGCAGAGGTCACCGACGTTCCCGGCAGAAAGGAAATACCAGGGGGTCTCGATCCACGCGGAGAAGTTGCAAGCCTGCGCGGTGATCGTGCCCGTGCTGGCGAGGCCCATGATGACGGTGCCGGAAGTCCCGTTGAAGGTGCCGATGCTGGCCACCCAGTTGTTCGCGGGGATGCTGGTGATCTGCTGGATCATCTGTCCAGGGACGATGGTGCCGCTGGTGACCGTGTTGATGGTCAGCGTGGTGCTGGAAGCAGACGAGACGCTGGAGCACACGCAGCCGCCGATGCCGACGTTCGCGACGGTGGTGAAGGTGCCGCCGGTCGAAGCGGCCACAGCAGCCTGGGTCAGGTTGATGGTGCCGGTGCCGGACGAGGCGGGCAGCACGAGGGTGCCGCCGGACTCGATGTAGTAGTTGCCGTTGGTGAGACCGGGGCCGCTGATCTGCTGGCCCACAGCGAGCGTGCCGGCGGCGAAAGCGGTGACGTTCATGCTGTAGGATCCGGCCGTGGTGGTCGCGGTGATCGATGCAGAAGCACCGACCGCAGCACTCACGAACGAACCGGTGGCAGCACCGTAGACATCACCGGAGAACAGGTTCGCGAAGACCTTGTTCCCGACAGCGCAGTCGTTGTAGATAGCCTTGGCCCAGAAATCGCCGCGCCCGAACAGCGTGCATTGGTAGCCCGGAGGCACCACGAGGCCGTTGTTGCCCAACCAAGTCGTAACCAACGCCTGCTGCTCGTTGTTCACGAACCCGGCCGGAAGAGCGGGCTGGGTGGGGGAGAAGTTGTTGGCGACACCAGCACCACCGGCCTGCGCGTAGGAGACCCACGCGAACTTGCCGACCGTAAGGCCGAGAGCACCAGCGGTGAGACCAAGCGGACCAGCCGCAATGGTCGCGGTCGGATTCATGCTCGCACGAGCACCGACCACCGCAGGAGCGGGGTAGCTGTAGACTTGAGACTGAAAACCACCAGTCATGTTGTTATCCTCCTAAGCCAGAGTGGGAGCGTTGGGGAACTGCTTGCGGAAGCTGTCGTCACCCGTGCCGTCCTGGGCCAGTTCGATCTTCTGATCCATGGCCAGCTTGCCGGGGAGCATCTTCACCATCGCGGGGAACGCGGTTTCCGGCACGCCGCGCGTGTCGATCTTGTTCGCGGTCAGGGCAAGCTTGTAGATGCCGAACACGCTGTCACAGGCCAGCACGTCGATCTTGCCGACGTAGGGCCGCACGGCTTCCTGCGCTTCGTAGCGCGCCTGGAGTTCGTGCATGGAGTCCTGGGTGGCCAGGGTGCGCAGGCTGCGGAAGGCCGCGTCCATGCTGGGCTTGCTGTCCTTCGCACTGCCCTTCTTGTCCTTGTTCATCTTCTTGTCCTTTCCTTTGGGCTTCTCCTCCGCGTCGTCCTCTTCTTCTCCCTCCTCGTCGTCGGACTCGTCGGACTCGTCGTCCTTGTCCTCTTCCTCGTCGTCGATGTCGTCCTCTTCCTCCTTGCTGTCAGCGAGGTTCTTCGAAGACTGGCCACTGCCCTGCTCTTCGGTCAGCTTGGCCGCACTGTCCTTCGCGCCCTTCTTCTTGGGCTTCATCGTGGAGTTCTTCAGGAAGTTGGGCGGGATCTCCATGTCGGCAGCGTCTTCGTCGCTGTCGTCATCCTCGTCCTCTGCCTCATCCTTGCCCTTGACACAGCCCTTCGCGTCCATCGCATACTCACCCTCGGCCGGGATGAGTGTGGCCAGTAGATCCGACAGGTCGTCGAGGGACTCGTCCATTGCGAGACGAGCCTCGAACTTCTCCTTGACGGTACCGACGATGCCGTTGATCTGCTTCTCATAGCGACCGGGCGTGATGCTCTTCAGCACATTGTCCAGTTCACCGGCCTTGAGACGCTGATCCTCGGCCATCTTAGGCGCGAGATAGAAAGCCAGGGCACCCTTCACGGTCTGCCCCTGGCCAGTCAATTGACGAAACTTTTTGCCCATTACAGGCCTCCTGGTTGGGTGTTCATTTGTCGGAGTGGTTACCGATCTTGAATTTCTTCTCCGCTGCCTTGATGCGATGTGAGATCGTCGTCTGGTCCTCCTGTGAATACTTGGAACGGTTCTTCGACATGGCCCAGTAGCTCGCGGCAGCGCGAACGTGTTCAGGAGTGTCGAGTGGGTATTTGTGGTTCTTGGGATCTGCGAATGTGACGCTGCCGTATTTCGACTTTCCTTCTTTCGGGTTCGTGTCTTCCCTCTCCTCGATGTCGGATGTGATCGATTGGTCCGCTGCGATCTTGCTGTGCAGGCCCATGAGCACATCGACGATTTTCTTGGCACCCATGCTTGGGTCGAACAGAACGTATGCACCCTTACGCTGCGGCATGTCGTCCTCCCTTCGCTATGTGCGTGCCCATCTTCTTGCCGGTGCCACCTGTGTCGATGAACGCGTGGCCCCAGTCGCCTCTGTGGATGGCACCCAGGTTGGCGATGGCCTGCTGGTCATGCTGCGAACCTGCGGCCATGGCCTGCTTCATCTGCTGCGGTGCGTAGATCTTCACCACGTCGAGGCAAAGCTCGCCGGTCTTCGGATCCACCCAACCTCCGACCTTCATGCTCTTGTCCTTGAACAGTTCCTTGTTCTTTTCGAGCCACTGCGCGGCGTGCTTTTCGAGTTCCTTTGCGCTCATGTTCTTGGGGTCGATCACAAGGCCACGTTCTGGATGCACACCAACCGAGATGCCCTTGGTGACATCCTCACGGGTCTGCGCACTGAACGTGAACCCAGCATCCTTCCTCAGCTTGCCGTCGAAGTTCCTGACGCACGACATCATCCGGTTCACGGTGTTCGACACCTTGCCCATGCCGCCGACGTGCTGGTTGCCGTGGAACTCGTGGCCGGGAACGTCACCGTCGATACCGAGCGCATCCATCAGACGCTGTGCGGGAGAGACTTTGAGAGCCTCGCGCACGACGTTGGCCACATGCTTGTAGCGGATGAAGTCCATCGAGTCGCGCACCATCACCTCGTGGCCAGCACGACCTTCGGTAACGAGGCTGACGTGGTTTCCCTCGATCTCCTCCATGTGCCCGTCGTATGCCTCACCCTTGAATACGCCGGACTTCATCACGATCTTGTAGCGATACGCGCAGGACAGTTCCTGCTTGGTCTCGTCCTCCACTTCCTTGATCGCAGTCTGCGTGTGGATGACCAGCGAGTTGACCAGGTATGGGTCATCGAACACTGCGTCGGTGCCCGTACTGCCGACGTAGTGCTTCTTGACCTCAGGATCCTCCAGGTTGAACTTGTCCACCGGGATGTGCTTGTTCATCAGGGGCAGATTGTTGAACGTGCTCGCTGCCTTCTTCAGTTCTTCCGGTGGCCTGAGGATCATGTATTTCTTGTCCCGCTCCAGGCCCAGAGACTCCCAGTTCGGAATCTCCACGCCCAGATACGGGTTCACCGTGGCCTTCGAGATGTTGCACCCATCGACGTGGAGGAACCCGTTCGCATCTGTCCTGCGAGCGGTGCTCTTGTCCATCGTGATGCTGTCTAGGCCTAGGGTGCTCATGCTGCTCTCCGGGCGGGTAGTTATCCCGCAAAGGAGTCTTGGTTGAAGTGCTAGGAGATCGGGCCAAGAGGAACGACATTGGGTGCCAGGGCATCTGCCTCAGCCTGTGCGGCCACGTTGGCGGGGCCTCCATCGTTCGAGTTCGACACGCCAAGAGTTGGGGCAGCAGCGGCAGCGAGCGCATCCGCCTCGGCCTGTGCAGCCTGCTCGGCCGCGTAATCCGCCTCGGGCAGCGGGTAGGCTTCGCGGAACTCAGGCATGCCGTTCTGCGGGTTGAAGCTGATGACGTAGGCATTGCCGTCCGGCTTGACGCCGAAGTAGTTCTTGGCCTTGTCCAGCTTGGTCAGCGGGCGGGCCAGTTCTTCGAACTCCTTCTTGAGCGGCTCCATCGCGGCCCAGATTTCATTCGCCTTGGTGATGTTGGTGGTGATGGCTTCGACGTTCTCGATCAGGGTCATAAGACCTCCTCTGGTGATGGTGCTTGTTACTTGCTCGCGCGAAGTGCGCTCGCGGCCATGCTGTGGGTGTGTGCGGCAGATTCATGTGCCTGGGCCTGTCTTTCACCTTCCGGTCCACCGGCACGATGCCATTCCTGTGCAGCTTTGGAATGTGCAGCGTTAGCCGCCGTGTGTGCCTTCGCTGTGTTTGCCTTGTTCGCTACCTTGGTGGCTGCGAAGGCTGCTTGCGATGCGCCCTGAGTGCCACTGGCCGACTTGCCGAAAACCTTCTTCAAGGCCTTGCTGCCAGCTTTCGCTGCCTTCTCAGCCCCGCCTGAACCACCTGAATATTGGTTGTGGCCTTCGGGGTTGCTGTCCATCGTGATCGAGTTCTTCAGCGAAGGCATGGCGGCTCCTATTTCCCCGCAGCGCGGAGTTGGATCGCAGTGGTGAGATGCACAGCCGAGAGGTTGTTGTGATAGGCAATCTTGGCTGTTGGCGTGCCGACCGAGCTCCATGCCGCAGCCGCCATGCTGTGAGCCTGATTGGCCTGGAAGTGCTGAGTCGAGGACATGCTCACATTGGCGAGGTTGGTGAGGTTGTCGGCCACTGCGGTAGCGGCGAAAGCGTTGTCTTGGGCTGCGGACATTTTATCGCTCCTAGCTCTGAGGGTAAAGGGTGGACTGCGTGAGAGCGATCGCATCCTGGTCACTCACAGGAACGGGTGCGCTATCGGGCTGTGGGTCTGACTGAGCCTCGAACACGGCGAGGTCTTCGCTGAGTTGCTGCTCTTCTTCGGCTATCTTGGTTGCGAGATCTTCGCTCATCCTGCTTCCTCCTCATCGTCCTTGAGTGTGCTGTATTCGTCACCTTCGTCGTTGTAGCCGGGGATGATGGGCATGCTCAAGCACCCGCAGTTGATCGCGCTTCCTGGCCACTGCTGCTCACCTTCCTCCATGCTCTGCATACCCTCGTCCACAAGGTAGGGCATGCCATCCCAGCCTTCATGTTCCAGACGCGGGTGAATGGACGCTGCGGTGTGCATCCACTGAGCCTTGTTGATGCCGATCTCTTTCTGCCTTGTGCGCACGAACAGTGAGGTGGCCTTGTTGTTCTGGTCACGCGCGATCAGGCCTGCACGTCTGCGCGTGATGCCGAGAGCCTCGTGCAGATCCTCAGTCAGGCCGGTCAGGTCACGTCCCTTGTTGATGCTCTTGTAGACACGGTCACGGATGAGACCGAAGTATTGCCGCGAGATCGTCCCACCCTTGTTCGGCTTCGTGCTGATCAGGCCGACGTTGTCGTCCAGCCTCTCAGCCAGGGCACGACGCATGCTGGGCGTCATCTCGAACTTCAACGCGAGATGGCCCCACAGATCCTTGCGCTTGATGAACGGGATCTTCGGCGGCATGGTCGTCGCATCCATCGTCACGGCAGGGGTCTTCGTAAAGAAGGCGGCAATTCGTTCTCGTCCTCTTGCGTCCATGGATCTGGAATCGGCATGAACAGGTAGTTCACTCGGAGCCAGTTTTCTCTCGTAAGTGGACGGCCAAGACTTTTCAGAAGGTGCTCGATTGGCCCAGGACGGACGTTCGATTTTCTTACCTGAGGCTTCGGAGATTTCTTTATGGAGTTGACCAAGGGACATCGCTCCTTTCGAGTCGTGATACTTCTGCCAGAGTGCGGAGACCTTCTTCTCACCATCCGAATGTTTGAATCCCGTGGTGAACAAGGTCTGTGCGGATGTCCAGCAGATGGACTGCATCTGGCGTGGCAGCAGATGCTCCAGTTCAGCCGTGCGCTTGAATACCTCCTGGTTGAGGCAGTAGGTGCCCTTGATCCCTGTGGACGCTTCACTAACCGCTGGCTTGCCACCACCGAAGTTCTGCGTCACCTCGTTGTCGGTGAGTCCCAGTGGGCGAAGCAGGATCCCCGCCACCGCGTGCGTATCGATGGTCACATGACCTTCAGTGGAGTTCGGATTGTAGATGTTGTTGTAGAAGTTGCGCACCTTGTGGCCGTCGCCCAGTGCATCACTGATGGTCCGGGCATCACCATGCTCGTAAACCTGCACCATGTGTGCAACCTGCACCACGCTCGCACCCCCGATGTTGTTCAGCGAGCCATCATCCTTCTTCACGAACTCACCGAACTTTCCTTCGGGCGAGATCTCGCGGAATCCTCGTTCGTTGTGCACACCATCGTAGGCTATGAGCCACAGGGCCTTGTCCGCAGCACTGTTCAATTCGCCCAGGGTCTTACCCTCGACGCGAGACATGACTTCCTTGTTCGCGAAGTCCTTGGCTCCCGCTTCGGTGGAGAACTTCGACATTTCGGAGTCCCACCTCGCACCTTGATGGTCATGCATGATGTCCATGTATCGTTCGGCCAGGGATACGTTCTCCCTCCAGTCACGCTTGGGGGAGAGGGTGGCAATAGCTGCGGACGCCTGTGCAGTACTCAGTCCGAACTTCTGCGCGAAGCCGGTCGCAATGTCGTGCGCACCGTCATACCATTGCATCGCACGGTCACGATCTTCAGGGGACATGCGGTCGTAGAGATATTGCAGGTTCTTCACACCGTCGTTGATGTATCGCTCGATGATCCGGTCAGGCGTGTCACCGGGCTGGGCCTGGAAGTTCGGATAGGATGAGACGCACTCCGCAATCTTCTCCCACGGCGTCTTGCTCTTGTCGTTCAGCGCGGGCGCGTCACGCAGCGCCTGGAGGTCAGACTTGAGCATCACGTGTTCTGGATCGTTCTTCCGAGTCTTGGTTTCCTTCGGAATGCGTGTGCTCAGTTCCTGGTTGCCACATGGGCCGGTCCAGTCACTGCCTGCGAACCGGCCATGGTCATCACGAGGATGCAGATCCTCCTCGAACTCGTCCATGGCCAGGGCATCGTAGGTGAGCGGGCCACGCGCGGCCACCTGGAAGCCAGCCTTGCGCAGGCTTGCCCCGAAGGCGAAATCGACGTGGTCCAGGCAGCGGTGCAGGAAGCCGTGGACGACTTCGCTGGCGCGCAGGTTGAACTGCTCGACGTAATGAGCCTCCAGCCGGTCCAGCAGCCCGCCCAGGACGTGGGCCGGGAACGTGGCGACATGGACAGGCTGGTTCGTCTCCCAGAGGCCCTGGATGGCCACCTGGACGTGCTGGTGCATGCTGGTGATCTGCGCGTCAAGCCTGCGGGCATACCAAGCCCGGACAGCCGCACTGGGCTGCACGGGCGAGAGCAGGATCGGGTTCGGACCCGGTGCGCGCAGAGGCATTCTACTGGCCGTCGCCGTTCGTGGGCGTGCCGCCATCGGTGCCGACGACCGTGCCGGTGCCGGGGTCAACGATCTCGGTCGGCACGTCTATCGTCGCGGACGCAGGATTCACGTTGTTGGCGAGACCGATGCAGGGCACGTCGCCAATGCAGAGATGCTCGAACGTGGCAGAGGCACCGTTCTGGTTGGGGTCCGTGACGGTTCGGCCGCAGCAGGTGAAAACGAAAGTAGCCATTTCAGGCCTCCAGAGTGGTTCAGGGTTTCTTCTCTTCCTTGGTGATGAACTGAAAACTGAATCCTTGTTCGCGTAGTGCAGCCACCAGACGTGGCCCTTCGATCTTGTAGTCGAACCCATCAACCGGCGCGGGGAGCTTGGCTTCCTGGTAGAGATGGACCAGCAGTGGCTGGGCCTGGAAGCGGTAGAAGCGCAGGGTGTCGAGGTCGTTCATTCCGCTCCCTCCGCTATCTTCATGCCTGCCCACTTCAGACGTTCCGACGCATCCATGTGTGCTTGTGCTTCGTCGAGATGATTGGATGTCACGCACTCAGTGGCGAGCTTGCCGTGCATGCTGGCCGCAGTGTTGAAGTCTGCCGTCTTGCCGGACTCCATGGCAGCGTAGGTGGCCTCGCCCGCTGCGCGCGCACTGGCCAGAAGCTGCTTGTCGCCGGACTTGGCCGCAAGCTGCACGGACTTCATCGAAGCCTCGTAGCCCGCCTGTGCATGCTCGTGCGCGCCCACACCCGGATAGGTCTTGGGTGCAGCCGTGCCGGTGTATTGGTTGATGCCCTCAGGGTTCGCGTCCTCGGCCTCGTTGTGCTTCTCGTTCGCCTTCAGGCCATGGGCGATGATGGCCGCATGGTGCGCGTCGATGAACGCGTGATGCACATGGCTCAGGTTGCTGGTGGCTGACCCCAAGGCCGCTTGATGAGCAGCCAGTGCTCGTTGATGCGCATGCTGCGCCTTCAGGTGAGCAGCCTTGGAGCCAGCGGTCCACGCACGGTTCGTGGACCTCTGTGCGGCTGACGAGAGCTTCGTCGCTTTCGCGAGTGGTGAGTCGTTCTTACCACCGATGCCGCCAGTATGCTGGTTGCCGTTGAACTCGTCCTGCGCGATCGCGTCCATCCAGAGTCCATACGCGTGATCATGCAGAACCGAATCCCCAGGCGAATTGAATGCAGCGTTCGTCTCGGCCGTGTTCTCGGCCTGTGTGGATCCTCCACCACCCGCGCCACCTGCGCCGCCCTTGCCCTTGGGAGGCATAGCACCGGCCGGTGGGGGAGGCAGGCCCAGCTTGCCCTCCGGGTGATCCACGTCCAGGTCGTCGTAGCCGCTGTCGGGATCCGCTGCGATCTTGCCGCGCACCTCTTCAGGGCTGACTGCGCCGATCGTGACGTAGACCTGATCCGTCTCGCCCTCGGACTTGCGCATCAGGGCCTTTTCCTTCTCGGTCTGGCTGACCAGATCGACGAAGTCGAACGTGATGTCGTCGTAGATCTCTTCGAATAGGGACAGCATGATGATCTTGACCAGACGCTCCAGGTTGGGCCGGAAGATCGACTCCTGTTGGTTGTTGATGTGGTTGTTGTAGATCGTGATGTCGCCCTCGGCCGTCGTGTTCAGACCCGTGGGCGTGATGCCGATGAGGATGGTGAGTGGGGTCTTCGCCACTGCGGCCATGTGCTCCTGCGCCTGCGCCTGCAACTTGTCCAGGCCGGACAGGCTGGTCTCGTGCTTCTCGAATGCCTCGCCCTCGTTGTCCAGGACCATCAGACCCTGGTTGTCGCGCAGTGCATTGAACATGCGCGCGCGCTTCAGGAATTCGTCATAGCCCTCGCCCTGGAGGATCGAGGACAGGTCCGTCTTCAGCACGCTGCATGAGAAGTTCTTGAGCAGACGACCGACGCTGTCCCGCGTGCTCATCCAGTAGTCAACATACGGCTGGGCAAGCTGGCTCAAACTCATTCCCGAAAAATTGTAGATCGGCTTGAGCAGGTCGGGTAGTGGGCGGGCCACGAACGTGAGCAGACGTGAGGCATCGACGCGCGCACCGTAGACCCACCATGAGGTCGGCTCGTAGTAGTCCTGGCGCAGCGGGTAGGTCGAATTGTAGGTCGCGGGGTAGGTCGTGATTGGCTCGATGACCTTCAGTGCCTGGAGCGGGTGCTTCTTGTTGATCTTCTCGTGCTGGATGAGCAGCTTGCTGCCGATCTCCTCGACGTCGTCGATCTCCTTGTCACCGAAGTCCAGGTAGATCTGGCCACGCCCGAAGAAGCCATCGAGCACAGCGCACCGCTCGAACATGTTCTTCGCATGCAGACGCACAAGCTCGACCTCGATCTGCTTGATCTCCTTGTCGCGCTTGTGATCGCCCGTGCTGCGGAACTTGATCCACTTGCGGGTCATCTCTTTCGCAGTGCGCTCGCTGATGTCGCGATACTCGCTGATCTGCGTGAGTTCGTTCAGGTAGGGGAAGCCAGGGAAGCCCAGGCCGGTCATGCCCATGGCGTGCTGGTTGTCGTAGCCCTTCCACATCGCGCCTAGCTGGTCGTCCATGGCCAGGACGTGCTCGTCCAGCATCTTGCCGTCCGAGCACATGACCTTCATGGGTGGCGTGTATGGCTTGACGGTCCACTGCGGCACCGGCATTTCGTGCGCGTGGTAGATACCGGACTTGCCTTCATTGTCCTCATCCAGGCGTGCGAGGAACGCTTCGCTGATGTGCTGCTTGTGCTTGCTCAGAACCTCTGCCACTTCGACATGATGCTGGTGCCTGCGCCACTCGCACACTGCGAGTGCCCAGTAGCCTCTGCGCTTGCGGTCCAGCCAGGAAAATAGACTCATGATTGCAGCTCCGTCAACTGGACATGGATGGTTGCGGTGTTGCCTTCAGTGGACGCGGAAACATCGTAGCCGTGTGATTTGAAATAGCCACCGATGAGCGCGCACACAAGCTTGAAGAACTCCGAGAATTCGCCATTCTCGAAGCCCTGGTCAGTAAGCTCGATGCTGCAACCATGCTTGTGCGCCTTCTCCATCGCGTCCAAGGCCATGAGGATGTAGTCAGCCGCCATCTCCACCGCGTCGTTCATGAAGTCTGCCTTGGCCTTGTCGTCCGCGCGCAGGGGCACAGGCTCGGGCATGGGCGGGATGGCCAGTGGAGCGGACAGGCTAGCGGCGAGCAGAAGGAGTGCGGTGATGGTGATCATTGCTTCTCCTTCACGGGCACGGTCTCAGTGTTCTTGCGCGCAATGCGCACTTCACCATCGTCGAACACGAACTTGAAGAGGCCATTGTCAAGCTGTGCATACGTGCCTTTGCGGCCATCGATCACGAAGTCCTTCACCACGGCAGTCATGCGTCCACCTCTTCAGTGACACTGAGCCGTGAGTCATGCGCACCCGTGGGCCACTTCGATATGCCCATGATGTCGTTGTATTGCGTCTTCCACACCTCGGGCACGCCAAGCTCCTTGAGCGTCTTCTCAGGCCTGCCCTCATACTTCGCAGCCGCGTGCTCCACCGCAGCCTTGGAGTGGATCTCTGCGATGGTCTCATTCACTGCGAGACGGTTGTATCCACTGCCGATGCAATGCACACCAGCGCCAGCCTTGCTCCAATAGGATTTGCTGTAGTCACTCACACCACCGGCTTCTGCAAGCTCCTTCTCACGAGCTATGCTCCACAGCTTGCCACGACCTACCGTGTCTTCGGCAACGTGGAACGCGACATGCCCAAGCTCATGCGAGATAGTCTCCAGGCCTGCTGTCTTGCTGCTCAGTGCCATACCTTTCAAGCGGCATGTGATCTCTTTCGTGACTGGGTCGAAGTGCCCAGCCTCGCTGAATGAATTTCCGCCGACGTTGAACTCTTTCTCACTGGTCGTGAACTTCAGCTTGTCCACAGGGAAGTCCTGACGCTTGGCCTCTTCAATGCACACAGCCTTGGCATGCTCCATCCCAGGCTTGAGCCATTTCAGTTCGGCCTGCTTCATTTCCTTCTTGGCGTCTTTCCAGGCCTGCTCTGCTTTCTCCATCTCAGCCTGTGCGACTTTCCAATCTTCCTTCTTAGCCCAGCCCTTGCCCGTGATCGCTTTGTTGTATTCACGCACAGCCTCGTTGCGAGCTTCGTGCGCAGCGTCTTCCTTCTCCCAGAACTTCTCAATGTCGATACTAGCGTTTGACATACCAGGGACTTGTTCAGCATGCTCAGCACGCCCAGTGCCGCCCGTGTGCTGGTTGCCGTGGAATGGATGACCTGCGCCTTCGCCGTCCTGCGTGATGCTGCACCGCTGGTCGTGCGCTCCTACTTTACGCCCGCTGCCTTCAGCCCAGCTTTTAACGCTGCTAAAACTTTGTCGCCATGAGCTTTCAGTCGCTCCGCTGTCCAGCCTTTTGACGGAGGCCTGGACGGTATTTCTGATTTCTGACTT
>Ga0302267_10001644_pt1 | contig 28238 bp, 17 predicted proteins | sample III_Bog_E1_3_FD_194555 | JGI IMG/M metagenome (GOLD analysis project Ga0302267, IMG submission 194555) | Peat permafrost microbial communities from Stordalen Mire near Abisko, Sweden - III_Bog_E1_3 | ecosystem: Environmental > Terrestrial > Soil > Wetlands > Peat | place: Sweden: Abisko...
CACTGGGGCCGCTCACGGCGGCCCTCACGGACGAACACGCGAGCCCCTATCAGCGGCTCCGGCCGATTTCAGGACGCGGCGAACGCGTACGTTTGCCTGTTCGACACCAGCCACCTAGCGCAGCATGCGTGCCAGAGCCCTGTTCGCCGCGCCGCGGCGCGTTTTCGCGATCGGCCCCCCAGCCCGCGTCACGGCGGACGCGCCGGGATGGAGGCTGCTGCGTCAGCCGTGACGCAGCCCCAGCGACGTCGCCGTTGGCTAGAGCTGGCGCGCCGGGATCTCCACCGCCACACCCACGTCGAACTGCAGAGAGGTCTCGTCCTGTCCCACCGTCAGCGGGCCGCTGGCCGTCAGCGGGGTCTTCAGGTGCCCGACGGCGATGCCGTCCCCCGATCCGGAGGCGAGCGAGGCGTCGTAGGTCGTGGTGGCGAGCGTGTTCCCCCGGACTCCGCTGGTGCCGTTTCCGTCGAGCAAGCCGAGCGCGACGAAGCTGCCCGCCGCGACGCTCGAGAGCGCGACGCTGAGGGGGGCCGCGGTCCCGAAGCCGTTGGTGGTGCCGGTGGCCCCGATCGTGGAGGATGCTCCTTCCAGGGAGTAGACGGCGAGGACGGCATCGGCGGGCACGGCGTTGCTCCTCGTCGCGGTGAGCGTGACGCTGGACATCGCCGCGCTCGCCCACGCCGTCCAGATGCCCACGCCGACGGCGTCGGGATAGCCGCCGAAGGACACGGACTGGGCGGCGCTCGCCCACGACAGGCCACCGCTCGCCACCGTCACCGGCCAGACGTCGGCGCCGCTGTGTTGCCCCCACACGACCACCGCGACCACCATTCGCCCCCCGGCGGGGATGTCGAACGTCGTGGAGAGCGCGGCCATGCCCGCGGCGCCGCCCGTGCCGGAGAGGGTGGCGATCTTCGGGAAGCCGGGGTCGAGCGTGACGACCGCAGGGGCGGAGGAGTCTCCGCCGGCGCCGGTCGTCGAGCCACTGGTGGACGAGCTGCCGGTCGTGGAGCTGCTGGCCGCCGCGCCGCCGGTCGAGGAGCTGCCCGTCGTCGCGCTGCTGGCCGCCGCGCCGCCGGTCGATTGAGCCGTGCCTTCGCTGATGCCGAAGATGACGTTGCACGCCGGGGCAACGAGGAGAGCGGCGGTGAGGCAAGCGAAGCGGGCCAGGGGAGAGCGCATGCGAGAGCGCAAAGTAACGCGGATCGCGCGCCGAAGCACGCGCCCGAGCCGGGGGCGCTCACGCCGAGATCGACAGCCTCTCCGGCGGTCGGAACTCCGCCGTGGCTCCCGCCAGCCCAATCTCCACCACCCGATCCCAGTAGCGATTGCCCTGCTCCACCGCCGCCCGCTGCACGGCCGGCACCCGGAGCCGGACCTGCTCGGCGGCGACGTTGACCCCGCGGAACAGCGGCAGGGCGTGGCGCCAGCGGGTCTCGGGGACGCCCAGATCGTCGGCCATGGCGTCGCCGAGGAGGCTGCGGACCAGCCCCTGACCGAGCTCGGTCTCGATGCGGGCGCGCCGCCGGTCGGCCGGGGTCTTGGCCACCTGCTCGCCGGCGTGGAGGAGCGCGTGGGTCAGGGCTCGCGAGTCCTCGTCGGGGGGGCCCTGGGTGGCGGCGATCAGGTCGGCGAGGCGGCGGGCCTCCAGCTCGCCGGTGGGGGTGAGCTCGGGGTCGCAGCCCATCACGCGGCCCACGTAGCGCCAGAGCTGGAGGTAGTGCTCGGCCTCCTCGGCGCTGACGTCGAGGCCGAAGAGGCGGAGGCCGTCGAGCACCACCAGGGAGAAGAGCAGGGTGGTCGCGGCCATGTCGTGCTGGTTGATGGGGGCGCCCCAGCGCGCCTCGTCCCAGCGGCCGGAGCGCTGGATCATCCGCCGCACCTCGGCGTGGATGAGCCGCACCTTGAGGGTGATCTTGAAGCCGTCGGCGCCGCGCCGCATCCCGCCGGGGCGGCACACCGCCTGGACGAAGCGCGAGGTCTCGTTGAGCCGGCGCGCGGCCTGCTCGGTGAGCCGGCCGGAGAAGACCAGCGGCTTGTTGCCCCCCGGCGAGGCGTAGCCCAGCACGATCGAGCGCGCCGCCAGCACCATGCCCCCGAGCACGCCGGCCCGCACCAGCACCTCGCCGCCGTGATCGAGGGCGGCCCAGTCGACCCAGGGGGGCACACGGTCGACCTCGGCGAAGAGGGCGCGCAGGGCCGGGGGGGCGCTCACGGCGTCCACGCCGCGCTCGAGGGCGTCGTCGAGCAGGGCGAACCCGCGCCCCGGGGGGAGCGCGGCGAGCGCCTCCGCCGCGGCGTCGGCCAGGGGGTCGACCTCGAGGAGGTACGGAGCGAGCCGATCGACGCGATCGCCGAAGGCGGCGCGGGCGGAGGCGAGGTGGGTGAAGCGGGAGGGGATCATGCGGCTCCCTCGGTTGTAGGAGCCGGGCCGCTCGCCGGCCAGGGGAAGCGCCGATCAGGTCAGATCGAAGACGAGGATCTCCGCGTCGGCGGTGCCCTCGAGCGCCAGCTCGCCGGCCTCGTCGAGGGACGCCCCATCGCCTGCCGTCAGGGCCACGCCGTTGACGCGCGCGGCGCCGCGCGCGACGTGGACCCAGGCCCCGCGGCCGGCGCGCACCGCGTGCGAGACCCGCTCGCCGGCGCCGAGGAGGGTCGCGTAGACGTCCGCGTCGGCGTGGATCTGGACGCTGCCCTCGCGCCCGTCGGACGAGGCGACGAGGCGCAGGCGCCCGCGCTTCTCCGCGTCGGTGAAGGCCTTCTGCTCGTACCCGGGGGCGATCCCCTGCTTGGCGGGGAGGATCCAGATCTGGAGGAAGTGGACCGGCTCGGTCCGGCTGGCGTTGTACTCGCTGTGGCGCACCCCGGTGCCTGCGCTCATGCGCTGCACGTCGCCCGGCTTGATCACCGCGCCGGTGCCCATCGAGTCCTTGTGCTCGAGCGCGCCCGAGAGCACGTAGGAGACGATCTCCATGTCCCGGTGCCCGTGGGTGCCGAACCCGCCGGCCGGGGCCACGGTGTCGTCGTTGATGACGCGCAGCCCGCGGAACCCCATGTGCCGCGGATCGTGGTAGTCGGCGAACGAGAAGGTGTGGTGGCTGTCGAGCCAGCCGTGGTTGGCGTGCCCGCGGTCCTGGGCTTTGCGGATGGTGAGCATGGCGTCTTCGTTCTCCTCGAGGTCCCACAATGGAGCGCGGCCGCTGTCCCCACAAGTGGCGTGGAGATGATGGGATCCATCGGCGCGGCCGATGGATCGTGACGCCCGGGGCCTTGAGCTTCCCCCGCCGACGCGGTATCGGTACTCAATCGTGCCGCTACGTGACCTTTCCCGCCGCGAAGTCCTCCAGCGCCTCGGCGCCGCGGGCCTCGTCCTCGGCAGCGCGGCGGCGCTGGGGCGCAAGGTCTGGGATCAGGGCCACCCCGGCCTCGCGATCAACACGGACGGCGCCCTCACCCGCGATTTCCGGGTCCACGACGACGGGCCCGGCGGACCGGCGGCGCGCGCCCTGCTCCCCCAGATCGCGGTGGCCCGCAACGATCCGGATCGCGCCGCGCTGGTGCGCAAGGCCGTCGAGGCGCTCGGGGGGATGAAGCGCTTCATTTCCCGCGGCGACATCGTGGTGGTCAAGCCCAACATCGGCTGGGACCGCACCCCCATCCACGCCGCCAACACCAACCCCCAGGTCGTCGCCGAGGTGGTGCGCCTCGCCTATGACGCCGGCGCCAAGCGGGTGGTGGTCACCGACGCCTCCTGCAACGAGCCCAACCGCTGCTTCCAGCGCTCCGGCATCTGGAAGGCCGCCTACGACGTGGGCGCCGACGTCATCCTCCCCGCGGCGCACCGCTTCCGCGGCATGCGCCTCCGGGGCGAGGTGCTCGACGACTGGCCGGTGTACACGCCGCTCGTCAACGCCGACAAGATCATCAACGTCCCCATCGCCAAGCACCACAACCTCGCGCGCTACACCGGCGCGATGAAGAACTGGTACGGCGCGCTCGGCGGGCGGCGCAACCGCCTCCACCAGAACATCGACGTCTCGGTCGCCGATCTGGCCCAGTTCATCCAGCCGACCCTGACCGTCGTCGACGCGACCAGGGTGCTGATGCGCAACGGGCCCCAGGGCGGCAACGTGGCCGACGCCAGGGACATGAACACGGTCATCGCCACCACCGACCAGGTGGCGGCGGACGCCTACGGCTGCCGGCTCATCGGGCTGCGCGCGGAGGACATCCCCTATCTCCGAATGGGCCAGGAGCGCGGCCTGGGGACGATGAGCTGGGAGAGCCTCCGGCTCGCCGAGGTGTAGAGTGAGCTTGCCCGTCCGTCTCCGGGGCTTGCTCACCCGCCTCACCAAAGCCCGGCCGCGCGCCGGGTCCGGGCTGCCGGCGCGGCTGGTCATCCGGATCCTGGTGTGGGTGCGGCGGGCCTCGCAGGTGGGGTTCCTGGGGCTGTTCCTCTACTTCCTCTTCCAGACGGCGTTCCGCGGCACCTTCGCCTCGGCCGACACCCGGGTGCGCCTGCCGCTCCCGGTGGAGGGCTTCCTCCTCGTCGACCCGTTCGTGGCGGCGATGACGCTGCTCTCCACGCACACCGTGTATCGCGGGCTGCTCTGGTCGGTCGGGCTGCTCGGGCTGACGCTGGTGTTCGGGCGGGTCTTCTGCGGGTGGATCTGCCCGTTTGGCACGCTCCACCACTTCTTCGCCTGGATCTTTCCCTCGCGCTACGGGCGCGGCAACAAGCGGGTGGAGTCCAACAAGACGTATCCCCGCCAGCGGGTGAAGTATTACCTGCTCTATGCGTTCCTCGCCGCGGGGGCGACCGGCAGCGCGGTGGGCGGGCTCTTCGATCCCATCTGCATCGCGGTGCGCGCCATCGGGCTCGCGGTGATCCCGGCGGCGCAGTGGATCGCGGGCGGGGCCGGCGCGCTGCTGGGCGGGACGGGGGTGCGGACGGCGCAGCTCGCCGCCGACGGAGGGCAGGACTTCCTCGCCGGCACGGTGTGGCAGAGCCGGCAGTTCTACTATCACCAGACCTGGCTGGTGGGGTCGCTGTTCATCGCGATCCTGTTCATGAATCGCTTCGTCCCGCGCTTCTGGTGCCGGGTGCTCTGCCCGCTGGGCGCGTTCCTCGGGGTGTTCTCTCGCTTTGCCCTCTTCGGCATGGAGAAGGATCACGCCAAGTGCACCGACTGCAACCTCTGCCTGGTGCACTGCCAGGGGGCCGACTCGCCGCAGGGCGGGGTCAAGTGGCGGCAGGACGAGTGCCACATGTGCCTCAACTGCGAGACCGCCTGTCCCGAGGACGTGATCAAGTTCCGCTTCCTGCCCAGCCGCAAGAGCGCGGTGGTCAAGCCGGACACCGGGCGCCGCACCGCGGTGGCCAGCGCCGCCGCCGGCGCGGCGCTGCTGCCGGTCACCCGCGTCGCCGACGTGCTCGACGCCAACTACGATCACCGGGTCATCCGCCCGCCCGGCTCGGTCCCCGAGAAGGAGTTCCTGGAGCGGTGCATCCGCTGCGCCGAGTGCATGAAGGTGTGCCCGAACAACGCGCTCCACCCCGCGTTCTTCGAGGCCGGGGTGGAGGGGATCTGGACTCCCATCCTCATCCCCCGCATCGGCTACTGCGAGCACTCCTGCGTGCTCTGCGGGCAGGTCTGCCCGACCGGCGCCATCCAGAAGATCACCGAGGAGCAGAAGCTCGGCGTCGGCCAGAAGGCCATCTCCATCGGTACCGCGTTCTACGACCTGGGCCGCTGTCTGCCCTGGGCGATGAGCACTCCCTGCATCGTCTGCGAGGAGTTCTGCCCGACGTCGCCCAAGGCCATCTGGGTCGAGGAGGCCATCGTCCCCAAGCGCCTCCCGATGGCCCAGCCCGACGGCGCTCCTCCGAAGATGGAGACCGTCGCGGTGCAGCGGCCCCACGTCGACCCGTCGCTCTGCATCGGCTGCGGCGCCTGCGAGAAGGTGTGCCCGGTGCAGGACCAGCCCGCGGTCTACGTGACCTCGGTGGGGGAGTCGCGCAGCAAGACCAACGTGATCCTGCTGGAGAACACCGACTACAACAAGGGCTCCTGAGGAAGGTCGGCTGGACCACCCGCACGGGGCTCCGGAGCTGCCTCACCCGCGGCTTCCGTCGCGCCTGCGCCGGGGTGCCCGTTGCGTGTGCGCCGGGTGCGGGGGTACCCTGCTCCGGATCCTACCGCTTACCTCATGGAGGCACGATGAAACCGCAGCGTGGCCAATCTCGATGGGGCGGTGTCGCGCTGCTGGCGGGGCTGCTGGGCAGCGCCGCATGCGGGCAGCCGTTCTCCGCGGCGGCCGGGGCGGGCGGCGGCGGTAGCGGGGGCGCCGGGCACGGGGGCGCGGCTGCCTCCGGCACGGGCGGGGTGGCCGCGAGCTCGGGGTCCGGGGTGGCCAAGTGTCCGGCCGCCTCGTGCTCGGCAGGGGAGTACTGCGAATCCGCCTCGTCGACGTGCCAGATGTGCGCCGAGCTCGGTCGGTTCCAGTTCGGCGCGCCGGTCGCGACCGGCGTGACGGTGCCGGCCACGGGCTCCAGCGCGCTCTACCCGCGCCCCGACCGGGATACCGGGCAGCTCTTCTTCGTGCAGCAGGACACCACGATTGCCCACCAGGACCAGATCGCGGTCGCGGCTTCCATGCCGGGAGAGGCGGCCTGGACGCAGGGCACGCTCCTCCAGCAGCTCGTCGGCGTGTACCAGGACAGCGGGCCGCTCTACATCAGCGCCCCGAGCGTGCTGACGGGCCTCGTCGCCAACAGCGTCGCGATGTCCACCGCGCCGGTGCTGCTCTTCGACAGCAACCGCACCACCGGCAAGCGCCAGGTGTTCGCGGCCGTCCTGGGGGCGGCCACGCCCCCGGCGGTCGTCACCTTGCCCGGCGGCGCGGTCCGCGCGTCGCGTATCGCCATCTCCCTGGCCGCCACCCCGCCCCGATTCTGGTGGATCAGCGACGCGACCACGGGCATCGAGCGCCTGGTGACCGGGACCGCCACCGACAACACCCCCGGTGACGTGCCGGTCCTGCTCGACAGCGACTGTCCGACGACCCTCGCCGACGCCCCCTGGGTGACACCCGGGGGCGAGCGGCTGCTCTTCGCGTCCGTGCACACCAGCGCTCCCCCCGCTTGCACTCCCGACCCGACGATCACCCACCTGTACCAGGTGGTCCTGTCCCCCGATGGCACGGCGCCCACCAAGGCCAGCCCCGTCTTCCCGGGCGACACCAACCTCGATACCGACCCGGCGCTCACGACGGACATGTGCGCGCTGCTCTTCGCCCGCTTCGACGACCAGGGCAACGGGCAGATCTACCAGGCTCCCCGCAACTGAAGCGCTTCTCGACCGCGCATCCAGCGGGCGTCCCGCAGGATGGCCCGTCGCGGGACGCTCTCGGGCGTCCCGCAGGATGGCCCGTCGCGGGACGCTCTCGGGCGTCCCGCAGGATGACTACTTGTTCTTCCAGGGATCGCGGACGTCGGTGCCGCCGTTGGTGCCCTTCTTGGGGCCCTTGTCGGGCGGCGGCTTCAGCACCCCTCCCTGGCGGGCGCCGGCGGGCCGCTTGAGCTTGACCACCTTGCTGGTCTCGGTGCCGTCGAGGGTGAGCGTCTCGGTGTCGTAGCCATCGGCCCGGACCTCGATGGTCACCGGCTTGCCCTCCTCGATCTCGATGGAGCACGGGGCCTGGTGGACGAGCGCTCCGTCGCGGTAGACGGCGGCCGTCTCGGGGAACGCGGCGACGGCGACGGGGGTCATCTTCTTGGGCGGGGGCAGGGGGTCGGCCGTCGCGGTCACGGTCACCGTCACGGTCGTCACCGGCGTGGGGACCGTGGGCGCGGGGGTGCCGTGGGTGGTGCCGCTGATCACGAAGATCAGGCCGACGATGCCCACCGCGGCGGCGGCGCCCGCGATCCACACGTAGCGCGGCCAGCGCGTCACCGGCGTGGGTGGCGTCGCCGGCACGATGACGTTGGGCTGCTTGAAGTAGTCGGCGGGGACGTTGAAGCCGCCCGAGCGCGCCATCATCTCCGCGACGGCGGTAGGGACGCCGCCGGAGCGGACGCGCTCGAGATCGGAGGCGAGCTCGTCCATCGACTGGTAGCGGGACTCCTGCTTCTTGGACAGGCACTTGAGCACCACCGCCTCGAGCGAGGGCGGGCACTCCGGGCCGGGCACCAGCGCGCGGATGGGGACCGGCGCCTTGTACATGTGCTGGGTGAGGATCCCCATGAAGTTGTCGGCGTTGAAGGGGAGCTGCCCGCTCACCATCTCGTAGAGGATCACGCCGAGCGCGTAGATGTCGGTGCGGTGATCGACGGGCGCGCCCGCCGCCTGCTCCGGCGACATGTAGTGCGGCGTGCCGAAGACCGCGCCCGCCTTGGTGAGCTTGGTGTTGGCGTTGCCGGTCACCTTGGCGATGCCGAAGTCGAGGATCTTGATGAAGTCGTGATCCGAGCCCCGCTCGAGGAGGAAGATGTTGTCCGGCTTGAGATCACGGTGGACGATGCCCTGCGCGTGCGCGGCCGAGAGCCCGTCGCAGATCTGCAGGCCGATGTGGCAGATGCGCTCCACCGACGGGCGCGTGCTCTCGTCGCAGAGCTCGCTCAGGCTCCGGCCGTCGAGGTGCTCCATCACGAAATAGGTGGAGCCGTCCGGCAGGTCGCCGAAGTCGGAGATGTCGACGATGTGGGCGTTGCCGATGCTCGACGCCGCCTTGGCCTCCTGGAGGAAGCGGTCGAGGATCTCGCGGTCCTTGGCGAGGTCGGCGCGCAGCACCTTCACCGCCACCTTCTTGTCGATCACCTTGTGGCGGGCGAGATAGACGAAGCCCATCCCTCCCTCGCCGAGGAGCTTCTCGATCTTGTAGCGGTGATCGAACGTGGTGCCGATGTACGGATCGGAGGAGTTGGGCTCGCGCTCCTCCGGCGGCTTGACGTCCGCCGGCGGGGGGATGTCCAGCGACGCCTCGGGATCGCGCCCCTGCATCGCCCGCGCGATGTTCGCGAACGCCGGGTCGCTGATGCGCGGCGCCGCGTCGGTGATGCTGACGGCGACCGGCGGCGATACCGTCATCGCCGGCGACGAAGGCAGCGGCGCGGCGCGCCCCGCGAACGGAGGTTTGGTCACCGCGCCCGTACCCGCGGCGGGGGCGGGAGCATCCGGCCTGACGACGGTCTCGATCGGCGTCGCGGTCACCGCGGGGGTGACCGCGGGAGCTGCGACCACGGGAGCGGCGACGGCGGGAACCCCGGCGGCCGGCCTGGGGGAGGGCGCCTTGGGGGCCGCCGGCTTCGCGGCAGGCGCGGCAGGCGCGGCGCGAGCGATGGGGGCTGCCGGAGCTGCTGGACGCGGGGCGGCCGTCAGCGGCCTGGGCGCGGCGCCGCCGGAAACGGCACCAGGAGACGGAGCGCGAGCGCCAGGCGCGTCGTTCGTGCCGACACTGGCGGGGCGCGGGCCCCCATCGGGCGAAGGCTTCTGCATGGGGAGGGGCGCTTTTTCCGGCGGGCTCATGAAGGGCTCACGGCTCCCAGGGAGCGCACGAACGCCCGGGGATGCTAGCAGGGGAGGTCTCTGGCGAGAAGCGATGCGGCATGCCTTGATGTTCCCCCAGAAGCCCGGAACCTTGCCTGGCTCTGCAAGAAGGGTGCTCAGCGTGGTCATCCTGGGGAACGCCCGAGAGCGTTCCCCGACCGGCCGTCCTGGGGAACGCCCGCTGCCATCCGCGGGAGCGGGTGCCCCACGCGGACGGTTCTGCTAGATGGGCGTGGCATGGGTTATCCGATCGACGTCGCGCTCCGCTACCTGGGCTCGAAGAAGCGCGCGTTCATCTCGGTGGGGACGGCGTTCGCCGTGCTCGGGGTGACCCTCGGCGTCGCCGCCCTGGCCACGGTGATGAGCGTCACCGGCGGCTTTCAGGCGCAGTTTCGCGAGAAGGTGCTGGGGGTCAACGCCCACGTCCTGGTGCTCAAGTACTCGACGGATTTCCGCGAGTACCGCTCGATCATGGAGCAGGTCGCCAAGGTCCCCGGGGTGGAGGGGACGGCGCCCTTCAGCATCAACCCGATGATGCTCACCCACGGCGACGCCACCGCCACCGGCGTCCTGCTGAAAGGTGTGGACCCCGCAAAAAGTCTGGGGGTCGGGGCGCCGCCGGGCACCAAGCCGGTGCTGATCCTGCCGCAGCAGATCGTCGGCTGCGAGGACGCCCTGGAAAAAGGGGGCGTCGCCGCCTCCATCGCCTGCGGCCAGGCCAAGCTCGCCGGCCTCCGCCTCCCCGACGCCCGACCCGCGGATCGCAAGGTCAACGACGGGCGCGGAGCCATCTTCGACGAGATCGAGCCGGCAGACGCGGGCGCGGCCGAGGAGATCGACGACGCCGGGCGGAACCTGCGGCTGATCCACATCCTCGAAGACGACATCCGCCGCCGGGATCAGGAAAAAAGTGCGGGGCGCAGTGACGGCCGAGCCACGGGCGAGGCGCCGGCGCCACGCACCGACGATGACGACGCCGTCGCCGACGCCGGCCGTGCCACGACCGGGGGAGCTGCTGAACCCCCGGCGCCGCAGGGCGCCATCGCCCCGGCCGGCGGCTACAAAAGCGTCCTCCCCGACGACGACGCGGTCCTCCCCGCCGACGTCGATCCCGACCAGTGCTCCGACCCCGCCAAGGTGGCCCACATGCCGGGCATCGTGGTGGGCATCTCGCTCGCCAAGACGCTCAACCTCGAGATCGGCAACTGCGTCACCGTCACCTCGCCGACCATCGGCTACTCGTTCTCGGGGGGCGCCCTCAAGCCGCCGGTGGCGCGGCGCTTCCGGGTCATCGCGCTCTTCCAGGCCGGCTTCGATCAGTACGACTCCAAGCTCGTCTACACCGACCTCTACGAAGCGCAGACGTTCTACGATCAGGGCGACACGGTCACCGGCGTCGAGATGATCGTCGAGGACATCGACCAGGCGCCCAAGATCTCCAAGCACATCGCCGACATGCTCGGCAGCGGCCTCTACCACACGATGGACTGGGAGGAGCTCAACCACGGCCTCTTCACCGCGCTGCGCATCCAGCAGGTGGGCATGAGCGTGGTGCTGGCGCTGATCATCCTGGTGGCGGCGTTCACCGTCGTCGCCACCCTGATCATGGTCGTGCTCGACAAGAAGAAGGAGATCGCCGTGATGAAGGCGATGGGCGCGACGGACGAGGCCATCCTCCGCATCTTCCTCTACCAGGGCGGGATCATCGGCCTCCTGGGTACGTCGCTGGGGCTGCTCCTCGGCGTCGTGGTGTGCAAGGGACTGCTGGTGTACGGCTTCCCCCTCGACCCCAAGGTCTACTTCATCTCGCGCCTGCCGGTGCAGGTGCGGCCCCAGGAGTTCCTGCTCACCGGGCTCGTCGCCATCGTCATCTGCTTGGCGGCGACCATCATCCCCAGCATCTACGCCGCGCGGATGCGGCCGGCCGACGGCTTCCGCGAGCAGTAGAGCTTGTTCATCAGCCTGCTACGCGCCCCGATGCGTCGGTCAGCCTCCGTCACCGTACAGGAGTACGGCTCCCTCGGCCTCCCTAGCCTCGGGGCGCTCGCGACGGCTGCTAAACAAGCTCTGAGGGGGCTCTGAGGGGCCATCCTGCGGAGCGCCCGAGAGCGCTCCGCAGGGGAACGATCCTCAGCTCATGCCGAGGTTGCGGCGGATGCGCACCGTCGGGTCCTCGAGATCGGGGACGAACGCGGTGCCGGTGATCTTCTCGTACGCCTCGATGTAGCGGCGCGAGGCCTCCACCCGGACCTCGTCGGGGATGGGGGGGATGGGGCCGTCGCCCTTGAACCCGAGCTTGGCCAGGTAGCGGCGCACGTACTCCTTGTCGAAGGACTCCGGATCCTCGCCCGCGGCGAAGCGCGTGGCGTAGCTGTCCGAGAACCAGTACCGCGACGAGTCGGGGGTGTGGATCTCGTCGATGACCAGGATGTTGCCGTCCTGGTCCTTGCCGAACTCGTACTTGGTGTCGACCAGGATCAGCCCCTTGTCGGCGCACCAGCGCTGGCCGTAGGCGAAGAGGGCCGCGGCCATCTCGGCGGCGGCGTCGAAGTCGCGGGCGTCGATGTGGCCCATGGCGAGGATCTCCGCGCGGGAGGCGGAGACGTCGTGGTCGCCCTTGGGGGCCTTGGTGCTGGGGGTGAGGATGGGGGCGGGGAGGCGCTCGTGCTTGCGGAGGCCGTCGGGGAGGTGGTTGCCGCAAAAGTCGCGCACGCCGCGCTCGTAGTGCGTCCAGATGCTGGTCGAGGTGACCCCGGTGACGTAGGCGCGCATCACCATCTCGACGGGCAGCGGGGTGCACTCGCGGACCTCGACCACGCAGGGGTCGGGGACGGCGACGAGGTGGTTGGGGGCCACGTCGCGGGTGCGCTCGAACCAGAAGGTGGCCATGCGGTTCAACACCTGGCCCTTCAGCGGGAGCGTGCCGAGGACGCGGTCGAAGGCGCTGATGCGGTCGGTGACGACGATGTAGCGGCGCGCCTCGGCGCCCCGGCGGAACGTGTAGTTGTCGCGGACCTTGCCCTCGTACTTGTGGCCGAGGGCGTCCAGGCTGGTGGCTTCGAGCGTGTGGCCGAGCGCGGCCCGTAGCGTCGCGGTGTCGATCATGGGCGGGGACTTTAGCCCAATCCGGCGCCGGCGCGGCGGGGTACGGTGGGGGGGATTTCCGGCAGACCTTTTTCTCTGCCATCCCCGGTGCTAGAGCGCCCGCCCATGAGCACTCGCAAGAAGATCGCCCTCATCGGAGCCGGGAACATCGGCGGCGAGCTGGCCGCCCTCATCGCCAGGAAAGAGCTCGGCGATGTCGTCCTTTACGACATCCCCGCCAAGGAGAGCTACGCCAAGGGCAAGGCGCTCGACCTCGAGCAGAACGGCGCCGTGCTGGGCTACGACTGCAGCATCTCGGGCACCTCGAGCTGGGCCGACTGCGCCGGCTCGGACGTGCTCATCGTCACCGCCGGCATCCCCCGCAAGCCCGGGCAGAGCCGCGACGATCTGATCGGCATCAATCTGCCCATCATCCGCGACGTGGCCGACAACGCCAAGAAGCACTGCCCCGACGCCTTCATCATCGTCATCTCCAACCCGCTCGACGCCATGGTGTACGAGCTCAAGCGCCGCACCGGCTTCGCCCGCGAGAAGGTCGTCGGCATGGCCGGCGTGCTCGACAGCGCCCGCTTCTCCCTCTTCGTCGCCCGTGAGGCCGGGGTGTCGATCAAGGACGTCCGCGCCATGGTCCTGGGCGGCCACGGCGACGACATGGTGCCGGTCCTCGGCGCCTGCACGATCAACGGCGTCGGCGTGACCGAGGTCCTCTCCAAGGAGGCGATCGAGGCCATCGTCGCCCGCACCCGCGCCGGCGGCGGCGAGATCGTCAAGCTCATGGGCACCAGCGCCTTCTACGCGCCCGCCTCCAGCGCCGTGTCGATGGCCGAGGCCTACCTCAAGGACCAGAAGCGCCTGCTCCCCGCGGCCGCCTACCTCCAGGGAGAGTACGGCTACAACGACCTCTACATGGGCGTCCCCGTGGTCATCGGCGGCAAGGGCGTGGAGAAGATCGTCGAGCTCAAGCTCAGCGATGTCGAGAAGGCCATGCTCAAGAAGAGCGCCGAGAGCGTGCAGGGCATCGTCAACGTGGTGAAGGCCGCGAGCTAGTCACGACGTCATTCTGCGGCGGGTGGCGGCGACGACGACCCCGTCATCGCCCCACCGTCCTCAGCAGCACCAGCGCCTCACCCTTGCCCGCCAGCAGTCGCAGCTCCGCGGCTCCTGCCCTTCCCCCCGGCCCAGCGCACAGCCGATCCGCGACGACGTAGCGGGCCTGGGTGAGGGCTCCCTCCCCCGCGCCGTCCGCGAGCCGGAGATCGAGACCGGCAGCGCCCGCATCGAGCGCCGCGATCACCTCCACGCACTGCCCCAGCGCGACCGGGACCGGCACCGATCGCAGCTTTCCCTCCTCGACCCCGACCACCACCGCGGTCGCCGCCCCCGCCGCATCCGCCGCCCCACCGCCGGCGTTCATGCGCGCGAGCAGCCGCCCGGCCGCGACCGGGTGGGCGAGCAGCACCGCGGGCGCGGCCCGGTCCGCACGCAGCTCCACAGCGAAGGGCCCCGGGCTCTCCACCGCCTCGAGATCGAGCCGCATGGCGCCGCCCAGCCCGCAGGCGAAGAGCGGCAACGACGCCCCCGCGCGCCCGTCCGCGATCCGCGTCCCCCGATCGTCCCAGAGGGTCGCGGCGAGCTCGACGAGGGGCTTGCCTGCGATCACGTCGAGCCGGCTGCAGCCTGCCGGCAGATCGAGCGCCACCGCCGTGCGGGATCCCACCCGCGCCGTCCCGGCCGCGAGCGCCCTCGGCGCGCCATAGCCGAGCGGCGCGAGCTCGGTCGCGAGAGCGGCGCGCGCGGCCTCGAGATCGCGCGTCTGCGACAGGTGCACTACCCGCGCCCGGTCGGCGATCTCTGCCTCCCCCCCGAGGGCCGAGCGGCCCAGGATGACCGCGGCGAGCCCCGGCGTGCCGCGCGGGCGCACGGCGATGGAGAGCGTCGCCGGCGCCGCCGCGCAGAAGACGAGCGCGCGATCCCGGCCCTGCTCGCGGGCGCGGGCGACGATGCGGGCCGCGCTGTCCTCGACGACCACCTCGACGGCGGCGACCTCGTCGCTGGGGATCACCAGGACGTCGAGGCAGCGGCCCGGCTCGATCGTGGCGGTGACACGGCTCGCCGCTCGGGGGTCGACGGACAGCGCGCTGCGCCGCACGTCCTCCCAGCGGCCGCCGAGCGAGGCGCGGTGCTCGCGGAGGCGCGTCTCCAGGCCGGGCCAGGCGTCGAGGCGGCCGGAGTCCTCGCCGGGCCGACCGCGGGCGCTCATCACACCGGCGACCGCGTCGGCCGCGGCGCGCGGCACGGACTGCACGCCCACCGCGAGGATGCCGGTGCCCGCCATCGCGCGCGCCGTGACGAAGAGGCGGCGCGGGTGCGGGGGGCAAGCGAGGAGGGCGGCCTGGGGGTCAGGCGACTCGTCGGCGGCGAAGATGCTGCCGTCGTCGTCGTAGGCGAAGAGGTCGACGTCGGCGAGCGTGGCGGACGGGCGCGCGAAGGCGAGCAGGCACTCGTCCTCCGGGATCTCGACGAAGGCCCCGACGCGGTCGCCCTCGGCGACCACCTCGGCCCCGAGCACGCGCAGCGGCCCCGCGCCGGCGGCGGAGGCGCGCGCGGCGTCGGCGGCGAGCCGGCTGCGCCCGTCGATGGCGCCGGGGAGGACGCGGACCTCGGTGACGCGAGGGGGCGCGGCGGGGACCGGGTGCGCCGGCGGAGGCGCCGGCGGCGAGCCGCAGGCGGCGAGCGCGAGGACCGCACCGATCGCGATCGCGCGGCTCAAGGCGAGGCGGTCCCCATCGGCCATACCGCGAGCGCCCAGGCCGGCGTGGTGCCGCGGACCTCGGCGTCGAAGCGCACGACGGTCTCGCCCTCGGCGCAGAAGGTGAGCGCCACGCCCTCGGGACGGTCGGCAGCGGCGTCGTGGGCGGCGCGATCGCCGAGGTGCGCGCCCAGACGGAGCGATCGCGCGTCGCCGTGGAGGAGGGCCATGGCGACGAGGTAGCAGCGGCCCGGCACGATCGCGAAGGGGATCGACGTCGGCACCTGCGCGCCGAGGGCTTCCAGGATCGGCTCGCCCCGCGGATCGGGAGCACGCCGCCTCGACAGACCCGCCGCGAAGCCGGCGCGCGCGCGGGCGCCCCAGGCTGTTGGCAGGTGCGGCGGCAGCGGCCAGCGAGCGTCGGAGAAGGTGATCGGTACGGCACCCGCGGCGCCGCCGTAGCCGACGGTGACGGGGCCGGCCTCGCCGAGGCAGAAGTCGAGGCGGGCGTCGGGGACGTCGGCGTGGTCGCGCGCCAGGAGCCGCCCGGTGGCGTCGTGAACCTCGGCGTCGACGTCGGTGGCGCGGTGCGGGAAGGAGGCCGGCGCCTCGGCCATCACCTCGACGCGGTGACAGCCGGCGAGGAGCGGCAGCTCGAGCTGTCCAGCGCCGTCCCGGCCGGCGCGCGCGGTCGTTCGCGTGATCTGCGCGGCGCCGTCGGCGCGCGAGAGACGGTCGGCGCGCGAGAGACGGTCGGCGAGCGGGCCGGGCTCGAGCGGACCGCCGGCGTCACCGCGGGGCGCGAGCGGGCCGCCGGCGCGCTCGGGGAGGATCTCGCGGAGCTCGGCGAGGGGGGCCTCCGATCGGGCCAGCACCAGCTCCACTGCGGCGCGGGCGGAGACCAGCTCGACGGCGATCCGCGCGAGCTCGGCGCGCGCGGCGCCGCATCGTTCGATGGCCAGCACGCCGGCGGAGCTGTGTCGCTGCGACGGGCTGTCGGCAGGGTCGCGCGGGAGGAGCGGGAGCAGCGCCCGCGCGGTGGATCCACTGGCGTCGTCAGCCGGGCCCACCTGCACCTCCGCGGTGCGCGGCGCGAGCAGCGCAAGGGTCAGGCACCCCGGCTCGAAGGTGACCGGGAGGACCACTCGCTGCCCGCGCCCGTGGTCGAGGAAGAGGGGCGCCAGGCGCTCGACCCGGGCGCCCCGCTCGGCCCACACCCGGGCGACGCGCGCGGCATCGTCGGCGAGATCGGCGCGCGCCTCCGCGCCGCACACGAGGGCCGCGAGCGCCGCCAGCGCCGCGAGACCAGCGCGGGCGAGGGGGCGCGGATTCACCCGCGCAGGATAGCGGTGATGCGCGAGCTTGGCTCGTCCGTCACTCGGGCTCGACCATCACGCCGGTGACGGCGACGTGGACGCTCGAGAACGCGTCGGCCTCGCCGTGCAGGTGCACGGTCCCGTCGAGCGCGTCCGGGCCGGCCCAGTCGACGGTGCCGCTCGAGCTGGGGCCCCGCGCGTCCACCGTGTACACGATCGACGAGCGCTTGGTGCCTTCGGGGAGCGTGAAGACGACGTCCTTGTCGGCGCTGGCGCCGAGGATGCACAGGTGGAGCACCGGGACGTCGGCGCACGCCACGTCCAGGGAGTAGGCTCCGAGGACCTCCTGGCTGGCGGGCGGGGGCGTCGCGGTCGTCGCGGTCGATGCGGGGCCGCTCGAGGGGAGGGTCGGGAGCAGGACGCGAGGCGCTACCGGGGCATCCGTGGGCGACGTCGGGAGCGTCTCCGGGTCCGTCCCCGCAGCGCAGGCGACGGCGCAGGACACGAGGGCGACGGCGAGCAGATCGAGGTGGGTCGGCATGGGCTCTCCTCCGGTGGCGCCGCAGCGTGCGAAACCCGGGCCCGCTCGACTGGTCACGGCGTTCGCAGTGGGCCCGGCGAGGCGAAGAAAGAAACCGGGAACTATCGGCGCCCGCGGTTGTCTGGCCCGCGAACTGGAGGTTTCGATCATGCGCCGATGGACAGTTCCCTGGACCCGCGCGCTCGGTGCGCTGGGCGTCGTCTTCGCCACGAGCTGCGGTGCGGGGGTGCCAGCGCCCGACTGGCACGAGATCGCCGTGGTTCGTGGGGCGCCGTCCTATGCCTTCCCGGCCAGCCCGGCGTTCGAGGTGGCCGCGCCGGCGCCTCCGCTCAGCCTCACGGCCTCGGATGGCACCGGCCTCCGGCTCGCCGAGATGGACGCGCGCGCCATGATCGAGGAGCCGCTGGCGTTCACCGAGCTCCACCTCGTCTTCGACAACCCCGAGGATCGCCGGCTGGAGGGCACCTTCAGCATCACCCTGCCGGAGGGCGCGGCGCTGAGCCGGTTCGCGATGAAGGTCGGGGACGCCTGGCAGGAGGGCGAGGTCGTCGAGAAGCAGCGCGCGCGGCGGGCGTACGAGGACTTCCTCCACAAGCGGCAGGACCCGGCGCTGCTGGAGCAGGCCGCCGGCAACCAGTTCACGGCGCGGGTGTTCCCCATCCCGGCGCGAGGGCGCAAGGAGCTCATCGTCTCCTACTCGCAGGAGATCCCCTCGGGGCGGCCCTACGCGCTCCCCCTCCGCGGGCTGCCGCGCCTGGGGCGGCTGGCGGTCTCGGTCCTGGTGGCGGGAGAGTCGACGCCGGCCTCCCAGAGCGAGCAGACCGAGGTGACGCCGAGCGCGGACTTCCAGCTCGATCCGCGCTTCCTCCGCGCCGGCGGGGGGCTGCGCAGCGGGGAGCTGGTGCTGGCGAGGGTGAGGCCCATCCCCGCGGCGGAGCCCGATCCGCTCGCGTCCACCGTGGTGCTCGTGGACACCAGCGCCTCGCGCGCGCTCGGGTTCGAGGAGCAGATCCAGCTGGTCGGGCGGCTGGCGCGGCGGATCGCGGCGACGGCGGGGGCGGCGACGCCGCTCGCGGTGGGCGCCTTCGATCAGACGGCGGAGACGATCTTCGAGGGCGACGCCGGCTCGTTCGGCGACGGTGACCTGAAGCGGCTGCGCGAGCGGCAGGCGTTCGGCGCGTCGAGCCTCGAGGGAGCGCTCGCGTGGGCGGAGGCGCGCGCCAGGGGGCGCGGGTACAAGCGCGTGATCGTGGTGGGAGACGGCGTCGCGACGGCGGGTGAGACCGCGGCCGGCACGCTCGGGGGCCGGGCGGCGCGGCTCAGGGCGGTGGGCGTGGAGCGCCTCGACGCCATCGCGGTCGGTGGGATCCGCGACGAGGCGATGCTGAGGAGGCTCGCCACCGCGGGCCTCCCGAGGGACGGCGTCGTCGCCGACGGCGGGCTCGAGCCGGCGGCGCTGGAGCGCAAGCTCACGCTGGCGACGCGCTCGGGGATCCCGGTCACCATCGAGGGCGCGCGCTGGCAGTGGCCCACGGTGCTCGACGGCGTCCAGGCTGGGGACGAGGTGCTGGTCTACGCCGACGTACCGGAGGGCCAGGCCGTGCGGGTGTCGCTGGGCGGCAGGACAGGCGAAGCGCTCGACCTCGCGCCGGTGGAGCGGCCGCTGCTGGAGCGGTCCTGGGCCAGGGCCAAGATCACCGCGCTGGTCGATCGAATCGGGGACGCGGGGCTCAAGGGCGACGCGCCCGACGACTCGATCGTGCGGCAGGTGATCGACCTCTCCACGCGCCTCCGGGTGCTCAGCCCGTACACCTCGCTGCTGGTGCTGGAGACCGAGGCGGACTTCTCGCGCTTCGGGCTCGATCGCAAGGCGCTCGCGGACATCCTCACCGTCGACCGTGGACGCGTCGCGGTGGCCCAGCGATCGACGCCGGCGTTCGGCGCGACGGCGAGCACCGGGCCGCGCCCGGCGCAGGACGACGCGCACGCTGCGGTCATCAACCCACGCCCGCTCGCCGCCCTGCCGCCTCCTCCGGAGCCGCCTCCGCCTCCCCCGGCACCAGCTCCCTCGGCGCCGCCTCCCCCGCGCCCCGCGCAGGAGATGCCGTCGCTGCCACCGCCGACCAAGGTCGCGAGCCAGCCGTTCGCTCCCGAGCCCAGGTCCGCGCAGGGGAACATGTGGAGCGAGCGCCATGGCGACGCGCTCGGCGCGAGCGGGCTCGCAGGCATCGGTGAGGGCGGCGGCGGCCACGGCGAAGGCATCGGTCTGGGCAGCGTGGGCACCCTCGGTCACGGGGCGGGCTCCGGCTCCGGGCAGGGGTTCGGCAGCGGCGGTGGCCGGCTCGGAGGCGCGCACGCAACGGAGCCGCCCCGGGTGCGCGTGGGCGCGGTGCAGGTGAGCGGGCACGTCCCAGCAGAGCTGATCCAGCGCATCGTGCGGCAGAATTTCGGCCGCTTCCGGCTCTGTTACGAGAGCGGGCTGCGCCGGGCGCCGGACCTGCAGGGGCGCATCTCGGTGCGCTTCACCATCCAGCGGGACGGGTCGGTCGCCGACGCGAGCGTCGTCGCCAGCGAGATCGGGCCCGAGGTGCCCACCTGCATCGCGCGGGCGATGTACGGCCTCTCGTTCCCCGCCCCCGACGGCGGCAGCGTGACCATCGTCTACCCGTTCAAGCTCGGCCCCGACGGCCCTCCAACCCGGAACGTGGAAATGGCACGCCTCGACGTCCCGCGCCCGGCCGTCCCCGTCGCGCCGCTGCCGGCGCTGGAGCCCCCGCCGCCGCCGCTGCCCCGAGCCTCGGCCGAGCCGTACAGCGGGCGCTTCAAGACCGTGATGGATCTCGTCGGTGCGGGCGGCGCCCGGACGGCGATCGACATCGCCTACGCCTGGCACCGCGAGGCGCCCGGCGATGTGATGGCGCTGGTGGCGCTGGGCGAGGCGCTGGAGGGCGGGCGGGAGACGGCGGCCGCGGCGCGGGTCTACGGGTCCATCGTCGACCTCTTCCCGGCGCGCGCGGATCTGCGCCGCTTCGCCGGACAGCGTCTGGAGCGGCTGGGGGCGGCGGGGATCGACGAGGCGATCGACACCTTCACCAAGGCCGAGGAGGAGCGACCCGATCACCCCGAGGGCCACCGCCTGGTGGCGTTCGCCCGGCTGCGCCAGGGGGACTTCGCGGGCGCGTTCGCGGCGGCGGAGCGCGGCAGGACGCAGTCGTACCCGAGCGGGCGCTTCCGCGGCGTGGCTCAGATCCTCCGCGAGGACCTCGGGCTCATCGCGGCGGCCTGGATCAAGGCGGAGCCGGCGCGCCGGGAGGACATCCTGGCCCGGCTCGACGAGGTGGGCGGGCGCCGGGAGGACGAGCCTTCGCTGCGCTTCGTGTTGAGCTGGGAGACCGACGCCAACGACGTCGACTTCCACATCCACGATGCCCACGGTGGGCACGCTTACTACCGGCAGCCCACGCTCCCCAGCGGCGGCGAGCTCTACGCCGACGTGACCACCGGGTACGGGCCCGAGTGCTTCACCATCCGGCTGCCGCGCGAGTCGCGATCCGAGATGTACCGGCTCGAGGCCCACTACTTCTCGCGCGGTCCGATGGGGTACGGGATGGGCAAGCTCGAGATCATCGATCACGACGGCAAGGGCGGGCTCACCTTCACCGAGCGGCCCTTCGTGGTGATGGCCGACGGGGCCTACGTCGACCTCGGGACCATCCTGCGGTGAGCACCCGTGGGGTGACAGGCTACCGCCGCCGTGCGAACGTCCGCCGGCCGCCATGCGCCCCACGCTCCTCGCCCTCGCGTGCGCTCCACTCGCGCTCGCCGCCTGCACGGGCGAGCCGCCTGCCACGCCGGCGCGGAGCACGCCGACGGCCGTCTCCTCCCCCTCGCCGGCCACCGCCGGGCCGGTCGCCCCCGCGCCGCCCATCTCTGTCGTCGCCGGTCATCCCCGCATCTGGATCACCGCCGCCGACCTGCCGCGCCTGCGGAGCTGGGCCACCCCGCAGAACCCGGTGTGGCAGAGCGGCGTCGCGGTCGCCGCCAAGGAGGCGCTGCAGATCTACGACAAGGAGTTCTACCCCGGCGGGCGACCCAACCCGACCTGGCCCGATCCCGGCGGCAACAACTGGGTCCCGCGCACCACGGAGGCCTTCGCCGAGTTCTTCGCGTTCCTCTCGCTGGTCGATCCGGATCCGGCCGCGCGCGCCGCCCACGCGACCCGCGCGCGGAACCTGTTGATGCACGTGATCGACGAGGCAGCCAAGGGCGAGGATGCCGACCGGCAGACGCCGGCGCCCTTCCGCGCCCACGGGTTCGCCACGTACAACCGCGCCAGCGAGTGGGGGGAGTCCTTCGGGCTCACCGTCGACTGGATCTACCCGGTGCTGAGCAGCGCGGACAAGGCGCAGATCCGGCGCGTCTTCCTGCGCTGGGCCGACGACAACGTCCACGCCGCGACGTCGGGCGACGAGCACCCTCAGCCCATCGGAGTGCTCGACGATCCTCGCCTCCTGGCCGACCGCAAGCGGCTGCGGTGGTCCATCAACAACTACTTCACCGCGCACATGCGGCAGCTCACCCTGATGAGCCTGTGCCTCGATGCGACCGACGATCCACCGGTCGATCCCGCGGCGCCCGCAGGCCGCCTCGGTAACACGCTGCACAGCTACCTCGACGACGCGGTCGGCGCCTGGCTCTATCAGCAGTACGCGCAGTACGAGGATCCGGCCGTCACCGCCCCCGCGCTGGGCGTACCGCCCGAGGGGCTGGGGATGGCGAGCGGCGGGCTCTCGCCGGAGGGGTTCCTCTACGGAGCCTCGGCCGCGGCGCTGCACCAGGCGCTGCTCGGGCTCTACACCGCCGGGTACCGGGACGCGCGGCGGCTGGGGCCGCAGATCGGCTTGATCGACAGCGGGTTCTGGGATCGCGTCCTCGACGGCGTCCTCCACTCCATCGTCGCCGAGCCGCAGCCGGTGCCCGGGCAGGCCTACATCGGCCCGGTCTACCAGATGGCCAGCTACGGCGACACCCAGCACTTCTGGCTGGGGAGCGGGTACGGGAGCCTCTTCCTCTCGCTGGCCATCCACGCCAGGGCGACCGGCAACGCCGGGCGGCTCGACAAGGCCCGCTGGCTGGCGGTGGAGGCCGTGCAGGGCACCAGCGCCGGGCTGTCCGGCCGGATCGCCCACATCTGGGGCAACAGCTACGCGACCACGCCCATCCTCCATTTCCTCGCCCTCGACCCGGCGGCCAAGACGCCCGTCGATCCGCGCCCGGCGCTGCCGCTCACCTTCGTCGATCGGCCGCTCGGCCGGGTCATCGCCCGCACCCGGTGGGGCCCGGGTGGGACGATGTTCGATTACAAGTGCTCCTGGGAGTCCATCGGCCACCAGTTCGGCGACTGCAATCAGTTCGAGATGTGGCGCAAGGGCGAGTGGCTGGTCAAGGAGCGGAGCGGCTACTCCAACGATGCCTGGGTGATCACCTCCGAGTACCACAACACCCTCGCCATCCAGAACAGGGTCACCAGCGGGGCCGACAAGCCCAAGACCCTCCAGTGGTTCGAGGCGGGCACCTGGGATCGCGGAGGCCAGTTCACCCTGGGGATGAACGCGGGCGATCCCGAGGTGCGGACCAGCCTGGGCCCGGGATGGGCGCACGCGCAGGCGGACGCCACGCCCCTCTACAACCGGCCCCAGTCGAGCCCCCCCACCGACGCCGCTGTCGACGTCAGCCACGCGAGCCGCTCCATCGCCTGGCTCGCGCCGGACTTCATCGTGGTCTACGACCGGGCGACGACGCTCTCGGACGGGCGCTTCAAGCGCTTTCACCTGGTCACCGGGGGGGATCCGCAGGTGAGCGGCAAGCTCGCCACCTTCACCACGCCGAAGGGTCAGAAGCTCTACGTGCAGACGCTGCTCCCCGCGGGCGCGGTCCTCACCGCCGTGCAGGCCGAGCCGTTCAACCAGCTCGCCGACGGCGAGCCCTCGCGGTCCAAGCTCCTGGTCGAGGATCCGGCGCGCCCCCGCGACGTCCGCTTCCTCCACGTGCTCCAGGGCGCTGACGCGGGCGCGGCGCCGGCGGCGGTCACCCCGGTCCAGAGCAGCGCGGGGACCCCCTTTGCGGGCGCGGCGGTGGGGACGCTCGCGGCCGTGTTCCCGGTGGATCTGGCGACGCGGTTCGCCGGGGTGACGTACGCGGTCCCGGCCGGCGTGACCGGGCAGCTCGTGGGCGGCCTGAGCCGCAACGAGCCGTACGACGTCCGCTTCAGGACCGTGGGGAGCGCGGTGGAGGTCACCGTGACGCCCGCTGCGGCCGGAGGCTCGCACCGGGCGGATGACGGTGGCGTGCTGGCGCTGGGGACCCTGGCCACGAAGAAGCCCTGAGCGCCCCCCGCCGGCTTTCCCGTGCTAAGGAGGCCCCGCCGCCTCGTCGGCCCCCGCGATGAACCCGACGCTCTGGCTCACGAAAGCGAGCCCTCACCTCCGCGCCCGAGCGCTCTGGGCGGCCCTCTTCGCGCTGGGGGCGCTGGGGGTCGGGGCCACCGGCACGTCGCCGCCGCCTCCCACCGCCGAGGGGGTCGCGGCGATGCTCGGGGCCTCCATCGGCGAGGGCGGCGGGACGGTCCGCTCCGAGGACTTCGTCTGGGAGGCGCGCGGCAGCTTCTGGAGCGACGCCTTCGTCGGCCGGCGGGTGCTCTTCCTCGCCCACCGCGCGAGCACCCAGCCCGCCGACCTCTACCGCGCCCGCGTCCGGCTCACCCGCGCCGGCCATCCGTTGAGCGTCAGCGAGGTGCGGAACCTCACCCGGAGTCCGCTCGGGGACGACGCCGACCTGGTCGCGCTCGGGCAGCACGCGGCCTACCTCACCTCCGCGTTCGGCGCCGTGCAGGGCGCGACGCTGCTCGACCTCGACGGCGAAGGCGACGCGCGCGAAGCGCGGACCTGGGCCGAGCGCACCGCCGCCTCCGCGGAGAGCTGGCTCACCACCGGGAGCACCCGCGGGCTGGGGCGCACCGAGATCACCTTCGGCGCACCTCCGCTGGAGGCCCGCGAGGAGCTGCAGAGCGACCTGCTGGTGCTGGCCCTCGGCAAGGACTCGCAGCCCGCGGCCCTCGACGTGCGCGACGGGACCCTCAACACCGGGGCGAGCAACGCCTTCGCGGCCGCCGTGCAGCGGATCCCCCACCGGGCGCCCGCACTCGGGGACCTGGCGGTGCTGGCCGCGCGCGAGCTCGTGGGCCCCGGAGCGGCGAGCGGGGTGCGAGGGCTGCTGGAGACGGTCGAGGCCGTCGCTGGCCGCCTCCGCAAGGACCGGCGGGTCGCCATGACGATGCCTTCGAGCCGCGTCCCTGCCCTCCAGGCGCCGACCGAACAGGGCTGGCCGCCGCCGGCGATGACGCCGCCGATCCAGCCGGCGCTCCCTGGCGAGGGGACCTGGATGCCGGGCCGCCTGCCGCCGGTGGGCGAGGCGCCGCCGTGCTTCTTCGAGGCCGGGATCCGGCCTGATCCGCAGCACCCGGAGGCGCTGGTGCGGCTGGTGGCCATGGACACGCGGCAGCTCGATCTGCGACTCGCCGCCGGAGTCGACGAGCCCCGTTCGGAGGCCGGGCTCCACGGCTCCGGGCGGCTGACGGCGGCCGTCTCGACCCCGGCCCCTCGGGTGGTCGCGGCGTTCGCGGGGGGCCCGGCCGAACGGCGCGCTGCGAGCGAGCCTGGGTTCATGGTCGATCGGCGCGTGCTGGTGCCGGTCGCGCCGGGGCTCGCCACGGTGGCCATCACCGGCGACGGGCACGTGCGCCTCGGGCCCTGGGGCGGCGCCGGCGAGGTGCCGCCGGCGTTCACCTCGGTCCGGCAGACGCCCGACGCCCTCCTCGGCTGGACCGCGCCGGCGCGCCGACCGCTCGCGGGGGGAAGCGAGGCCCTGGAGCGCTCGGCGCTCGGGCTCACGCCGGCGGGACAGCTCGTCTATGCGTGGAGCGGTCGCTCCACCGCGCAGGTGCTCGCGCGGGCGCTGGGGATGGCGGGCTGCACGTTCGCCGTTCCGCTGGCGGCGGGCCCTGCCCCGGCGGGCTTCGCCTACCTGGACCCGGGTGAGGCGGCTGCGCCCGAGATGTCGCTGCCCGTCGAGAGCCTCGCGGGCGGTCGGCGAACGACGTGTTCTTTGCGGTCCTGCGGGCCGGCGGGCCCCCGTCGCTGGCCAGCGCCTTCGCCGCGGACGGGGGCCGGCAACCTGGTCCGGCATGGCTACCGGCCGTCCAGCAGGCCGCGGTGGTGAGCCTCGGCGCCCAGGTCCACCTCACCGCCTTCGCCCCTGGTCGGCTCACCTTCCGCATCCGAGCGGGCGCCAGAGAGCCCGCCACCAAGGCGGTCGCCGCGCTCCCGACGGCGCTCCCCGAGGGGGAGTCGGCCCGGCTCCTGGCGGTCATCGGGCTCGCTGCGGGCCGGCGGCGCGGGGCGCGGGGATTGATCATCGACGGCGCCGTCGGGCTCCCGTTCCGGAGCGAGGACACGGGCGCGCTGGTGGTCGAGAGCGGTCGCCCCCGGATCCTCCGCGCCAGCGAGGTGACGCCAGCCCTGTCCGGCGACGCGTCCGAGCTGCCGCTCACCGCGGAGGACGGCAAGCTGCGTCCGGAGGCCCGCGACGTGGGCACGATGCGCACTCGGGCCGCCGCGTGCGCGCTGGAGGACGGCACCTTCGTGGTGGCGGCGACCACCTTCGACAGCGACGAGGCAGCGACGAGCGCCCTGCTCGATCTGGGCTGTGCCCGCGTCGTGGCGCTCGATCGGGGAACCCACCAGGCAGCCTTCGTCCACCGGGCCGGCGCCGGGCCGGCGCTGGAGCCGCGCGACGAGGCGACCGCGCTGTACGCGCTGGAGGTGCCGCTCTCCGGGCGGGCGGCTCCGCTGGCGCCCTAACCATCCGGTGCGGCGACGGCCGCGCCCGGCGGGACGTGCTCCCCGGCTGCGCCCCACCGACGAGGGGGGCTTGCTGGCCGACGGTGCCTGGCCAAGGTGTTGGCGCGTGATGCAGACACCTCGGAACGTGGCCGCGCTGGCCTCGGGGCTGGCGATCGTGGGGCTCGCGGCGAGCAGCCTGTTGACGGTCCGGCAGCGTGACCGGCGGCGTCGGTCGCGCTCGCTCGACGCGCCGGGAGCGCGCCCACGCGAGGTGACCCCGATGCGCGGCCAGGCATTGCTGGACGACTCTGCGTGCAACAAGGGCACCGCGTTCACCGCCGAAGAGCGCCGCGCGTACGGGCTCGAGGGCCTGTTGCCCCACGCGGTCGAGAGCCTCGGGCGACAGGTCGAGCGCGTGATGCGGCACCTGGATGCGAAGTCGACCGATCTCGAGCGCTACATCTACCTCATCGGCCTGGCGGACCGGAACGAGACGCTCTTCTACCGGACGGTCATGTCCGATCCTGCGCGCTTCGTGCCGATCCTCTACGACCCCACCGTCGCCGAGGCCTGCCTCACGTTCGGCCACATCTACCGCCGGGCGCGCGGCATGTACCTCACGCGCCTCATGAAGGGCCGCATCGCGGAGGTGCTGCGCAACTGGCCGGCGAGGGAGGTGCGCTTCCTCTGCGTCTCGTCGGGCGGGCGCATCCTCGGTCTCGGCGACATCGGCGCCAACGGCATGGGCATCCCCATCGGGAAGCTGCAGCTCTACACGGCGTGCGCGGCGGTGCCGCCCGAGGTCCTCTTGCCGGTGCTGCTCGACATCGGCACGACCAACGCGGCGCTCCGGGCCGACCCGCTCTACCTCGGCCTGCGCGAGCTGCCCCCGCCCGAGCCGAAGCTGGACGAGCTCGTCGACGAGCTCGTGCAAGCGGTGCAGCAGGTCTTCCCCGGCTGTTGCATCCACTTCGAGGACTGGAAGGGGACCGACGCCATCCGGCTGCTCGCGCGCTACAAGGACAAGGTCCTCTGCTACAACGACGACATCCAGGGCACCGCCGGCGTCGCGCTCGCCGGCCTGACCACGGCGCTCGAGATCATCGGAGCGCCGCTGACCCAGCAGCGGATCCTGTTCCTGGGCGCGGGCTCGGCCGGCATCGGCATCGCCGACCTCCTGGTCTCGGCGATGCGCCTCAAGGGGCTGTCGCAAGAAGCCGCGCGTGGTCGCATCTCCATGTTCGACGTCGACGGGCTGCTCGAGCGCTCCCGCGCCGACCTGTCGGAGGCGCAGAGGGTGTACGCGCACCAGGCGGCGCCGTCGAAGGATCTCGTGGAGACCCTCGAGGCGCTGAAGCCGACGATCCTGATCGGCGTCAGCACCAGGGGCGGCGCCTTCGACCAGCGCGTGGTCGAGACGATGAGCCGCCTCAACGCGCGGCCCATCATCTTCGCCCTCTCCAACCCCACGGACAAGGCGGAGTGCTCCGCCGAGCAAGCCTATACCTGGTCGAGGGGCAGGGCGCTGTACGCGGCCGGGGTGCAGTTCCCCGACGTGACCGTGGACGGGCAACACTTTCACCCCGGCCAGGCGAACAATTTCTACATCTTCCCGGCCATCGGGCTCGCCACCTACGTGGCGCGACCCCGGCGCATCACCGACGCGTGCTTCGTCACCGCGGCCCAGGCGCTCGCGGACCAGGTCGGCCCCGACCTCCGCGCGAGGGGCATGCTGTTCCCGAGCCAGGCCGACATCCTGGAGTCGCAGGTCACGACGGCCGCGCGCGTCGCCGAGCTCATGTTCGACCAGGGCCTCTCGCAGGTCCAGAGGCCGCGGGACCTCCGGGCCTGGATCGAGGGCCAGCTCTACACGCCGGCGTACTGAGCCGGAGCAGAGGACCCAGCCATGGCCGCAGAGGCGCACCCGGCGCTCCGCGACGTTCCCATCGGCATCGAGGCCGCCGGCGTGCGTCGTGAGACCGACTCGATGGGCGAGGTCGACGTGCCCGCCGATCGCTACTGGGGCGCGCAGACCCAGCGCAGCCTCATCCACTTCGCCATCGGCGACGATCGGATGCC
>Ga0302267_10001648_pt1 | contig 28171 bp, 26 predicted proteins | sample III_Bog_E1_3_FD_194555 | JGI IMG/M metagenome (GOLD analysis project Ga0302267, IMG submission 194555) | Peat permafrost microbial communities from Stordalen Mire near Abisko, Sweden - III_Bog_E1_3 | ecosystem: Environmental > Terrestrial > Soil > Wetlands > Peat | place: Sweden: Abisko...
GCGCCGCGGCGAAGGGCGCGCGCGCGGGCCTCGAAGTTCCCGCCCGGTTCGACCGTGACGTCGTGGATCACACAGGGCACCTCAAGGCGCGCGCAGAGACCCCGGACGAACTGGGCGTCGGAACCACTCGTCGCGCGCGCGTGGTGATCGACGTGGTGCACCGAGACCGCGAGCCCGGCGTCCACGGCCAAGAGCAGCAGCCCCACCGAGTCCGGTCCTCCCGAGACCGCGAGATCGACGGAAGAACCGGTTGTTGGGAACGCGCTGGCCTCGAGGAGTCGCTGCGAGGTGAGGGTCACCTGCTCAGATTACGCAACGAGTGGCGCGCGATCAGTGGTGGCGCGCGAGTGGCGCCACCACGCGTAGACGCGTCCCGCGACGAAGAACGCGGCACTGACCACGCTGACGAAGAAGCCGACGGGCCAGTTGGTCTGGTAGGAGCACGCGAGCGCCACCCACACCGTGACGAGCGCGATGGCGACCGAGGACCACAGCGCGAGGGCCGTGCGGTCGGTGAAGGAACGCGCCGCGGCCGGCGGTCCGATCATCAAGGTGAAGATCAACAGCGCCCCGACGACCGGCACGGTCATCGTCGTCGCGCACGCGATCACCACTAGAAACATCGTCTCGATCCGGGCGGGATTGAGCCCGACGGCGGCGGCGACCTCGGGCGCGATCGAGGTCAAGAGCAGCCTGCGATAGAGCACCCCGATCGCCACCACGCACACCAGAGCGAGGACCGCGACCGGTACGAGTTGGCCGCGACTCACCCCGAGGATCTCGCCGAAGAGCAGTGAGAAGATCTCCGGCTCGTACTCGGTGCTCTGGCTGAGGAAGGCCGCCCCGAGGGCGAGCATCATCACCAGCGCCAGCGCCGTCACCGCGTCGGCGCGTCCGCGTCGCGCCAGGCGGCCGATGCCGAGGGCGGCCCCCAGGGAGAAGACGCCCAGGCCGATGAGCGGGTTGAGGCCGATCAGGTTCGCCCCGGCCGCGCCCGCGAAGGCGCCGTTGGGGATGGCGTGCGCCGGGAAGGCCGCACCGCGAAGGACCACGAAGAACCCCACGATCCCCGCGACGACCGCGACGATGGTGCCGATCAGCCACGCGTTGACCATGAAGCCGCTGAACATCAGACCGTCACCTCGCGACGCGGGCGAAGGAGTCGGCGCAGCGTCGATGATCCCGAGACGAGATACGCGAGGAACACCAGGGCGACGATGAAGAAACTGACCGGCAGACCCTGGCTGGAAGGGAACCAGTAGTAACTGTTGTAGGCGAGCAGCACGCCGAGCCACGTGGCGCCGACCCCGAGGGCGACCGCGACGACGAAGGCGCCGCGGAGCCGACGGGTCACGCGCAGCGCCGTGGCGGCCGGCCCGATCAACAGAGCGGTCGAGAGAATCGAGCCGATCGCGATCGAGGAGAGCCCGACCGCGATGGCGAGCGCCAGCATGAAGGCGAGGCCCACCGCGCGCAGCGCGATACCGCGAGCCGCGGCCAGCTCCGCGCTGAGTGAACTCATCAACAGTGGCCGATAGATCACCGCGATCACCCCGAGCGTCACCGCGCTCATCGCCGCGACGAGGGGAATGGTCGAGGAGTCGAGGGTGAAGATGGAGCCGAAGAGGATCTGTTGGGTCGCGCCGGTGGTGGCACTACGGGTGGCGTCGAGGTAGAGGAACAACGCCGCGAGTCCGGTCGCCACGCTGAGCACAATGCCGGTGGCGAGGTCGCGTCCGCGCAGTCGTTGCACGCCGATCAGGTCCATGGCCCCGGCACCGAGGACCCCCGCGGCGAGAAAGCCGATCACCGGGGCGACGCCGTAGTAGAACGACGCCGAACCGCCGGTCGTGGCGACGTCGGTTAAGGCGTGACCGGCGAAGGCTTGTCCCCGCACCACGACCACCACCCCGACGACCGCAGAGACCACGGCGCTCACCGCGCCGACGATGAGGGCGACGTGCACGGGCCCGTTCGAGAAGAACCCGGGCTCGACGATCCACGACACGGCGCTAGTTGACCGTCAGCGTGGGGTGCTCGGGGATGTCCTGGTCGCCCTCGCCGGGTTCGGCCACGACGAAGACCCGCCCGTGCAGCGTCAAGACGTCGACGTGGTGACCGTAGAGCGCACTGAGCACGTCGGAGCGAACCACCTCGTCGGTCGTCCCACTGGCCGCGCGACCGTTCGTCAGGTAGACAATGCGGTCCATGACCGGCAAGAGTGCATTCATCTCATGCGCCGAGAGCAGGACCGCGACCTGGTGGTCGCTCGCCACACGGTGCAGCAGGGAGACCACCTCTTGGACACTTCTCGGATCGAGGTTCGCCAGCGGTTCGTCGAGCAACAACAAGCTCGGCTGGCTGATGAGGGCGTGCGCGATGAGGATGCGCTGTTGTTCGCCCCCCGAGAGGCTCCCCACCCGCGTGTTGGCGAAGCGCTCCGCGTCCACGTCCGCGAGGGCACGTTCGACGAGTTCGTGTTGCTCCTTCGTGCGCCGGGCGAAGCCGTAACGATGTGCATCCAGTCCGAGCGCGACGAAGTCCCGAGCGCGAATCGGGACGTCGGGGTCGAGCGCGATCTTTTGGGGAACGTAGCCGAGGGAGCGGTGGTGCTGCGAGAGCGGTGCGCCGTCGACGAGGATCGTGCCGCTCTCGATCCGCTGGAGTCCGAGGACCGCTCGCAGAAGCGTCGTCTTGCCCACGCCGTTCGATCCGATCAGTCCCGTGAACTCGCCTCGTTGCACGCGAAACGACACGTCCTCCAACACGGTGCGGCCGGCGAAGGCGACGCGCAGGTGCTCGACGTCGAGGACGGGGGGCGTACTCACAGTTTCTCCGTGGAGTGGTGTCTCGCGACGGCGGCGGTGATGGCATTCACTTCGGCGAGCATCCAGCGCTGGTACGTGAACCCGGGGGTGGGCATCGTCTCATAGACCCCCACCACCGGCACGTGGGCGCTCTCCGCGGTCTGGCGAATCGAGGCGGTGAACGCGTCGACGACCTGTTCGTTGTAACAAAAGACCCTCACCTGATGCTTCGTGAAGTAGCCCTCTTCGAGCGCGATGTCTTCGGGCGACGGGTCGACGCCGTTCATGATGTCGGCCTGGAAGACGAAGGGCGTCAGAATCTTCGCGCCCATGGCGACGAGCAGGTAGTCCGCCACTGGTTCGGTCACCGCGACCGGGGTGCCGTGATACTTCGCCTTGAAGGTGGCGACAGCGTGCAGCCACGGCCGCATCGAGGCGCGAAAGGTGGCGAGGTTCGCCAAAAAATACGTGCGACGGGCCGGGTCGATCCTGGCGAGGTCCTTCGCCATCACCGCCGCGACCTTGGGCATCGTGGTTGGTTTGTACCAGAGGTGCGGGTTCGCCGTCGAGTCCGGCAGGTCCAGCACGTGTTGGACGACGATGACGGTGCGCTTCGAATTGGGCGAGGCGGACTCGATGTCGTTCATGAAGCCGTCGTAGCCGAGGCCGTTTTGGACGATGAGTTGCGCTCGACTGACTTCCTCGGCGACGCTCGGGCTCGCTTCGAAGGTGTGGGGATCGGTGGTGGGGTTCTTCAGCACGGCTTCGACGCTGACGTATTTTCCGCCAATTTGGGCGAGTACGTTGGCGTACTGGTTCTCCGCACCGATGACCCTGATCAACACTGGTTTTGTCGAAGCGCCCGCCGCGACGGGCGCCGCACCAGCGAGGAGTAAGCCGAGCGCCAGGACGGCGGTGACGGCGCCTCCTCGCTGCGTGGGTGCCCCACACGGTCTTGATCGACGGATCACGGATACACTTTAGAGTGAGACTGAGTCTCATTACAACTGAGACGGAGGGACCATGTCGACAGTTCGCTCGAGTACCGAGACGACGCCCGCGTACGACACCAACCCCTCCGCCGTCGCCCTGGACGAACTCGTCGAGGTCCACCTGCGGCGAATCGATCAGCGCTTCACCCCGGGTCGCCAGGCGGTCGTCCAACTTCTGGCGAGCGCGGCGCGACCACTGAGTATCTCCGAGATCGCGAGCGCCATCCCCGACGTCCCGCGCAGTTCGGCGTACCGACACCTGGCTGACCTGCAGCGCGCCGGTGTCGTTCGTCGCATCGCCGCCAACGACGAGTTCGCGCGTTTCGAACTCGCCGAGGATTTGACGCACCATCACCACCACTTGCTCTGTTCGATGTGCGGCAAGGTGATCGACGTCACGCCCAGCCTCGCCTTCGAACGCACCGTGGCCGCGATGGTCGAGGAGTTGACCGTCCAACAGGGCTTCGCCGCGACCTCGCACGCCCTCGACGTCATCGGACACTGCGCCACGTGCCAAGGGACGTAACACTCCAGGGGGAAGTCCGAGGGTTGCTCAACGTGCACCCCGTCGAGAGCGTCCGCGAGTTTGGCGTCGACGCCTTCGTGACCGACCGCTTCAATGGCGTGAGCGTCGGTGCCTACGACGCACTCAATCTCGGCGATCACGTGGGGGACAACGACGGTGCGGTCGAAGAGAATCGACGGCGCGTGGCCGAGGCGATCGGCGTACCTCGAGCGCGCCTGGTCACCGTGCGCCAGGTGCACGGAACGACGGTGCGCGAGGCCCGCGACGTGGCTACGGCAACGGACGCCGACGCGATCGTCAGCGACGAAGAGGACCTCGCGCTGGCGATACTCGTGGCGGACTGTCTGCCCGTGCTCTTGGTCGACGAGTCGTCCTCGCGGTTCGCGGTCGTGCACGCGGGTTGGCGGGGCCTCGCCGCGGGCACCATCGCTCGATCGCTCGAGCACTTCGCTGACGCGCGCCGCGTCCACGCCTTCGTGGGACCCTCGATCTCACTCGAGGGCTACCAGGTCGGACCAGAGGTCGCGACGCACTTCACCGACGTCCCTCACGCCGTGCTCGCCGACGGGGGTGACCGTTCACGACTCGACCTGCGCCAGGTGGCGACGACGCAGCTGGTCGCGGCCGGCGTTCCCGACGCACAGGTCGTTCGCTCGCGCGAGGTGACCGACGGCGGCGAGATCTTCTTCAGTGATCGCGCGCAGCGGCCCTGCGGTCGCTTCGCCCTGGTCGCGAGGCGAGCCTCGTAACATGAAGGGCGTCATGAGCGAACCAACGGTCACGCCGCGTCGCGGTGAACTCTTTCGCTACGTCGACCTCGTGATTGAAACTGACAGGATCACTGGCACCTACGAGCTCGACGGGCGGCGTTTCGTCGAATCAGTGGTCTTCGAGGGCGTGGGTCCGCTGACCACACCGGCCGTCACCGCGGTCGCGCAGTTGTGGTTCTTGCTCGCGGGGCTCTCGTACTACAAGGCGGGCGCGGCCCGGCGCGTCGACGTAGGTGACACGCCGCTCGGCGCGGGCGGTCGCGCGCTCCTCGTCGCCGCGCTGCGCGAAGGGCTCGGCGAATACGCCTACCGCAATCAACTCGACCTCGCCGACGTCGTCGTGCGTGGTGGGAGCGACGTGACGCGCGTCCCCGTGTCGCTCGACCCCGAGCGCGTGCTCGTCCCCTTCGGCGGGGGCATCGATTCAGTCGTGAGCAGCGCGACGTTGCCCGACCACCTCGACCAGACCCTCTTCATCCTCAGCCCGGCGACGGGGCGCTTCGCGCCCTTAGAGGCGACCGCGGCCGTCAGTGGACACGGCATCGTGCGAGCCACGCGCTACCTCGACGAACAGATCATCCGCGGTGAGGCAGCGTTCTTCAACGGCCACGTTCCGGTCACCGCCATGGTTACCCTGCTCGCCGCCGTCGCCGCGGTCGCCTCCGGTCGCGGGGGCGTCGTGATGAGCAACGAGCACTCCGCTTCGGCCGCCAACCTCCGTTGGGGCGACCTAGAGGTCAATCACCAGTGGAGCAAGTCCCTCGAGGCGGAGCGACTCATCGCGGCCGCGCTGGCCGAGCGCGTGGGCGATGAGTTGATCGTCGCCAGCCTCCTGCGCGACCGCAGCGAGGTCTGGGTCGCCGACGTCTTTTCTCAACTGACGCAGTATCACCACGTCTTTCGCAGCTGCAATCGGGCGTTCTCCCAAGTCCTTGACCAGCGACTCGATACCTGGTGCGGTGAGTGTGACAAGTGCCTCTTCATCAACTTGATGCTCGCGCCGTATCTTTCGCGAGAACGTCTGCGCCAGATCTTTCATCACGAGCCGCTGCGCGACGAGCGTCGAGGAGACCAGTTGCGCGTGCTGGTCGGCGCGGGAGTGGACGTGAAACCCTTCGAGTGCGTCGGCGACCCGGACGAAAGTGCGGTCGCGCTGGCGCGCGTCGTCGAGCTCGAGGAGTGGCGCGACGTCCCGCGCCTCGCGGAGCTCGCACGCGAGGTCAGCCCCGATCGCACGTTCGAAGAGCTCCTCGATACCCAAGGACCCAGCCGTGTTCCGGCCCACTGGCTTCGCTGACCTCGTCGACAAACGCGTCGGCGTCTTTGGCTACGGCGTGGAGGGCCGCGCCGCCGTCGCGCGACTGGGCACAACGAGTGACGTGGTGATCGTCGACGACGCGCCGGACCTCGCCGCGGGCGTCCTCACGAGTGCGCACGGTGGGCTCGACGCGCTGCTCACCTGCGACGTCGTCTTAAAGAGCCCCGGCATCCCGCGACGGCGCGCGGACGTCCTCGAACTCGAGGCGCACGGGGTGACCGTCACGTCCGCGCTCAACCTGTGGTTGCACGAGAGCGACCTGGCTCGCGTCGTCGCGATCACCGGCACCAAGGGCAAATCGACCACCACCGCGCTCATCACGTTCTTCTTCGAGTGTCTCGGTCAGATCGCGCACTCACTCGGCAACATTGGCCGTCCGCCCTATGATCCCTCGCTCGATACCGACACGGGCTGGCTGGTGCTCGAGGTCTCGAGTTTCCAGGCACTCGACCTGGACCTCGCGCCAGTGATGGTGGTGGTGACCTCGCTCGGCGCCGATCACCTCGACTGGCACGGATCGCTCGAGCAGTACCGCGCGGACAAACTCTCGCTCACTCGAGCCGCGGGCGCCCACACGACGCTGGCGAGCGATAGCGCGACGCTGCGCGACGTCGAGGACCAACTCGGCGGCGACCTGCACTACGTCGCCCCCGACGAGGACCACGTGGCGCTGGCCCTTGGGCTCATCGGTGCGCACAACGACGCGAACGTGGCCCTCGCCTTGCGGGCGGTGTCGACACTCACCGGCGTCACCGATCGCGACCTTCGTATCGCCGTGCTGGAGCGGGCCGCGACGTTCACACCGCTACCCGGCCGGCTCACCGCGGTTGGTGAGGAACACGTCGAGGGCGGCGTCATTCGCTACGTTGACGACGGGCTCGCCACCGCCGTCCTGCCCACCGTCGCGGCCCTCGAGGTGTTCGAGCACGACCCGGTTGCATTGATCGTCGGCGGTTTTGACCGCGGCATTGACTACGGCCCCCTCGCGGCGGTGATCGGCGAGCGTCGGGCGAGGACGGTACTGGTGACGATGGGCAACGCCGGCGCTCGCGTCAGTGACGAGGTCCGCCGGCGAATTCCAACGCTCGAACAACACGTCGCGGCGACGATGCGTGATGCCGTCAGCCTCGCTCGTGGTGCCGTTCCTGACGGGGGCGTCGTGCTGCTCTCACCCGCGGCACCGAGTTTTGACCGCTACCACAACTGGGAAGAGCGTTCGGCCGACTTCGTGGACGTGGTGCGTGACACGATTCGATGAACGACCCCAAAGTCGCGAGTAAGTTCCGCTCGCGCGGGGACAGTACGTAAATAAGGAAGTAACAACCCACGTACGTCACGTGGATTAGCCCGAAGGAGACACCATGAGCGACCAGCTCAGCCACTCAGATGACGACACGTCCCACACCCACTTCGCCCACGGGGGTCCGCGTCGCGTGCCGTTCGTGCGATCGATCTTTCTCCTCGTCTTCGCGGTCGTCATCGCGGCGATCGCCTTTACCGGCGAGGCGCTCGGTCACCATCGCGCGGGCTCGACGGCGACCATCTCGGTCACCGGGTCGGGCACCGTCACCGGTACGCCCAACACCATGAGCTTTCAGATCGGCGTGCAGAGCATCGCCGCGAGTGCCGCCGCCGCGCTCGATGCCAACAACGTGAAGATAAAGGCGCTCGAGGCGTCGTTGTTAAAAAACGGCATCGTCAAGAAGAATCTTCAAACCTCTGGTTTCAATATTTACCAGAACACCAATAACAACGGTGCGGTCACTGGCTACACCGCCGAGGACGACCTCAACGTCACCACGCACGACCTCGACAAGGCGGGCACGGCGATCGACGCCGCGGCGCACGTGGTCGGTAACGGCATCCAGTTGAGCGGGGTCACCTTCTCGATCTCGAACCAGTCACACTTTCTCGCCGAAGCCCGCGCGAAGGCGATGAAGAACGCATTGACTGAGGCGACCCAAGTCGCCAAGGGTGGCGGCACCACGGTCGGCCGGATCGTCCGCGTGACCGATCAGGAGAACAACGGCTCCACCGGCATCGTCTTGCCCTACGCCCAGGTTGCGGCGAAGGCGGCGTCGTCGGTCCCCGTCGAGACGGGCACGCAGACGATCAACGTGCAGGTCTCGGTCGTGTACTCACTGGCCAGTTAAGTTCCCGCCGCCACGGACGACGAGCCCTCGTTCGTGGCGGCGGCCCGACCGCACCGCACGCCAGCCTGGCTCGTCGCCAGGCTGGCGTCGTGCGTATTAGAGAGCGAGCCGCTTGGTGCTTGACAGAATCGCCCTGCAGCGGCCGACGAATGTTATGGCTCAGCCGTCGTCGCGTGGAGAACCAGGTGTTGTTGAATCGACCGTCTGAACTCACAACCGCAGAAATACGGGGCATGGGAAGTTAGTGGGGTGCGAGCGCCCGTCGAGGGTCTCCCTCGACGGGCGGCGGTGTCAGAACACATAAGGAATCAGCATCTTGGTCGAGCGCTTGTACGCCGGGTAGTCGTTCGGAAAGAGGCGCTCCATGATGCGCTCCTCGACGGTTGCGCTGTAGATGAAGTACGCGCCCACGAACACGACGGCTACGAGCCAATACCAGCTCACCGCTACCGCCGTGCCAAGGGCGGCGAGGATCAACCCCGAGTAGATGGGATTGCGGACATACCGATAGGGCCCGGTGACCACCAACTCCGCGTCCACCTTCTCGGACATCGGGGTGCCCCAGTTCCGTCCCAGATAGACCCGTGCCCACAGGGCTAGTCCCAACCCGGTCAAGAACAAAGCCGTACCGATGCCTTGGAGCGTGGGGTTGCTCTCAAGGGTGTGGAGGCCCTTGAAAGCTCCCGAGTGAGCGACCAAAACGAGGATAACGAAAAGGGCGATCCTCAGGCCGGCGAAGTGTCGCAGTCGTGATCGAGTTGCCCGCTTGGCCGTCAGGGCGGCCGCGAGCCATAGCAACCAAAAGAGGACCCACAGGCCGTAGATGACGTTGTCGATGACGTACATGGATGAATCGCGATGGTACCAGGGGCCACTTTTATCGGCTCGAACAGGCATCCGGGAATCCAATGCATCGAACCCCTCGTCTGCTTCTCAACCCGCTCTCTTGCGAAGAGCCAGAACTACGCACCGAATGGAGCCTGGGAGGAGATTCGAACTCCTGACCTACGCATTACGAATGCGTTGCTCTACCGACTGAGCTACCCAGGCGCAGGAAGCAACATTAGCCCATGGGCTCTCGCTCCCCGCTGGTCAGAAGGCCATCAAGGAGAACATCAGGTCGTGGAGCAGCAGCGTTTCGTCCACGTTGGTCGCCAGCCTTCGCGTCGCCTCACCAATCACGTCGAGTGCTCGCAGCGCGGCATCGACCCGATACTCGCTGCGCGTGTCACCCTCGGCAGCGGCCTCGAGGCTTTCGACGAGTCGTTCGCGGTAGACGCCGTTGAGGGCGCTGAGCCCGAAGCGCAACTCGTCGAGTCGAAAACGCCGCTGTTCGCGTTTGAACTGTGCCTCTGCGTCACGGCGCCCTCCCGCACGCAGTCCCAACTCACGCGCCTCACTCGTGCGCCGAGCCAACTCTTCGCGTTGGAGCTCCTCCAAGGGCGCGATCGCGTCGTTTAGGTCGCTCGCGATCTCTGCGGCGACGACCGCCGACGCGGCGGTCGTGCCCGTGAGACGTGCGGGCACGCTGCGCCACCGCTGCACTCGCGCGACGAGTCCACCGTCACGCACGAGCACCCGCGCGCGACGCAGGTTCCCGTTGGCCGCCTCGGCCGCAGTGCGCGCCGCATCATGACTGGCGCCCTCGTTCGTCAAGATCGCCGTGACGTCCTCGTCGCTCAGCGCGCGAAGTCGTATCTCCAAGGCCCGCGAGACAATGGTGTCGAGTTCGGGCGGGAGTTCCTCCGCACTGAGTAGGAAGATGGTCCTCGTCGGCGGTTCTTCGAGCGACTTCAAGAGCGCGGGCGCACTCACCGACGAACCGGTCGTGGTCAACTCAATGTCCTCCATCACGACGATCTGGTATCCCCCGCTGAGGGGCCGCCGGCGCGCGACCCGCTCGGCTTCACGAATCTCTTCGATGCGCCAGTTCACGCCCGATCGCTCCGCCACGTAGACGTCAGGGTCGCCGTCGTCGAGCACGAGTCGACAGATCTCACACTCACCACAGCCGTGGCTCGGACACTGTAGGGCCGCGGCGAAGGTAAGCAGCGCGTCGTGCAAGCTCGAGCCGCTCGGTCCGCTGAAGAGGTACGCGTGCACGGGGTTTCGCGCGTACTGACGCATGGCGACGACGGCCCGCTCCTGGCCGACTAGGCGGTCGAAGACGTCGGTCATCTCACCACGCTAGGTGGGCGACTGCGACATCGACGTCGCGTGCGACCTCCTCTTCCGTTCGAGATCCGTCAAGGACCACCCACGACGCGTCCGCGGCGAGCTCTAAGTACCCCTCGCGCACGCGCTGGTGGAACGCGAGGTCCTCCTTCTCGAAGCGGTCCTTCGCGTCGTGGGCCCGGCGCTCGTTCACGACGTCCAAGGGCAGGTCGAGCAGGATGGTCAGCGTCGGACGACAGGAGCCAATGGCCAACTCCGTCGCCGCGCGCAACAGATCGAGGTCCACGCCTCGCCCGTACCCCTGGTACGCGAGGGTGGAGGCGAAGTAGCGGTCCGACACGACCGAGCGGCCCTCGGCGAGGGTGGGCTCGATGACGCTGCGCACGTGGTGGGACCGGTCACTCAGCATCACCAACGCCTCAGTGGCGGGCGCCATGGGTGTCGTCGCGTCGAGCACCCAGTGACGGAGCTCGCGACCGAAGGGCGTGTCACCCGGCTCGAAGGTGAAGAGCGCGTGTCGCTGCGCCGCTACTCGTTGCGCCTGCGTACTCTTGCCGCTGACGTCGATCCCTTCAAAGACTAAAAAGACGCCCCGGCTCACCCGTCGCCCCGCGCGCTCTTGGCGAGCGCCGCGTTGGTTTCGGCGCCCTTGGCCTTGGCGACGCGTTTCGCCGCACCGCTGACCGCGGTCGCGGTCTTCTTCGCCGCGCCACTCTTCTTCGCCGCGCCCTTCTTCGTGACCGAGGCGGCTCGCTTCTTGGCCGGTGCCTTCGACGCCTTCTTCGCGGCCGCTCGCACGCGCGTCGAGGGCTCCGCGTTTCGTCGCTCGGCGAGGAGCTCACTGGCCCGGTCCATCGTGAGGGCCTCGGGCGTGTCCCCGAGACGCAACGTGGCGTTCGTCTCGCCGTCGGTGACGTAGAGACCGAAGCGGCCGCTGCGCACGACGACCTCACGCTTGGTGATCGGGTCCAGCCCGAGCTCGGCCAACGGCTTCGCCGCGGCACGACGACCTCGCGCCTTCGGTTGGGCCAGTAGCGCCAGCGCGTCGGCGAGCTCGACGGCGAAGATCTGCTCTTCGTTCTCCAGCGAACGCGTCTCCTTGCCCCAGGTGAGGTACGGGCCGTAGCGACCGTTCTGCGCGAGGACCTCGCCGCCGTCGGGGTGCAGACCCACGGTGCGTGGCAGGGAGAGCAGACGCAACGCGTCCTCGAGGGTGACGCCCTCGGGCGTCATCGTCGAGAGCAAAGAAGCGGTCTTGGGCTTGTCCTTGGGGTCGGTCATCTCGCCGACTTGCACGTAGGGACCGTAGCGACCGGCCTTTAAGTAGATGGTCTGTCCGGCGTCGTCCTCACCGAGCGCGCGGTCGTTGCTCGGCGCCGCGAGGAGCTCGAGGGCGTGCTCGACGCTCAACGAGTCGGGTTCGGTCGCCTCGGGGATCGAGACCCGCTCGTCACCGTGCACGAGGTAGGGACCGTAGCGACCCGAGCGCACCGACACCGCCACGCCGTCGGGCGCCACCCCGAGGGGCAACGAGTTGATCGCGGCGAAGTCGAACTCGTGCGGCTCGTGAGTCACGTGTTGGAGGCCGAGGCGCGCGAACTCACTGGTCGCGCTGGCGTCACCGAAGTAGAACTTGCGCAGCCACGGCTCCAGGTCTTGGCGGCCCTCGGCGATCTCGTCGAGTTGGTCCTCCATGTCGGCGGTGAACTGGTAGTCGACGAGGTCGGCGAAGTAGAACTCGAGCAGGTTGACGACCGCGAACGCCCGAAAGGTCGGCACGAGCGACTTGCCCTTCTTCCAGACGTAGCCGCGTCGATCGATCGTCTTCATGACCGAGGCGTAGGTCGAAGGTCGGCCGATACCGAGGTCTTCGAGTTTCTTGATTAGCGTCGCTTCCGAGAAGCGATCGGGCGGCTGGGTGTCGTGCGACTTCGCCTCGGCCCCCTCAACGGGCACGTCGGCGCCCTCGCGCAGCGTGGGCAACAGCCGCTCCTGGTCGGCCAGTTCCGCCTCGGGGTCGTCGGTGCCCTCGACGTAGGCGCGGCGAAATCCCGCGAACTCGATACGCATCCCCGTGGCGCTCAGTCCGACTGCCACGTCGGCGTCAAAGGTCGCGACGTCGCGCAACGTGCCCGTGAGACGGACGCGGTCCTGGGTGAGTCGCGCGTCGACCATCTGAGACGCGATGGTGCGTTTCCAGATGAGTTCGTAGAGGGCTCGCTCGTCACCGCTGAGTTGAGCTTGCGCCTCGTCGAGCGTGCGGAAGGCCTCACCGGCCGGACGGATGGCCTCGTGGGCCTCCTGGGCGTTCTTCACTTTGCGGTCGTAGCGGCGCGGCGCGTCGGCGACGTAGTCGTCGCCGAACATCGACGCGGCCTGGGAGCGCGCGGCGTGGATCGCCTCGTCCGAGAGCGTCGTGGAGTCGGTGCGCATGTAGGTGATCCAGCCCTGTTCGTAAAGACGTTGGGCGGCGCGCATCGTTCGTTCGGGGTCGAAGCGCAACTTGCGACTGGCTTCGATCTGCAAGGACGAGGTCATGAAGGGCGGCTGGGGACGCTGCGTGCGCGGCGTCGAGGTCACCGACGTCACCGCGAGACGCTCGCCCATTAACGCACCGGCGAGCGCGTGGGCGGCCTCGTCACTCAAGAGGGTGAGGGGCCCCTTCGTCTCCAGGGCCCCGAGGGCGTCGAAGTTCTTGCCGGTCGCGAGCGCGACCCCGTTGAGTGTCTCGAGGGTCGCTTCAAAGGTCGTCTCACTCGCGCGCAACGTCACGGTGACGTCGTACCAGGTGGCCGAGCGAAAGGCCATGCGCTCGCGTTCGCGCTCACAGACCAGGCGAATCGCGACCGACTGCACGCGACCGGCCGAACGAGCCTTGTCGACCGCGCGCCAGAGCACCGGGGAGACCTCGTACCCGACGAGTCGGTCCAAGAAGCGCCGACCTTCCTGGGCGTCGACGAGGCGCAGGTCGAGGTCGCGGGTCTCTTCGACCGCCTTGGTGATCGCACTGGGGGTGATCTCGTGAAAGACCATCCGTTTGACCGGGACCTTCGGATTGAGTACCTCTTGGAGGTGCCACGCAATCGCCTCGCCCTCGCGGTCTTCGTCGGTGGCGAGGTAGAGCTCGTCGACTTCCTTCAGGGCGGCCTTCAACTCGGCGACGATCTTCTTGCGATCGTTCGAAACGACGTAGACGGGTTTGAAGTGATCCTCGACGTTGATCCCGAGGCGCGCCCACTTCTCCCCTTTGACCGACGCGGGGATGTCGGCCGCACTTTGGGGCAGGTCGCGGATGTGACCAATGGAGGGTTTGACGATGTACTCGGGTCCGAGCATGCCCTGGATGCGGGTCGCCTTGGCGACGGACTCGACGATAACGAGCGCTCTAGCCATGGTCACCGCCTCTCGGGTCTTCTCTCACGGCGAGACACACTATCGCCACCAATCACCGCAACTACACAAGTTAGACAGACGCGGCGGATCGTTGAACCCACGAACGCTTCCGCACGCCCACCCGTTGGGCCCATTCACCAGGCGTCGCTTGAAAAAGGGCGATCCCAAAAAACATATGGGATATCCATTCGACTGCCATTCGTTGGACAGGGAAAGGGTTGCGGCGTCAGATCCAATACCGTCGGAATGCCACTCCATCGTCGTCGATCGCAATGGCTTCAAGAACTCCGCCGCATCGTTCGACGACGGTGGCCGATCCAACGTTGTCATCGTTACAAGTGACAAGAAGAGGACCGGCTCCTTCGCTCCGTGCGATCTCGATGGATTCACGCAGAATGGCGGTGGCATATCCCCTGCGACGAAACGCCCGAATTACGTCGTAGCCGATGTGCCCCGCTCGGAAGGCGAGAAAGGCATTCAGCTCAAATCTGATCGACGCGCGACCCACAAGTTGACCATCAACGTCGGCCGCGAGAAAGGCCGAACGAGTTCGGTTCTCTGGCAGGTCAATCCCTTGCCGATAGCGCTCCATGAGGGCGATCCATTCCGCCCAGGGCATGCGTGGATCAAAATCGAACGGGAGAAAATTAAACCCAGTGCCTTCGAACTCAGCCCGCGCGGCAAGCGCTGGTGCTTCGTCGGCGAGGCCGAACGGCCGGAGGGTCAGTGGCATATCGGAAAGATAACAGCGTCACTTCCTGCACCATCTGGCTGCTGGTCGGATCGATACGGGCTCCGTGTGAGTCGCGTTTGGTGGCTGTGAGGTCGATGCCCTCCAAAGACTTAATGTTCGCCCTGGGGCGCGGCGACGATCTCGTACTGCGGGTTGAGGATCACGGCCTCTCGTCGCAGAGAGGTCACGGTGCCCTTCACCATCAACCGCGTGCCTCGCTCGATGCCCGGCACGTTGGTGCGCCCCTGGAAGACCAGCGTGATCGATCCCGTGTTGTCAGCGATGACGCAGCGCAGTTCGTGCACGCCACTCTCGTTCCCGATCGCCATCGATCGCACGCGGCCGGCGATCTCGGCGAACTGTCGCTCGATGAGATCGCCGATCGGCGCGGAGTCCGACGAGACCGAAGCGAGCTTGACGTCGGCCGCTAAGTGCGCGTCCCCGCGCAGGCCGCCGCGCGTCACCTCATCACTCACCGGCTCCTCGGTCAACTTACCTTCGGGCAACTTTCGTCGAAGCGCGTTGTAGGGGATGATCGTCGCGGCGGTGCGCGGCACGTGCATCACCGCGCTCGCGATGTTGTCCGCGGTGCGGTCGTGCAGTAAGCGCTGGAGGCGCGAGACGAAGCCGCGCCGAGGCAGGATCACCATGCAAAAGACGTCGGGGTCGCGCACGGCGTCGGCCACGAGTTCTAATGCGGCACGGTCGACGCGTCGGTCCTCGCACTCGACGATCTCCAAACTGATCGCCGCCGAGGCGGTGTCGGGGCGTCCCCAACTCGCTTCGAGACGTTTGGTCACGAGGTTGTCCACGTCGAAGTGCACGGCGCGCACCGAATAGGGGTTGAGCGAATTGCAGTACAACAGGGCGCGCTCGGTGGGAAGGTCGTAGTTGTCCACGAACACGATGATCCGGTTCATCCGGATATGCAACGCAGATTTCCCGATACTGGCCTCAAAGGCCTTCTCTTCGCGAACGTAGGTCTTATGAAAGCGCAACAGCCCCCAATACATGATGGGACCGACGACGACGATGATCCAAGCCCCCTCGGTGAACTTGGCGAAGACGAAGACCAAGACCACGATGGAGGTCACGCCGGCCGAGAGCGCGTTAATGAAGACACCGCGTCGCCAGTGCGCACCCTTTTCGCGCAGGTGCCGCGCCACCATGCCCGCACCGGCCAACGTGAAGCCCGTGAACACACCAATCGCGTAGAGCGCAATGAGCGCGTTCACCGAGGCGTTGAAGGCGATGATCAATGAGAGCGAAACGACGCCCAACACGATGATCCCGTTGGAGAAGGCGAGGCGGTGGCCACGCTTGGTGAGTTGGCGTGGCAGGTAGCGGTCCCCCGCGACGTAGTTGGCGAGGAAGGGGAACCCGTTAAAGGACGTGTTGCCGCCGGTGTAGAGGATCAACACGGTGGCGAACTGGACGATCAAGAACATGTAGTGACCGAGGCCGCTGGTGCCGAAGATGTCCGAGACCTCTTGACCGACGACCGTCGGCGAACCCGAGTCGTAGGGGAAGGCGTGGGTCCAGTGCGCGAGCAACGTGGTGCCGATTAGCAAGAACGCCAGTACCGAGGACATGACCACCAGCGTCGAGCGGGCGTTGCGCGACTCGGGGCGGCGAAAACTCCCCACGCCGTTGCTGATTGCTTCGAGGCCCGTCAACGACGAGCCGCCGTTGGCGTAGGCGCGCAGCAACGTGATGAAGGCGAGACCCATCAAGAGCCCACTGCCGGAGTGCCCGAGTTTGTGCCCAACCAACAGGTGCGTCGCCGGCTGGGCGATCACGTGCAACGACCCGACGATCTCCTTGTAGTAGCCAATAAGTATGGTCATCGAGAGCATCACGACGTAGAAGTACGTCGGGATCGCGAAGTAACTCCCCGCTTCTCGTAGACCGCGCAGGTTGCCGAAGATCAAGACGAGCACCACGATCACGGTCATCAACAACGTGCCGTTGCCCACGAGGGGGAACGAGGTCTTGAGGGCCGGGAACGCCGTCGTGAGCGCGGCCGTGCCGGCCGAGCACTGCACCGCGACGGTCACGGTGTAGTCGATGAGCAGCGCGACCGCCGCGATCTGAGCGATCTTCGGACCGAAGTTGTCGCGCGCCACCACGTAGGACCCGCCGGCCGTCGTGTAGTACTTGATCACGTCGAGGTAGGACGTGGTGACGAAGAACAACACCCCGATGATCACGAACATGATCGGCACCACCAGCGCGAACGCCGCGAGCCCGATGAGCGGGGTCATCTGGGTGAGGATCTCCTCGGTACCGTACGCCGAAGAGGAGATACAGTCCGGCGCCAACACGCCGAGCGCAATGGGACGATTCAGCCGCTCGCCGCTCAACTGCTCCGAGACGAGCGGCTTACCGAGGAAGAACCGCTTGAGCCGGTAGTCCAACGATTCGGGGTAAAACTTCGCCAGATTGGCGTGCGAGGTCAGAATTGGCGAGCGCGTCGACGCTGGCTTTTCCTCATCTGACACGATTTCGATACTAAGTCATGGTTTCTTCGATGAACGCTGCTCGCCGAGTGCGTGGTGGGCGTGAAGTTGCAGCCAAAAGCCCAGGTGTGGTCTGATGAGACGGTGCACATCATTGTTGTCGGTTGTGGCCGCGTCGGCTCAGAACTGGCGATGGAACTCTCCGAAGAGGGTCACTCGGTCGTCGTTATCGACAAGAACCGCGACAATCTGCGTCGTTTGACACACTTTCACGGCAAGACCATCGTCGGATCGGGGTTCGACCGCGACGTCCTCTTCCAAGCCGAAGCCACCACCGCCGACGCCCTCGCCGCGGTCACCAGCGGCGACAACACCAACATCCTCTGTGCGCGCATCGCTCGCGACCACTACAACATCAAGAACGTCGTGGCGCGCATCTACGACCCCGCTCGCGCCGACATCTACATGAAACTCGGCATCCCGACGGTCGCCACCTCGCTGTGGACGACCCAACAGGTCAAGCGCTGGATGATGCCGGCCGACGATTCAATTGAGTGGACCGATATGGCTGGCACGATGCACCTCGTCGAGCGCATCGTGCCGGACGCCCTCGCGGGTAAGCCGGTCACTACTTTCAACGTCGGCGAGGACGTGCGCTTGGTCGGTATCATTCGCGCTGGTGCTGGTCGAGTCGACATCGAGGGACTCTTCGCCCAGGAGGACGACATCCTCGAGTTCCTCGTCACCAACGATGGCCTAAAGCAACTCCACGACCTCTTGGCGACGGGGGCCTGATGAAGGTCGTCATCGCCGGTGGCGGATCAGTCGGGACGTCTATCGCGCTCGACCTCATGGACCGACACCACGACGTCACCTTGATGGAGCAACAAGCCACCACCGCCGAGCGTCTCAAGTCGATGCTGCCCGGTGTGTCCGTGATGGCCGCCGACGCCTGTGAGTACGCGAGTTTGACCGCGGCCGACGTTCGCTCGGCTGACGTCATGATCGCCGCGACCGGCGACGACGAGGACAACCTGGTCATCAGTTGGCTCTCCAAACAAGAGTTCGGTGTTCCGCGCGTCATCAGCCGCATCAACAACGCGCGCAACGAATGGCTCTTCAATGAGAGTTGGGGGGTGGACGTCTCGGTCTCGACCCCGGCGTTGATCACCTCACTCGTGGATGAGGCGGTCGAAGTCGGCGCGATCATCCAACTCATGACCTTGGCGCACGGACGGATGCGACTCATCGAGGTCACCCTCGACGCCAACGCGCCCGCGGTCGTGCAGAATCTCACGCTGGACGAACTGCGCCTGCCCGACTCGCTGCGCGTGGTCGCGGTGGTGCGTCACGAACAGCCCCTGGTGCCGAGTCCCACCATGCACTTCCTCGAGACGGACCACGTTGTCTTGATGGCCCGCGTCGACGCCACCGAAGACTGCACCGCCGCCTTCATTGGGTAGTCGCGGCCCGGAATTCTTATAGTTGCGACCTAGCATGACGGTGTGCGAGCCGCCTTTTTTGACCTAGACAAGACGGTCATCGCGAAGTCGTCGCTGGTGGCGCTCGGACCGGAACTCCACGCGAGAGGTCTACTGCACCGACGGACGTTGGTCAGGGCGGGCATTGGTCAACTGTGGTTCCAGCGCTTCGGCGCGGACGAGAAACGACTGGAGCGTGTACGAGAGTCCGTGCTCAAGATCACCCGAGGTTGGGACCGCGACGAGGTGCGCCAACTGGTCAAAGAGACACTGAATGAGGCGATTGAGCCGCTGATCTACGCCGAAGCGTTGGAGCTGATCGACTTCCACCTGGCTCAGGGTGAAGAGGTCTATCTGGTGTCGAGCGCGCCGGCGGAGATCGTCGAGCCCTTCGCCGAACTCCTGGGCATCACTGGCGCTATCTCCTCCGAAGCGACGATCGACGAGAACGGGAAGTTCACGGGGGAGATGGAGTTCTTCGCCCAGGGCGAGAACAAAGCGCTCGCCATTCGCGAACTCGCCGAACGAAGGGGCATCGACCTCGCCGAGTCGTACGCCTACTCCGACTCCGAGACCGACGTGCCGATGCTCGAGAGCGTCGGTCGGCCCTACGCCGTTAACCCCGATCGCGTGCTCGCCAAGATCGCGCACCAGCGCGAGTGGCCGATACTCACCTTCAGCCATCCGGTCACGGCGTTTAGTCGTTCGAAGTCCCACACGCCGTTCTTCGTGAGTGCGGTGATCGTCGGCCTGGCGGCACTGTTGGGCGGGGCGAGTTTCCAGCAGCGCCGCTAGGAACGCTCCTAGAGCGTCAAGAGGTCGCGCGCACCGGTGTCGGACGAAGGGTGTCGCAACTTGCTCATCGCTCGCGCCTCAATCTGACGAATGCGCTCGCGCGTCAAGTTCATCTCCGCGCCCACGTCTTCGAGCGTGCGGATCTCCCCGGCACCGTCGAGACCGAAACGCATGCGCAGGATCTTCTGCTCGCGCTCGTCGAGGGGCTGGAGCAACTTCTCAATGGCGGCCGGCATCATCTTGACGGCCGCCACGTCGAAGGGCGACTCCGCGGAGCGGTCCTCAACGACGTCACCCAACTCCGCGTCGCCGTCTTCGCGCAGCGGCTCGGACAACGAGATCGGCTCGGAGCGGAAACGAAGCGCTTCGATGAGTTTGTCCTCGGGCATCTCGCACTCTTCGCAGAGTTCCTTGATGGTCGGCGGTCGCCCGAACTTGAGCTCCAGGCGGGACTGCGCCTTCTGCACGCGCGCGAGCGTGTCACCCGCGTGCACCGGCAGGCGGATCGTGCGACCCGTGTTGGCGATGCCGCGCGTGATGGCCTGGCGAATCCACCAAGTCGCGTACGTCGAGAACTTGAAGCCCTTACGCCAGTCGAACTTCTCGACGGCGTGCATCAGACCGAGGTTGCCCTCTTGGATGAGGTCGAGCAGCGGGAGACCCGACGCCTGGTACTTCTTGGCGATGGAGACGACGAGTCGGAGGTTCGACTGGACGAAGTCGCGCTCGGCGACCTCACCGCGGTGCTCGGCGCGCTTGAGGGCGAGTTTGCGACTCGGGGTGATCTTGAGCTTCTTGTCGGCCTCGGCGGCGTCGAGCTCGGCCTTGGCCTCGCGACCCTCTTCGATGGTCTGGGCGAGGTGGACTTCGTCGTCCTTGGTCAACAGGGTGTACTGGCCGATGTCGGACAGATAGAGGCGTACCAGGTCCTCATCATCACGATCTATACGGTCTTTGGCCATGGTTCCCCTTTGGTGGACGGGTGCTGATCTCCCCGGTACTTCTAGTTATACGGGGATACGCAACCTAATGGGAAACGCCCATACTTTCGGCGTAGCCGGCCGCTTCCAGCGCGAAGTTCAGTCCCCGGGCCCGTTCTTGCCATAGTCCGTCGTCGACGGGCGCCTCGTCGCGAGCGGCCTCGCCGACCGCCAGGATCTCAGCCACCAGTACCTCAGAGGCGAGGTTCGTGACTGCCGTGGCCCCCTCGTCCAAGGAGACCTCCTCGCGCACGTCGCGCAGGCTCACCAGGAGCCGAGGTCCGACCACCACCGCGAAGCAAAAGAGCAGCATCGCGCCCTCGTCGTCGCCCGCGACGGCGTCGCGCAGCACGTCAGTGAGAATCGCCATCGGACTGCTGGTCGAGAGGTCGAGGTACTCGCGCAGCGCGAGGGCCACCGCACCCACCGCGCGCGCGGTCTCGAAGGTTCGCACCACGAACGCGTCGTTCGAGAACGTCGGCGCGGCATCACCCATCACCTCGTAGACCGCGTCGAAGCAGGAAAGTACGTGGGTCAACGCCTCGCGCGAGGTGGTCACTACGCCTCGGGGCGAAAGGCGTTGGTGATGGGCATGCGACGATCTCGGCCGAAGGCCTTCTTCGAGATCCGCACGCCCGGGGGCATCTGGCGACGCTTGTACTCACTACGGTCCACGAGACGAGTGATTCGGGTCACCAGTGCACGGTCGTACCCGAGCGCGATGATCTCCTCGGCGGTGGCGTCGTCTTCGACGTAGAGCTCTAAGAGGGGATCGAGGATCTCATAGGGCGGCAGGGACTGATCGTCTCGCTGGTCGGGGCGCAGTTCCGCCGAGGGCGGCTTTTCTAAGACCGCGACCGGAATCGGCTCGGGGTCGCCGTCGCGCCGCGCCAACTGGTTCCGGTATCGACAGAGTTCGTACACCAAGGTCTTCGGAACGTCTTTGATCACCGCGAAGCCGCCGGCCGAGTCACCGTAGAGCGTCGAGTAGCCGACCGCCATCTCGGACTTGTTGCCGGTGGTGAGCACGATGGCACCCGTGGCGTTCGAAATCGCCATCATCAAGACCGCGCGGATCCTCGATTGGAGGTTCTCGTCGGTGAGACCAATCGGCGGACCCTCTAAGACGTCGTGGAGGCCGGAAGAGAAGACGTCGTGCGCCGTTTCGATCGGTAACGTCGTCACCTCGATGTCGAGTCGGTTCGCGAGCTCCTCGGCGTCATCGACCGAGCCCGCCGAGGAGTACCGGCTCGGCATCGAGAAACCACGCACCGCGCGTGCACCGACCGCGTCGACCGCAATGGCCGCAACGAGCGAGGAGTCAACGCCCCCCGACAGCGCCACGATCGCTTCGCGAAAGCCGTTCTTGCGCAAGTAGTCGCGCGTGCCCATCACCAGCGCCTCGTAGATCTCTTCGACCTCACCCAACGGCTCTTCGACGTGGTTGACCATGCTGGCGCGAGCGCGCAACTCGTCGCGCGCGTAGAAGGTGTCGAGTGCGACCCCGACCGTGGAGTCGCGGGCCTCAAGTTCACAGACCAGAAGCTCCTCGCTGAACGCGCTCGCGCGCGCGACGACGTCGCCTTGCGCGTTGACCGCCACGCTCTGGCCGTCGAAGACCAACTCGTCTTGGCCGCCGACGAGGTTCACGTAAGCGATCGGACAGTTCGTCTCGATGGCTCGCTCGCGCAGCATGGCTTCGCGGTCCTCGCGCCGTCCCCGCGCGTAGGGCGACGCGTTCGACACCACCAACAGCGTCGCACCCTGGCTCGCCAACTCCATCGCCGGACCGTTGCTCGTCCATACGTCCTCACAGACCAACATCCCCACCGCCACCCCGTGCACGTTCACGATGGTCTGAGGACCGACGCCGGGATGGAAGTATCGGCGCTCGTCGAAGACGTCGTAATTGGGCAGTAACCGCTTGGTCGCCGTCGCGACGACGCCGTCATCGCCCAGGGCCACCAGGACATTCGCGACGTGGCTGCGACGTGGCTCGTCAACGTAGAGACGAACCGCGTCACGCCCGTCCGACGAGGGTGCGAGCAAGACGCCGTTCACGCCGTCGGGCATGATCGTGCCGACGAAGATGGGCGGGAGGTTCTCACTCTTCGTGAGGTCGAACAGCGCCTGCGCGCTCGCTTCGATGAACCCTTCTTTGAGTAGCAAGTCCTCGGGCGGGTAGCCCATCAAGGCCATCTCGGGGGTCACCACCACGTCGGCGCCCACGAGGGCGGCTTGGGCGCGGAAGCGCGCGAGCGTCTCGACGTTTTGGGCGAATCCACCGACCACCGCGTTCATCTGGGCCAGGGCGATTCGTAGCGTAGCCACGCCGCGAGCCTACTGGTGACACGGCAAATTGTCCCTGCGAAGGTTCACACTCCAGTAACAGAACTCGGGGTGCACCCAGTCGCAGAGCCATCAAACTAGGGGCGGTCGCGTGAACACGCGATGGCACATCGAAGGAGCACCGTTGTCGTATCAAGCTGAATACATCTGGATAGACGGTACCGAGCCGACGCACAAGCTGCGTAGCAAGACCAAGATCATCGCCAACGGCAAGAAGCCGCCGCTGTGGGGCTTTGACGGATCGAGCACGAACCAGGCGACCGGCGCCAACTCCGACTGCATGTTGCTGCCGGTCTTCACGTGTCCGAACCCGCTGCGCGGACCCAACGACATCTTGGTGATGTGTGAGGTGCTCAACCCCGACATGACCCCGCACGCCACCAACACCCGGGCGAAGGCCGCGGAGATGACGAAGAAGTACGCGAGCTTCGAGCCGATGTTCGGCATCGAGCAGGAGTACACCTTCTTTCAGGACGGCCGCCCCTACGGGTGGCCCGAAGAAGGCTTCCCGCCCCCCCAGGGTCCCTACTACTGCGGCGTCGGCGGCGACAAGATGCCCGGTCGCGACATCGTCGAAGCCCACACCCTCGCCTGCATGCGTGCGGGTATTGGCATCGAAGGCACGAACGCCGAAGTGATGATGGGCCAGTGGGAGTTCCAGGTCGGCATCTTGAGCCCGGTCGCCGTCGGCGACCACCTCTGGACCGCGCGTTGGCTCTTAGAGCGCATCGCCGAGGAGTTCGAAGTCGACGTCAGCTTCGACGCCAAGCCCATCAAGGGTGACTGGAACGGTGCGGGTGCGCACACGAACTTCTCCACCAAGCAGATGCGCGCGCCCGGTGGCTGGGACGCGATCATCGCGGGCTGCGAGGCGCTCGGCACCAAGGTGAAAGAGCACGTCGCCGCGTACGGCGTGGGCATCGAGGACCGCTTGACCGGTGAGCACGAGACCGCGCCTTACACCAAGTACTCCTACGGCGTCGCGAACCGTGGCGCCTCGGTGCGCATTCCCGTCGCGGTCTCGGTCGCCAAGCGTGGCTACCTAGAGGACCGTCGACCGAACGCCAACTCCGACCCCTACGTCGTGGCGGCCCTCGTGACCGACACGATCTGTGGCGCCGCGAAAGCTCCGGCCGCGAAGAAGGCCGCGAAGAAGGCGCCCGCGAAGAAGGCCGCCGTCAAGAAGGTAGCGAAGAAGGCCGCCAAGAAGCGCTAAATCACCCCGTTTCACGAAGCCCGCCACGTCTCGTGGCGGGCTTCGTGTTTCTCGGGCGAACGACGACCCCAGGAGAAGGTGCGAGAATGACCAGCATGCAAAGTCAGGCGCAGTACGTGTTGCGCACGGTCGAAGAGCGAGGGGTGCGCTTCGTCCAGCTCTGGTTCACCGACGTGCTCGGTCGCCACAAGGCCTTCCACGTCACCCCGGCGGAGCTCGAAGACGCCCTCGACCAGGGTATGACCTTTGACGGCAGCGCGATCGATGGGTTCTCGCGCACCACTGAGTCGGACCTCTTAGCGCGCCCCGACCTCTCGACGTTCCAACTGCTGCCCTGGTACGCCAAGGGCGCGGGCGTGGCGCGAGTGTTCTGTGACATCGTGAACATCGACGGGACGGTCTTTGACGGCTGCCCGCGCCAACAACTCCGGCGCGTCCTCGACGGTGCCCGCGCGCAGGGCTACAACTTCTTCGTCGCCCCCGAGATCGAGTACTTCTATTTCGACGACCTCGACCCCACCGCGACGCCGGTGCCGATCGACCACGGGAGCTACTTTGACCTCCTCCCCGACGACACGGGCAGCCAACTTCGCCGCCAGACGGTCCTCACGCTCGAGGAGATGGGCATTGGCGTCGAGCACGCGCAGCACGAAGACGCCCCCGGCCAACACGAAATTGACCTGCGCTACACCGACGCGTTGACCATGGCCGACACGGTGATGACCCTTCGCTACGTCGTCAAAGAACTCGCCCGTCAGTCCGGCGTCTCGGCCAGCTTCATGCCCAAGCCGCTGGTCGGGGTGCAGGGCTCGGGCATGCACACCCACGTATCACTCTGGCGCGATGAGAAGAACGCCTTCATCGGCGAGCGCACCTATGGGCTGAGCGACCTAGCCAATAAGTTCATCGCCGGACTCGTCCGTCACGCGCCCGAGATTACGGCGGTCACCAATCAGTGGGTGAACTCCTATAAGCGCCTCGTACCCGGCGTCGAAGCACCGGTCGGGGCCGAGTGGGCCCGCTACGACGCCGCAGCGTTGGTGCGCATTCCCTCGGTCAAGCCCGGTCGCATGGACTCAACCCGCGTCGAATACCGCTCCCCCGACGCGGCGGCTAATCCCTATCTCGCCTTCGCGGTTATCCTCGCGGCCGGACTGCGCGGGGTGATGGGCAACTACGACCTGCCCAAAGAAGGCAAACGCGTCGCACCGCTGCCCCAGTCACTCGGTGACGCGTTAAAGCTGATGGAAAAGTCGACGCTCTTAGAAGAGACCCTCGGCAGTCACCTGGTTGAGTGGTTCTTGCGCAACAAACGCGCCGAGTGGGATGGGTACCGCGCCCAGGTCACCGCCTTCGAACTCGAGAGGTACCTGCCACTGTTGTGAGTATCGACGTCGTCCTCTGTGTGCCTTCGTGCGATGGGCCGGTGCGAAAAGCCTTTGACGTCACGGGCGTCACGCCCGCCATCGCCGCCTCGGCGCGACTCAATGAGATCGCCGCGTTAGAGCCCACCGACGGTTTTTCTGGTGCGGTGATCAACGCAGCCGCGCTGCCCTTCAGCGAAGCCATGAGCCTCTGTCGGCAGCTGCGTCAGCGAGAACGCGGCGTCGGACCGATCATCTTGTTGCTCGACCACTACCAACTCGATGACCTGACGTTTCGTGAAGACCTCTTCGACGATTTCGTCGTCGGTCCCTACGACGTCAGTGAACTCGCGACGCGACTACGACACCGTCTGCGCCGAGCGGGGAACGAAAGCGTGGCCCCGCGCATCGAGCACGCCGAACTCTCGATGAACCTAGAGACCTACCAGGCCTCCATCGCCGGTCGGGTCATGGACCTGACCTACATGGAGTACGAACTGTTGCGTTTCTTAGCGACGAATCCGAATCGCGTCTTTACCCGAGCGACGCTGCTCTCGCGGGTGTGGGGCTACGAGTACTACGGCGGCGCCCGCACCGTCGACGTCCACGTGCGCCGTCTCCGGGCCAAGTTGGGTGAGGAGTACGCGCACCTCATTCAAACCGTGCGCTCGGTGGGCTACAAGTTCGGCACCTCGAGCGAGTTCCTCGATCAGCGCGCGGGCGAGTAAGCCCAGAACTCGACTTCGACCTTCGCCCCGAGCGGCAGTTCCTTCACGGCGAAGGCGCTGCGGGTCGGCAGCGGGTCTTTAAAGACGTCCACCCAGACCTCGTTGCACGCGGCGAAGTCGTCCATGTCGAGGACGAACATCGTGGCCTTGACGACGTCGGCCATTGTGGCGCCCGCTTCTTTGAGGAGTCCCTCGGCGTTGGTCAACAACTGTCGGAGCTGTCCCGCGGTGCCGCCCTCGGCGAAGTCGACCTTGGGTCCCCCGTAGACGAGACCCAACTGTCCCGAGATAATGACGAAGTCGCCCGCGCGCCGCCACGGCGAGTAGGGACGCACCGGACTCAACGAGGGCAACTCAGCTAAAGGAGTTACCGCACCCGCAGGTGCGCGTGGCGTTGGGGTTCGTGATATGAAATCCCGCACCCTGGAGGCTGTCGCTGTAGTCGAGCGACGCGCCGGTCAACAGCTCGGCGCTCGCTGGGTCGACGACGACCTTGACGTCGCCGTAGGCGTTGACGACATCGTCGTCGGCGATCTCGGAGTCGAAGTACATGTCGTAGTTAAAGCCTGAGCAGCCGCCCGACTTCACGGCCACGCGCAGCGCTAAGGGCTCGTCGGCCCCGGCCGCAGCAATTAGTTCGGCTACCTTGACGATCGCGGTGTCGGTCAACGAGATCGGCTCGGTGACCTTTGCGGTCAGATTCACGTTGGTGGTGGTCATGTCGCCTCGACTCCTTTAAACATTCTCCCCACCATGGTAGCGAACGTTCGTACGAATTGACACCCCGGCGGGAGCGTTCAGTGGAGGTCGCTCACTCGTCGTACCCCGCCTCACCAGGGTGCACGATCACCACGGCGCCGTCTCGATTGATGATGCGCGGGGCGATGGTGGGGATTGACTCGAGTCCCCGCGCGTACGCCAGCACCTCGCGAGCCGCTTCGAAGTGTGCGACCGCCTCCATATTCATGATGGTCGGGCGAATCATCTCGAATTCACCTCGACGCTCGGCGGCCAAGGCGTCGTTCGGTCGCACCCAGATATCGGCGACCGTCTCACCCGCGTCGTGGGTCGCCACCTGTCCCTCGGGCGCCAGGGCGACGAAGAATCTGGTGTCGTAGCGCCGAGGCGGGCCAACCGGAGTGATCCAGTGTGCCAGGTACTCGACACCGCGCAGATCCAGGCGAAGTCCCTCTTCTCGCAGTAGCTCGAGAAATCCGATCTCGCCGGCGTTGATAGAGCGACGAAGAGCCGCCCAGCGCTCGAGGTCACCCGGCTGGGTGAACGTGACCGCATCACCGTGCTCGTCGCACGCGATGAGTAGTCCCGCCTCCTCAAAGAGTTCGCGCAGGCTGGCTACGTAGAACGCCAAACCATCTCGCTCGACGCCCAGACGTCGCGACGCCGCGACGTCGTCGAGCCCCACGACGAGGTCGTGGGCTTCGGCGTCCGTCTCGTCCACGGCGCCGCCGGGAAAGACGTGCGCACCGCCGACGAAATCGCTCCGCAAGTTTCTACGGAGCATAAGAATCTCGTAACCCTTTGGTGTATCGCGGATCGTGAGAACGGTCGCCGCAGGGCGTGGGATCAGGATTTCGGCCACGGGGGCTAACTTAACGACTCACCTCGCTCGCTGTCGCGTTCGTTCTTTGTCCACTAAGTTTGATGCGCACTCGCCCAAAAAGGAGCATCGTGGCCAAAACCTCGGCACAGAAGAAGCGGCCCAACACCACGCGACCCCCCGTGAAGGCGCGAGGCGGACGACCGGCCGGACTGTTCACGTGGCTCGCCGTCGGACTCGTCGTCATCGTCGTCGCCGCCCTCGTGATCATCAAAGTCGCCAGCGGCGGTACGACCAAGACCGGCTCTTCGAGCTTCTCCCCCATCAGCGCCGCGAACTTGACGGCGCTCACGACGGTACCCGCGTCGGTCTTT
>Ga0302267_10001651_pt1 | contig 28129 bp, 22 predicted proteins | sample III_Bog_E1_3_FD_194555 | JGI IMG/M metagenome (GOLD analysis project Ga0302267, IMG submission 194555) | Peat permafrost microbial communities from Stordalen Mire near Abisko, Sweden - III_Bog_E1_3 | ecosystem: Environmental > Terrestrial > Soil > Wetlands > Peat | place: Sweden: Abisko...
GATCGAGGCAAGGCCGTGGAAATGACGGTTTATGGAAAGCCCGGAAAACGATGGTACTGTTTTCCGCCCTTCCCACAAACCTTGGAAATCGATCAAACCGATTTCCACATTCCCACCGCCACGACGACCACGAGGATGAATTTAATCCTCAAAACCCGGCCGGTTAAGAGATACGCATTCTGAGGGCAAGGTCAGCCCCCCTGCGCATGGGATTAAGGTAAGGATCCGTCGATGGAACCTGAATTACCGCTCTCGTGCTGTAAATTGATGATGCAACCCAAGTTCAGGGCGGAATATGCCTTTTCCATGGCTGCCACGGGTCGAACTTCACCTGCTCAGTGGCCAGAAGCCCCGCTCGCCAGGCTGGGCCAGAGACCTAGACAGCGAGATCGGCACCTTGCAGGTTTTGCCCGCGGCGAACAATGGAAGTCTTAGATAACATCTCGAGGCTGCTGGGGGACGACCTGAAGGGGACCGTGCGCCCCAAGGCCAAGGTGAGAATCGCGGCCTCCAGTTTCTCAATCTATGCTTTCGAAGCTTTGAAGCAGGAATTGGAGGGCGTTGAAGCCCTGCAGTTCATCTTCACGAAGCCGACCTTCGTCGCCCAGGAAGCGACGGACCGGGTCGCGAAAGCCCCCCGGGAGTTTCACAGTCCCGAGGCCGAGGGGGAGAGAGGGTTTCACGGGTCCGAGTTTGAGATCCGCCTCAAAAACAAGCTCACCCAGCGAGCGATCGCCAGGGAGTGTGCCGAGTGGATACGGCGGAAGGCGCAGTTCAGATCGAACCGGAGCGGCGCACCTATGCAGCAGTTCGCGTGCGTCGAGGCGGCGGAAGGTTCCACGGTGTACATGCCGTTGCATGGGTTCACCGCAGTGGACTTGGGCTACCAACAGGGAAATGCGGTCTCGAATTTCGTCAACAAAATGGACGAGCCGGTTGCGACCCGCACTTTCCTCGCGCTCTTCGATCAGATTTGGCAGGACGCCGAGAAGCTCACGGACGTCACGGATCTCATTCGGGACCATATCGCTTCGGTTTACAAGGAGAACTCCCCACAGCGCATTTACTTCCTGATGCTGTTCAGCATCTTCAGCGAGTTCCTGCAAGACATCAACGAGGATGTTCTGCCGAATGAGCGGACCGGCTATCAGGAAAGCGCGATCTGGCAGAAGCTCTACAGCTTCCAGCGCGACGCAGCCACGGGCATCATCAATAAGCTCGAGACCTACAACGGCTGCATCCTGGCCGACAGCGTCGGACTGGGGAAGACGTTCACGGCGCTCGCAGTCATCAAGTATTACGAACTCCGTAATCGAACTGTCTTAGTGCTGTGTCCGAAGAAGCTTGCCGACAATTGGACGACATACAAAGGAAACCTGAAGAACAACCCGCTCGTAAGGGACCGCTTCAGTTATGACGTCCTCTGCCACACCGATCTGCTTCGTGATCGGGGTGAATCGCTCGGCATGCGACTGAGCCAGGTCAACTGGAGCAACTACGATCTGGTCGTCATCGACGAGTCGCACAACTTCCGCAACGATGACGCATTCAAAGATCGCGAAACTCGGTATCAGCGCCTGATGAACCGGATCGTGCGGCAGGGCGTGCGTACAAAGGTACTGATGCTGTCGGCAACCCCGGTCAACAATCGCTTCAATGATCTGAAGAACCAGCTCGCTCTTGCTTATGAAGGCGAGCCGGAAAATCTCAAATCTCCTCTAATCAATCATTTGAACGACTTACACGGAATCCAAGGGAATCCAAAACCCTCGCCGGGAAGGCGTCGGAATTTTGTTGTGAGGGAAGCTGTGAGGGAAATTCTGACCAGATTACTCACTCGGTAATCATATTTCCCGCCGCTTTCGGTTAATCCTTAATGTCGCTTCGTATTCGAAAACACGCAGGACGCTAATCCAGCCTCCCCTTCGCGGCAGCCTTTTGAAACGGCCAAACTCCTTGAATATCCGGCATTGCTGTTCGGAAAGCCTCCGCAATTCATGCCTTCTATCTCGCGGAAAGCAAAAGGCAAAATTGTATGAAAAGAGCCGTGCCAAAAGGTGTGGGTTCTGACACAGGTGAATTCAGAAATGACGGAATAGAAAGTCGAAATGGGCGTTAATCATGAAGCCTTTCAAGTACCGATCGCGCCCTTGATCGTCGAAGCAATTGTGTTTGAGTTGGTTGCCGCTTGGTTGAGCGAAGGTTCCTCTTTGAGACGCTTCGCATGTTCAATGTCTTTTTCGTCATCGGATTATCAAGATAGGATGGCCCAAACTCTTTGGGTGTTTCTCCCTCAGCCTCAAGTCACTTCTCGCCGATGTGAACTACGACGCCGGCACTGATGCGGAGGTTGTTCTGGTGGTTATTGGATCCATTATCGAAAGTGGTTAAAAGATAATCGGCATCGATCAGCCGCACGGAGAAGCGGCGAGTGGCGCGGAGATCGACGCCACCGCCGAAGATTGCGGCAAAAGCTGCACCAGCGTTAGCCGCTCCCGGACTTGAACCTTGAACCAGCGTTCCACTTGAATGCGCGAGACCGGCCAGCACCTGGCCAAACGGCTGCAGAGTTGAGTGGCCCAACCGCGGAAGATAGCGGCCTCCCGCAGTGAAGGTACTCAGTGTGAGGCTTTGACTTGAGTTGGAGACTGCACCCGCATAGGCCACGGTGACGTCTCCAGCCAAAGCATACATCCCCGACTTCAGCGGCCAGGCGAAGGTAGCATTGCCGCCGTTCATGTTGAAGCATCCACAGCCACCGGGAGGTGCGTTGCTGTGAAGATAGCTGTAGCCCAAGGCCAGTTCGGCGCGATAATCACTGCCTCCGACCTCAGATGGCTTAGCGGCGGGTGTTTGAGCAACGGCCTGAGCAGCAGAGGCCGCAGCGACGGTCAACAACAGAACGAATGCGTGTTTGATCCTGAGTCGCAAGGGGTCTCCTCTTACTCGACAGTCAACTGTACAGTCGTGGTTTGCTGCACGGTGCCGCTGGTTCCGGTGATGGTGACGGTGTAGTTCGTTGCGGGAGTAGTTGAAGTCATGCCGAATCCACCGCCGCATGCGGTAAGAGCCGTGAATGTTCCCAGTGAAGCGAGCAACAGAATGGTGAGCGTAATCCAGCGGCGGCGGCGCTTACCAGGAAGGAAGAAGAATCCGATCAGCGCCAGCGCCGGCGCTGCGAGCGGCCATGGAGACTTCTTCGTGGTTAGAGCAGCCACCGGCTTTGCGGTTTGAATCGTCAGCGTCGAAGTTGCCGATGAGTTGCCCGGTGTAATTGAGGTTGGCGAGAAGGTTGCGGTTGCGCCTGCGGGAAGCCCGCTGGCCGCCAGGGTTACAGAGTTTGGGAACGCTCCGTTTTGCGCGGTTGCTGTGATGGAGTACGTTGCAATGCCGCCGGGTTGAACGGTTTGAGGAGTGGTGGTTGAACTGACCGCGAAGGTTGGGGGAGCCGTACCTGTTCCTGCGAGCGTTGTCGTTTGTGGCGAGCCGGAGGCGTTGTCGGCAACCGTGAGGGTTGCGGCAAAGCTGGTTGCCGAAGCTGGCGTCAAGGTCACGTAGATCGAGCAACTGGAGCCGGCAGCCACTGTGGCGTCGCACGCATTGGCGCCGGTGGTGACGGCGAAGTCAGTTGGATTTGTGCCGGCGATTGTGATGCCGGTGATCGTCAAGGTCGCATTGCCTGTGTTTGAAAGCGTCGCAGCCTGCGCCGCGCTGGCCACACCCGTGGTCGATGCAAAGCTGAGTGAGGGAGGAGTGAGCGAGGCCACCGGCGCATTCACAACCACTGGGCTGAAATTGGCGGTCACGCTTTGTGCCGCATTCATGGTAATCGTGGTTGATGCACTTGCGGCGCCGGCCACACTGCCGGTCCAGTTGGTGAAGTTGTAGCCAGAGTTCGGCGTTGCCGTCAGGTTCACCACAGTGCCCGCGGCATAGTAAGTGCCCGACGTGGGCGTGACTGTTCCGTCAACCGACGGGTTGGCCGCAGTTGTCAATTGATACGAGGTGTTAAAGGTGGCCGTATAACTTGTGGCTGCCGATGGCGCCGTCACCGAGTGCGAGATCGCTCCCCCGTCGGACCAGGAAGCAAAGGTATTTTGGGTTCCTCCGTTCGTCTGCGGAGAAGTTGTTGCAATCGTATGACTCGAACCGACTGTCCAGCTCAGGGTTTGCGTGCTGGCATAACTCGTTCCGTCTACGGTCAGCGCGAGCCCTGCCGGACTCGTGCCCACAGTGACCTGCACTGTGGCTGCGGTCACTGTGACTGAATTCGTTCCCGTCGCGCCGTTATAGGTTGAAGAACTGGCAGAATCCGGCGTGTAATTAACCGTCAGAGTGTCCGTACCGGTGGCTAGCGAACCGGCGGGAATCGTAATCATCGTACCACCGCTCACGAGGGTCGTCGCCGTTGAGGTGTAAGTCCCGCTGCTCAGAGTCACCGAGCCGGTTGGCGTGGGATTCCCGCTGCCGCCGCTGACGCCGATCGTCACTGTGAGCGTTTGCGTCGTCGTGATGTTGGTTGGAGACGGCGACACCGTCACAGTAGGCGTGGTCTTTGCCGGAGAGGTCACCGTGACCGAATTCGTTCCCGTAGCGCTGTTATAAGTTGAGGAACTGGAAGAATCCGGCGCGTAGCTGACCGTCAGCGTGTCAGTACCGGTGGCCAGCGATCCGGCGGGCACGGTAATCGTCGCGCTGCCGCTGGTCAGAGTTGTCGCTGCCGAGGTGAAGCTGCCGCTCGTCAGAGTGACTGTGCCCGTCGGCGTGGGGTTGCCGCTGACGCCGATCGTCACCGTGAGCGATTGCGCCGTGGTGATGCTCGACGAGCCGGGTGTCACGGTAACCGTCGGCGTGGTGAGCACTGGTGTAGTGGCTGTGGGAGACCCGTACTCCCATAGGTCGCTGTAATAGAAGAGTACGCTGTCCCCGCCGCTTGTGGCATCGCCTCCGTAGAGCCAGAAGTTGCCGCTCTTGTCTGTCCAGGCGGCCGCACTGTTGCGGTATCCAGGAGTGTTCGAGGGGCTGGCGACGCCCAGCGTACCGTAGCTTCCGTACTGCGATCTAAGATTGCTGCCGTCCATCCACGTCCACTCGTTCGCGGACGGGCTGTAGGTCCAGAGATCGTTGAGCGAGCCGTAATTACCTGCGGAATCGAAGCCCTGACCGCCGAACAGCCAGAGGTTGCCCTGGGTGTCTGTCCAAGCTGAGGCGGTGTAGCGGCTGCCTGGTATATCCGTCGCGCTGGGCGATCCCTCTGTGCCGTAGACTCCAGGGTTTCCTCCGCCGGCAGGCACGGTGTTGCTTCCGCCCACCCAGGTCCATTCGTCATTGGCGGCATTGAACATCCACAGGTCGCTGAGCTCGCCACTCCGTCCGGTCGAGTCCTCTCCTCCCCCTCCGAAGAGCCAGAGGTTGCCGGACAAGTCCATCCACGCGGCAGAGGCTTGCCGGCTTCCGGGCATACTGCCGCTGGAGGCCGTGCCCTTGGTTCCATAGACGCCGGGTGTGCCCGACCCCGGATTGGTAGCAGCCCCAGGGACGACACTCGCGCCGTTGACCCAGGTCCAGGCGCCTGTGGACGGGTTGAACATCCACAGGTCATTCAATTCAGCTTGGTTTCCAGCTGAGTCCCCGCCCTCGCCGCCGAAGAGCCAGAAGTTGCCCCGGCTGTCTGTTGCAAACGAAGCGTATAAACGCGCGCCGGGGATATTGCTGGTGCTGGGTGTTCCCCGTGTTCCATAGACGCCGGGCACCTCCGTATAAGCAACCGTGGAGGGATTATTGCTTCCGCCCTCCCACGTCCACAGGTTCGTGGAGGGGTTGTACATCCACAGGTCGTTCAGATAGCCGAAATCGGATGTGCTCGGTCCAGCGCCGGAGCCGAATCCTCCGAAGAGCCAGAGCCGTCCGCCGTTGTCGGTCCATGATGCGGCGTACTCTCGGCCCCCCGGCAGGTTGCCCGCCGCGGCTGTGCCCTGGGTTCCGTAGACACCGAATTGGCTGTCATTCGCGCCGACTACGTTACTGCCGCCGACCCAGGTCCATGTCCTGGCCGTGGGGGAGTACTCCCACAAATCGTTGAGGTAGCCACTGGTGCCGGTTGAGTCGTAGCCGTATCCACCAAGCAGCCACAGGTTTCCGTTGCTGTCCGTCCAGGTGGAAGCGCCATAACGGTTCCCGGGAAGGTTGGCTGTCGAGGGTGTTCCCTGCGTGCCGTATACAGGGGCGTTCGCGGGTGTCACGGGGCCTTCGAAAATGAAACCTAAAACTGTGCCCTGATTTCCGCCCATCCAGGTCCATTCGCCGGAGCCTGTGGCTGCGGCGTTCACCGTGACGACAACCGCCGCCGAGGTGCTTCCGGCGTTATTGATGTCGCCGCCGTAGGTCGCCGTGATGCTGTGCGTGCCGACGGCGAGCGCGTTCGTGATGAATGGGGTAGTTCCATTGCCAGATAGGAGCGCCGTTCCGAGCGAGGTCGCTCCGTCGTAAAACGTGACCGTGCCTGACGGGATGCTGTTCCCGGCAGTCTCCGAGACCTGCGCCGTGAGGTTCACACTGGTACCCAGGGTGATCGAGTTCACGCTCGAAGAAAGCTGCGTCTGCGTCGCAAGGGGCGCGGCCGAGCCGGTTCCGGACAGGCTCACGGATTGCGGCGAGCCGACGACGTTATCGGCAATGGAAACCGACGCACTGTAGGACTGCGCGGCAGCCGGCGTGAACGTTACGAAGATCTGGCATAGACCGGTTGCTGCGATCGAGTTGCTGCAGTTGTTGGTCTCGGCAAAGTCGGCAGGATTTGCGCCGATGATGGACACGCTGTTGATGGAGAGATTGATATTGCCGGTACTGGCGATGGTGATTATCTGGGTCGCGCTGGTAGCGCCGGCCAATGCGCTGAACCGCAGCGGGCCTGCCGGGCTGATAGAGATGCCGGGCCCGCTCGCAGCCTCGCCTATGCCAATGACCTCTAAGGTCTGCGGCGATGTGACGGCGTTGTCCGCGATCGAGACGTAAGCTGCATCGTTTTCCTCGCCGGCTGGCGTGTAAGTAACGGAGACCGTGCAAAGCGCGGAGGGGGCCAGGGTTGAGGGGCAGTTGTTGGTCTGCGCAAAGACACTTGGGTTGGTCGAACCGGTGATGGTGATGCCGGTGATTGACAGGTTTACGGCGCCGCTGTTCGTGACGGTGAACGTCTGCGGCGCGCTCGTGGTTCCGGCGCTGGAGACAAAGGTGAGTGCCGCCGTCTGCGAGAGGGTGACCGCGGGCAGATTGGTAGTGTAGGTTGCGGGGACGACGGGCGAAGTGCTGGTGAGGTTGTTCGCATCGCCGCTATAGACAGCCGTGAAGCTGTGCATGCCGGCAACAAACGAAGTGCTCGAGAAGGAGGCCGATCCATTGGAGTTGACCGGTAGAACCGCCAGGACAGTGGAACCGTCGAGGAACGAGATATCGCCGGTTGGCGTTGTAGATCCGCTGGCTGGGGCCACCGTTGCGCTCAGGTTTACCGGGGCTCCGGTGAGCCCCTGGGTTGGAGTAACGGTGAACGACGTGGTGGTGGAGTTAAGAGACTCCGCGCCGAGCGCAACGGAGCTTGAAGTGCTTGTGGCAAAGAGCGAGTCGCCCGTATACACGGCAACGATGTTATGCGTTCCGCTGCCGGCCAGGCGAACATTCTCAAGTTTCACCGTTGCGGCTTCAGTCAGCCGGTTCTCCACGGTCTGGATGGCGTAATCGCCCTCAATCGAGAAAACAATATCTTTGCGGCCGCTGTTGTGGAAGTCCCCGGCTGCGATGCCCGTTGGATAGAATGGGATTTCACCCGGTGGTCCGGTGTGGCCGATGCCGACGGTGATGTTCTGCTGTGTGAATGTACCGTCTCCGTTCGATTTGAAGACGCTGATGGTGGTGTCGTCATTCGCGGAGGCGAATCCGTCGAAGCCGTTGCCGGCAAAGTCGGCGGTCACCAGGTTCCATGATTCGTTGGTTACGGCCGGCGTTTGCGTGGTTGTGGTAAACGTTCCGTCTCCGTTGCCGAGGAAGATGGGAATCTGGCTGCCGGGGCTCGTTACGGCCATATCCGGCTTGCCGTCGCCGTTGAAGTCTCCAACAACCGGCACGTAGGCCGGCTCCTGGTCGATCGGGGGGGACAGCGTGTCCGCCGTCAGCACGCTTGAGAAAGTCCCATTGCCCAGGCCGATTTCGGAGTACGCGCCCAACTGTGAGACAAACCCAACGTCGGGGATTCCGTCACCGTTGAAGTCGGACACAGCCGGAAAATAGGTTGGGAAGGGGACACTTGTCTCGAAGAAACTTATGGGAGTGGTGGCTGTCGCTGTTTGGAAAGTTCCGTCGCCATTGCCCAGATAGAGCACGCTGTAGTCGAAGTCAACGATGCCATAGGTCGCGAGAATATCGGGAATGCCGTCGCCATTGAAGTCCGCCACCACGGGCGCAGCCAGAAATGCGCTGCCGTCTACGGGTTGCAATTGCGTTTGCTGCACGGCAAAAGTACCGTCGCCCTTGCCCAGCAGGATGGCGATCGTGTTCGCTATGGCGGCGCCTGCGGTGGGTGACTGGGAAAGGCCGATGGCCAGGTCTGGAATGCCGTCCTGGTTGAAGTCGCCAATTGTGATTGAAGCCGAGTCAAAGATTGGGAGGCTCGCCACCCCGCTGGGCGAATTGGCCACGATCTGCTGCGGCGCGAGCGCGTTGAATGTACCATCGCCCTTGCCGAGATAGACCTGAATGGTCTCCGGAACATTGTTTCCCGCGAGATCTGCTACGCCGTTCACGACAATCACATCGGGGATGCCGTCGCCGTTCAGGTCGGCTGTCGTGGTGTACCAGCCGAAGCCCGCGGTGTCGGGAATCTCCGGCCCGACGACGTAGGATTGGCTCTCGGTTGCGCCTTCAAGCTGGACCGTGCCCAGCACCGCGTTGTTGTTGCTGGTGTCGATGAACTGCACGCTGCCGGTGGGCGCGTTTTTTGGACCGAAGCCGGCGATCGTTGCCGTCAGTTCGTAGCCGGCAGATGTGCCGGAAGACGCCAGGCCAGCTGTGGTGAGCGCGTTATTGATCGAGATTGCGGTGACGGGCGAAACCGAGGCCGCGAGCGTGGATTGCACCTGAAAGCGGGCCACAACCTGGTGTGCTCCAGCGCCAAAACGCATGGGGAACGTGGCCACGCCTTTGGAGTTGGTCTGCGCGATGCCGATCAGCCCCTGGCCCACGCACGAGGCATAGGCAGCATCGCAGAAGGTGACAATGCCCGGCGTCACGGGCGAGCCGTTGCTGGTGACCGTTGCCGTCAGATTCACCAGCGACGTGCGGCTGGCGCTGGTGACCGGCTGCCCACCCGCCAGAAAGACCAGCGCTGTTTGCGTAGCGGTGAGATTGGTTGGATAGGTGACGGTGAATGATGACCCAGCGCTGGTTGCCGCAGCAAAATACTTATTACCGGCATAACTGGCTGTCAGCGTACTGGTTCCAAAAGGAAGCTGGGTGGTGGTCATCGTAGCCACACCATTGGTCATCTGTTCGCCGCCCAAGATCTGGTTGCCGTCCCGAAAGATCACGATTTCGCCATCGGTCGAAGCAGCGGAATCTGAAGATGGCGAAAGGGTTGCCGTCAGTTTCACAGGGGCGAGCACTAAACTGGTGGATGCCGGAGAAGTGGAGAGGGCCAGGGTTGTTTGCGCTTGCGCAATTCCGTTGAGCGCGATGGGCAAGGTTGTGGCCGCATTGTCGGTTACGGTGAGCGTGGCCGCATTGAAGCCTGATGCGGAGGGAGCAAACGAGACCGTGATGGTGCAACTGGCTCCGGGCGCGAGCGACGTTCCGCAGGCATTGTACTCATTGAAGGCGCTGGCGTTGGCGCCGCCGATGGCAATGTTGCCAATGGTCAGCGCGGCCGCGCCGAAATTGCTAAGCGTTACCGTTTGCGCAGGGGCGGTTACGCCCGTCGGTGTGGAGAAGCTTAGTTGCAGCGGCGTGAGTACAGCCTGGGGCGCGGTGGCCGAGGCGGGTGGATCGTAGACCCAGAGATCGTTGAAGGAAAGATACGGAGCAGCGATCCCGGTATTGATAAACGGACCCCAGTTTCCTCCATAGAGCCAGAAGTTGCCCTGTTGGTCGGTCCAGTTTGCGGCCCCGACCCTGCCACCAGGAATGTTGGCGGCATCCGGTATCCCAAGCGTCCCATAGACGCCATTGACCGCAAACTGACTCACATCTGCCAGCGGTGTCCCGGCGACCCAGGTCCAAAGATTCGTGGTTGGGGCGTACTCCCACAAGTCGTTCAAGAGGATTGGCTGGTTGGCGGTGTTGACGGCGCCGCCACCAAATATCCAGACATTGCCGCTCTTATCCTGCCAGACGTTCGTGAACATGCGGCCTGGAGAGTGGTTGGAGCTCGAGGCAACGCCAAGGACGCCATAATCACCCGTTGAGTTGGCCACATTCGGCCCGCTCACCCAGGTCCACTGCTGGTTAGCCGGATTCAGGCTCCAAAGGTCCCCAAGAACGCCGACCTGCGACTGCGCGTCGAGTCCAAAGCCACCGAATAGCCAAAGGGTTCCACTGGCATCGACCCAGGTGGCGCCACCGGTCCGTTCTCCTGGTAGGTTCCCGGCTGCGGGGTTGCCCAGGGTGCCGTAGCTGCCCGGGACCTCGCCGCCGTACCAGGTCCACTCGCCGGACGAAGGAGAGTACTTCCACAGGTCGTTCATGGCGACATTTATCTCTGAGGAGTTGTCGAGGTAATCTCCCTGACCGCCAAAGAGCCAGAAGTTGCCGCTTGCATCCACCCAACTCATAGCGCTGTAGCGCGATCCGGGAATGTAACTGGTGCTGGATTGGCCGGCGGCTCCAAATGCAGAGAACTGATTGGCGAGGTTACTTCCACTCTTCCAGGTCCACTGGTTCGTGGCGTTGTTATACATCCATAGATCGTTCAGGTAGCCCTGAGTTCCCGCAGAGTCGTATCCCCAGCCGCCGAAGAGCCAGAGATTGCCGCTCTTGTCCACCCAGGTGACCCCCTGATAGCGCGCGCCAGGCGAATTGGCCGCCGCGGGCGAGCCCAGCGTGCCGTAAATGCCAGAGGCGTTCAGCGATGCGCTTCCGCTCACCCACGTCCACTGATTGGTGACCGGGGTGAACCGCCAAAGATCGTTGAACGAACCGGAGGCTCCGGTTGCGTCGTTTCCAAAACCGCCTAAGATCCAGAAGCTGCCGTCGGCGCCGGTCCAGACCGCGCTCCACTGGCGTGGACCGGGCGAGAACTGTGCCGACGGCACACCGAGCATGCCGCGCGCGGTTGGGATCTCGCCCAGCGTGCCAGGATTGCCGCCCATCCAGGTCCATTCGCCCGTCCCGGTCTGCGCCTGCACGGCAGGGCCCAGGACAACGCCGATGAGAAGAACCAAGGCGGCCGAGCGCAGCAAAAGAACCACGAGGCTGCAAGTCGAGGCAAAACGAGGATGGAAGGAAAGGAGCCGGGTCACGATCACGAAACGACCTCCGGGAATGCTTTTCAGTTGGGGGACTAAAGGGCCGAATCCTCAGGACGAACCCCCTGCAGGCCGGCCATAATCTTCAGCAGCAGCGCAAACACACTGTTTGAAGGGGGAACGGCCTGCGCCGTCGAAAGCCACAGTGGATTTGCATCAAGGCGAGGACCGAGGCGGGTCCGTCGCAAGGCAAGACTCTTACGCTCACATCCAAGCTCCTGTTGTTTAAAGCGCCGTTCTTCGAAAAAATGCGTCAAACTTCTTGCATGAGCGGGTTTGCTAGCCTGTCCCCGTCCGCGGAGCAAAGCACTCGAGGAAGGCAAACGCATTGAAGGCCACGGTTTGGAGCTCGCTTTAGGCGTTGCCGCTGGTTCCGTCAAATGCGATAATCAGGCCACATCGGGTCCGCGGCAAGTGACACCTCGGGACTGATTGAGACAATTCGTGACTTTTGCCCTGAACTTAAGGAAAGTTCATGCCGCCTTCTGCAAACCACTCGAATGGAGAAATGGGCGGCCCCGGCATGCGCCTGGACTCCTGGAAAGAAATTGCAACTTATCTTGGCAAGGTCGAACGAACGGTTAAACGCTGGGAGACGAATCGTGGTCTGCCGATCCATCGCTTGCCAGGCAGAGGTGGCGCATCGGTTTACGCCTTTACCCGTGAATTGGATGATTGGTTAAAGTCGACCTCTGCACGGGGAGCGGAAGTTGCCTCGGAAGCAACCGTGCAACTTTATCCTTCGAGCGCGCAGTTCTCCGGGCCAGAGCCGCCTGCGACAGAAAGCTCCCACATCCCGAGAGCAAGCGCCTCACAGCCGTTCATGAAACAAGAATGGCTGCAGGCATTTGTTGGTTTGCTGCTGTTTGCCAGTTTTGTCGGCATCAGCGTCTACTCCGCTGGGTTAGGCACGGCCAGCCAGCGGCTATCCAGGTCATTGGAGAACTTGTTCGCCGACAGAACTCAAGAAAGAACGCGTGGAACGCCGATATCAGTCACCGACTCCGAAAAGAGCCAGGCACGCGACCTCTATCTAAAAGGCCGCTACGAGTGGAATCAGCGGACTCCTGAAAGCCTGAATCGAGCTTTGGATTGCTTTACTCAGGCAATCTTGCACGATCCTGGTGATGCCCAGGCATACGTCGGCATGGCAGATACCTACGATCTACTTCGGGAATACTCCACTATGCCAGACAGCGAGGCCTATACTCGCGCGATCGCTGCTGCCAGAAAGGCCGTCGAACTGGACGATTCTCTTGCGGAAGCGCATCGTGCTCTGGCTTTTGCCGAATGGTGGGGCAGTTGGGATTTTGCGGACGGCGAAAAAGAGTTTCGGCGCGCCATCGAGTTAAATCCCCGAGACCCTGTTGCGCGCAAATGGTATGCAAATGTTCTTTCGGTACAGGGAAGATTTGCCGAAGGGCTGGAGGAGAACGAAAAGGCGCAGGAACTCGATCCCACATCCCATTCAATTCTTGCCGACAAGGGTTGGATGCTATTCAATGCTGGCAAGAAAGACGAGGGGCTAGCAGTAATCAAAGATGTGGAGCGCTCCGCCCCCGAGTTTCTCTCTCCTCACCACTACCTCATGAACATCAACTTGATCGTTAAGGACTACCCGTCCTACCTCGAGGAGGGCCAAAAGACCGCCGATGGTGAAAATGATCCGGTGCTGAAAGACATCGTCGCGTCAGCGCGAGCCGGTTATAAGCGGGATGGCGAGCGCGGACTGCTGACCGGACTCTACAACAAACAAATGGAGTATTTCCGGGCCGGAAAACTATCGGGAACTACGATGGCCAAGACATGCGTCTTGATGGGCAAGAAACACGAAGCGTTGCAATTGCTGAAAGAAGCTTACGACCGCCATGAAACTCATGTCCTCGCGTGCGTATCTGAATCGGATCTGCTCTTGTTGAGAGATGAACCAGAGTACAGAGAGTTGGTGAAGAAAATTAGTTTTCCCCAGGGACCACAGAATGCGGGGGCAGACACCTTCCCGTCGGAAGATCAGCCGTCCCTGCGCGCCGCGTCCGATCCGCACTGATCGAATACCAGATGTTCGAGGCCGCAATCATCACCGGGGTCGCAAATGTAGAAAAGCTTCCAACTGGCAGGCACAATCAGTTTGATCTCCGTGCCCTCTGCGGCCGAGCATCGGCCAGTTCTCATACAAGCACGTTCCAAAGAGATCACTGCAATCTAGGATAATCGATACCTCAGAGCGAAAAAACACACCGATAGATTGCGTCGATTCCGCTGTACGCTGAAGCTAAATTGCCTGACAAAAGAGACTGCGGAGCAATCGTCTGGAACCAAAAGGACAATTGCTCCAAAGTGTTTCAGGCGGCCGTCAACATTGCTTCAACCTTCAGAGCGGCTGCGTTTATAGCGTATGCGGGAGAACGTCCGAGTAGACCTCGAGCGTAAACGCCGCGGAGGCACGCCCGGGTTGCTCACTGACGAACTTGGGTTAGACGCCTGCGACCAGGGCCAGGGTGGCCGCAATATGGCGCAGACCGTATAAGCGGATGTTCGGGAGGCCAACTGACTCAAGCAATGGACCCGGGAAAAGTCTTGCATTCGCTTTGAACGATATCCTTACGGATAAGAATTTTCTTATTGCCACGAGCTCGGCGTTGATTGGGTACGTCGTGTTTGAATATCTCAGGAAGAGGCTTTAGTTCACGGGTACGACCAGAGCGTTGCGATCTTTGTTTGGCCAACGAACCGGGGGCCAGCACGAGACAGGATGCGTGCCTGCCAGTCCAGTTCACTGAGTCAAGCTCTCCTTTCCCCATCACTGTAGTGTTCAAGTAACTTCTCTACTGCTAGTCTTGGTCCGTCGCACCTGGCAACGACTCTGGCAAATGCGGCCGCCTTTCCTTTAGCCTCGTCATTGTGCAACAACTTCTCAATCGCAACATGAATCTTGGCCGACGGATTTCGTGATTTGGGAACCAGGATCGCGAACCCCAGACGTTCGAGGGAGGCCAGATTCGCGACCTGCTCCATCTGCATGCCGACACCCACAATATGCGCAGCCACCAGATCACCATCTGCTGATTCTGCAAAAGCCTTCTCGATCTGCCTCTTGTACTTACTGCGCCCTGACGTGCAAGCGTATTCGTAAACGCCGTAAATGAGGGCTCGATCCGATAATCCGGCAGGCCTTGGGCCGTCGAGCTGCTCCGTGAGCTCTTTCGCGAGAAGCAGGAGCGTCCCCTCGCCTACTCCTCTGTCAACGATCGTCCGAACGACATTGCCAAACCGTTCGTTGTATTCAGCGGTTGCGAAAACCTCTTCGGCGTAGATCTGAGGATTTTTTCGGAGGCGATCAGGAACAGCCAAGCCGATGTACGGAGTTCTAAGCAACTTGATGCCAATGGCCAGCGCTTCATTCAGCTCTTCTTCAAAATCTCCTCTAATCAATCATTTGAACAACTTGAACGGAAGGCGCGGGAATCCCAAGCCCTCCCCAGCAAGGGGTGAGAACTTTGTTGTGAGGGAAACTGTGAGGGAATTCTACTCGGATTCCTCGCGCGGCAATCATATTTACCACCCTATTGGTTAATCCTGAAAGTTGTTTAGTCTCAAAGAAAATACGCAACGCATCGACTCCCGCGGACTAGCAAGTCTGGTCGCGATGAGTTAATGGATCGATGACCAGCGCATGATCTCTGGACCGCCTGAACTATGTCGATGAGCGCGTTGGCCGGATATCTACAGTTAATAACCGCTTCGGATGGATCACTGGGTCGCGGTAGGGATACCAGTTGCCTGATACCCCCCGCGCAGAATCCGCACGAGCGCTCGCTAGCGCATGCGGCTCTTATCTCGGATGATTGGCGGCGAAGCGTTGCGCGGGATAAGGGTGGAGCACGCGTGGAGAAGGAAGCCACCGCTTGGCAATCGCGATCATGCGTTCCCACGTCACCCCACGCTTTTGACTGCGACGGCACAGAACGTGCCACCACATGCTAAGCACCCGCTCCCGGAACATGCCGAGGCTGTCCAGATTCCCGGGTACTGCGTAGTAGTTGAAGTGGCCTTGCACAACTGCACGAAGCCATGCGCCGGTGTCCGGCGTAGCGTCGTGCATGCGTGCGCGGAGTAACTAGACCCAGTGGGCTACCGAGAAACATCGGTACCGCAGTTCTGGACATGGCTACTTGCGATGCGCGCTGCTGCCGCCATCGTCTGGCCCGATTCGATCAGTCGAACCGCTTCCTGCTTGAACTCAAGCGTGTAACGACCACGCGTCCCATGCCTCATCTTCGTTTCCCTTTCGCTATTAGAGCAGCTCGCTAAGGGATACGTTTTGCAAGGTCACTCACAGCCATTTGTCCCGCTACTGCATATTGGTCTTGGAAGGAAACTCCGGGCTCTCGCTTTCTGTTGGTTGGCGAATGTCGCACTGAACATCGTCATCCTCTGGGTTGGCTATAAGCATTGGGATGAGACCCCCGAGAATATCCGTTTCATCACGGGCGTTGTTATATTCGCGGCTTGGGCTTCTGTTTTGTCGGGTTTAATTGCTGCAATCGGGCTACTTACCCTGCAAAAATGGGGCAGCACCGCGTCGATTATCGCGGCAATTATTGCCTTGGTAAATCTAACTGAGTTTCCAATAGGAACCGCAATCGGAATTTGGACTCTCATAGTGCTTCTGAAGGCTCAGAACTCAGCCGCATATAACGACCTATGCACCCCGTAAGATGACGAAGGACGCATGCGACGATAGGCGTCGGGCGGGTTCACATCCAGCGACTGAGATTCAGTACGAAGCCTGGGTGCTCCAAGTCCGGATTTTCGGACTTGAGATAGCACGAACCTCGGGCTTCTCGACTTTTGCCACAGGCTGATAGGAATGCGGCTGGATTCATTCGTAATTGCGCCATTTGGGATCAGCTTGGGTTAGCAGCCGTTCGGCAATCTCCTGTGGCACTCCATATTCCTTCAGGTCTTTCAACCCATACCATCCGCCACTATGGGCAAGGATATTCCAGGTTCCAGATGTTTCTTTTAACAACACTACGCCCCCACCTTCTCCTTGGACCCAAAGCACTAATGCAAAATCAGATGCCACTGAAATCTTATTGATTTTGAATAAAGGCGATTGGCCTAACTTTTGTTGTACAGTTTTTTTGATAACCGCCTGTTCAGTGTTTTGAGTCATACGATTCGGTTGATTCGTTGTTGCCTGGATCGCGTTGGCCCGAGGCTCAATGGCGATCATGGAGATGATAACTGCAACAAACAACCACCTGAATGTTACGTCAGCGTATCGAGACATTTGTACGAAACCTCCTTTTGAATGTGTCTGTTGGTGATTGGCAACCTACCCTGTGGGTACCACGAGATCTAAATTGCAGTATGTGCCCGAGGTCACGGAGCAAAGGTGCACGGAGCTTGGGATTCCAATACCCTTCACCGTTGAATGATGGGGCACTCATGCAAGGTACTCAAGCCCGTCGGCTGGGCCCAACCAAGTCTGACGCGAAGCGGCAGCACAGAAAAAGGGCGGGCAGACGGGCGAAAACGAACGGGGCCTGCGCTGGCAGACCCCGTTTGGAAGGCCTGGAAGTTGAGGATTATGCGGCTTTGGCCTTCTTGGCTGTCGTGGGCCGCGCTGCTGGTTTTGGCTGGGCCTTCGCGGTCGTCTTCTTGTAGGAATCAAACCCCGCAGAACCTGCGAGCGCCAGCGGTCCTGGTTGAACGCGCGACTCCGCCGACCACAGCCCGGCTTGCGCCTGTCTTGATGACACGGGTGGGCATCGCGGCCAGTCCGGCCCTTCGTGCGGGCTTCTTGATCTGTGCGGAGAAGGGTTTCATGGTTCTGTCCTGCCTAATGCGACAACAGCGCGCCGGCGGTAGGCGCGCTGTCGGTAGGTGTTCCTAACTGTTGTGGGTTAGGCCGCCCTCGATCGGTTCTTGATGTTGAAGCCGACGGTGGTCCGGTTCTGGCGCGCTGAGACGACGAAGTTGGTAGGACCATCCTCTTCATCGAGAATGATCGCAGCCATCGCCTGGCGGTTGAGGTTGTAGCCGCGGCATTCATGCCATCGATCTGCCGCCGACAGCGACGGGCAGGTGTAGTGCATGATGCCACCGTCATCCTCAAGCACTTCGCCATGGATGTGTCCGGTGACAAAGATCTGATGATCGGTCTGGGCCCATTCCTGCCGGCGCTCATTGGCCATCAAGGTGGGCAGGTCAGACAGGTTGCCGGACCTGAGGTCCTCAGCGTCCTTGAAGCCGCCCAGAAAGAGGCGGTCAAGGACTTTGGTGAGAGGGAAGGTGTTGCGATAGCCGGTTTGATCGAGGGGCACGGATTCTTCCTAAGGGTTGTGGAACGGGAGGTCTGCGCTTGCGCGCTATTCCTCCCATCTTGTACTGAGGCTTGGGATGGGGAACAAAGACGGGAGAGATACAACTGAAAAAGGGCCTCTGGCGTACAGAGAGCAACCCTAGATAGGAAAGACCCGGTGCTCGGACACATCGGAAAGCGCCGGCGGAACGTGGATCAGACAGCGGTGGGTCCGCATCAGCATGTCCTTTCCGAAGGCGTGGAAGCGCAGGTGGATTGGTATGAGTCGTACGCCGATCTCGATGGCGAGCGGACCAAGCTTCAGGTGTTCGAGATGCGTTCGATGGCCAGCGGCGGAGCGTTTCATCGGGCCTACACGCACGCCACGCAGCAAGCATTTCTTGAGGCCCACGAGTTGGCGTTCCGATACTTTGGCGGGTTTTCCGGCTCCTCCGCTACGATAACCTTTCGAGTGCGGTGAAGAAGATCCTGCGCGGCCATCGGCGGGAAGAGACCAGTCGCTTCATCGCCTTCCGTTCTCACTGGCGCTATCAGAGCGAGTTCTGTAATCCGGCTCGTGGGAACGAGAAGGGTGGCGTTGAAGGCGAGGGTGGGTACTTTCGTCGCAACCACTGGGTGCCCGTTCCGGCAGCGACCGGCCTCGATGAGTTAAATGGATATCTGGAGTACTGCTCGAACCAAGACCGGCGACGCATTCTGAGCGGGCGCACAGAGGCAGTTGGCGCCGCGATGCTGAACGAACAGCCGCATCTGTTGCCACTGGCCGTTGAGCCGTTCGATCTGGCCGAGATCAGCTTTCCAACAGTTGATAGCCTGCGGTGCGTGCGGGTGCGGACCAACCGCTACTCGGTTCCGTTGCCGCCAGGCACGAAGGTTGAAGCCAGAGTTCATGCCGCTGCAGTTGAGCTATGTCATGGAGGCAAGCGGGTTGCCTGGCATGAACGCAGCTATAGCCGCCAGCAGAAGATCCTCGATCTGGAGCACTATCTGGACGTGCTGCGCAAGAAGCCGGGCGCACTGGTGGGCTCGACTCCGCTGGCACAGTGGCGGCAGGCGGGGCGATGGCCGGCATCCTTCGATCAGTTGTGGCACCTATTGAACCTGCGGCATGGCCGATCCGAGGGGACACGGCAGATGATCGAACTGCTCGAACTCGGCGCCAGCCATGGCTGGGACCGATTGCGTATTGCTGTCGAACAGACGCTGTCGATGGGCTGTCATGATGCCGCCGCCATCCGGCACTTGCTCACTGCCGAGCAGATGAACCGTCCCTTGATCGCGGCCATCGCCATCGGCGATCTTGCTCGCTACGAACGGCCACTGCCGGTGATGACCAACTATGACCAGCTACTATCCAACACCGTGGAGGTGCATGCATGAAGCCCTCCATCGACAACCTGGAACAAGCCGCCGTGGCGCAACAGTGCCGCGCCCTGCGCCTGCCTGCTGTGGCCGACCAGTGCGCGTCACTGGCCGAAGAGGCCATCAAGCAGCGACTCACTTACCTGCGATATCTGGAAGCACTGCTGGCTGCTGAGTTGGAAGAGCGCGAACGAAACACCATCGCACGACGGATCAAGGATGCTCACTTGCCGCGCATGAAGACGCTCGATGAGTTCGACTTCAGCAAGGCACCGCAGATCGCGGCCACCAAGATCCACGAACTGGCGCAGGGTGGCTACATCGAACGCGCTGAGCCGATCATTTTGATCGGTGATTGCGGCACCGGCAAGACGCATCTGCTCACTGGCCTGAGCGTGGCTGCGTGCAGGCAGAAGCGACGAGTACGTTTTGCCACAGCTGCTGCACTGGTAAACGAACTGGTCGAAGCCAAGCAGCAGTTGCAACTGCGCCGCGTGCTGGCCCGATGGGAACGCTATGACCTGATTGCCATCGACGAAGTGGGCTATGTGCCGATGGCCGACTTGGGGGCGGAGTTCCTCTTCCAGGTCATCGCCGAACGAGCAGAGAAGGACACCGTCATCATCACCACGAACCTGCCCTTCTCCGAATGGACCCAGGTGATCCCCAACGCTCGGCTATGCAAGGCGCTGCTGGACCGCATTACCGACCGGGCCCACATCATCGAAACCGGCGCCGACAGCTTCCGTTTCCGGCGAACCGTCGAGAAAGGCAGGACCAAAACCACGGGCTGATCGATGCCCGCGCTGTGCTCCGGGCTTTCGCTACGCTCCAGCCCGGAGCACAGCGCATCTCCATCCCTCTACCTTGTCCAGCAAGCTGCCATAGATGGGCCAGAGTTAACTGCCACAAGTGGGCCAAGATTACTTGCCAAACTCACCAAGAACGGGAGGATGCTTCACAGTTGCGTACTGTATAGCATCAAATATCCAAATCAAATGTAAACGACGTGCCGCCCCGCAAGGCGACCACGAAATAAGCTGCGTCCTTGGACGAAAATCTCCCCAGAACCATTGCTGGTGTTGAAGTGCGCCTCGCCACGCGAATCAGTCAATTCGCCGTGCGTCACACCGCCGCTAAGGATACCAACGAATGCAGGCGCGGTTCTCAGATAGCCGGTCACATGTGTCCGAAGCTCTCAAGAGATGTGGTGAGTAGAATAAGTGTGCGTCCAGGAGGTCTCGCAAGAATGGCGACAAGAACCAGCCGGGACCGTGCCACTGAAAGACGTGGGAACGGGAAGTGGTACGAAATCTTGAAACTAATACCCCCGGAGGCAAGGGTCGTTGCTCTTATTGCCCTCATTTCCGACGGCGTCGTAATCGCCGTGATCAACCTCTTGCCGGAATCGCAGCGGATTTACGGATTCCTCGTATTCGCGTGCATCCTTATCGGGACACTGATTGGTACAGTGCTCGTTATTCGACGATCAACCTCCCAGGATCACAACCAGCCAAACCTTGTGGAGAAGGTCAAGAAACTGACAAATCAACTCGTCGGGGATCGTTTCCTGCCCGACTTAATTGTAGCTATCCCAAGGGGTGGCCTAATCATCGCGGGCATATTGTCGAAACAGCTTGGAGATGAAAAGATCGTGCCTGTAATTTCCTTGAGTCACCTGGACGCACCAGTGGGATTCAACAATCCATTCAATCGTTTTGGTTTCACTCTGCAAGATTTCGGAACAGCAAATGGTGTGAAAATACTAATTGTTGATGACATTTGTCGATCCGGACGAACACTCGTTGAAGCGAAAGCTTTTTTGGAAAGTTCAATCCGCAATCAGCATCTTCCCGAACGGTCGTCCCGGAAAGAATCAGATTTTGTGATCAAAACTGCCGCAATCTCTTTCTACCGTAGCTACTTTCGAGCAACTGCGCCGGTTTATTTCGTAGACCGCCCAAAGGAATCGATACGAGACGCCTCGGGCGAATATGAGGAAGAGTAGGGCTGGTGCTCGCCTCGAAGTATGTGTAAATCTTCGCCTAGCATTCGCTTATGCTGGTACCCTTCATGTTCGGTATGTAGGAATACGAGTGCGGTTCATGCTGATCGCGATTGGCGATTCTCACTGTTGCGTTGCCTTTTTGCCATTTTGAGCTTCGAGCTGCCAGACACAAGCCCGCAACGTACCCCAAGCAGATCAACAGCTTAGGTGACCATATCCGCGCACGTCGGCTGGACCTCAAACTCCTCCAAAAGCAGGTTGCCGATCAAATTGGCGTTCACAAGACGACGATTACCGGCTGGGAACGCAACGCAACCATCCCCGAGATCCGCTACATGCCGGCTATCATTCAGTTCCTGGCGTACAATCCGTTGCCTGCGGCCATGTCCCTCCCCGAGCGCCTCGCTACAGCCCGTAGGGCGCTTGGTCTCTCGCAACGGAAGATGGCCGGAAAGCTAGGGGTCGATCCGGCGACGCTTATGGGCTGGGAAGCAGGGCGGCATCAGCCCACCCAGAGGAACCTGGAGGCGGTTGAGAGAGTTCTTGGGATGCGGTGAGTATTGCGCCAGCCGCTCTTCGCTTTGCCGAGCGCAAAAGAGAGCATTTCGACCCCCGCCCTGCTTCCAAAAAGTAAACTCGCATTGCGCCATTTTGATCGAGAGCAAGCCAACTGGCTGGCAAGATGTCTGCTCCTGCCCCGCGCAGTACTTCTAAAAATCAAGGCAAGCTGTTGGACTGACGAAAAGATACTTCCAAATGTACATGGTCTGTTCTCCGATGCTGAAGTATCGAATGAACACGAGCTGCGTGAACATTCAACCTGGCCGTTTGAAGAGACGGCTAGAATAGGGCTTTGAAATTCAATGGGAAACTGAGAATCCAGCGGCGGTCTTTTGCGATATTAGCAGTCGCGCCGCATCCAGATGCGATTTCACGGCCTTCTCGTATCCCTCAAGCTGGGCGACAAATGATTGGGTAAGATCGGGGCCGTCCAAGTGGGCGGTCACAAAATCCGGCGGATCATCGAAATTGATCGACTGCGAAGGTTTCTTCCACCCCGGGAACTGGCTAGCTTCGGTCCAGGCATCGAGCGAGGCGCGCGCGGAGGTCGTCATCTTAACTCGAGCGAGGAAATCGTGGAACTCGCCAAGAGCGGCATGGGCGCGCCGAAGCTCGAGCGCCAGGTCCGCGTTGGACGAGGGACCGTCGTGCGGCTGCGCTTCGACCTGCTGCAGAGATATACCAGCATCGCTTACCAACAGCGCAAACTGGACCACTTCTTCGTAGAAAGGAATCGCCAGCGTGTCGCGGTCAAGAATGCCGGTCGGCTCAATCCATTCGGGGATCGAATAACCATCCGCGAACGGCGGCGGGAATCCTTGCTGGGCGAGAGCATTCCGCTCTGCGAAGGTGAAGCCCAGAAAGAAGCGCGGATACTGCGGCCTGGTATTGACAGAAGCAGGGAGATGGGTGGCGCGGAGATACCGGTTATAATCGTCCTGCTGCTCCTTTACCCTATCGGAATACAAAGCATGGGGCCAACGCTCCCAACCAGCAAGTTGTCCGCTGGCATCTAGAACTCGTTGCTTCCCGTCACTGTCGATCACCTTCGGCGCATAAGAGATGACGCGGCTGAGGCCAAGAGCGACGCGCGGCTCCTCCGCGACGGCGACCGGTGAATGAGAACCGGGCGCCGCGACCACCTCTTTCATCAGCTTTTCCGAGTTGAAGTAATAAAGGTATGCCTCGGCGTCGCTTCCTTCCTTTTCCTTAAGAGCGGCGAGGATCGCCAGAGAACTCGGTTCGTGGTACACCGAGCCCGTTCGGGACCAGATCATCGCTTCGCCGTCGACTTTTTGGCGGAGCGCCAAAGAGGCCAGCCGGCCGATGCATAGTGCTTCCTCCTTGCAGCGCGTGTACGCTGATTACGTATCCCGGGAATGGTTAGAACGGTGAAGCATTATTGGGGACGGGTCGCAGACAGCGTAACGCCTTGAAGACGGTGCCCATCTGCGAGATTGCCATCACCACCGGAGGCACCGGCGTGGACAAGACCATGGTGCCGCTGCCCGATGTCAATCTTGCTGCACCACCATCTCGATCGACAACCCACACGGATCGCGCCAGCGCCTCGGCAGGTGAGATAGCCGGACTGGCCCGTTATCTCCCAAGTGATCATGCCACGCAGGTCTAGGGGCCATCTCATCCTGAGCAGCAGGATAACCAGATCAATCGCGGTTCGCCGACAACTCTCGGTCGTTGGCATCGCGGCCATGGCTCTGGCACTGATCATCAACGTGGGCCTCAGAAATCAGAATCGGAAATGCGAAGCGAATCATTAACGGATTAGGCCTTCCGTATGCGTTTGCAAAAAAAAGGCGACTCCATAATCAGCCTTTGACCCCGTGCTTGGGTATCTATCTTCGTGCGGCGATGATGCCGCAGAAAATGGAGAACAGCATGACCGCAGAACCGAAGTACAAGCCATATCACTTCAGGATCAAACTGCTTCGCGCTGGGCGCTCGACCTATTCGATCTTTGCAGCCCGGGATCGCCCGGAAGCAAAGGTGCAGCAGTGAGCACCCCAGCCACAACCGTCGGTGGGGAGGCAACCTCCCAGCCGCGCAAGGAGACGATCTGGAACGGAGAAAAGCTGAACTGGCACAACGGGCTCGCGCTGCGTTGGGCCTTTCAGCAAGGGGCAAGGCTGAAGTCGCTGGGTCTGGGACGTCGTGAGCACCTGGTGCTCCTGTGCATCGCCGCGCACACAGACCTCGACGGCCACAACCGGACATGGCTCAACTACTGGACAATCGCGTTTGAGACAGGCTTTGGAAAGACGTCTGCCTGCGAAGGCGTTCAGCGGTTGAAAGCCGCAAAAATACTGACCATCACAGAGCACAGCTCAGGGTGCAATTGGTATCAGATTGTGCCTAACGTGTTGGCGCGGGTGGTGGTTCAGAAACTGAAGGGGGGTGCGTGTAGTTCAGTTGCTGATATAGTTCAGGGTCTGAATGAGGCTGTATCAGAAACTGAACGGGTGGTAGTTCAGGATCAGAATCGGGTTGTATCAGAAACTGAACCCGAAGAAGTACCTGGAACAAGTACAGGAGAAGAAGGACCAGGAGAAGTACCGGCTACGTCGGCAGTCGTTGTCAATCCCCTCAACCGTTCTGATGACACCCAGGGCACCATTAAGGCAAAAGCGAAAGCAACTGCAAGCTCCTCTGTGGCTGACTCTATTATCGCCGAACCCGCTATCGCTGCCAGTGGACCTTCTCCTGCTTCATCAATCTCACGTCCCGATCCCGCCCGCTCGCCGTCATCGGTCAGCTTCCCAGCCACTTCCGGAGGCCGCCTTGCTGAGGAGGTCTGGGTAACCATCACCTCGCCCCGTCGTGAACTTCACGCCGCAAAGACCGCATGGCCTTCGCGCCTCACGGAGATTGCCGACCGAGATGGCGGAGCCGATCTGCTGGCGACGCTGACCGCAGCCATGAAGCTCCCTTACTACGGCCTTGGTGATGCTGACCACGATTCCCAATTGCCCCGCCGTAGGGGCGACAGTCTGGATTTCATCCTGTCCGATCTCGACAAGATGGCCGACGACGTCGACCGCCAGGCTAAAGCTGTCCAACGTAAGCTCAGCGCCCCCGTAACCGCCTCAACGCGCAACCATCCGCTCGCGTCCGAGGCGGAGCAGGCCAAGCGGGCCAGCGTCAAGTCGTTGTTCAAGATCGAATAGGAGGAGAGTCATGTCCGACGTCATCACCGTAGTAGCCCCGCAATGGACGCGAGAGACAATCTACAAGCCCGAGGCGCTTTCGAAGGCTGCGCCCGACAACGCGCCGGAGTGCTCTGTACCTCCGAGGTTCACTTGGGACGATCTCCAGTCTCTGCGGCAGTGGAAGATGCTCGCGGGCATCTACCCAAATCCCTTCACCGCCGCGTACACCGCCGAGTTGCTCCGGGAAGACGATTGGCGGATTTGCTCGCCTGTAGTGTTTCCACCGCTTGATCCTGAAGTGCGGGAGCGCGTCGGTCGGAGGCAAATGGAATGCCCGATGTGCCAGGGCAAGCAGGTGCTGTACGGTCTGCAGCACGGGCTTAAAACGGGGCTTGAAGTCGAGGTGCCCTCGGCAGTCTGCTACTGCCGTCAGCTTCATTCATTTTGGGCTGATTGGGCCAACAAGGAGATTGTGTCCCTGCGTTTCAGTAAAGCCAACTTGGCCACCCTGGAGCCTTATGAGCACTCTCAGCTTCCTGCCCAGCGGCAGCAAGAGATCATCGATCTGCTTAAGGCGCATCCGGGCGATTCCCATTACTTGTTCGGAGGCCCCGGGACGGGGAAGACACACATGATCACCGCACTGTATCGCAAAACGCTGCATAACTGGTCAGTCCAAGAGTGGAAGCAGCGTGACGACGTCAAGGCTGTCTGGCGGGTAAGTACTAGCAGGCTGCTCCAGGAGTATCTTGCCTGGGAAAACCGCCATAGGGATGAGTACGCCCAGCCCACGAAGCTTCCCACCGTGACCGTGGATGGCATCGTGAAGGCGGCGAAAGCTGGGTACCGCCCCGCCTTGTTCTTGGATGAGGTGGATAAATGCAACCCGACCCCATTCCAGATCGGCAAGCTGATTGAGGTGGTCGACGCGGTGTATGCGGAAGTGGGCCAGGTCGTGGCGACAGCCAATAAATCCGTGGACGACTTAATAGCCAGGTGGGGCTCGGACGAGGCCGGAACAGTTCTCCGCCGCATCGGCGCGGGACCTGGTGCGCATAGCGTTCGGTTCGCAGGGTAACGCGACGTCGGATTACTTGTGGGACACCAAAACAGATTTCAATCTCAACTTTTTCTTTGAAGGAGGAGAAACGTACCGATGGCAGACTTCATAATTAACCAAAAGCCATACTTTCAGATTCTTCACGCCATGTTCCGCCCGGACAAGGAACCGTCGCCGGACTACACCGACCTCGTCTACGAGTGGTACTCCAAACATACCCTGCTCGTCGAAAAGGTCACCTCGAAGGCAGAGTGGCGCGTGCTGTGCGCGGTCAACGGCTACTATCTCGAACACAAGATGGCGCTGAGCCGCGAAGCGATCAACAGTGTCCTCACACGTGACTCGCAAAGCAAGGTTCTCCACGAGGTGATGGATCAGTACGACCAGTATGCGGACGAGCTAACGCTGTTCCATCCCGACGATCTCGATACCCAGCTTGATCAGCGTAAAGAGGAGTACGAGAAGTACCGCCTGCAGCGCCTGTTCGCCATCGGCAGTGAGATCGCGATTAACGAGTACCAGTTGCGGGACAAGGAGAAGACGGTCCTGCGGGGACCCGAGTCTGCGATCAAATACGTGCTCGGGGAGTTTCAGAACGGCGTGTTGATAGATGACCGGCCTGCGGTCGGTGGCACGCTGGCGTCTTTGGCACCCGGCATCAAGGACCGCTACGAACAGGCGGAGCAGGATCGGGAGTACAACGACCTGTTCATCCCTACCGGGATGATCGCGATCGACAACCATTGCGGAGGCCTGCGGCGCCAGGACCTCGTCGGCGTGCTCGGCTTTGTCGGAAACCGCAAGACCTGCATGGTGCGCACCATTGGATTCAACGCGGCCAAGGCCGGTTTCCGCGTGCTTCATATCCCAATCGAAACAGACGTCAATGAGGAGAGTGATTCGTACTCGATTTTGTACGTCCGGCACAAGACGAAGTTCGCGGACAACAGTTTCAGTAAAAAGCGTCTTGAACGCGGACTTTTTACGGAGGAAGAGAAGAGGGTATTCTTCGAGAAGTATGTGCCGCAATACCAGCAGTCGATGGCCAAGAACCTGATCGTGTATTCACCCGGCGCCAGCCGTACCTGGGCCGACGTGAAATCCATCATCGACCGGGAGAACGCTAAGGCGCCGCTCGATCTGGTGATTATCGACTACCTCACTCTACTCAGCACACCAGGCAACAGGGACGAGAAGGCCGACAAGGTCAGTATCGTGCAGGACGTCAAGAATTACGCGCTCACAGCCAACGATGGTAGGGGTATCTGCATCCTGACTCCGATCCAGGGCAGTCGCAAGGGTTATGACGAAGCCGGGGCGAACGATGGTGCCTGGGCCACGAGCGGCATCTACATGTACTCGGAGCTGGATAAGTCACTCGATGTCTGCTACTACGTATACAAGGATGATGGTCTAGACGCGCAGGGGTCCCTGAAGATTGGATCGTGCAAGATGCGCCGCAATGCGGATTTGCCTACGACGATCGTCGCCGTCGACGAGCAATCCGGAATGGTGCGCAACACAATCTCAACAGCAGTCCAGTTCCACGCGGAGACTACGGCGGCGAACAACCGGACCTTGAATCAAGATGAGAAATTCTTAGACACTCATATACCAGTGTTCGGCACCCTGGAAATTCCAGACTGAGGAAGATCGTTTAATAGGAGGCCCACAGTCGGCAAACCGGTAGGCTGCTCAGCACGCCGATAGGAGGCTCACCGCGCACTGGGCCCCATGGAGTTTGGATTTCCCGTGACCGGCGATCTGGTAAAGGACAAGCCCCGCGCCTACTTAGCCATCCACCTCGCTGGTCCGGCGGCCACTGCCAAGGCGGATGCCTGTACCTGGCGGACTATAGAGATACTCGGGGCTTCAGATGGCGACCTCGACAACGCCTGGACCGCTGCCTGCTATGCCACACCTCTGCTGGGGACCGGACATGAGGGGGAGGTCCCCCAGGAGCGGCTGAGCCGGTACGAGCAGCGTGGGAAGACCATCGCCCGAGGTCTAGGAACTTGTTGAAATAGGTACCCGTTGTGGGTCGGAGGCTGGCTTCCATTCGTCTAACAGACATGCGTGGAGACGAGCGAATTCAGGACGGGATGTTCAGCTATGTGTCGTTGGAGCAACGTG
>Ga0302267_10001667_pt1 | contig 27958 bp, 21 predicted proteins | sample III_Bog_E1_3_FD_194555 | JGI IMG/M metagenome (GOLD analysis project Ga0302267, IMG submission 194555) | Peat permafrost microbial communities from Stordalen Mire near Abisko, Sweden - III_Bog_E1_3 | ecosystem: Environmental > Terrestrial > Soil > Wetlands > Peat | place: Sweden: Abisko...
ACTTCTCCAGGGCCGGCTTCCTCGGCGAGATGGTCGACAAGCGCTTCTTCGACGTCGCGGCCATCGCGGCGGCGGGCAACATGAGCCCTCGCCAGATGCAGGACGGCTTCACCGCGCTGCGCCCGACGGCGGGGCTCGCCAAGATGGTCGGCCTCCTCGACCGCGGGCTCGACCCCGCCGCGCGCGAGTCGTTCGACGCGCTGGAGGCCTGGGCCGGGGACAACATCCCCTTCCCCGGCGCCGCCTACGGCACCTACATCGGCGAGCTCTACCAGCAGAACCTGCTGGTCCAGGGCCTGCACCACGTGCGCGGGGAGCGTGTCGAGCTGGGCGCCATCCGCTGCCCGGTGATGACCGTGGTCGCCGACCGCGACGCCATCTGCCCGCCCGCGGCGGCGACGGCCCTCAACGACTGCTGCGGATCCTCCGACAAGGAGGTGCTCACCGTGGCCGGCGGCCACGTCGGCGCGGTCGTCGGCGGGAAGGCGCCCAAGGTGCTCTATCCGGCGCTGGCGGCGTTCTTCAAGAAGCACCTGCAGGCGCGCCCGGTCGCGGCGCCCGCCCAGCTCAGCGCCGCTGCCGGCGCCTGAGCAGAAGCCCCAGCAAGAGGCCCGCCCAGGGGCCGACGGTGGTCGGTCCCGGGGTCAGGGCGCAGGAGGTGCTGGTGACGACGGCGCCGGTGTCGGCTCCGCCGCTGCCGGGGTGACCGGCGGCGCCGGTGGTGCTGGCGACTCCGCTGCTGGTCGTCGCGCTCGTGGTGGTGGTGGCCACCGAGCTCCCGGTTCCGCTGTTGGTCGTCGAGGTCGTCGTGGTGGCGACCGAGCCGCCGACTCCAGCGCTGGTGGTGGTCGTGGCTCCGCTGCTGGTCGTGCCCGCGCCGCCCGTCCCAGTGGTGGTCGTACTACTGGTCGCCCCGCTGCTCGTCGTCGCCGCGCCACCGGTCCCGGTGGTCGTCGTACTGCTGGTCATCCCACTGCTCGTCGCGCCCGCGCCACCTACGCCGCTGCTCGTCCCCCCGCTGGTGCTGCTGGACGTGCCAGCCCCGCACGTGCCCGCGCTGCTCGAACCACCCGTCCCGCTATCGGTGCCCGCGTCGGCCGGCACGCAGACCCCGCACTCGCAGGTTCCCCCCAGGCAGCTCCCGCCGGTGCTCGGCCCGCACACTCCCCTGGCCGAAGCCGGTCCTCCGCCGCAGGTGTTGCAAACCCCCTCGCAGGGCGTCGCGCAGCAGATGGCGCCGTAGCCGGATTCCGGATCGACATTGCAGATCCCACTCTGGCAGTTGGCCCCGGACACGCACCCAGTGAAGCCGTTCGGCTCGGCGACGGGAACACAGTATCCGCCGGAGCAAGCGCCATTGTAGTACTCCCACGCGCCAGGGGTCAGGCACGGCCATCCGGCGGGCGCATTGGGACAGATGCGATTGCAGTTGTAGTCGGTGTAGCCAAGGTACTCGGCGGAAGTAGAACCGTCGATGCCGCAAGTAGCACACCAGAGGTCGCCGATATACTGATCTTCCTGGAGGCACTCGCCTGCGGCATTGCACGTCCCGGGGAGGTACTCCCAGGAGCCCGCGCAGTGGTACGTACAGTCGAACGGACAGCAGTACCCGGTGACGCAGAACCCGCTCGCGCACTCCCCGTCGCTGCTGCACGTCGTGCCGGGGGGTGCAGGGGAGGCGTCGATGCCCCCGTCGCCGAGCGCACCGCTCCCTCCCGCGCCGGACGAGCCTCCGCCTCCCTCGATGGACGCATCGACCCCCAGCGTCTCCTCCAGCGCCGGGTTCAGCGAAATCCCCGGCGCGCCGCTGGTGCAGCTCGCGCCGACCGCCCCGAAGACGAGCAAGCTCGCCGTCACCCCCGCCACGCTGCACAAGAAAATCCGGGATCGCGTCATCTCGCTCCGTTTACCCGGGTCACGGGCAGATGGGTGGGGGATCTATGGCAAGGCCTGAGTGTGGTTGGTCGCCGGGGCACGCGCACGTTCACCGCCGCGGCCGGCGCCGGAAGAGCAGCGCCAGCAAGAGGCCCGCCCAGGGGCTCGCGCTCGTCGGTGCCTGGGTCGCGGCGCAGGAGCTGCTGGTGACGACGGCGCCCGCGTCCGCTCCACCGGTGCCAGGGTGACCGCCCCCGCTGCTGGTCGCCCCGCTCGTGGTCGTGCTGGTGGTCGTCGACGTCGTGGCAGTGACCGAGCCACCCACCCCGGTGCTGGTGGTCATCGTCCCGCTGCTCGTCGTGCCCGTGGCCGCGCCCCCGGTCCCGGTGCTCGTCACCCCGCTGCTGCTGCTGCTGCTGGCGACCGCGCCCCCCGTCCCACTGCTCGTGGTGCTGCTCGACGTGCCCGCCCCGCACGCGCTCGAGGCCGTCGTGCTGCTGCTCGTCGACGAGCTGCTGCTGGTGCCCGCGCCGCCCGTCCCGCTGACGACCCCACCGTCGGGCGAGGTGCAGACACCGGCCTGGCAGGTGCCACCCGGGCAGCTCGTACCGCTCAGCGGCGTGCACACGCCGAACGAAGGGACCGGCGTGCCCTCGGAGCAGATCTCGCACGGTCCGGTGCAGGCGGTGTCGCAGCACACCGGGGTCCCAGGGAGAGGGGTGTTCGACGTACAGAACCCGCTCTGACACTGGGCGTCGGAGAGGCACTTCTCGAAGCCGTTCGGCTGGGCGGTGACCACGCATGCTCCGCACGAGCAGAAGCCGGTGCCGGTGCCCATGGAGGTGGTGCCGCCGGGCGGAACCTGCTCGCACGCGGCTCCGTCGTTCGAGGGGCAAATCATGCCGCAGCCGTAGGAGCACGAGGCCTGGGGCCCATTGAAGAGGAGGACGCCGCTGCCACCGAAGCCGTTGCAGTTGTCACAGTGACGGTCGGGTTGGGGGAGGATGGCCCCCCGGTTGCAAAAGCCCGTCGCGTCGCAGGTCCCGGCGAGGTACGTGTTGCAGGAAGAGTCGCAATGGAGATGGCAGTCGGTCGCGCAGCAGTGCCCACCGGCGCAGGAGCCGCTCGCGCAGTCCGCGTCGCTGCTGCACGTCGTGCCCGGCGCCGCCGCGCCGTCGACGGAGGCGTCGCTGCCTCCGTCGCTGGACGCGCCGCCCCCGGTCCCGATGGACGCATCGACCCCGAGCGGCTCCTCCAGCGCCGGGTTCAGCGAAATCCCCGGCGCCCCGCTGGTGCAGCTCGCGCCGACCGCCCCGAAGGCCAGCAAGCTCGCCGTCACCCCCGCCACGCTGCACAAGAAAATCCGGGTTCGCGTCATCTCGCTCCGTTTACCCGGGTCACGGGCAGGTGGGTGGGGGGGTCTACGGCAAGGCCTGAGTCCGGTTGGTTGCCTCGTCGCGGCGGACATTCACCTCCGTCCACGCCCCCAGCCCGCGCCCGAGCTCGCTCGTCCGTCCAGCGGGCCGCGGTGCGGATCCTGCTCGGGCTCGGGTCCGGAGGACGCCCTGTGCCGAACATGACCGCTGGATCCGTGCACGCTCGATTGCTCAACCCTCTTCTCGCCCGGGCCCGCCCGCTCTTCGCCGCGCTCGCTGCCGCCTTGCTGGCCGCGTGCGCCGGCAGCGGCGCGGACGAGCCCACCGCCGAGGTGAGCAGCGCGGCCGATGCCGTTCAGCTCTTCGCCGGGATCCCGCAAGAGGGCAACGCCCTCGGGGATCCCGCCGCGCCGGTGACGCTCATCGAGTTCTCCGATCTCCGCTGCTCGCACTGCCGCACCTTCGCCCAGGTCACGCTCCCCGTGCTCGTCGATCGCTACGTCCGCACCGGGCGCGTCCGGGTCGTCTTCGGCAACCTGCCCATCCTCGGCCAGGCTTCCGTGCAGGCCGCGTGCATGGCGGCGGCCGCCGGGCTCCAGGGCCACATGTTCGAGTTCACCGAGGTGTTCTTCCACGACGCCACGGGCGTGGTGGGCGACGACCTCCTCCGCCGCATCGGCTCCGCGGTGCCCGGCCTCGACGTCAACCAGGCGCTGGCGGACCGTGACTCCAGCGACGTGACCGACGCGCTCGCGCAGGTGCGCAGCTTCGCCAATCGGTTCTCGGTCCTCGGGACGCCGACGATCATGATCGGGAAGACGGGCACCCAGCCGCACGTGGTGGACGGCGCCCGCGCGCCGCAGCCGGAGACGGTCACCGGGCCGATCGACGCGCTCCTCGCGCAGCCCTGAAGCCTCCTCGCTCGCCGGCGATGCTGGTAGAGTCGGGGCCATGATGGGTCCCCTGATGGCGAAGGTCCGGTTCGAGGGTCTGACGCTCACCGTCGCGAGCGTCGAGCGGTCGCTCGCGTTCTACGGCGGCACGCTCGGGCTCGAGGTCAAGATCAACGCGGCGCCGGCCTTCGGGATGATCCGGGTCGGCGGCGGGACCATCGGGCTCATCTCCCAGGCCCTCCAGGCCAAGGAGGGCGTGGAGGAGACGAGCGCGGCGCAGAAGAAGGCGATCCACGTGGAGCTCTCCAGCGACGATCTGGACGGGCTCTATGAGGAGCTCAAGGCGCGAGGGGTGGAGTTCCACGAGCCGCCCCACGACGAGCCGTGGGAGCGGTCGATGAGCGCGCTCGATCCGGACGGGTACGTGGTGGAGTTTGCGCAGGGGAAGAGGGGGGAGAATCAGGTCAAGGGGTGAGCGAAGGGCGCTCCGCGACCCGCACGTACGCCGCGAGGCGCGCCGCCGGATCGGTGACGCCCCGCGCCGCGAGCAGGTCGCGCAGGCCCGCCGCGAGCGCGCCGGCGGCGGGGCGATCGGCGGGATCCTTGGCGAGGGCGCCGAGCACGAGGTCCTCCAGCGCCGGCGGGTACCCGGGCACGATCCAGGAGGGCGGCGTGGGCCTGGCGTGGAGGAGGTTCTCCAGCGTCTCGACCTCGGTGTCGCCCTCGAAGAGGCGGTCTCCGGTGGTGAGCGTGTGGAGCATCGCGCCGAGCGCGTGGACGTCGGCCCGTCCGTCGACCGCGGCGCCGCGCACCTGCTCAGGGGCGAGATAGCCGAGCTGGGCGTGCCCGCCGCCGTCGGGCGCGGCGCAGCGGATCATCTCCGTCAGGCCCCAGTCGACGACGCGGCCCACCCCGTCGGCGCCGAGGAGCAGCGCGTCCTCGGTGAGCGTGCGGTGGCAGAGCTCGAGCACGATCCCGCGGTGAACGAGGGTGTGGGCGGCGTGGAGCCCCTCGGCGAAGTCGGCGAAGGCGGCGAGGACGACATCGAGATCGGGCAGCTCGAAGGGCCGGCGCGGGTGGAGCGCGCGCGCGGTGGGGCCGGCCGGGCGCTCGGTGAGGTGCCAGTAGATGCCGTCGCCGCCGCCCCGGTCGACGACCCGCTCCAGGTTGGGGTGCGCGAGGAGCCGGGCGACGCCGAGCTCGTCGAAGCGCATGGGGAAGAACGGATCGGCACGGTCCGGCGCGAAGCACGCGAGCGCGCAGCGGGGGCCGGAGGCGCCGGGAGGGTCGACGAGATACCGAGCGTAGCCGCTGCCATTGCTGTCCATCACCGCCACCACCGTCCAGCCGGCGAAGCGCGGGCTGGGCGGCCAGGGCAGGTTGGCGTCGCCGGGCGCGGGGGTGCCCACGCGGTAGAGGGAGCGCGGGGGCGGGACGGCGGGGAGCGAAGGCGGGGCGGGAGGTGAGGGCGGCGGGCGAGGGGCATGGCGCGGCGAGCGCAGCCAGCCGAGGAGCCTGCTCTTCCAGACCATCCTCTCTCTATAGAGGAGGAGCGGGGGGCGACGCACGTGACACCGAAGGGTCGATCTGCTGCGGAACCGCGCATCCGGCAGCAGGAACGCGCGTCCGGCAGCAGAACCGCGCGCTCGGAGGATGAACCGCGCGGGCGGAGGATGGATCGCTCGGCGGAGCGGAGAGGATTCCTCCTCCAGCGTACGTTCCGCATTCTCCGGTGAACCGGTCTCGTCGCCCGGCAGCCGAGCGCGCGGTCCTGCAGCAGAACCGTCGGTCCTGCAGCTCCGCGCGCCGTCCGGTTGCCGGGCGCGCGGCGAGTACGATGGATCGCGCTCCGTTGCTGACCGGAGGCCGCTTCCGGTGCAACGGCGCGCGCGCCCGGCAGCGGAACCGCCGGGCCGTGCTCTCCGCGGATCGGCCGTGCTCTCCGCGGATCGGCGGTGCTCTCCGCGGATCGGCCGTGCTCTCCGCGGATCGGCCGTGCTCAGCGCCGCACGCCCGTGCTCTCCGCGGATCGGCCGTACTCTCCGCGGATCGGCCGTGCTCCCCGCGGATCGGCCGTACTCTCCCCGGCCCACCGGTGCTCTCCCGAGTGTGCCAGTCCTCTCCGCCACACGCCCTTCCTCCGCGCCGCCGGAGCTGCTGCACCGCGCGCGGCCCGGCAGCAGGGCGGACGGAAGATCCTCGGTGCGGCGAGACGTTGCGCAGCCTCGCCAGCCCTGCTGCAGCGCCGCGCGCGCAGCCGCAACGCCGGCGCCCCGTCCGCGGGAGCGCGCGGGAGGCTTCGGGCCGTCTCTCCCCGCTCCCGCGAGCGCTCGACAGAGCACGATCCCAACGCGTTTTCTTCCGGACGATTCCCGAGCTGTCGATACGGATGCGGACGCTATCCCACCTCGACGCCACCAAATTCGAAATTCATTGACTACGATGCTTGCAAGGCCATCTGTCACCGTCATACTCCCGGCAGAGGGGATGAGAGAGGCACGATGGGGGCGCGGCCAGCCGGCGGCGCCGCCGTGGTCTCCGGCTCCGTGGCGCTCTTCAGCGCGTCGACGCGGCGCTCGTGCACCGATCGTGAAGGGAGGCAGCCATGGCGAAGACCAAGTCGGATATCGTTCACGTGCTCCTGAGCACCACCGGGCTCGACGCCGAGGAGAAGGATCGCGACGACCTCGTCGGCGCCCTGCAGAAGCTCGGGCCGGTGAGCGCGCTCGCCCTGGCCAATCCGGCCATCCAGACCGGGCTCACCAACGTCGTCACGACGTACGGGACCTACAAGAAGGCCGGCCAGACGGCGTCCGCCAGCGCCCAGCAGCACGCGTCGGACGTGGCGGCGGCGGGCGACGCTCGGGTCGCGAACGACAAGGCGATCCGCCTGGTCGCGAACCTCATCGAGAACGACGCCACCACGGAGAAGCAGGTGACGGACACCGGGTTCAAGGCCTACACCGGCAAGCCTCCGGCGCCGCCGCTGGTCTACCCGGCGTTCAACCTCGTCTACGGCAAGAAGGGCAGCGGCAAGGCCAAGACCGTCGCCCAGGAGACCGGGCCGCGGCGCGCCTACCTGGTGGAGACGAGCCCCAACCCCATCACCACGTGGACGACGGCGGTGGGCGGGGGCAAGACGCGCAAGCTCACCGGCGCGTCGGGCACGTCGATCTGGGTGCGCTACGCGCTGCGACAGGGCCAGCTGCAGAGCGACTGGTCACCGCCGGTGCTGGTGACGTTCCCGTGATCCGTCGCGGGGAGCGGTGAACGGGCCGGGCTCGTTCACCGCCTCGTCGCCCGGATCACTCCACCTCTTCCTTGGTCGTGGTGCTCGGCGCCCCGTCGAAGCGGACCACGCTGACGGCGATGGCGTGGTCGGTGACGTCGAGCTGGAGGAAGTGGTGATAGGCGTGCTCCGGCCCGCTCTCCACCTTCAGCGGGGCGCCCAGGCCGCCGGTGAGGTAGCTCTCGATCCCCGCCTGGACGAAGTGCGAATACTGGTGCTCGTGGCTCGCCAGGATGAGGTCGACGTGGAACTTCACCAGCGTGGCCAGCATGGCGTCGGAGTCGGCGACGGCGGCGGGGCCGTCCTCTTCCATCGAGTGGGTGGTGACGCCGTTCCTGGCCAGCGCCTTGTGCATGCCGACGATGAGGTGGCGGGTGCCCGGGCGCTTGCTCGCCTGCTCGAGATCGCCCGCGACCCAGCGGAGCTGCCCCTCGCCGAAGCCCTTCTGGCTCACGTTGTCGAGCGCGACGAAGTGGACGCCGCCGTCGAGGTCGACGGAGTAGACCACCTTGTCCTCGTAGCGGCTCTGCACCGGGGTGCGCTTCTGATCGAGGAAGCTCTTCTGGAACTCGCGCTCGTGCGCCTTGGTGCTCACCGCGAAGCGGCCGAAGACGAGCGCCTCGTGGTTGCCGATCACCGGATAGAACGGGATGGGATCGAGGAGCGGCAGCTCCTTGGAGAAGTGCTCGTCCATCTCCGGCGAGAGCTCCATGTCCCCGAGGAAGAGGAAGGCGCGCGCCTCGCGCACCTTGGCCCCCCGGAAGGCCCACGGGACCACGTGCGCGCTGTCGTTGCGCGAGTCGCCGCCGACGATGAAGCGCACCGCGCCCGGCGGGGTCGGGGACGGGAGGACGGGGGAGGCCTGCGCACCGGCGCACGCGGCGAGGAGCGCGGGGGCGAGGAGGAGGGCAGCCATGCGGAGGATAGGGCGCGCCATTGGCGCACGCTACCACCGGGGACCGCGAGAGCGCCCGGGATTGAAGACCCACGCCAACCCTGGTTGGCGTGGGCTCTTGCTCACGGTTGCTTGAACTTGACTGCGGCGGTCTTGGTCTCGCCGTTCTTCACCTGCACGGTGACGGACTGCTTGCCGAGATCCGGGTGGATGAAGGTGACCGTGTGGGAGCCGGCGGGCACGCTCACGCCGACCTTGGGGGTGCTGCCGAGGGGCTTGCCGTCGAGGATGACCTTGGACACCGGGATGGAGTTGATGTTGAGCGTGCCGGTGCCGGAGGCCGCCTTGTCGGGGGGCGGGGTCTTGTCGGGGGGCGGGGTCCGGTCGGGCGCGGGGCCGGGGAGCGGGCCGGGGACCGGCGGCGGCGGGGGCTTGCCGATCTCGTAGAGCTCGATCTTGACGGTCTTGTCGCCCTGGCCGTCCTCGAAGGTGAGGTCCTGGGTGAAGTCGTCGTAGCCCTTCTTGGTGGCGACGAGCCGCCAGTTCTCCGAGCTGTCGATCTCGAGGCGGACCGGGGTGTTCTTGAGGACGGCGTCGGTGACCTTCTTCTCGGTCTTCTTGTCGCCGTGGCGGACGAGGGTGACGCTGACGCCGGGGGTCACCAGGTCGAGGATGACCTGGCCCTTGAGGACCTTGAGCTTGATCTCGCCGAGATCGTTGACCTGGCCGGCGACGAGATCGATCGATTTCTCGACCTTCTCGTAGCGGTCGCCGCCGTCGAAGCGGACCTTGTAGTTGCCGGCCGGGAGGTCCTTGACCTCGAGGGGGAGCGTGCCCTTGTCGGCGCCGTTGACGAACACGTGCACGGACTTCTCGGCCTCGGTGCCGCCGATCTTGAGCGTCGGGTTGCCGGACGCGTCCTGGGCGACCATCTGGGGGGAGGCCGGCGTGGATCCGTTGGCCTCGAGGGGGACGGTGACGTCGCGCTTGGTGTTGGCCTCGATCACCTCGGTGGACTCGGCCGGGCGGTAGCCGGGGGAGATGACCTTGATGTTCTTGGGGCCGAGCTCGAGGTCGGCGACGACGCAGGGCGTGGCCTCGCACTTCTTGACGCCGTCGATGTAGACGTCGACCGCGCCGACGGTCGCGCCGCTCTTGGCGGCGACCATGATCTTGATGGAGCCCTTCTTGGGCATCAGCGAGTAGCCGAGCGCGCCGAGCGCCAGCACGAGCGCGAGGCCACCGACGATGACCCCGACGCGGCTGCCGCTCGCCTGGCCTCCGGCATGACCTCCAGCATGGTTGGCCTGGGCCTGGACGGGCGGCGCCGGGATGACGGGGCGGGGACGGATGGCGGTGGGGTCGTCGCGGCGGGACGAGATCTCCGGATGCGCCATCGGCACCGGCGGCGGAGGCGGAGGGACGCTGGGCGCCGGGAGCCCGGCCGCGGGCGCGACGGAGCGCGCGGCCCCGCCGGAGCCGGCGAGGAGCGCGGCGGCCGAGCCGACCTTGGCGCCTCGCGACGGCATGGGGGGCAGCTCGCCGTCGGCCTTGTCGTAGACGTGGGTGGACTCCTCTTCGTCGTCCCAGTCCATGTCGACCGCGGCCTTGACCGGGGCCTTTTCCTTGGGGGGAGCGGCCGGCGGAGGGAGCGGAGCGGGCGGAGGGAGGGCCTTGCCTGCCGCCGGAGGCGGCGCCGGCAGCGGCAACGGGGCGGGCGCGATGCTGGGCGGGGCCAGGAAGGGCGGCGCCGGGGGAGCCGGGAGACCGGGGAGCGCCGCCGACGCGGGAGCGGGCGGAGGAGCAGGCGGGCGAGGAGGCGCGTGCGGAGAAGGAGCCGCGATCGCGGGCGTCGAGGGCATCGCCGGCATCGAGGGCATTGCCGGCATCGAGGGCATCGAGGGCATCGACGGCGGGGCCAGCGCGGCGGGGGCGGCCGCGGCGGGAGGCGGAGGCGCGCCGAGCGGCGGAGGGAGGCGCGAGGGCGGCGGAAGCGGCCCCGGAGGAGCCGAGAGGCCAGGGAGCGTGCCGGACTTGGTCGGCGGCGCGATCGGAGGCGGCAACGATCCGGCCGGCTTCGACGCCGGGATCGGCATCGGAGGGGGAGGGGGCGCCGGCGGCGGCGCGGAGCCGGGAACCGAAAGAGGACCGCCCGCGCCCGACTTGGCGCCCGCAGGGCCCGCGGGAGGCGGGAGCGGGCCCAGGCCGCCGAGCAGCGTGGCCTTGCGAGCCTGCGACGGCGGAGGCGGGGTCAAACCCGGGGCCGCAGGGCGCGTCGCCTTCTTGGCGAGCCCTTCGAACACATCGAGATCGCTGCCGCCCTTGTTATCCGCCATGTCTAGAGACTCCTCACGAGATGCGGCTTCCTCCGCCGCGGCTTCGGGGAACAGGCTTCGCACATAACGCGCGACGCGAACAGAGTCAGCGAGCAGGTCCTCGGCGCCGGCTTGCCGGGAGAGATCGGCGTGGAATTCGTTGGCTCCAGCGTACCGCTGGTCCGGCGGTTTCGCGAGAGCCTTGAGGAGCACGCGCTCGAGCTCGACCGAGATCTTGGCCCCCGCGGAGCGGGGCGAGGGGACCTCTCCCGCGACGATCCGCGCGGCGACCTCCACGGAGTCGACGAGGCGACGGCCGGTGCAGAGCTCCCAGAAACAGATGCCGAGCGAGTAGATGTCGGAGCGCGCGTCCAGCGGTTCGCCCCGCACCTGCTCGGGCGACATGTACCCGACGGTGCCCTTGACCTGCCCGGCGTCGGTGCGCACCAGCGCCCCCGCCGCGCGCGCGATGCCGAAGTCGAGCAGCTTGACCGCCCCGTCGAAGGAGACGAGCACGTTGCTCGGGCTGACGTCGCGGTGGACGAGGCGGAGGAGGCGCCCGTCGGCGCCGCAGCGGGCGTGGGCGTGCCCGAGCGCCTCGGCGACCCGCAGGACGATGTGGATCGCGACGGCGAGGTCGATGGGGTGGAGCTCGCCGTCGTGCGAGGACCGGCGCCCCGAGGACGGAGGCGCCCCCCGCCCAGGGGCGCGCGCACGCCCCTGGATGGCCCGCAGGTCGCGCCCGTGGACGTAGTCGTAGGCGATGTAGTGGACGCCCTCGACCTGGCCGACGTCCGCCACCTTGGAGATGCCCGGGTGATCGAGGACCCGCGAGAGGTCCGCCTCCGACTTGAGCATGGCCACCGCGTCGGCGTTGCCGCTGGTGCTCGTCATCAGGCGCTTGAGCGCGACCACCCGGCCGTCACTGCGGGCCACGGCGCGATAGACCTCGCCCATCGCCCCCACGCCGATGCGCTCGACAAGTTGATACGGCCCGAAGGCATGAAGGCGAGCCACGCGCGGCCTTCCTTGTACTCCCGGCGGAGGGGATCCGACAAGCAGTCTCGATGGGGGCTCCGCTCGGCGCAGCGCCGAGCTCTGCCCCCAAACCCCCGTTTTCCTCGCCCGGGGGAAGTTTCGCGTTGGGCTGGGAGTCAGGGCTTGGTCGCGTTGCCGGCGTGCGAGGGGCGGCGGCCGCCCTTGAGGTCGCGCTGGGGGCGCCCGCCCGCTTGATCGCGCCCCACCGGCTCCGGCTCGTGGCCGGCGAGCACGCGGAAGCGGCGCGTCAGGGGTCGGGCGCGGGGCACGCCGTCGGCGAGGGAGCGGTAGGCTTCGCGGCCGACCTCGCGGCGGACGTGGACGAGCTCGGCCCAGATGGCGGCCTCGTTCTCGGCGGAGACGTCGGCGATCTGGGCCACGTCGTAGCGGGCCCCCATCACCTGCGGGTGGGCGCCGGGGATGGCCGGGGCGGGGACGGCGCCGAGGCGGCGGAACACGTCGCGGCCGTGCTTGCGGTAGTAGAGCATGGAGTGCGCGGTGGAGAGCGCGCCGGCCCACGGGTAGCGGTGCAGCCGCCAGTGGCCGGAGAGCTCGGTCACCGCGGCCTCGAGCTTCTCCTGCTGCTCGGGGCGCTTGGTCTTCTGCCGCTCGGCGAAGAACAGCCCGGTGCCCAGCTCGTCGCCGGCCACCTGCCAGACCTCCTTGATGCCGAACTCTCCCGGCTTCTGCGCGACCAGGGAGCCGTGGGTGAGATCGAAGCGCCCGAGGATGAAGAGGGAGAGGTCGTCCTCGACGCCGCGAATGAAGCGCACCGTCTCCATGGCCTCGCGGTAGGTCTCGGTGGGGAAGTCGGAGAAGCACATCGCCTCCACCGCGACGCCGGCGCGCGCCAGGTTCTGGATGACCTCGCGGATGTCCTCGGGGGGGATGCCCTTGTCGATGAGCGAGAGCACGCGGGGCGCCGCCGACTCGACGCCGAGCGCCGCGCTGAGGGCGCCGCCCGCCACCAGCTCCTCGCAGCGCTCCGGGGTGAGCGAGCGCTCCGGGCGCATGTCGGTGCCCCAGCGGAGGTTGAGCCCGCGGGCGCGGATGGCACGGGCGATCTGGGCGGCGATGCGGGGGGAGAAGACGTCCTGCGAGAGGTAGAAGATGCCGTTGCCGTGCTTCTTCGAGAGGGCCTCGAGGTGGTCGACGATGGTCTCGGTGGTGCGCTCGCGGTAGCGAGCGGTCCCCACCTCGGCGAGGCCGTAGTGGCAGAAGGTGCAGACGCCCCAGTAGCAGCCGCGAGTGGGGTCGTAGGGGAGGACCAGCTCGGGCGCGAGGTAGCGGTCGAGGGGGAGGCCGTCGAAGTCGGGCGGCGGCAGCAGCGTCATGTCCTCGATCATCTGGCCGCGGATGAGGCGTCCCTCGGCGCACGGGTCCTCCCCGCGCTCGAGCGTGCGGACCAGCTCGAGGAGGGCGACCTCGCCCTCGAAGACCACCGCGGAGTGGAAGGGGCCGAGCGCCTTCTCCAGCCGCTCGCCCTGGAGGCGGAGGAGGATCTGGGTCAGCGCCGGGCCCCCCACGGTGACGTGGACGCCGGGGAGGTGCTCGCGGAGCACGTAGGCGAGCGAGTACGCCGGCTGGATCTGCCCGGGGAACGCCACCGAGATGCCCACCACCCCGACGCCCTCGGCGCGGAGGCGACCGGCGAGCGCGACGAAGTAGTCGTGGAAGGGGTCGCGGTCGGCCTGCGCGTCGCGGGCGATCTCGTCGGCGGTGAGCAGGGAGAACGGGGTGCGGTAGGCCACCATGTCGACCGCCAGCGGCGCGCAGGCGGCGCTCACCACGCGCAGCGCCGCGTCGACGGTGGCGATGGCGGGCTCGTAGGCGGCGGGGTCGTAGAAGCGCTCGCCGGTGCGGTCGCGGAGCACGGCGAGGGCGTCCTCGATGGCGTCGGGCACCGCGGCGGCGTCCCCGCGGGCGCGCCAGAGCTGGGTGTAGACGAGCTGATCGGCGTGCGAGAGCGAGGGCTTCTGCTCCAGCCGGGCGAGGCGCTGCTCGATGCGGGCGCCCAGGTCCGCGAGCGTCTCGCGGCGGAGCAGGTGCTCGCAGGACTCCAGGTTGGCGTCGATGGGGAGGACGGAGACGCCGTGCTTGCGGAGCCACGCGGCGAGCGTGGGCACCGACAGGTAGGGGGCGGTGGGGTCGCAGCTCGGCGGGTAGATCAGGGCGACGCGCATGGGCGCGCAACATAGCCGAGCGCGCCCCGGCTGGCCCGCTCCTCTTTGCCACACTATGATGCGCGCCTTCCATGCCCCCCTTACCGGTCCTCCTGGCGCTCGCCGCCGTCCCGCACCTCGCCGCCGCCCGCGCCGAGAAGCCACCGGTGCTCGACGGGCGCCTCGACGAGGCCGCCTGGCAGGCGGCCCCGGCGAGCGACGCGTTCACCCAGAAGTCGCCGCTGGACGGCAAGGCGCCGGGGGATCGCACCGTGGTGCGCATCCTCTACGACGACGACAACGTGTACGTGGGCATCGACTGCCCCCAGAGCGCCGAGGTGGTCTCGCGGCTGACCCGGCGCGACCGCCGGGCCGAGTCCGACTCGGTGACGGTGATCCTCGACGCGCGGGGCGACGGCAAGAGCGCCTTCGAGTTCTCCATCAACGTGGCCGGCGTGCTCTCCGACGGGCTCCACTTCAACGACACCGACTTCAACCAGGACTGGGACGAGAACTGGGAGGGCGCCACCGCCCGCACCCCCACCGGCTGGTCCGCAGAGCTGCGCATCCCGCTCCGGGCGCTGCGCTTCCCGGCGCGCGCCGTGCAGACCTGGGGGCTCCAGGTGAGGCGCTACGTCTCCGCCCGGAAGGAGACCGACGAGTGGGCCCACATCCCCCTCGACGCCGCCGGAGAGGTCTCCCACTACGGGCGCCTCGACAACCTCAGCGGGCTGATCTCCCGGGCGCCGATCGAGCTCCGCCCGTTCATCGTCGGCTCGGTCGGGCACCACGACCCCCAGGCGACCACGCTGGCCCGCGGCACCACCCTGGGGATCGCCGCGGGCATGGACATCAAGTGGCACGTCAGCCAGTCGCTCACGCTCGACGCCACCATCCTCCCCGACTTCGGCCAGGTGGAGGCCGATCAGGTCATCCTCAACCTCACCACCTACGAGCTCTACTTCCCGGAGAAGCGGCCCTTCTTCCTCGAGGGCGTGGAGACCTTCGCCACCCCGCTCCAGCTCCTCTACACGCGCCGCATCGGCCACGCGCCGGACGCGCCGACGCTGGCGGGGCCGACCACCACCGGCACCCCGGGCACCGAGCAGCTCGTCAACACCCCCACCCCCTCGACCATCTACGGCGCGGCCAAGCTCGCCGGCGACCTCGGCGCGGGCTGGACCTACGGCGAGCTGGTGGCGATGACGGGGCAGCAGAGGGTCTCGGTGCAGGAGCCCGGCGGCGCCCAGGTGAGCCGGCTGGTCGATCCCCTCACCGCCTACGCGGTGCTCCGCCTCAAGCGCGAGGTGGGCGCCAACGCGCACGTGGGCCTGATCTTCACCGCGACCGAGCGCGTCGAGTCCGGCGCCGCCTATCCGGTCCTGGCCGGGCTCGGCCAGCTCTGCCCGGTCGGCTACAGCCTCAATCCGGTCACCACCGCGCCGGGCGCGCGCTGCTTCCACGACGCCTACGTGGGCGGGGTCGACGCCCGCTGGCGATCCCCGTCGGGCGCGTACACGGTCACCGGGCAGGTCGTCGGCACCCTCATCGAAGGCGGGCCCCCGCGCACGCTCCCCGACGGCACGGTGGTCCAGTCGGGCGACGCCGGGCCGGTGGTCAGCCTCCACGCCGCCAAGGAGGGTGGCAAAGACTTCGCCGGCGCCATCGACGTGGAGGCGTACGGGCGCACCGTCGACTTCAACGATCTCGGCTTCATGACCCGGCAGAACCTGGCCACCGTCCACGCCCGCGGCGAGGTCCGGATGCTCGAGCCGCGCGGCGCGTCGCTGGAGACGCACACCGGGTTCGACTACTCCGAGCAGGACAACCTCGACGGGGAGAACCAGGGTCGCAGCCTGGCGCTGGGCAACTACACCAAGTTCAAGAGCTTCTGGCAGATCTACGCGGAGGCCCACGTGCGCCCGCGACACTGGGACGACCGCGAGATGGGCGACGGCGCGTCGCTCGAGCGCGGCGCCGTCTACGGGGCCGAGGTCTGGCTGTCCTCGGACTCGCGCAAGCGCGTCTCGGGCTCGCTGTGGACGCAGACCCATTTGATCGAGAATGGCTTCGAGTTCCAGGGGGACGGGCGGATCTCGCTCAAGGTGCTGCCCCAGTGGGACGTCGATCTGCTCCCCAACTGGGTCTACACCGTGGGCGAGCCGCGCTATTTCAACAGCCAGGGCAGCTCGTATCTGTTCGGCCGCCAGCGCGCCCAGAGCCTGAGCCTGACCCTGCGCTCGACCTACACCTTCACTCCGCGGCTGACGCTCCAGGCGTACGCGCAGGCGATCCTCGAGTCCGAGCACTACTCGGACTACACCTTCGCGCCCGCCCGCGGGAAGGGCGCCCAGATCCACCTCTCCGACCTGCGGCCGGTCACCTTCGCGGTGTCCGAGAACCCCGATTTCGAGAGCGGCACCATCAATGCCAGCCTGGTCGGGCGCTGGGAGTATCGCCTCGGCTCCACGCTCTTCCTCGTCTACAACCATTCGCAGAACACCGGGACCACGCCGAGCTTCGGCGACGGCGCCGGGCTCAACTTCTCCCACGTCGCGCCGCGCGCCGCCGAGGAAGAGCTCCTCTGCAAGCTCTCTTACTGGTGGGGCTGAACGGCCGCGGTGGCCGGATCGGGCGCCCCGCGGGATGAGGCCGTTTCCCGACATTTCGTGGACGGATCGAGCGCCGTTCGATTAACTTCGGGGCGAGAGCACGGCGCTTGTCCCAATCCAGTCCACCGCCGAGCGCCCCCCCTGCCCCGAGCGCCCGTCCCGTCCCCCGCGGCGGCATCGCCCGGGCCGCCCGCGGCGCCTTCTGGGTGATCCTCTCCGGCACCGGCGCGCGCATCTTCGGCATCCTGGGAACGCTGGCCGTCACCCACTACCTCACGCCGGGCGAGTATGGCGAGGTCTCGCTGGCGGCCCTGGTCATGCTCACCGCCACCGCGGTCTCCAACGCCGGGGTGGGCCAGTACATCGCCTCGAAGCCGGACGCGGACCGGGCCGCCGTGTTCCACGCGACGTTCTACTACCTGATCCTCGGCATCGTGGCGCTCGGCCTCGCCGTGCTCCTGGGCCCGGCGTTCGGCGAGATCATCAACGCGCCCAACATCGGGCAGTACCTCCCCCTGCTCGCGGCGTCGGCGTTCGTCGACCGGGTCTGCGCCATCCAGGATCGCATCCAGCTCCGCGACATGCGCTTCCGCACCGTCGGGGTGCAGCGGTCGCTCGGGGAGCTGGTGTACGCCGCCATGTCGGTCCTGCTCGCGGCCCGGTGCAAGGGCACCGCCTTCGGCGGCGGCTTCGCGCTGGCGTGGGCGATGATGGCGCGGAGCGTGGTGCGCCTCGTCGCCCTGGTCGCGACCACCTCCTGGCGCTCGTGGGCCGAGCCTCACCGGATCACCCTGGCGCGGACCCGGGAGCTCTTCACCTTCGGGCTGCCGATGTCGCTGGCCGGCATCGCCAACATGGGGGCGGGTAAATTCGACAACTTCGTGTACGCCCACCACTTCGGCGAGGCGGCGACGGGCCAGTACAACCTGGCCTACAACTTCGCCGACATCCCCGCGTCGCTCATCGCCGAGACGGTGGGCGACGTGCTGGTCCCGACCTTCGCGCACATGGAGACGAACGACCGCCGCAAGGACGCGTTCCTCCTGGCGCTGGAGATGCTGGTGCTGCTGGTCACGCCGCTGGCCCTGGGCCTGGCCATGGTCGCGCCCGATCTGGTCAAGCTGGCCTTCCCCCCCGAGTACGAGGCGGTCACCGACACGCTCCGCATCCTGGTGCTGATCGCCGTCCCCCGCACCATCATCTGGACGGCCATCGCCTACCTCCAGGTGCGCCACACCCCGCGCATCATCATGATCCTCGAGTGGGTGCGCATGATCGCGGTGGTGACGCTCCTGCACCTCGGCACCACCCTCGCCCAGGCGCTCCTCGGCCCTTCGGTCGCGGTCCTCGCGGCCTGCGCCGCCGTGGTGCTGGCGTTCACGCTGAGCGCGGTCACCTACCTGGGCGTGATCCGCAAGCTCGACCGGGTCTCGCTGTTCGCCCAGATCCGCCCCCTCCTGCCGCCCACGCTCGCCGCGATCCCGATGATGCTGGCGGTCGGCCTGGTCAGCCATCGACTGGCCGAGACGGCGGCCTTCAGCGACGGGGTGCACCTGATCGGCTTCACCGCTCGCGCTCGCACCTTCGGCCCGCGGCTGGTGATCGAGGTGCTGGTGGGGGCGGCCGTCTTCGTGCCCTCGGCGCTCTTGCTGGCGCCTCGCGCCTCGCGCCAGCTCCTCGACATGGTCCGGGGGAGGGTCGCGCGGAGGCACCAGGCTTCATGACCCGGGTCGCGATGGGGGAGCCCCCCAAACCCCCGGCCCAGCCGGTGCCCCTCCCCGCCGACGAGGTCCACCTCTGGTACCTCTTCACCGACGAGGTCACCGAGGGGTCCCTCCTCGCCGCGTATGCCACGTGGCTGACCGACGAGGAGCGCGCCCGCCACGACCGCTACCTCTTCGAGCACAGCCGCCACGAGTACCTGCTCACCCGCGCGCTCGTCCGCTCCACGCTCTCCCGCTACGCCCCGGTGGCGCCCGCCGCGTGGAGGTTCCGCGCCAACGACTACGGCCGCCCCGAGATCGACGATCCCCGCTACCGCCACCTCCGGTTCAACCTCTCCAACACCCGCGGACTGGTCGCCTGCGTGGTGGCGGTCGAGCGCGAGGTCGGCGTCGACGTGGAGGACACCACGCGGACGGGCGAGACGGTGAGCATCGCCGACGGCTTCTTCTCCCGGGCCGAGGTGGAGGCGCTCCGGGCCTGCCCCCCCGAGGGCCGCCGCAGCCGCTTCTTCGACTACTGGACGCTCAAGGAGGCCTACATCAAGGCGCGCGGGATGGGCCTCTCGCTGCCGCTCGATCAGTTCTCCTTTCTCCTCGACCCAGGCGCCCCCATCCGCATCGCCTTCGGTCCCCAGATCACCGACGATCCGGCGACCTGGCAGTTCGCCCAGCTCGTGCTCCCGCCGCGGCCGCCCGGGTCCCCACCCGGCGGGTCCCGGCACCGCACCGCCGTGGCCGTGCGCCGGAGCCCCGGCGAGGAGGTGTCGTTCAAGCTGTGGCCGACGGTCCCTCTCCGCGACGAGCCGCAGCGTGGTACGTCTCCGCCGTGAACCTCGGTCTGACGGACAGAGTTGCGGTCATCACCGGCGCCTCCGGCGGCATCGGGGAAGAGCTCGTCCGCGCCTTCACCGCCGAGGGCGCCCGCGTCGCCGCCCTCTCGCGGCGCCCCGTCCCCGCGAGCGCCCAGGTGCTGCCCCTCCTCGCCGACGTGCGCAGCCCCGAGGAGCTCGACCGAGCGATGCGCGCGGCGAGCGCGGCGTTCGGTCGCGTCGACGTCTGCGTGGTCAACGCCGGGATCTGGCCCCCGGAGTCACTGCCGCTCGACGCCCTGCCCGAAGCGCGCGTGCGCGAGGTGCTCGAGGTCAACCTCCTCGGCGCCATGTGGACGGCGCGCGCCTTCGTCGCGGCCCTGCGCCGCAGCGGGCCTCGCACCGACGGCACGGGCGGCACCGGCGACGGCGCCTCGGTCATCTTCATCGGCTCCACCGCGGGCCGCTTCGGGGAGGCCGGCCACGCCGAGTACGCCGCCACCAAGGCGGCGCTGCGCGGCCTCGTGCTCACCCTCAAGAACGAGATCGTGCACGTCGACCCCTGGGCCCGCGTCAACCTGGTCGACCCGGGCTGGACGGTGACGCCGATGGCCGCGCAGACCCTCGCCGGGAGCGGCCAGCTCGACGCCGTCACCCGCACCATGCCCCTGCGCCGCGTGGCCTCGCCCGCCGACGTCGCCGCCGCCGTCCTGTTCTTCGCCTCGCCGGTCATGTCCCGCCACGTCAGCGGCGAGGCGCTCACCGTGGCCGGGGGCATGGAGGGCCGCGCGCTCTGGTGACCTCCGCCGGGTGACGGCAGGTCCTCCGGCCGGGCGCCCGAGAGCGTCCCGCGAGCAGGCGCGCACCGCCGCGCAACTTCATCGCGCGCGCTGGCATCGAACTCTCGCGCGTGTCCGATCCTCCGTCTTTCTCGGCGTCCCCTCGCCCGCCACTCGACTCGGCGCCAACCCCGACGAACCTCGCCCGTCGCGCCGTGCGGGGCGCCGCCTGGACTGTCCTCACCAGCGTGAGCTCGCGCACCGTCGGCCTCGCCGGGACGCTGCTGCTGACGCGCTTCCTCGATCCCGACACCTACGGCGAGGTCTCGCTCGCCGCCATCGTCATCACGACGGCCACGACGTTCTCCAACTGCGGGCTCTCGCAGTACCTGGTGTCCAAGCCGGACGCCGGCCGGGCCGCGGCGTTCCACGCCACGTTCTACTTCACGCTGCTCGGGCTGGTCGCCCTCGGCGTCGTGCTGGCCCTCGGCCGGCCCATCGGGGTGCTCGTCAACGCGACGGGCATCGATCGCTACCTCCCCGGCCTGGCCTTCGCCGCGGTGCTCGAGCGCGTGGGCACGGTGCAGGACCGCATCCTCGTTCGCGACATGCGGTTCCGCGCCGTCGGGCTGCTGCGCTCCGTTGGCGAGGTGGTCTTCAGCGGCGTCTCGGTCACCCTCGCCGCCACGGGCGCGGGGGCGTGGTGGGGCGGCGGCAACGCGGTGGTGGTCGCCTCCATCGCGCGCTCGGTGGTGCGGCTGGTGACGCTCTCGACCGTCACGCCGCGCCGCGAGTGGCTGGAGCCGTGCCGGATCACCTGGACGAAGACGCGCGAGCTCTTCGCCTTCGGCCTGCCGATGTCGGTGGCGACGCTCGCCGGCTTCGGCTCGCGGCGCTGGGACAACCTGGTCTTTTCCCACCACTTCGGCCAGGGGGCGGCGGGGATCTACAACCTCGCCTACAACCTCGCCGACATCCCGGCGACGCAGATCGGCGAGACCATCGGCGACGTGCTCGTCCCCTCGTTCGCCAAGATGGAGAGCGGGGCCCGCCGCAAGAGCGCCCTGATGCTCTCGCTCCGCCAGATGATGCTCCTGATCGCGCCCCTCGCCTTCGGCCTCGGCGCGGTGGCCCCGGCGCTGACGGCCACCTTCCTGGATCGCCGCTGGGCCGGGATCGAGACCGAGATGGTCATCCTCAGCGTCCTCTCGGCGGTGCGCCCCCTCGGGTGGATCGGCAGCTCGTACCTCCAGGTCGAGAACCGCCCGCGCGCCATCATGATCCTGGAGAGCCTCAAGACCGTGACCGTGGTGCTGGGGATGCACCTCCTCGCCGGGTGGGCGCCCCGCAGCATCGCCACCGGCGAGCACTGGGCCTGCGTGGCCGTGGGGCTCGCGTTCGGCCTCAACACGCTCAGCTACATGGGGCTGCTGCGGAAGAAGGACGGGATCCCGCTGCGGGCGCAGCTCGCCGAGCTGGCGCCGCCGGTGCTGGCGTGCGGACCGATGGTGCTGGCGGTGGTCGCCTTCGAGCACGCGTTCGCGGGCGCGGCCGCGCCCGGGGTGCGGCTGGCGGCGGAGGTCGTGCTGGGAGGGCTGGTGTTCGTGCCGTCGGCGCTGGTGCTGGCGCCGCGGACCGCGCGCGAGTTCCTGGGGCTGCTGGCGACGGCGGTGCAGCGGAGGCGGGGGGAGGCGGAGGCGGCGGTGTCGTGAGGTGGCTCGCCTCGGGCGGCGGCGCGGACTCGCGGACGGCGCGAGAGGAGGCAGGAAGCAAGAGGCGCACGAAGAAAGCGAGAGAAGCCTGCCGCGCACAGTGCAACGACGAAAACGGGAAGTGCATCAAAGAGTGTCACCGCAGGTGTAAGAAGTGATCGAGCACGTTACTACGTTCACGCCCGCCGACGGAAGCGCGCCCCGGACCATCACGCTCCGAATCGGTGACTTGCGCCCCGACCCGGACGGGGACTGGACTGTCGCCGCCGAAGTGCTCGGATTCGAGCGCGATGTCAGAACACGCCTGAAACAAGTGGACTGGCCGCTCGCCGTTCGGGACGCGGCGCGATTCGTGGCGGACATCGTCACGGGCTTCGCGGAGAATTCGGGTGGGGGAACGCTCAATCCGCTCGTTTATCCTCCAAATCCCCTCGAGAAGACGAAAAAGAAGAAGCGCAAAGCAAAAAAGAGAGACTGATGATCGACCGTTCGTTGAGCCCATGATTCTGACCCGTACACTCGAATACACCCCGCCGGGAATAGAGGGCTCGCTCCCAGGCGACTACGCAGCCGGCGAGGCCGACCTCTCCCTCACCACCGCGAGCAACCCCTCCCCATACGCCGCCAGCCGCCCCGGCCCCATCCCGTGGACGAGCCCGAGATCCTCGGCGCTGCGCGGGCGCAGCAGCGCGATCTCGGTGAGCGTCCGGTTCGGCGCGATCACGTACGGAGGCACCGCCTTCGACCGCGCCAGCGCCGCGCGATGGGCGCAGAGCGCGTCGTAGAGCCCGCGGTCCATGCCGCGCCCCAGGGCTTCCGCGACGGTGGTCGGCGCGCTCGATGCGGGCGTCCCGCGACGCGGGGCGCGTGGCGGCGGCGCCGAGCCGACCGGGCTCCGCGCCGGCAGCCGCACGCGGATGGGCAGATCCTCCGCCAACAGCTTCCAGCCCAGCGCCGTGATCACCGGCACCGGGTAGTCGCCCTGGGTGAGATCGATCCACCCGTTGGCGAGGAGCACCCGCAGCACGGTCATCACGTCGTCCGTCGTCCGCCCGGCGAGCACACCGAACGTGGAGAGCCGGTCGAGGCCGGCGCGACACACCCGCGGAGCACGCTCCCCGGCGAGCATGGCGGCGACCGCCTGGAGCCCGGCCCCGCCACGCGCCCGTGCGACCCCGGCGAGCGCGCGGCGGAGGATGTCGCGGTCGGCGGCGAGGGCCGTGGGATCGGCGTCGGCGCGCGCGTCGACGTCGCGGCAGACGTCGCAGTGACCGCAGCCGCCCAGGGACTCGGCCTCGTCGCCGAAGTAGCGGAGGATGAAGTCGTGCCGGCACGTCGCCGCGTCGACGTAGTGGAGCAGCTCGCGGAAGAGGCGCAGGGCGCGCGCCGCGTCCTCGGGGCTGGCCTCCGCGCCGCCCTCGCCGCGCGAGGCGAGGCGCCGCCGCAGGACGATGTCCGCCCCGGCGAAGAGCAGGAGCCCGCGCGCCGCGTCCCCGTCGCGCCCGGCGCGCCCCACCTCCTGGTAGTAGGCCTCGATCGACGCCGGGAGCTGCGCGTGCACCACGACGCGCACGTCGGGCCGGTCGATGCCCATGCCGAACGCGCTGGTCGCCACCACCACCGGCAGCGTGCGCTCGGCGAAGCCCGCCGAGATCCGCGCCCGCAGCGCCGGCTCGAGCCCGGCGTGGTAGGCGGCCGCGTCCCAGCCGCGCTCGCGTAGCTTGCCGGCGAGGGTCTCCGCGCTCCGCCGCGTCGCCGCATAGACGATGCCTGCGCCGGCGGGCGACAGGGGATCGCCGAGGGCCTCGGCGAGCGCGCCGGCGGTGTGTCCCTCGGCCTCGCGCGGGCCACGGACGCCGCGCGCCGCCAGGTGCAGGTTGGGACGAGCGAAGCCGCGCAGGAGGAGCCGCGTGCCCGCGGGGTCCCAGCCGAGGCGCCGCACGATCTCCTCGCGCGCGTCGGGCGTCGCCGTGGCCGTGCAGGCGATGACCCGCGGAGGCTGGAGCCGCGCCAGCGCCTCGCCGATGCGCAGGTAGTCCGGCCGGAAGTCGTGCCCCCACTGCACGATGCAGTGGGCCTCGTCGACGGCCACCAGCGCCAGGCCCGCGGCGCCGATCGCCTCGAGGAAGCCCTCGCTGCCGAGGCGCTCCGGCGCGGCGTAGACCAGCGGGTGCTCGCCCCGGCGGATCGCAGCGAGGCGGCGCCCGTTCTCTTCCCGCGAGAGCGTCGAGGCCAGGAACGTGGCGGCGATACCGCGGGCCTCGAGGGCGCGGACCTGGTCCTCCATCAGCGAGATCAGCGGCGAGAGCACCAGCGTGGTGCCGGGGAGCAGCACCGCCGGGAGCTGGTAACAGAGGGATTTCCCGCCGCCGGTGGGCGCCACCAGGAGGACGCGGCTGCCCGAGGGGAGGAGCGCGTCCACGGCTTCGCGCTGGAAGTCGCGGAGCGAGGCGAGGCCGAAGCGGGCGCGGGCGAGGTCGAGGACGGGGTCGGGGCGCACGACGGCGCGCGTGTGCGCGAAGCGTGCCCGCGGCGGACAGGCTGGAGTTGCCGGGCCGCACGCGGGGTGGAGGGTGGCGGCGCCAGATCCGGGGGTGGCGGCGCCAGGCTGGGAGGGCTCTCCCGATGGGCTATGCTCCCGCCGTGGCCCAGCACCTCCCGAGCCCCCAGGCACCGGCCGAGGCGGCGATGCTCCCCTCCGACGACCTCATCGCTCTCGCCCACCGCCTCGCCGACCGGGCGGGAGAGGTGGTCCGCCCGCTCTTCCGCGCCGGCCTCACCGCCGAAGACAAGGCCGACGGCAGCCAGGTCACCCGCGCCGATCGCGCCGTGGAGGAGGCGATCCGCGCGCTGCTGGCCGAGGCCGCCCCCGACCACGGGGTCCTCGGCGAGGAGCTCGGGGCGAGGGGCGCCGGCGCCGAGCTGGTGTGGATCGTCGATCCGATCGACGGGACGCGGGCGTTCCTCACCGGCAAGCCCCTCTTCACCACCCTGATCGCGCTCGCCCATCGCGGGCGGCCGGTGCTCGGCGTGATCGTTCAGCCCATCACCGGCGATCGCTGGGTCGGCGCCGCGGGGCGCCCCACCCGGTTCGGTAGCCCGGGATCCCCGGTGTCAACCCGCGCCTGCGCCTCACTGGCAGAGGCGCGGCTCTCCAGCACCGGCCCGCAGTACTTCAGCGCCGCGGAGCTGCGCGCGTTCGAGCGCGTGGCGGCGCGGGTGTCGTTCACGAGCTGGGGCGGGGACGGCTATCAGTACGGCCTGGTCGCGTCGGGCAGCGTCGATCTGGTGATCGAGTCCGGGCTCAAGGTCCACGACTGGTCGGCGCTGGTGCCGATCGTGGCCGGCGCCGGCGGGGTGATCACCGACTGGCAGGGGCGCCCTCCCGGGACGGGGGACGCGGGCGACATCGTGGCCGCCGGCGACGCGCGCTGCCACGCCGAGGCGCTGGCGCTGCTCGGGGGGTGAAGCGCGCGGGGTGCGCCCGTCTCTTATGCGTCGAGCACCTTGCCCGGGTTGAGCAGGTTGGCCGGGTCGAGCACCCTCTTGATGCCGCGCATCAGCGCGATCTCCTCGGCCGAGCGCGAGTACCCCAGGTAGTCCTTCTTCAGCAGCCCGATGCCGTGCTCCGCGGAGATGCTGCCGCGGTAGCGCTGGACGAGGGCGAAGATGGCGTGATCGGCCGCCTTGGTCTTCTTCAGGAACTCGCCCCGGTCGAGGTCGTCCGGCTTCATCACGTTGACGTGGAGGTTGCCGTCGCCGATGTGCCCGAACAGGGCGATCTCCCACCCCGGGTACTCCCGCTCGAAGAACGCCTCGAGCTCGGCGCAGAAGCCCTCGAGCGCGTGGATGGGCAGGGCGATGTCGTTCTTGTGGGGGAGCCCGGTGGCGGACAGGCTCTCGCTGATGCCCTCGCGCAGGGTCCACAGCTCGGCGGCCTGCCGGGCGTGCTGGGCCAGGGTGCCGTCGGCCACCAGCCCGCGCTCGAACAGCGAGGTGACCCACGCCTCCAGGGCGTCGGGCTCGCCGCGCTCGACCTCGAGCAGCACGTAGTAGTCGGACGGGGCCGACAGGGGCGTGACCACGCTGCGGTGGCGGCGCACGCGGGCGAGGCAGCGCTCGGTGAAGAACTCGTAGGCCATGATCACGAAGGGCCCGCGCCGCGCCTCGCGGAAGAGCGCGAGGACCGCCGCGAGATCCGGCACGGCGAAGAGGAAGACGTCGAGCTTCTCGGGGGGGCGGGTGAGCTTGAGGGTGGCCTCGGTGATGACGCCGAGCGTGCCCTCGCTGCCGATGAAGAGCTGGCGCAGATCGAGCCCGGTGTTGTTCTTCTCCAGGGCGCCGCCGAGCTCGAGCACGTCGCCGCTGGCGAGCACCACCTCGAGCCCGAGGACCCAGTGGCGGGTGAGGCCGTAGCGGATGACCTTCACCCCGCCGGCGTTGGTGGCGATGTTGCCGCCCACCTGGCTCGATCCCTTGGAGGCGAAGTCCACGGGCCAGGTGAGGCCGTGCTCGGCGGCGTGCTGGTGGACGGCCTCGGTGACCGCGCCGGCCTGGACGCGCACCGTGGAGCCGAGGACGTCGACCGGGTCCATCCGGCGCATGCGAGCGAGGGAGAGCACCAGCTCGCCACGCGCGGCGACAGCACCGGCGGCGAGGCCGGTGCGACCGCCCGAGGGGACGACGGGGACGTGGTGCTCGGCGCAGAGACGGAGGAGGCGCGAGACCTCCGCCGTCGAGCGCGGCAGCGCGACGGCGACGGGGGCCGGCTCGAGGACGCGGGTCCAGTCGCGGCCGTAGGTGGCGAGGTCGCCGGGATCGGTGGAGAGGAAGTCGGCCGGAAAATCGCGCGCGACGGCGGCGGCGAAGGCGGCGAAGGCGCCAGGGAGCAGGGCCATGGCCCGCCTCAGCGCTGCGGCGAGGGCAGCGGGTAAGGGATGGTGAAGCCCTCGAACGGATCCCAGCCGCCGCTGGGCTCGGAGACGCCGAGGATCGAGAGCGCGCGACGAGCGCGATCGACGACGGGAGCAGGGAGCGGGTCCTCGAAGCGCAGGGTCCCCAGCGCACCGGCGATCTCCTCGACGATCATCGCCGCCTGGACGAGGCGCTCGACGTCGCCGCCCACGCCAGCGCTGCCTCCGACCTTGGAGGCGGCCTCCGCGCGAGCTCGGATGCCGCTGGCGTGGCGGAGGAAGCGGCGCAGCGAGGCGAGCGAGGCGGCCGAGTCGAGCCCGCCCATGCCGCTCCCCCGCACGCTGGCGAGCACGCGCGGCGCGGCGAAGAGGAAGAGCAGGTTCATGCACTCGGACATCGCCAGGGCGATCTCCGCTGCCTCGGGGGCTCCGTTCGTCGTCATGGGCGGGAGGCTACCACCTCGCGAGCGCTCCATGGGAGGCTGCCGGCCCCACGCGCGGCGAGCGTGCCTCACCCCCTGCAGCCCCAGGTCCGGAACGTTTGCGGCGCGATCGCGGGGTGGGCGCGGTGCCGTTCGGCGGTGGCGCTCGTGCGGCGGGGAAGCATCCTCCCCCACGGAGACGCCGGTGGAGTCCTCCGCTGGTCGGGAATCACCGGGCCAAGCATACGGGGACTCCCGGGCGACACCCAAGGAGCGCTCGCGTATCGTCGGGTCACCCTCGATGAGCACGCGCCGCTGGGTCCTCACGCCGCGCACGACGGGCGGCTTCGCGCTCGCCGTTTCGCTGTCGCTCGCGGCCTGTCTGGGCAACCCGGACGAGCCGGCCCTGGCGCGGCGCCTGGCGACCCTCACCGCCGCCCTCCTCGCCGCGGCGACGCTCCTCGAGCTGAACCGGCAGACCCGGCGACAGCTCAGCGCCGACGAGGAGCACCGCCACCTCCTCCGGATCGAGGCCGCGCGCGTCGATGCCACCAAGGAGGCCGAGCGGGAGGCGCTGATGCGGGTGGCCGAGCACGCCCAGACGCAGGCGGAGGCCGCCAACCTCGTGAAGGACGAGTTCCTCTCGATCCTCTCGCACGAGCTCCGCTCCCCGCTCCACGCCATGCTCGGCTGGCTGGCCATCCTCAAGAAGGGCGTCGCCTCCGGGCGCAACGTCGAGCGCGCCGTCGAGACCATCGAGCGCAACGTCAAGCTCCAGGCTCAGCTCGTGAACGATCTCCTCGACGTCTCGCGCATCGTGTCGGACCAGCTCGTCATCGAGGAGGAGCCGGTCGATCTGGCCGTCGTCGTCCAGGCCGCCGTGGAGGACGCCCGGGCCGCGGCCGCAACGAAGGGGGTCGAGCTCTCGTGCTCGGTCTCGCCGCCGCCCGGCCCCGTCCTCGGCGACGAGAAGCGGCTGCATCAAATGGTCGGCTGCTTGCTGGCGAACGCCATCAAGTTCACGCCCTCCGGGGGGCGGGTGAGCGTGACGCTGGTGACGCGGGGCGCCGAGGCGACCCTCCAGATCGCCGACACCGGCGACGGCATCGCGCCCGAGTTCCTCCCCCGCGTCTTCGATCGCTTC
>Ga0302267_10001692_pt1 | contig 27724 bp, 25 predicted proteins | sample III_Bog_E1_3_FD_194555 | JGI IMG/M metagenome (GOLD analysis project Ga0302267, IMG submission 194555) | Peat permafrost microbial communities from Stordalen Mire near Abisko, Sweden - III_Bog_E1_3 | ecosystem: Environmental > Terrestrial > Soil > Wetlands > Peat | place: Sweden: Abisko...
TTGGGGTGCTGGTCGAACGCATCAGCGAGGCCCTGGGTCACGACCGTTCCTACCAAGTCGTCGTAGTCGGACTGGGCAACCTCGGGCGGGCCCTGGTGAATTCGTCGAATTTCTTGATTCGCGGCGCCAACCTCGCCGCGCTCTACGACAGCGACCCCGCCCTGGTCGGCACGGAGATCGCCGGGCACGTCGTGCGCTCCATCGACGATGAGATGGTGAACGCCACCGTCGGGGTCATCTGCGTGCCTCCCGAAACGGCGCAGGCGGTCGCCGACCGACTCATCGCAGCGCAGGTCCACGGGCTGCTCAACTTCGCCCCCGTGGTACTCAACGTGCCCCTGGGCACGGCGGTGCACTACGTGGACTTCTCCATTGAGCTGCAGATCCTGATGTACCACCTCAACAACGGCACGGGGCCGCTGGGCGGGGGGCTGCTGCACTCCCTGGGGATTAGCGCGAGCCACACGCTGCGCGCACCGTAGAATTGTGCGGATGAGGCGAGCGACATGGCACTGATCTCGGTCGGTCTCGACCACGAACACGCTAGTCTCGACCTGCTCGAGCGCGCCACGGTGCTCGAACACGAGTGGGTCAAGGTGTTGCGCACATTGGTGAGCCACCGCAACATCCACGAGGCAGTCTTCGTCTCCACCTGCTTGCGCACCGAAGTCGTCGCTGTCATCGACCGTTTCCACGGAGCCATCGAGGAGATCACCGCCACGCTGGCCGAGGCGACCGGCCTGGCGCCGGTCGAGTTCGAGGAGCACCTGAGCGTGCACTTCGACCGCGGTGTCGCCAACCATCTGTTCTCGGTCGCCGCGGGACTGCGTTCGGTGGTGCCCGGCGAGTTCGAAGTGTTGGGCCAGTTGCGCCGCGCCGTGGAACTGGCCAGCGACGAGCACGTCGCCGGACCGACGTTGACCGAGTTATTCCAAAAGGCTCTCACCTCGGGACGGCGCGTTCGCAATGAGACGACGATCTCGCGCGGTACCACGAGTTTCGCTCACGCCGCCGTCGAGGCGACGCTCGAATCACTGCGCGACGAGGCCGCGGGCGCGACCGTCGTCGTGGTGGGCGCGGGGCAGTTGGCGAGTGGCGTCACGCGCAGTCTGCTGGCGTCCTCGTCGCGGATCGGCCGGGTAGTCATTTGCAATCGAACCGTCGAACGCGCCGAGGATCTTCGCCGCATCCTCTCGGATGAGCGCGTCAGCGTCGCCGCGCTCGACGAGCTCTCGGTGCTCCTGGGCGACGCGCGCGCCGTCATGGTGGCGGTCGAAGTGCCCGAACCACTCATCACACTCGACACCCTGGCGGGGCGCAACACGTCGCTGCTGGCGATGGACCTGGCCGTGCCGCACGCGGTGGCCCGCGATGTCGGCACCGCGGCCGGCGTCGTACGCATCGACATCGGTGCGCTGCACGCGCGGGTGAACCAGGCGCTCGACGACCGTCGCGACGCCGTCGCCGAGGCCGACGCCATCGTCGCCGAGGACGTCGAGAGGTACTTGGAGGACCAGCGCGCTCGCGGCGCAGCCGCCATCGTGTCCGACCTGCGCGCGCACTTCGACTCGCTGGTGGCCGCGGAGTTCCAGCGGCGCTCCTCGGAGATCGAGGCGCTGGGCGAGTCCGAGGCGGAGTTAGTGCGCTCGGTCGTGCGCTCAGTGGTGGCCAAGATCGCGCATCGGCCGACCACGGCCCTCAAGGGGTCGGCGGGCACCGATCAGGGTGCGCGCCTCACCGAGGCTGTTCGCACGCTCTTCGACATCTGATGGACCTGCGCCTCGCCACGCGGCGCTCGCCACTCGCGCTACTGCAGGCGCGCTACGTGCAGGAACGACTCCTCGCGCTCGATATCACGTCAGAGCTGGTGCCGGTGCAGACCAGTGGCGACGTCAGCACCGACGTCGCCCTGTCGAGCCTCGGGGGCCAGGGCGTCTTCGCGGTGGAGGTACAGCTCGCGGTGTTGCGGGGTGACGCCGACGTCGCCGTGCACTCGGCCAAGGACCTGCCGAGCACCACGCCGGTGGGGCTGCGACTGTCGTGCGTACCCGAGCGCCGTGACCCGGTCGACGTCCTGGTGGGGCGTTCGCTCGCCGGACTCGGACCGGGTGCGACGGTGGCCACGGGTTCACCGCGTCGTCGGGCGCTGCTCCTGGAGCGCCGTCCCGACCTGCACATCGTCGAACTGCGTGGCAACATGGCCCGGCGACTGGCCGCGCCCGGACACGACGGGGTCGATGCCGTCGTGGCCGCAGCCGCGGCGTTGGAGCGTCTGGGCGAGAGTTCGCGGGTGGCCGAGCGACTGGACCCGGCGTGGTTCGTCCCCCAGGTCGGTCAAGGCTCGATCGCGCTCGAGACCCGCGACGACGACCACGCGAGCGCCACCGTCGTGGCCGCGCTGAACGACCTCGACGCCTTCGAGGCCCTAAGCGCCGAACGCTCATTCCTGCGCGAGTTGGGTGCTGGCTGCTCGGTGCCCGCAGGAGCGTATGCCACCTGGGAGGAGGGTGCGCTGCACCTCTCGGGACTGATGATCGCCTACGACGGGAGTCGCAGCGTCCGTCACCGGTTGAGTGGTCGCGACCCCGACGCGCTCGGACGTGAACTGGCGATCACGCTGCGCGACGACCTCGACGGCGCCACACTGCCGGGCTGGCGAGACTGACGTGCTGGTCGCCCTCACTCGTGAGCGCGGTCACAACGAGGAGCTGCGCCACGTGGTCGCCGAGGTCGCCGAGGTCGCCGAGGTCGCCGAGTTGCCCCTCACCACGACAGTCTTTCGCCCACTCGACGACGTCGCCGCGCAGATCAACGCGCTCAAGCATTTCGGGGACTTTCGCTCGCTCGTGGTGACCAGTGCGCGCTGCGCGCGTTACGTGGCGCTCGTCACTGACGCCCTCGTCGACGGCCACGACGTCTTCAGCGTCGGTCCGTCGACGACCGCCGCGCTCGAGAGTGCGGGCCTGAGCGTCACCGGCGAGTCCTCGACGACCGCGCTCGACCTCGCCGACGTCATCACCCGCTCTCCGGTCGTGTTGCTTGCGGCGACCGGCGGTCGCAGGGAGTTGTGCGAGGAACTTGCGCGCCGACACTTGCAACCACACGTGGTCGAGTGCTACTCGACCGTCGACGTCGTTCTCGACGAAGGTGGCCAGGAGCTCTTGGGCCGCGCCGACGTCGTGTTCATCGGTGCGCCCTCGGCCTGGCGCGTGGCGCGACGCTTCGTGTCGGCCCATGCCTGGGTCCTGGTGCCCGGCGCCACCACGTTGGACGAGGTGCGCGAGGACCACGAGCGAGTCCTCGTCGGATGGGGCGAGGACTTCGCCCACGCCTGGCGAGTGGTCGTGTCACCAGATGCCTAGGGCCCTCAATCGCGTCAGGCATTGATTTTGTCGCTCCCACGATTTACTATTCGCTCCTAAGTAGGACACGACATGAGGGGATGTTGATGACCGAAGTACTCGACACTCAGACGCGCGTGGCGCACGGAGCGCCGCCCGAACGCACCAAGATCCAGATCGTGCCCCTGAAGGGCCTGCCCTTCGCCGGTGCGGCGCTGGTGTTGGTCACCGTCGCCATCGCGACGAATTGGACGTGGCTCTTGATGTTCGCCCACGTGGCGGGCGGCGGCCTGTGGACCGCCATCGACCTCTTCGTCGGTCTGGTCATCGGTCCCATTCTGGGACGCCTCTCGATTCCCGCGCGCGCGGAGTTCTCGGCCAAGTTCATGCCCGCGATGGTGATCATCATGCCGACCCTGGTCACGATGAACCTCGGCTCGGGGTTCCAACTCGCGCGCAAACTGGGAAACTTGAGTCCCTCGAGCCCCAACCACGCGTGGATCATCGCATCGATGATCGTCGTGGGCATCATGGCCACCATCGCACTGGGAATCCTCGAGCCCGCCAATATCGCGGTGCTCTTCGAGATGAACAAGCCGGTGCCCAATGGCGAGCGCATCGGTCGACTGATGAAGCGTTTCATCTACACCGCGGGGATCACCGGCATCATGCAGGTCGCGACGTTGGTCATCATGACGAGGATCGCGACTCAATGAGCGCCGAACTGAATCCGAGCGGCGATCGGCCCTTCCCGCCGGTCGCCTGGCTCACCACTGGCGCGCTGGCGCTGGTGGTCGTCGGCGGCATCGTGATGGCGTCGTACGCACCGCGCAAGGCGCCCCTGGGTCTGGCGGAGGCGCTGCTGGCGTTGGCCGCCGTGCTGTTGGTGAGTGTCGTCGTGATCTTCGCGCGTCTCAAGGACTTCGCCTGGTCGACGTTCGCCACGGTGTTCAAGTGGGCGCTGCTGGCCTACGTCATCGAAGCGGGCATCATTGAATTCGCCTTCGTCCGCAACCACGTCAGCGGCGCGTCACTGGTGATCATCTCGGGAATGCTCGTCGTCTTTGGAGTGAGTGTGCCGACGACGATCGCCTTCACCGCGGCGAGGTTCGCCGACTAGCGACGAGGCGGACGTGAATTTTTCTCACCCCGAGAGGTGGGCGCCGGCGGGCGCGACGTGACTAACTTGAGTGTTTAGTCGACGTGGTGGGGGATGACGAGATGACGACTGGTAACGAGGTCGGCCAGAGCGCGCCCGCCACCGACGCGTTGTTGGCCGCGCGCCCACTCTGGGGTTCGTTCATCGGCGGCGCCTTCGTCGGGGACGACGCCGATGCCGATACCTACGAGGTACTCGAGGCGGCCACCGGGCGCGTCCTCGCCCGCGTCGCGAACGCCAGCGTCGACACGGTCAACGAGGCCGTCGCGGATTCGCGGCGCGCCTACGAGGAGGGCTGGCGCGACATGTCGCCGCGCGAGCGTGGCGCCCTCATGCGCCAAGTGGCCGCCAAGATCCGCGAGCACGCCGACGAACTGGCGGAGCTGTGCGCTCGCGAGGTCGGCAAGCCCAAGCGCGACGCCCTGCGCGTGGACGTGGTGTCGTGCCACACGAACTTCGACTACTACGCCGGCATCGCGGACACCGTGCACGGCGAGTTGATCCACCAGGGTCCGATCGAGGCGCGGGTGACCTACGAGCCCTACGGCGTGGTCGCGGCGATCCTGCCCTTCAACTGGCCGGTGCAGCACGTGGCCAAGAAGTGCGCGCCCGCCTTGGCGGTGGGAAACACCGTGGTGGTCAAGCCCGGCGAACAGGCGCCCCTGGCCATCCTGCGCGTCATCGAGTTGGCGAACGAGATCCTTCCGCCCGGGGTCCTCAACGCCGTCAACGGCATGGGTGCGGGTCCGGCGTTGATCGCCAACCCGCGCATCGAGCGCGTGACCTTTACCGGATCGACCGCCACCGGACGCAAGGTGATGCAGGCCGCGGCGCAACACGTGACGTTCGTCACGCTCGAGCTCGGTGGCAAGAACGCCCTGGTGGTGCTCGACGACGCCGACGTCGACGCGGCGGTGCGCGTGGCGATCGAGGGCATGTTCTACAACAACGGCATGGCCTGCACGTCGACGTCGCGACTGCTGGTGCACGAGTCGCTCTACGACGACTTCGCCGCACGCTTCGTCGCCGCGGCCGCACAACTGCGAGTGGGTGAGCCTCTCGACCCGCGCACCGACATCGGTCCGTTGGTGGACGCGCGCCAACAAGAGCGCGTCGAGGCCTACGTCGCCACCACGCTGGCCGAAGGCGCGCCGCTGCTGTTCGAGGGCGGCGTTCCCGACGACCCCGCTTGGCGAGACGGCTTCTGGGTGAAGCCGCGCATCTTCGGCGATATCACCCCGTCGAACACCATCGCCAAGGAGGAGATCTTCGGTCCCGTGGCGGCACTGATGCGCTTCAGCGACGATGACGAAGCCGTGAGGATCACCAACGACACCGATTACGGACTCACGGCGGCGATCTGCACGCGCGACGAGACGCGCGCCGCGCGATTGGCGGCCCGACTCGAAGTGGGCATGGTGTTCGTGAACCAGTACACGCGTCGCACCTTCATTGGCTCGCCCTTCGGTGGTGTGAAGGGTTCGGGATACGGTCGCGAGTACTGCGCCGAGACGCTGCACGAGTTCGTGCGCGCCAAGAACGTCCGCTTCGCGTCGGGCCACGGCGTCGTACCCACCTGGCCGCCCCGGGACTAGGGGTCGCTGGTGGACCTCACCGTCGGCACGTTCACGCCATCGTTCCTCATCGAACTCGCCCGCCGCGACGGGCGCTTCGAGCAGGCCGGGCTCAACGTGGTCGAGGAACCAGTCGCCTCGTCGCCCCAGCAGTTTCGCTCACTGGCCGACGGCGACTACGACGTGGTCTTCACCAATCCCGACAACGTGATCGCCTATCAGTTCCTCCACGACAATCCCCTGGGCGAGCGATTGGCGCTGCGCGTCTTCGCCGGGATCGATCGCGGACTGGGGCTCGCGCTCTATCGCGGGGCGCACGTGGCCGAGCCGGTGCACGCGGGTCGACTCGGCGTCGACGTCGCTAGTTCGGGCTTCGCCTTCATCGCCTACGAGGTCCTGGCCCGCCACGGCGTGGCGCTCGCCGACGTCGTCATCGAGACCTTGGGCGCGACGCCGCGACGCGCCGACGCCCTCATCGCGGGCGACTGCGATTACACCATCCTCAACGCGGGTAACGATCTTCGCGCCGCGGCGCAGGGCTGCGTCATGATCTCTGCGGTCACCGACATCGGTCCCTACCTCGGCACGGTGCTCTGCGCCATGACGAGCACCGACGCCGACACGGTGGCCGCTCAGAACCGTTTTCGAGGGGTCCTCGATGACACCATCATGAGCGTGCTCTCGGGCTTCCGCGACGCTGACGTGCTCGAGGTGGTCCAGCCCTTGTTAGGCCTCGACGACGAGAGCGCTCGCCGGCACCTCTGGAGCATCAAGGACCTCTCGACCGGTCTGGTGCCCGGGATCGGCGTCGACCGGGCATCGATGGCGACCATCGTGGCGCTGCGTCAGCGTCACCGTCCGACACCTGAACTCGACGTGGTGCTGGAGTCCCTGGCGACCTTCGTCGACCACGAGATCCTCGTCTAACACCGCGTCGCGGGGACGACGAGTGCCCACGGCGTGGTCTGGGCGACGGTGTCGCGTTCTAGGCTGGGGTCGTGTTTCCCATCGAACGACCCCGCCGTCTTCGCCGTACCAGCGCGCTACGGCGCCTCGTCGCCGAAACGAGCTTGCGACCCGCCGACCTGGTGGCGCCGCTCTTCGTCGCCGAGGGTCGCAGCGAGGCTCGAGCAATCACCTCACTGCCGGGGCACTTCCAGCACACCTTGGAGAGCCTGAGCGCGGAGGTGCGCGCCCTGCACGCCGCGGGCGTCGGGGGAGTGATCCTCTTCGGGGTCCCGACGACGAAAGACGAATTGGGTTCGGGCGCCTTTGACGACGACGGCATCGTCCAAGTGGCCCTGCGTCAACTGCGCAACGAGTTCGGTGACGAACTGGTGGTGATGGCCGATCTCTGCCTGGACGAATACACCAGTCACGGTCACTGCGGCGTCCTGCGCGCCGACGGCACCGTTGACAACGACGCCACCCTCGATCTGTACGCGCGCGCCGCGGTCGCCCAAGCCGCGGCGGGAGCCGCCGTGGTGGCCCCGTCGGGGATGATGGACGGTCAAGTCGGAGCTATCCGCGAGGCGCTCGACGCCGAGGGCTACGTCGACACCGTGATCATGGCGTACGCGGTCAAGTACGCCTCGGCCCTCTACGGCCCTTTTCGCGAAGCGGTGGGCGTGGAGATCGCCAACGGGGGCGACCGCCGCAGTTATCAGCAGGACTACCGTAATCGCCGCGAGTCCTGGCGCGAGGCGCGACTCGACGTCGACGAGGGCGCGGACATTGTGATGGTGAAGCCAGCGATGACGTACTTGGACATCTTGAGCGACCTGCGACGCGAGGTCGACGTGCCCCTGTGCGCCTACCACGTGAGCGGTGAGTACGCCATGGTCAAGGCGGCCGCGGCCAATGGCTGGATCGACGGGCCAGCGGTCGCCCTCGAGCAGCTCACCGCGGTGCGCCGCGCGGGCGCGGACTTCGTCTTGACGTACTTCGCCAGAGAGGTCGCCGAGGCCCTCAACCCATGAGCACCAACCAGGAATGGTTCGAGCGCGCACTGCGCGTGATCCCCGGTGGCGTCGATTCGCCGGTGCGGTCCTTTCGTTCCGTCGGCGGCACGCCCTACACCGTCGTGAGTGGATCGGGCGCCTACGTCACCGACGTCCAAGGCCGCACCTACATCGACTACGTCCAGTCCTATGGCGCCTCGCTGCTGGGTCACGCGCACCCCGCCGTCGTGGCGAGACTGCGTGACGCCGTCGCCCTGGGGACCACGTTCGGTGCACCGACGCCGGGCGAGGTCCTTCTCGCCGAGATCATGACGACTCGGGTGACAGGACTCGAGCAGGTCCGTCTGGTCTCCTCGGGCACCGAGGCGGTCATGAGTGCGGTGCGCGTGGCGCGCGGTAGCACGGGACGCGACAAGATCCTCAAGTTCGATGGCTGCTATCACGGGCACTCCGACGCGCTGCTGGTGGCCGGCGGCAGCGGCGTGGCCCAATTGGGGCTACCGGGTTCAGCCGGGGTCACCGCGGGCGCCGTCGCCGACACGATCGTGGCGCCCTACAACGTGGTGCCGACACTGGACGAGTCGGTGGCCGCAGTGCTCGTCGAACCGGTGGCCGCCAACATGAACCTGGTCGCGCCGGGCGCCGACTTCTTGCAGGGACTTCGCGCCGAATGCGACCGCGTCGGTGCGCTACTCATCTTCGACGAGGTCATCACGGGTTTTCGCCTCGACTACGCCGGCGCCGAGGAGTTCTTTCACGTGACGCCCGATTTGTACTGCTTCGGCAAGGTCATCGGCGGCGGTCTGCCGGTGGGCGCCTTCGGCGGTTCGCGCGAAGTCCTGAGCGTGCTGGCACCCGCGGGACCGGTGTATCAGGCGGGCACCCTGTCGGGAAATCCGTTGGCGACCGCGGCCGGTGCCGAGGTCTTGAGTCGCGTGACGCCCCAGGACTACGCGCAATTGAGCGCACGCGTCGCGCACTTCGCGACGCGCCTGAACGACGCGGTGCGCTCCGCGGGGCTCTTCGCGCGTGTGCCGGTGCGCGGTCCGCTACTGGGCCTGTACTTGTCGCACGAGGAGTTCGAGGAGCCTGAGAACTTCGACCAGGCCCGACGCCTGTGCGACAACGGCCTCTATCGTCCGTTCTTTCACGCGATGCTCGATCAGGGCGTGGCGCTCGCGCCCGGGGCCTACGAGATCCTCTTCGTCTCACTCGCGCACAGTGACGAGGACCTCTCGCGCACCGTCGACGCCGCGGCCCAGGCGGCGCGCGTGGCGGCGGGTGTCGCCACGGCCTCGTGAGCGTCATTCGCAGTGAGGGGTGGGCGGTCCGGCCGAGTTTCTCGCCGCACGGTCCTATCGAACCGGTCACGCTGTTGTTCGACGAAACAGGTTTCACCCAACTGGCCGGCGACCCGGCCGTCGCCTGGCAGACTCCCTGGAGCGAGGTGACATACCTTCGTCTGGTGCGCCGACGCGGGGGCGTCACCATCGTCGCCGTCGTGGCCAACGTGCTCTATCAGTGGCGTCGGCGACGCGCACTGTCGCGCGCGCAGTTCGACGAGCTCGTCGCGGCTCTCTCGGTGCACGGTGCTCGCGAGATGCCGCGCTCGCGACGAAACGGTGCGCTCGCCGTGGCGGGCCTGGTGACCCTGGCGTCCTTCGGCGGCTATTTCGGGGGACTCTTCACCTCCACGCCCCGGTCCTCGACGTTGACGGCGCTGAGCGCAGTGAACCTGAGCGCCCGCGACGTGCCCGGCACGTGGGGTGTCTCGACATCGGCGTCGAGCTCAGAACTCGAGACGATTATGCCGGCGCCCGGCCAAGTGATCACGTTGAATCCCTCCACGACGTTGCCCGCCGAGGACAGCGCCTTCAATCTCGCGGCGAATCACTTTCAGCGCTGCCTCGGCGTTCAGAACGTGAACGACCGCATCTACGGCCTGGCCGGGCAGAGCCCGACGTACCAGGTGAGTTCGCCCGTGTTCTCGTCGTCGAGTGACGGCGGCATCCAGGTGGAGTCGACCGCTCAGTACTACGCGTCGACCCTGAACGTGACCAGTGACGTGCACGAGATGTCCCAGGCGTCCTTTGGTCGCTGCTTCGCCGAGTCCAATGCCGACATGATGATCGGTCGCAGTTCGGCCGCGACGCCGAACCTGACCAACGGCGTCACTTACGATGCGCGCACCTTCGTCAAGGGCTGGGTGACCGGCGGGTCGGTCGCGGTGTCGATTCCGAGCATCGGGCTGACGCACGCCGACCTGGTGGTCGTCGTCGAGGCGGCGGGTCACTACGAAGTGACGCTGGCGGCGCTGGCGTCCGACCTGCGCGCCGCGCGCGCCGCGATCGACAACTTGGCCAATGCCCTGCTGGTGCGCACGACGTCGAGTGCGGCGCTGTCGGCCTAGGCCAGGACGACTGACTCGGTCAGTGCTTGGCGCGAGTCGCGGGGGACTTTCGCCCGAGCATCACGAAGGTCCCGATGCTGAGGGCCACGTAGGCGACCCAGACCAGGCCCTGCAAGACCGTGGGTTGGTCCGCGTAGCCGAGCAACGAGTGAAAGACGTCACCGAGGCTCGATGACTCGCTCATGACGCCGCTGGTGTTCCAGAGAACGTGCGAACCCACGGTGATCCACCCGAGTTGTTGGAAGTTCTCGATGGCGTCGGCGAGCAGGCCCGCGGCGAAGAACATCAGCGTCACGCCCAGCACGCGAAAGAAGATCTTCAAGTTGACCTTGGTACCCATGCGGTACATCGCGACGGCCAGGGCCAGGGCCAGGACCAGTCCCAGCGCACCGCCCCCGAGCACCAGGTACCCGTGCACCGGCGCGGCGGCCTGGTGCGAGTTGGCGAAGAGGATCGCCAGGGTGAAGACCATGGTCTCGAGGCCCTCGCGTCCGACCGCCTGGAACGCAAGTAGTCCGAGTCCCCAGCGGTTGCCCTGGGAGAGGGCCTGGTCACTGCGCGACTGCAACTCCTTGGTCATGGTGCGCGCGTGCTTGTGCATCCAGAACGTCATGGCGGTCAAGAATCCCGCGGCGACGATGTACGTCGCGGTCTCGAAATAGGTCTGCACTCGCGACCCCGAGTAGCGCGAGATGGCGAAGTACGCGGCGATGCCTCCCACGAGCGTGAGGACTAGCGCGGCGCCGACGCCCCAGAAGACGTCGCGGAAATGGCGCGTCTGGCCCAGACGCTTGAGGTACGCGAGCAAGATGGCGACGATCATCGATGCCTCGATGCCCTCGCGCAGGAAAATCACGAAAGTGGGGATCACGTCACTGCCCCGTCACGCCACGTTCGTATCGATGCGACATTTTCACGGGGTCATCCTACGGGTGCGCCTCAAGGGGTCGTCGTGCGCGACGTATCAGGCGTGAGCGTCGTGGCCACTTCTGTTGCCGAGCAGCATGGCGTACGCCTCTTCGGGCACCGCGTGGGCCAGTCGGACCATGGCGCGATAGCCCACCTCGGCGGGACCCTGGTTGTCGTTGTTCATCAGGTTGGCCATGATCGCCAACAGCTCGTTCATCAGCGGCTCGATGCGCATTCCCACTCCCACGCACACCGACAGGATCTTGGGCTCTGAGATCAGGCGCACGAACGCGCGCGCCACCTTGTAGTAGTCGCCGTAGGCCTGGTCCATGCGCTCGTCGTAGAGCGCGAGCGCCGACGCGTCGTTGCTGACCAGCGCTTCACCGAGCGCGCCGGCCGCCAGGCGACCCGTCTCGTAGCCGTAGGCGATGCCCTCACCGTTGAAGGGGTTGACCGTGCCGGTGGCGTCGCCAATAGTCAACGTGTTGGGACCCACCCGCGGTCCGATCGCCAAGCCCATCGGCAATCGTCCGCCGGTCGCCGGGCCCTCACAGGTGTCGTCGTTGAGACCCCACGCCTCGGCGGTCTGGGCGACGAAATATTCCTGGAGCTTGGTGGTGTTGACGCCCTTCCAGGCGCCGCCGGTCGACAAGAGTCCGACGCCCACGTTCACCCGGCCGTCGCCCAGCGGAAAGATCCAGCCGTATCCGGGGACGACGTCGCCGTGGGGGTCGCGGATGTCGAGGTGCGAGTCGATCCAGGGTTCGTCGTGACGCTCGCTGGTGTAGTAGCCGCGCAGCGCCATCCCCATCGGCCACTCACGGTTGCGCGTGGTGCCTAGGGCGCGACCCATCCGAGAGTTCTGCCCGTCACCCACCACCAGGTATCGCCCACGGATCTCGGCGCTCGCCCCCGTCTCCTTGTCCTTGACGACGACACCCGCGGCCCCGCTGAGGGCGCCCTGGGCCGAGGGAACGGCGTCGAGGAGTTCGAGCGCCTCGACGCCGGTGAGCAACGTCGCGCCGTACTCGACGGCGTGCTCGGCGATGAGACCGTCAAGGTTGAAGCGAGTGATGGTGTAGCCGTAGTTGGGAAAGATCGGGTGCTCGGGCCATTTCATCTCGAGTGACGCACCGAAACCGAAGCCGCGCAACCCCTGGTAGCGGTGGGCGTGCTTCGCGACGTCGGGCTCGAGCCCCATCTCGATGATCTGGTGCACCGAGCGCGGGGTGAGTCCGTCACCGCAGGTCTTCTCGCGGGGGAAGGTCTTCTTCTCGATCAGGCAGACCGACCATCCGGCCTGGGCCAACCAATACGCGCAGGCCGACCCGCTCGGTCCCGCTCCCACGATCACGACATCGAATTCGATGGGGCGGGCGGCGACTTCTTGCAGAGAGGGCATCGTGACAGATTAGGCCGTTGGTCGAGCGGTCCCGTCGCCGAGGGTGGCGTCAGGAGTGATAGAACTGAATCCGTGAACCAGTATTTACCAATACTGGGACTCCTGATTCTGGGAGCGTTGTTCGCGTCGGGATCGTTTGTTGCGTCGGCTTTGCTGGCGCCGCACAAGCGACCCACTGACGCCAAGATCGCCCCCTACGAGTGCGGGATCGTCCCTGAAGTGGAACCGCCGCAGCGCTTCCCGGTTCGTTTCTACCTCGTGGCGATGATCTTCGTGATCTTCGACATCGAAGTCGTCTTCATGTACCCCTTCGCCGTGGTCTTTCGCCAATTGGGCGGCTTCGGACTGATCGAAGTGCTCGTGTTCTCCCTCTTCGTCTTCGGCGCCCTGCTGTTCTTGGTCCGTGAGGGCGCCCTCTCGTGGGGTCCGCGCCAGCACTTGACCGTGGGAATGCCCGAACGCACCAGTTCGTCCACGATTGCGCGCATCAGCGCCGAACCCGAACAGGCGGCGTAGTGGCCCTCGAAGACCTGCAGCACAATTTCTTAACCGCGCCCATCGAGGACCTGGTGCGCTGGGCGCGCCGCGCGTCGGTGTGGCCGGCGTCCTTTGGACTCGCGTGTTGCGCTATCGAGATGATGGCTGCCGGCGGCGCCGACTTCGACCTCGCGCGCTTTGGCATGGAGGTCTTTCGCAACTCCCCGCGCCAGGCCGACCTCATGATCGTGGCCGGTCGGGTGAGCCAGAAGATGGCGCCCGTCCTGCGCCAGGTCTACGACCAGATGATGGAGCCCAAGTGGGTCATCTCGATGGGCGTGTGTGCGTCCACCGGTGGGCTCTTCAACAACTACGCCATCGTCCAGGGGGTCGACCAGATCGTGCCCGTGGACGTCTACGCCCCCGGCTGTCCCCCCAGCCCCGAGACGTTGATGCACGCCATCCTCACCCTGCACGAGCAGATCCGCACCGGTGAGATCATGAAGCGTCGTCACGAGGGTAACCCCACGCACCTGGGCCACGATGGCGGCGTCTGGACGCCCGAAGTGCCGGTGACCGTAAGGATGGGCACGCCGAAGTGATCCCCCTTCCCCCCTTGGCCCCCCCAGCCGTTCTCGTAGATGAGGCCCTCGCGTGCGACGTGGCGTGCTTCCCCACGCCCGAGCAGTACCTCGACCTCGTCGCCGCCTTCAAGGACGACGGTTTCGAGATGTGCGTGGACGTGTGCGGGGTTGACTACCTCGAGCACGCCGAGCGGGCCCTGCCCGAGGGCGTGGCGCCGACGCGCTTCGAAGTGGTGGTCAACTTGTTGTCGCTCTCCAAGAAGCAGCGCGTGCGCGTGCGCGTGCAGGCGGGTACCGAATCCCCGCGGGTCGAGAGCCTGTTCCACATCTACCCCGGCACGGAGGCTCCCGAGCGCGAGACCTTCGACATGTTCGGCATCCTCTTCGACGGCCACCCGGACTTGACGCGCATCCTCATGCCCGAGGACTGGGAGGGTCACCCGCTGCGCAAGGACTACGGCGTGGGACACGTCCCCATCCAGTTCAAGGAAGCGCCTGGTCCGCGATGAGTGACGTCACGCGCACCGCCGACCGCCCCGAACGCCTGACCGGCGAAACGTCTGAGGGTGCGCAAGAGCTCACCCGGCGCATCGACACCGCGAGCGACCAACTGGGTCGCGAAGTCGGCTCGGTCCTGCGCCTGGACGGCGTGACGCTCGACCCCCGTGAGGTCGATTACGAGCGCGACGACGACGAGACCATGATCATCAATATGGGTCCGGCGCACCCCTCGACGCACGGGGTGCTGCGACTCATGCTCGAACTCGATGGTGAGTTCGTGCTGCGAACCAAGGTCGTCATTGGTTACCTGCACACCGGCATGGAGAAGACCGGCGAGACGTTGAGTTACGTCCAGGGCGCCACCAACGTGACGCGCATGGACTATCTGTCGCCGGTCATCAACGAACTCTCGTACTCACTGACCATCGAGAAGCTGCTCGGCGTGCAGATCCCCGAGCGCGCGACGTGGATTCGCATGTTGATGAGCGAGCTCAACCGCGTCTCGTCGCACCTGGTGTGGATGGCTACCAACGGCATGGACCTCGGGTCGACCTCGATGATGATCTACGGCTTGCGCGAGCGCGAGTTGATCCTGGCCTTCTTCGAGAAGACCGCGGGGCTGCGCCTGAACCTGAATTACGTGCGCCCCGGGGGCGTGGCGGCCGACCTACCCGACGGGTGGGAGGACGATATCGAGGTCATCTGCAACACCATCGAGGAGCGCACCTACGAATACGACCAGCTCCTCACGGGCCAGCCGATCCTGCGCAACCGCCTGATCGGCGTCGGGGCGATCACTGCGGAGGAGGCGCTGGCGTTGAGCCTGACCGGACCGTTGCTGCGCTCGACCGGCGTGCCCTGGGACCTGCGCCGCTCGATGCCCTACCTCGCCTACGACCAGGTCGACTTCGACGTCATCGTCGGGACCTACGGCGACAACTTTGACCGCTACGCCATCCGACTGAACGAGATCAGGGAGTCCATCCGCATCGTGCGCCAGTGCGTGGAGAAGATGCCCGCGGGCGATTACCGCAGCCAGGACCCCAAGGTGACCCCGCCGCCGCGCGCGCGCATCGGCGAATCCATGGAGGCGCTGATCCACCACTTCAAGCTCTTCACCGAGGGCTTCCACGTCCCAGCCGGTGAGGTGTACTCCGCGGTGGAATCGCCGCGCGGCGAGATCGGGTGCTACATGGTCTCTGACGGCGGCCCCAAGCCGTACCGGATCCACGTGCGCGCCCCGAGTTTCACCAACCTGCAGGCGATGCCCCTGTTGATGCGTGGTGCGTCGGTGTCCGACGCCATCACCATGATCTCGACGGTCGACCCCGTCTTGGGAGAGGTCGACCGATGAGTCACTTTCGCGCCGACATCCGCCAACGCGCCGAGGAACTCGTCGCCCTCTACCCCCGCAGGCGCTCGGCGATGTTGCCGTTGTTGCACCTGGCCCAGGAGCAAGACGGCTACCTGAGCGACGAGGGCATCGCCGAGGTGGCCGCCCTCACCGACACGACGCCGGCGGACGTGCGCGGCACCGCGTCCTTCTACGACATGTTCCACCTCGAACCGGTGGGCAAGTACGTGGTCGGCGTGTGCACCAACATCGCCTGCCTGCTGGCCGGCGGCGAGGAACTGCTCGAGCACGCCAGTCAGACACTGCACTGCGCGGTGGGCGCCACCTCGAGCGACGGGTTGTTCACCCTCGAAGAGACGGAGTGCCTGGCCGACTGCAACCTGGCGCCGTGCGTGCAGGTGAATCACCGTTACGTGCGCACCACGACCCCGGCCACCTTCGACGCCATGGTCGAGGACCTGCGCGAGGGTCGCCTCGACCACGACGTGCCGAGCCACGGGACATTGATCCGCGTCAAACGCCAGGGCGGACTGCGCGTCTCCAAGGACGACGTGGCCACCGAGCGTGCGCAGGCCTTGGCCGAGCGCACCGCTCGCGCCGCCGTCGCCGCCGCAGCGGCCGCGGCCGTTTCCGAGGAGAGCAAGTGATGGCGGTCCTCGACGCACCACTGATTGTCTCGTCGCGCCGTGACTACGCCGACTCCTTCACACTGAGTCGCTACCTCGAGACCGGCGGCTACGAAGGACTGCGCAAGGCGCTCACGATGTTCCCCGAGGACGTCGCGGCCGAGGTGGACAAGGCGTCGCTGCTCGGACGTGGCGGCGCGGGTTTCCCCGCGGGCCGCAAGTGGTCGATGCTGCGCCGTTCGCCGATCTCCTACCTCGTCGTGAACGGTGATGAATCCGAGCCGGCCACCTTCAAGGACCACTACCTCGTCGAGCGCGATCCCCACCAGTTGGTCGAGGGCGTCATCATCGCCGCTTACGCGCTGCAGGTGAGTCAGGTGTTCATCTTCTTACGCGGGGAGTTCGCCCTCGGTCTCGAGCGCGTCCAACAAGCGCTCAACGACGCCTACGCCCACGGGGCGCTGGGCTCCAAGATCTTCGGCTCGGACTTCTCCGTCGACGTCGTCGTACACCCCGGCGCGGGTGCCTACATCTGCGGCGAGGAGACGGCGCTGCTCGAAGCCCTCGAAGGTAAGCGGGGCTTTCCGCGCATCAAGCCGCCGTTCTTCCCTGCGGTCACCGGCCTCTACGGAGAGCCCACCGTGGTCAACAATGTCGAGACCATGTCCAACCTGCCCTGGATCATCTCCAACGGTGGCGCGGCCTTCGCCGCGTTGGGCGCGGGACGTTCGACCGGCACGCGCCTGTTCGCTCTCGCGGGCAACGTGAAGAATCCTGGCGTGTTCGAACTAGAGATGGTCAAGAACACCTTTCGCGACATCATCTTCGACCCCGCCCTGGGTGGTGGACTCGCCGAGGGCCGCACCCTCAAGGCGTTCATCCCCGGTGGCGTCTCGGCCCCGTGGTTCGGTCCCGAGTTGCTCGACACGCCCCTGGGTCAAGACGAGGTCGGGGGACTGGGTTCCATGCTCGGATCGGGATCGATCGTCGTGATCGACGACGCCAGTTGCGTCGTGCGCGCGACCTGGCGCATCACCAAGTTCTTCTCGCGCGAGTCCTGTGGACAATGCACGCCGTGCCGCGAAGGTTCGGGCTGGATCGAGCGCGCGATGTACCGCCTCGAGAACGGCGGGGGCCGCATGGAGGATATCGACCTCTTGCTCGACCTGTGCGACAACATAGCCCCGGGTCTGACCTGGCCGCCCCAGCAGACCACCATCTGCGTACTGGGTCCGTCCATCCCGTCATCGGTCCACTCCGCAATCAGCATGTTCCGCGATGACTTCGTGGCCCACGTGAACTACGGAGGTTGTCCCCATGACTGACGTCATCCGCACCAACGTCAACATCACCGTCGACGGCCGTCCAGTCCAAGCGCAGCCCGGTGAACTCCTGATCGAGGCCGCGGAGCGCGCGGGTTCCTATATCCCACGCTTCTGCTATCACCCGCGCATGGAGCCCGTGGGCGTGTGCCGCATGTGCCTCGTCGAGGTGGAGGGACCACGTGGCGCGACGCTGCAGCCGGCGTGCTATCTCAAGGTCTCCGAGGGCATGAGCGTCACCACCGACTCCGACAAGGTGAAGAAGGCCCAAGACGGCGTCCTTGAGTTCCTCCTCGCCAACCACCCCCTCGATTGCCCCGTGTGCGACAAGGGCGGTGAGTGTCCTCTCCAGGACCAGACGTTGGCGCACGGGTCGGGCGAGACCCGCTTCGCCGAGGAGAAGCGCCACTTCGTCAAGCCCATCGAAATCGGCGCGCTCGTGTTGCTCGACCGCGAGCGCTGCATCCAGTGCGCGCGCTGCACTCGCTTCGCCAGTGACGTTGCCGGCGATGCCCAGATCGCCTTCGCCGGACGCGGTGACCTCATCGAAGTCGCCACGTCGCCGACGCAGCCCTTCGACTCCGTCTTCTCGGGCAACACCGTGCAGATCTGTCCGGTGGGCGCATTGACCGCCAAGCCCTACCGCTTCAGCGCACGTCCCTGGGACCTCGAGCAGGTCGAGAGCACCTGCACCACCTGCGCGGTGGGATGTCGAGTGGCGGTCCAGTCCTCGGGCAATCGATTGACCCGCGTGCTCGGGGTGGACTCCGAACCGGTCAATCACGGCTGGCTCTGTGACAAGGGGCGCTTCACCCTCGATTCGATCGACGCCCACGAAGACGCGACGGACGTGCTCTCGGCCGCGACGCGTATCACCGAGCCCCTGGTGCGCCGCAATGGCGAGCTCACCGCCGTCTCGTGGGGCGTGGCCCTGGCCGAAGCCGCGCGGCTGTTGCACGAGGCGGGCGACGCCGACGCCATTGGTTCGATCGGTGGCGCGGCACTGACCAACGAGGGAGCCTTCGCCTGGGAGCGCTTCTTGCGCGGGGCGATCGGTTCTGAGCACCTCGACGCGCAGTTCGACGACGGACTCGACCCGGTGTTGCTGCAGGCCCTTCCCCTCGCCACCATCGACGACGCCGCGAACGCGCCCGTCGTCCTCACCTTGACCGGTGATCTTCGCCAGGAACTCCCGGTGTTGTTCCTTCGCCTGCGCGAGAGCTTCGCCCAGAAGCACCGCACCTTGATCGAGCTCTCGAGCGCGCCCAGTGCGCTGCGCTCACTCGCACGCCACGTGCTCAGCGTGCGACCCGGCGAGACGCCGTCGATCGCTCACGCCCTCATCAGTGGACACCTGCCGGTGGGCACCCTAGTCAGCGACGCCGAACTCGACCAGGTACGTTCTCTCCTCGGCGACGGATCAGGTGTCGTCATTGTCGTGGGTCGCGCCAACCTGGCCGAGGACCAGCGACTCGTCGATGAGGCGATCGCCACTCTCGCCCAGGGACTGCCGCAGGCCCGATTCCTCGTGACGCTGCGCCGTTCGAACGTGCGCGGAGCCCTCGACATGGGGCTGGGTCCTCGCCTGCGACCGGGACGTGGCGTCGACGCCGCCGCCACGGGCCGCGACACGCACGCGCAGTTGTCGGCCATGGCCCAGGGCGTCCAGCGCGCCACGGTGCTGTTGGGTGGCTCGCTGCTGGGCAACGTCGTCGATCAAGAACTCGCCAGCGCCGCGCTGACGGCGTCGAGTGTCATCGCGGTCACCGGACACGGCGGGGCGACCCTCGCCTTCGCCGACGTCGTGCTGCCCGCCAGCGTCCAGCACGAGCGCGTCGGCACGGTCACCAATCTCGAGGGCCGCGTGACGGCCGTCGCACCCAAGATCGGTGCGCCGGGTTCGGCGTGGCCCGACGTCGCCATCGCGTCGGAGCTCGCGCTCGCGTGGGGCCAGGACCTCGCGCTCGGCTCGGTCGAACTCTGCGCCCAGGCCATCGAGGAGACCACCGGATACGCGGCGTTGTCGGTCCTACAGGACCAGGCCTTCGACGGTGCCGTGATGGGACTCGCGGTCACGCCCGTCGCGCGTCACGCCATGGACCCCATGGCCTTCCCGGGCATTCGCTCGACCAAGACCGCTGGACTCGGTGAATCGAGCGGCACCACCACGCTGCTCGACTCGTCCACCACCGCCTCGACCTCGGCAGCGACGTTCGCCGACGTGCATCTGACCAGGGTGGACGTGCCCCTCGCCGACGCCTACGCGTTGCGACTCGTACTGTCGCGACGTCTCTACGACCGCGGCGTCGCCATGCAGGGTTCGCCCGCGCTGGCCGAGCTCGTGGAGCCGACCACGTTGCTCGTGCACCCCTCCGACCTCGACCACCTCGGCCTCGCGAGTGGCGCGCGCGTGCAGGTGCGCGCCGCGGGCGGCGACTTCGAGATCGGTGTCGTCACCGACGAGACCGTCGTGCGCGGTACGTGCGTGGCTCCGCTGGGGACTCTTGACGAGACCGGCGCCAACGTCATCGCGTCGTTGCTCGACTCCTCGAGCCCGGTCACGCAACTGCGACTGGAGACGAGATGAACCTCGCGACGGTCGACCCGCTCTTCAGCGATGGCATGCACGTCACCATCGCGATCTTGATCATCGTCGCCGTCAAAGTCGTCGTCGGCTTCGCGGTGATCATGGGCGCGGTGACGCTGATGATCTGGTTCGAGCGCAAGGCCATCTCGGACATGCAGAGCCGCATCGGACCCCAGCGCTGGGGTCCCTTCGGAGTCCTCCAGACCCTCGCGGACGGCATCAAACTCTTCTTCAAGGAAGATCTCGTGCCCGCCGAGGCGGACCGCTTCGTCTTCAAGTTGGCGCCCTACCTCGTGTTGGTGCCAGCGCTGATCACGTTCTCGATCATCCCCCTGGGCGGGACGGTGATTGTCGCCGGACACGTCATCCAACTGCAGATCGCCAATCCGCCGATGGGCATCTTGTTGATGCTCGCCATGTCGGGCATCTCGGTCTATGGCATCATGCTCGCGGGCTGGGCCTCGGGTTCGAAGTATCCGCTCCTCTCCTCGGTGCGCGCGAGCGCCCAGATGATCTCCTACGAGGCCGCGCTAGGCATGACCATCGTGACGGTGGCGCTGGTCACCGGCTCGCTGTCCACCCACGACATCGTCACCAGCCAGGGCGGCGGCATCTGGCACTGGAACTTGATCCGCCTGGGCTTCGTGCCCTTCATCGTCTTCGTGATCGCGATCACCGCCGAATTGGGGCGCCCGCCCTTCGACGTCGTCGAGGCCGAGAGCGAACTGGTCGGCGGGTACCACACCGAGTACTCGTCGCTGCGATTCGCACTGTTCTTCTTGGCCGAGTTCATGAACACCCTGACGATGTCGGCGCTCATCGTCACGTTGTTCCTCGGTGGCCCCGCGGGCTACGTGCCCAACATCCCGCACCTGCGCTGGATCTTCCCGATCCTCTGGTTCCTCGTCAAGACCACCGGTTTCGCCTTCACCTACATCTGGTTTCGCGCGGCCCTGCCGCGCTTTCGCTACGACCAGGTCATGGAGTTGGGCTGGAAGCGACTCATCCCGCTCTCGTTGGGTTGGATGCTGGTCGTGGCGGGCTTCTTGATCAAGCCGGCCGACGGCTTCGCCATGGCCGCCGCGGTGATCCTGGCTTGGACGTTGCTCAGCCGGGCCTTCGAGCTGGGCGAGGAACGCGGCAGTGGTCCAGGTGCGTTGATCCCCGCGGTGGGTGAACGACCATTGCCCGGTGAGGTCATCCGCGCGGTGAGCGATGCGCTTGACGACATGGACGACGATGGCGAGGGGGAGTGATGGCCGGTTGGACTGACTTCTTCGGTGGCTTCAAGTTGACGCTCGCGCACATTGGCAAGCCTCGGGTGACGAACTCGTATCCCAAGGTCAAGCGACCCAAGCAGCCGCGCCAGCACGGGCGCCACGTCTTGAATCGCTACGAGGACGGCATGGAGAAGTGCATCGGCTGTGAGTTGTGCGCTGGCGTGTGCCCGGTGAATTGTATTTACGTGCGCGGACTCGACAACCCGGCCGACCACCCCGTCTCGCCGGGCGAGCGCTACGGCTACATCTACGAGATCAACTACCTGCGTTGCATCCACTGCGACCTGTGCGTCGAGGCGTGCCCCACCCAGGCGATCACCGAGTCCAAGATGTTCGAGTTCTCCTTCACCAACCGTGCTGACGCGATCTACACCAAGAAGCAGTTGCTGGTCGACGACGCGGGATTCCCCCAGCGCCTGCCCTGGGAGGACTGGCGTCCGGGCGAGGCGGCGATGACCGGTGGCTGGATGCGCGCGACGTCACCCTCTGGCGACGCGGCCTTCGAGGGCGTGACCCAGTGGAGTGGCGACCTCGGAGAGGGCGTGCGCGCGGCCGAGGCCGGTCAGAGCGAGAACCGCGATGACGAGGCCACGGGATCCAAGCAGATCCGCGAGGTGTTCTCTCGCCACCTGCAGCCTGATGACGTGCCGTTGGACCAGCGCGGTCTGCAAGGATTGCTCAGGACCCTCGAAGAAAAGCGTCCTCGTCGCGCGCCCAAGGGAGAGAGTTGATGTTCGCCACGGCGTACGCCCTCCCCGACCTTCTGGTCTTCGCGGCCGCGGCGTTGTGCATCCTCACCGGTGCCATCGGCGTCATCGCCATGCAGAACCCTGTGCACTCCGCGCTCAGTTTGATCCTGTGTCTGCTCGGCGTCGCCGTGGCGTTCCTCGAGCAGAACGCCGACTTTCTCGCCGCCGCAGAGGTCATCGTCTACGCGGGCGCCATCGTCGTGCTCTTCTTGTTCGTGATCATGTTCTTGGGTGTCGACGGTTCGCGGCACCCCCACGTCGAACCCCTGGTGGGCCAGCGCTGGCTCGCAGCGCTCGGCGTGGCCATCACCGTGGCGGGCGTCATCACTCTGATGGTCAACTCGGACTGGGTGAGCGGCGTCATGTCCACGTCGACCGGGGGCACCGGGCTCGCCACGGGTTCGGGCAATGTCACCCAGTTGGGCGACTCCGTCTTCACCACCTACCTCCTGGCCTTCGAAGCGACGGCTGGTCTGTTGATCATCGCGGTGGTGGGCGCCGTTCTCTTGGCGCGCCGTGAACGACCCGCCGACCCCGACGTCGAGGATGACGTCGTCGACGTGGACGTCGAAGTGGTCGACGTCGAGGACGAGGGCGAGTGGTGGATCATCGACCACGGGACGTCTGAGGAGGTGGACTCATGACCATTCCGGCATCGTGGTTCCTCGTATTGGCCGCCCTGCTCTTCGGCGTGGGCGCCTTCGGCGTCTTGACCCGGCGCAGCGCGCTGATCATGTTCATGTGCATCGAGTTGATGCTCAACGCCGTGAACCTGACCTTCGTCACCTTCGCGCGCTCGCTGAGCGATATTGGTGGCCAGACGACGGTGTTCTTCATCATGGTGGTGGCCGCCGCGGAAGTCACCGTGGGACTGGGCATCGTGGTGGCGGTGTTCCGTCGTCGTGAGTCGACCTCGGTCGATGAACTCTCGGAGCTGCAGGGCTGATGTCGCATCTCGCCCCACTCATCTTGGTGCTACCCCTGCTGGGTTTCTTGCTCGTCCTCATGAACGGGCGCTCCTTGAACAACCGTATGGTGGGCATCATCGCCACCGGCGTGGTGGGCTTGAGCTTCCTCGCGACCTGCGTGGCCTTCGTGCTGTTGTTGCACGACCACGACCGCGAGGTCACGGTGAACCTCTTCACGTGGATCTCGGTCGACACGCTGCACGTGCCCGCCGCCCTGCTCATCGATCCGCTCTCGATCACCATGTGCCTCTTCGTCACCGGCATCTCGACGCTGATCCACTGGTACTCGACCGCCTACATGGAGGGCGAGAAGGACTTTCGCAAGTTCTTCCTCTACTTGAACCTCTTCGTCTTCTCGATGCTGACGTTGGTGCTGGCCAACAACCTCGTGTTCACCTTCGTGGGCTGGGAGGGCGTGGGGGTGTGCTCGTACTGGCTGGTGAGTTTCTACTTCGACCGCGACGCGGCGGCCTCGGCCGGCAAAAAGGCCTTCATCTACAATCGCATCGGTGACGTCGGCCTGCTGTTGGCGATGTTCCTACTCTTCGTGCACACCCACACTCTCACCTATCTGGGCATCTTCTCCTCCACGTCACTACTGTCGCCGACCATCGCGACGCTGGTCGTCCTGGCCCTCCTGCTCGCGGCCACCGGCAAGAGTGCGCAGATCCCCTTGTTCAACTGGCTGCCCGACGCCATGGAGGGTCCGACGCCGGTCTCCGCGTTGATCCACGCCGCCACCATGGTGACCGCGGGTGTGTACCTGCTCGTGCGCATGTCGCCGGTACTGGCCCTGTCGTCCTCGGGGCGCATGACCATCGCCATCATCGGCGGCCTGACGGCCTTCGTGGCCGCGACCATCGCCACGGCGCAAAAGGACATCAAGAAGGTGCTGGCCTTCTCCACGGTGTCCCAGATTGGCTACATGGTGTTGGCGGTCGGCGTCGGCGCCTACGGCGCGGCGCTCTTCCTAATGGTCAGCCACGCCTTCTTCAAGGCGTTGCTCTTCCTGGGTTCGGGTTCGGTCATCCACTCCCTCGGCGGTGAACAGGACATGCGAAAGATGGGTGGACTGGCCAAGTGGCTGCCGCTCACCTTCCCCACGTTCCTGGTCGGTTGGCTGACGATCTCGGGCGTGCCCCCCTTCGCGGGCTTCTGGTCCAAGGGTGACGTCTTGACCAACGTGTTCGCCCACAACAAACCACTCTGGGCCCTGGGTGTGGTGACCGCGATCCTCACGGCGTACTACATGACTCGTCTCTTCGTCTTGACCTTCCGGGGCAACGAGCGCTTCCGTGAGGTCACCCACCAGCACGATCCGCACGAGTCGCCGCTGGCCATGACTGCACCATTGTTGATCCTGGCGATCTTGAGCGTGCTCGGCGGGCTACTCGACCTGCCCTGGGCCCACGGATTCTCCCTCACCCACTTCCTGGCTCCGACGTTCGGCTTCGTCGCACCGATTGGCGCTCAGAGCACCGGGTTGCAGACGGGACTCGCGCTGGTGGACTTCGCCGCGGCGCTCATCGGCCTCTTCGCGGCCTTCACCATCTGGCGCAACACCGTGGAATCCACGACGTTCGAGAAGCCGTTTTTCGAACACGTCTGGCGCTGGGACGACGCCTACGACGCGATGTTCGGACGGCCGCTCGAGCAACTGGCGCAGGTGTCCAACGACGTCGTGGAGAACCGCATCATCGATGGTGCGGTCGAGGGTCTCGGAGGATCGGTGCAACGCAGTGGCGAGGGTATTCGCAAACTCCAGGCGGGCATGGTGCGTCAGTACGCACTGGCCATGGTGCTCGGCCTGACCGTGATCGTGGTGTACCTCGTGGGACGGGTGAGGTAGCGATGCATTCCTCTCTCTGGTTGAGCGCGCTGATCGCGCTGCCCCTGCTGGGTGCGCTGGTGGCGATGCTGGTGCGCAAGATGCCCGGCGCCTCCTACGCCGTCGCCGTCGCCGTCGGCGCCATCGAAGTCGTGGTGTCGGTCATCGTCGCGTTCCTCTATTCGAGTCACGTCGCCAACGCCGGGACGTTCGACTTCGTCAGTCGCCACGTCGTCTCGGCCCCGCTGGGACTGGCCTACGACGTCGCCCTCGACGGGCTCAGCCTGTTGATGGTCGTTTTAACCGCGCTCGTGTTGCTGCTGTCGCTGCTCGGGGGGCGCGACAAGCGCCGCGAGCCGGCCTTCGTGTCATGGTTGTTGATCCTGACGGGACTGACTATGGGGTCCTTCGTGTCCCACGACGTGCTCGAATTCTTCATCTTCTTCGAGCTCACGCTGGTGCCGTGCTACTTCATCATCTCGGGCTGGGGCGGGGCCGAACGCGCCCGCGCCGCGCTCAAGTTCTTCTTGTACACCTTCACCGCGTCGGCCTTTTTGCTGGTCGGCATCTTGTACATGGGCTTCGCCTACCAGCACCAGCACCCGACGCTCGGACTGACCTTCGCCTACGGCGCGCTCTCCACGACCACCATGTCGCATTCGGTCGCGGTGTGGCTCTTCATTGGATTCGCCCTGGCCTTTGGCGCCAAGGCTCCGATTTGGCCCCTGCACACTTGGTCGCCACTGACCTACGCCGAGGCGCCCACCGCGGGTTCGATCGAGCTCTCGGCGCTGCTGGCCAAGCTCGGTAGTTACGGACTGCTCCGCTTCGCGGTCGGACTGTTGCCGCTGGCCCAGGTGAGCGTGCGGCCCTACGTGTTGACCCTCGCGGTGATCGGCATCTTGTACGGTTCGCTCTTGGCGTGTGTGGCCAAGGACCTCAAGCGCTTCGTCGCGTATTCCTCGCTCGCCCAGATGAGCTTCATCACGCTGGGCGTGATGTCGGGTTCCACCATCGGCGTGACCGGTGCGGTGCTGTTGATGTTCAACCACGGCATCATCACCATTGGCTTCTTCCTCATCATTGGTTTCCTCGAGCGCCGTCGAAAGAGCATCCAGATCGCCGATTACACGGGTCTGCAGGGCCCGGCCCCGGTCATGTCGGCGCTCTTCACCGTGGCGATGCTCGCCTCGATCGGACTGCCGGGACTCTCGGGCTTCATCTCGGAGTACCTCATCTTGATCGGCACTTTCACGACGCACGCGTGGTGGAGCGCCGTGGCCGCCCTGGGCGTGCTGGCCTCGGCGGTCTACCTGCTCTGGGCCTACCAGCGGGTCTTTCACGGCCGCGCCGAGGGTGCCAACGCTGAAATCGCCGACGCCTCGAGCGCCGAGCGCTGGGTCCTGGTGCCCGTCGTCGTGCTCATCGTGGTGCTCGGAGTGTTCCCCAAGCCCGTTCTTGACCGGATCACCCCCTCGGTCCACAACTTCGTCACGCAGGTGGCGACGGCGGGAGCGTTCAAATGATCGCCGCGACGTTAGCCCTACCCTCGATCCACTACCTGGTGATCCTGCCGCTGCTGATCTTCTTCGGCGCGTCGCTGTTCTTGCTCATCGCCTCGGCGATGTGGCGTCGCACCGTGCCGATGGTCTTCTCGACCGGCGTCACCGTCGCCGCCTCGATCGCCACTCTCGTGGTGACGTACTTTCAGTGGCGGTGCCTTGACAAGAGCGGTGTGTCGACGTCGATCGCGCACGCGGTGGTACTCGACGGTTTCTCGGTCGTGGCCACCGCGGTCATCGCCGTCTCGGTGGGCCTAGCGGCATTGGTGGCCCACGACTGGGCGGTGCGCGAGAACGTGCGCGGACCCGAATACCAGATCCTGGCGTTGGCCTCGAGCGCCGGGGCGATTCTCATGACCCAGGCCAACGACTTGATCGTCATCTTCCTGGGACTCGAGATCCTCTCGCTCGGTCTCTACGTGCTGGTCGCGGTCGACCGGCGCAAGGGCGAGTCGGCGGAGGCGTCACTGAAGTACTTCATCCTGGGTGGCTTCGCCTCGGCGATCTTCATCTACGGCGCGGCGTTGCTGTATGGTGCCACGGGCTCGACCAACCTGTCGACCATCTCGTACTTCCTCGGCTCCAACGTGGTGTTGAAGCCGGGTCTACTCGTGGCTGGCGGTGCCTTGTTGTTGGTGGGCTTCGCCTTCAAGATCGCCGCGATTCCCTTCCACATGTGGTCACCCGACGTCTACGAGGGTGCGCCCACCCCGGTGACGGGCTTCATGGCCTCCATCGTCAAGGTCGGTGCCTTCGCCGCGCTGATCCGCGTCCTGATCTCGGGGCTGGGCACCGAACTGGCCACCTGGCGGCCGATCCTGTGGGTGTTGATCGTACTCACCACGGTGATCGGCGCGACGCTCGCCATTCCCCAGCGCAATGCTAAGCGACTCCTCGCGTACTCCTCGATCAACCACGCCGGCTTCATCTTGATCGGCGTGTGGGCCGGGACCGCGCGTGGCAGCGCGGCGACGCTGTTCTACCTCGCCACCTACGCGCCCACCGTCGTGGCGACCTTCGCCATCCTCACCGTGATGGGAGGCCTCGGTGACGAACGCCATTCGCTCGAGTCCTACCGCGGGCTCGCGCGTCGCCAGCCCTGGCTCGGTGCGTCACTCGCCGTGCTGCTC
>Ga0302267_10001695_pt1 | contig 27690 bp, 24 predicted proteins | sample III_Bog_E1_3_FD_194555 | JGI IMG/M metagenome (GOLD analysis project Ga0302267, IMG submission 194555) | Peat permafrost microbial communities from Stordalen Mire near Abisko, Sweden - III_Bog_E1_3 | ecosystem: Environmental > Terrestrial > Soil > Wetlands > Peat | place: Sweden: Abisko...
TGCTGGTGTCGTCGAGCTATCTGATCGAGGAGCCCGCTGGGCGCGACGACGACGCCACCCGCGTGATCGCCGCGGGCGATCCGGTGTTCCTCAAGCTGGGCTGGTTCGAGCGCTTCTCCTGGGACGGCGCGCGCGCCGACCGGCGCGGCAAGCCGATTCGCCACGGCGTGCGGGTGTGCCTCTTCGATCCCGAGGGCCGCCGGGTGGCCTCGCGGGCGGTGATCTCGGGCGCGCCCGAGCCGGTCGCGCTGCTCGAGCGGGGCGCGGCGCAGAAGGCGGGGACCTACCACGTGGTGGCGTGCGACGTGGGCGACGTCGGGGAGGCGAAGCTCCCGCTCGCCGAGGACCGGCGCTGCGCGTGGACGCTGCTGGAGTACGAGCTCGTGGTGCGGTGAGAGCCCCTACTTCTCCGGGGGCTTGGGCGCGGCGGCGTCGGTGGGCTGCTGCAGCCCCACCGCGAGGCAGAAGTCCTGCCAGCGGCGCCGCAGCGGCGTGCTGGAGCTGAGCTCGGGCACGGCCACGCCGGCCATGGCGATCCCGGCGAGGAAGGCCTGCGCCGCGGCCGCGTCCTCGGGGAGGGCGGCGCGCGACTTGGTGCCGAGGCGGTGGAGGGCGCCGAGGATCTGCCGCGCCTCGGCGCGCGCGCGGGCGAGGGCGGCGGTGGAGAACGCCGGCCGCGCGTCGACGGCGCCTTGCTGGAAGAGGAGCGCGAAGGCGGCGGGGTGCTTCTGGGAGAGGCGCAGGGGGACGTCGAGCGCCTCGGGCAGGCCCTCGGCCTCGGCGACGCGGTCGGAGAGCATCGCCAGGGCCGCCTCGGCGAGGGCCTCGAGCAGGGCGTCGAGCGACTCGAAGTAGCCGTACACGGTGGCGCGCCCGAGCTCGGCCCGCGCCGCCACGCGCTCGACGCTGAAGGTGGGCCACCCCACCTCCTCGGCCACCGCCCACGCCGCGTCGAGGATGTCCTGGCGCCTCTGCTCGCGCTCGCGGGTGCGACGTTCGGTGATGCCCATGGGAAGCGACATGATCGAAGCCCTCCGGCGCGGTCCCGTCAAGCGTGGTCGATGAAGCGCCGAAAGCCCGGCCGCAAAGACGCGGCCAGGCTCGCGGGGGTCAGGGCGCGGGTGAGGCGCCGCGGGCTACGGGCAGGCGCTGGCGTTGGTGCACACCGTCTGCCCCGAGAGCGGGCAGCACAGCGGCAGGGAGTTGCCGTTGCCGCACTCCCAGCAGCCGCTGGCGAGCACGTACGACTTGCAGAGGCCGGCGGCGCAGATCTGGTTGGTGCCGCAGGCGGTCCCGCAGACGCCGCAGTGGGTGGGATCGGTCTGGGTGTCGACGCAGGCGGCCCCCGTGCTCAGGCCCGAGGTCACCGAGCACGCGGTCAGCCCCGCCCCGCAAGACGACTTGCACCCGCCCGCCTGGCAGTCGTTGTTGCTGCCGAAGAGCGCCGGGCACGAGTTGCTGCACGCGCTGCAGTTGAAGGGATCCGTCTGCAGGTTGGTGCAGGTCGAGCCGCACAGGGTCTCCCCCGGCGGGCAGGCCGCGACGCAGGCGCCGTTGGAGCACGTCTTGCCCCCCGGGCACTGCGTCGAGCAGTTGCCGCAGAACTGCGGGTCCGTCTTGGTGGCGACGCACGCCTTGCCCCCGTTGATGGGCGTGCACTCGGTGGAGGTCGCCGCGTCGCAGGTGACCCCGCAGCCTCCGCCGGCGCACGCCGGCGCCCCGGTGGCCGCCCCCGAGACCGGCTCGGCGCAGGCGTTGGCGCAGGCGCCGCAGTTCTGCGTGTCGGTCTGCTCGTCGAAGCAGCCGGCCGGGCACTTGCTGGTGAAGCCCGGAGCCTGGCAGAGGAAGCCGCAGCTCCCCACCGAGCACACCGCGGTGCCCTCGGCGGGCGCCGTGCAGGTCGTCCCGCAGCCGCCACAGTTGGCGAGATCGCTGGAGGTGTCGACGCAGGCGCCGCCGCACGCGGTGTAGCCTGCGAGGCAGGTGAAGCCGCACGTGCCGCCGGTGCACGCCGGCGCCCCGTGGGCCGGCGGCGTGCAGGCCATGCCGCAGGCGCTGCAGTTGGCGGGGTCGGTCTGCTCGTCGACGCAGGCGCCGCCGCAGGACTGGAAGCCGCTGTTGCAGACGAAGCCGCACACCGAGCTCGCGCACGTGGCCGTGCCCTGGGCCGGCGCCGTGCAGACCATGCCGCAGCCGCCGCAGCTCTGGGTGTTGCTGGTGGTGTCGACGCAGCTCCCGCCGCAGTTGGTCTGCCCCTGCGGGCACGAGACGACGCAGCTCCCGCCCGCGCACACCTGGTTCGCCCCGCAGACCGTGCCGCAGGCGCCGCAGTTGTTCTTGTCGCTCTGCTCGTTGACGCAGGCGGTCCCGCACGCGGAGAAGGCGGCGTCGCAGGAGATGCCGCACTGCGCGTTCTGGCAGGTCGCCCCGCCGTTCGCCGGCGCGGGGCAGGAGGTGCCGCAGGCGCCGCAGCTCGTCACCGTGGTCTTGAGATCGACGCAGGCGTTGCCGCACCGGGTGAAGCCCGGGTTGCAGGTGAACCCGCAGGTGCCGCCGCTGCACGCCGGGGTGGCGTTGACGGGGGCGGTGCAGACGTCGCCGCAGGTGCCGCAATTGGAGGTGTCGGTGGCGACCGTCACGCAGGAGCTGGTGCAGTTGGTGGTCCCCTGCGGGCAGGACGTGGTGCAGACGCCGCCGGCGCAGACCTGGTTGGTCCCGCACGCCATGGCGCAGGCCCCGCAGTTGTTCTTGTCGGACTGCTCGTTGACGCAGGCGGTGCCGCAGAGCGTGTAGCCGGCGCTGCACGCGACGCCGCAGGCGCCGCTCTGGCAGGTGGCCGTCCCGTTGGCGGGCGCCGCGCAGGCGGTGCCGCAGGCGCCGCAGTTCTGGGTGTCGCCGGAGACGTTGAGGCACCGGCTCTGGCAGGCCACGTACCCGCTGTCGCAGGTGAAGCCGCAGGTGCCGGTGGAGCAGGTGGCGGTGCCGTTCGCCGGCACGCCGCAGGCGGCGCCGCAGGTGGAGCAGTCGTCGGGGTCGGAGCCGAGGGATGTGCACTTGCCGCTGCAGCTGGTCTGGCCCGCCGGGCAGGTCGCGGTGCAGATCCCCGCGGAGCACACGTCGCCCGCCGCGCAGGCGTTCCCGCAGGCGCCGCAGTTCTGCGGGTCGGAGGCCAGCGCGACGCAGCTCTGCCCGCAGGCGACGTAGCCGCTGTCACAGGTGAAGCCGCACGCGCTCGCCGTGCAGGTGGCGTTCCCGTGCGCCGGCACCGTGCAGCGGGTGCCGCAGGCGCCGCAGTTGCTCGCGTCGGTGACGGTGCTGGTGCAGGCGCTGCCGCAGGCGGTGAAGCCCGCCCCGCAGCTGAAGCCGCACACGCTGGACGTGCAGGTCGCGGTCGCGTTGGCCGGCGCCGGGCAGGCGTTGCCGCAGGTCCCGCAGGCGGCCGCCGTGCTGGTGAGGTCGACGCAGGCGCCGTTGCAGGCGGTGAGGCCGCTCGGGCACGAGGCCACGCAGCCGCCCGGAGAGCAGACCTGGCTCGCCCCGCAGGCCGTGCCGCAGGCGCCGCAGTTGGCGGGATCGCTGGCGAGGTTGGTGCAGGCGCCGCCGCAGGTGGTGAAGGTCGGCGCGCAGGCGGCGGCGCAGTGGCCGGCCTGGCAGGCGGGGGTGCCATTGGCGACCGCGGGGCAGACGTCGCCGCAGCCGCCGCAGTTGGCGGGGTCGCTCATGGTGTCGGCGCAGACCGAGCCGCAGACCATGCCGCCGGCGCAGGTGAAGCCGCACTGCCCGCCCTGGCACGTCGCCGCGCCGCCGGGGGGCGCGGTGCACCCGGCGCCGCAGCCGCCGCAGTTGGCGGGATCGTCGGAGGTGGTGACGCAGGCGCCGCCGCAGGTGGTCTGGCCCTCGGTGCAGCTCGCCGCGCAGGCGTCGCTGCCGGGGGCGCAGCCGTCCGGCGCGCCATCCGGCGAACCGTCGGGGGTGGGCCCGGCGTCGCCGCCGCCATCGAGGATGGTGCCGAGAGGCACGCAGGTGTTGCTGGCGGCATCGCACTCGAAGCCGGGGAGACACTGCCCCGAGAGGTCGCACTGATCGTGGCCCGGCGTTCCGGCGGTTAGATCGCTGGAGCAGCCCGCGACCCCGAGGGACCAGGCGGCGGTGAGCGCCAGCGCGGCCGCAGCAGCCTTGAAGAAGCGGTTCATCAGAACCTCCCCGAGGCGACGGCGCCGCACGCGCCGAGGAAGCAACCGAGGCCCGCCCGGGGTGGGGGAGCGCCCGCGCCGGAGCGCAGATCGACCGCCAGGAGGACGCCGCCCGTGACCACCAGGGCCGCGCCCACGCCGACGAGGGCGCGCGCCGCCGTCTGGTCGGTGGTCATCGTGCTGTACGAGCTGTGGTAGCCGACCTGGGTCGGATCGCCCTCGGCGCTGCTCTGCGCGCTCTGCCGCGCGAGCTCGAGCCCGAGCGCCGCGCCGAGCCCCACCACGCCGACGCCGAGCGTGGCCCAGGTCCAGGGCGCCACGTGCCGTTTGGGCTCGACGGGGACGTCGGGGGGCGGGGCGGGGGGAGCCACGGGCGGCGCGCCGGCGAGGACGACCGCCGCGGTCCCGGCCGCCGCCAGGGAGAGGGCGACGTCGAGGTCCATCGAGCGGTCGCCGAGCAGGACGAACTCCTTGGCGACGTCGGGGAACCCCGTGGCGCGGAGCACCGCCAGGTGGCGACCGGGCGCGATCTCCCCGGTCCACGGGGTCTGCCCGACGGCCTTCTGGTCGAGGATCAGCGTCGCGCCCTCCGGCGTGGAGAAGATGCTCACCTGCTGCACGCCGCGCTCGCGCAGGCGCGTCTCCAGGTTCTTGATGCCCGTCTCGATGGTGGCGCGGTCGGCGGCGCCGGGCTGGAGGCGCAGGTACTCGCGGTACGAGCGCAGCGCGGCGCCGACGTCGCCGAGCTTCTCGTAGGCCTGGCCGATGTTGTAGATGAGGTCGGGGTGGGGATCGAGGCCGTTGGCCTGGAGGAAGAGGTCGATGGCGTCCTTGTACCGAGCCTCGCGGTAGGCCTGCGCCCCCGCGGCGAAGCGCTGCTTGGCCTGGTCGACGGCGTCGCTGCCGGCCTGCGCCGGCAGGGCGTGGAGGAGCAAGGGCACGACGAGCGTGAAGAAAGAGAGACGTCGCATGGAGTTCCTCGCTGGGTTCAGTACGGAGTCTTGAGATCGTCGATCCGGTAGCGGGCGGCCGCGGCCGCCGCGGGCTTCGCGGAGGAGGCGGGGGGCGGGAGAGGGTCGGGCCGGCGGGCCGGGCGCAGCGCCGTCGCCTTCGGGTCCGGGCGAGCGCTGGGGGCGGGGGCGGTGGAGGCACTCGCCGGCTCGTCGGGGGCGGGGTCCGGCGCGGGGGGGGGGGCTGCGGGCGCCGCTGCGAGCGAGACGGAGGGACCCGCGAGCGCCACGCGCGGCGGCGCGCTGCGGACCATGAGGACCGTCACCAGGGTGAGCACCGCCAGCGCGGACGCCACGACCAGCATCGCGACCGCGCGGTGACGCCGCGACGGCAAGGGGAGCGCCGGGAGCGGAGACGGGGAGTGGCGGGCCTCGGCGAGCGAGGTCCACAGCGCCGCCGCGAAGTCGCCGGCGCTGTGGGGGCGCCCCTCCGGCTTCCTGGAGAGGGCGCGCAGGATCGCGCGGTCGAGCGCGGCCGGCACCTCGCGCTCGGGGACCCGCTCGGCGAGCGGTGGCACCGGGTCCATGACGATGCTCCCGGCCAGCTCGCTGAACTCCTCGCTGACGAAGGGCGGCGTCCCCGCGAGCATCTCGTAGAGCGTGACCGCGAGCGCGTAGACGTCGGTGCGCGCGTCGAGGCGATCGCCGAGGATCTGCTCGGGGCTCAGGTAACGGGGCGTCCCGACGATGAGGTCGAGCGCCGTCGCCGCGGGCGCGCCCAGGCCGCGCGCGGTGTTGACCCGGCGCCGGGTCTCGGCGGTGACGGCGATCCGCTTGGCGATGCCGAAGTCGATGAGCTTGGGATCGGCGCCGCCGTCGGGCCGGCGCGCCAGGAAGATGTTGCTGGGCTTGAGGTCGCGGTGGAGAAACCCCTTGGCGTGCACCGCCTCGAGCGCCAGGCAGAGGCCCGCCACGACGCCGACGGCCTCGAGGGGCTCCATCGGCCCGGCGCGGTCGAGCCGCTTCGCGAGCGTCTCGCCCTCGAGCAGCTCCATGGCGAAGTAGTGGGTCCCGTCCTCGGCGACGCCGGCGTCGAAGACCTGGGCGACGCCGGGGTGGTGGATGACGGCGCCGACGCGCGCCTCGGCGAGGAAGCGGGCCCGCGCGTCCTGATCCCGCGCGCCGCCGACGAGGAGCTTGAGCGCGACGTCACGGTCGAGCTCGATCTGGAGGGCGCGGTACACCTCGCCGGTCCCACCCTTGCCGAGCAGCTCGCCGAGGCGATACTTGCCGGCGACGATCCGAGGGGCATTCATCGCCTTTCAGGATGGGTCGCCTGAAAACACGGCGTTAACGGTGCTTTCCGACGCCCTCGTCGGTCTCCGACAGGGGTGTCGGCGAGCGGCCCAGCGGGCCCAGCTCTCAGCGGTAAGGGTTGGCCGTGGAGATGGCGGCCGGCGCCGCAGGCGCGACGGGGGCGGCGGGCGGCGGGACGGGGGCGGCGGGCGACGGGGAGGTCAGGCGGCGGAGCGACGGGCGGACCGGAGGCGCGGGCTGGAGCGGAGCCGCGCTCGGGGGGAGCGCCGAGGATGGCGCCGCCGGGGCGCTCGCCGAGGCCGGGGGCACCGCGAGGGAGGCCGCCGGCGCGGGAGGGCTCGCCGCGACCGGGAGGGGCGTGACGGGTGGCGGGCGGCGGAGGCCGACGAAGAGCGCGCCCGATCCCAGCGCCACCGCGACCACGCCCGCGAGCACCGCCCGACGGCCAGCAGCGCGCGGCCTCCCCCCGGGCAGGCTCATCGGGCCGGGGGTCTCCTGGCCGGTCGTCGCCTCGGCCAAGGAGGCGGCGCTCGCGACGCGCCCGCGAGCCCGCGCCACCGCAGCACGGCGAGCCGAGAGCTCGCGGCCGGCCAGCTCGTCGACGAGGGCGGCCACCTCGCCATGGGAGGCAATCCAGCCGGTGTGCCGGCCGAGCTCCTCGATGGCCTCGAGCATGGCGCGCGCGGTGGGGAAGCGGCCGGCGGGATCTTTCTGGCAGGCGCGCGCGACGATGGCCTCGATCGCCGGCGCGACGGTGAGGCCGCTCGCGGACAGCGGAGGGATGCCGGTGGTGGTGGCGAGGTGGACGATCTGGGCGTCGCTCGCGCCCGGCCAGGGCACGTCGCCGGCGAGCGCGAGGTACAGGGTGACCCCCATGCCGTAGACGTCGAAGCGCCGATCCACCGGGCCGCGGGCGAGGTACTCGGGGGGCATGCAGAGCACCCGCCCCTGCAGGTACTGCCCGTCGGTCACCACCGAGCTCTGCGCGTGCTTGGCGATGCCGAAGTCGGCGAGGCGGGTCACCCCGTCCTTGCCGACGAGCAGGTTCTGCGTGGAGACGTCGCGGTGGAGGATGCCCAGCGGCCGGCCCTCGGCGTCGGTGGCCTCGTGGACGGCGTGGAGGCCCGCGAGCGCGTCCAGCGCGATGCGCAGGACGATGGGAGGCGGGAGGCGGCGGCGCTTGATCGTCGCGTAGTCGACCAGGCCCTGGAGCGTGTCTCCCTCGACGTAGTCCTGGACCAGGAAGTGCCCGGCCTCGTCGCTGCCGACCTGGTGGATGCCGACCACGTTGGCGTGGTGGATGCGCGCCGCGACCGCGGCCTCCTCGAGGAAGCGCTGCACGCTGTCGGCCTGACCCGAGAGGTGCAAATGGAGGCGCTTGATGGCCACCAGGCGCTCGAACCCGCCCATCCCGGCGGGACCGCCCAGCGCGCGCGCCAGGAACACCGCGCCCATGCCGCCGTGGGCGAGCTCGAAGAGCACGTCGTACGCCCCCAGGTGGGCGGCGCTCCCCTCGCGATCGCGCTGCAGCTCCATCAGAAGCTCCCGCCCACGGCCAGCGAGGCCCCGCCTGGCAGGGGCACCACCCCCGCCGTCGCCTTCGTCCCGGCGCCGCGCCAGTCGGTGAGCGCCGCGCCGATCACCGCGGTGCCCACGCCGGCGATCCCGGCGCCGAGCAACAGGTAATCGGTGCGGCGGGCGCGGCCGAGCACGTCGGTCTCCTCGGGCTGGGTGGGCGCGGCGGGCAGCGCGCGCCGGGCGGAGAGGGCGTCGAGGCCGGACCAGACCAGGACGCCGGCGAGGACGGCAGTGACGCCCGCGCCGGCGATGAACACGCCCGGCGGCAGGCCCCGGCGGCCAGGGGACGGCGTGCGGGATTCCCCGTCGAGGGCGGGCGGCGGGGGGTGCTCTCCCTCGGGTCGGAGCGCGACGCGGTAGGTGGCGCCGGCCATGACCACCACCCGCTGCTCGGCGGAGCCCGCTCCCCCGCGCGCCTCGACGCGATGGGTGCCGGGCAACACGTAGCCGGTGCCTGCTGCGGCCTCGCCGTCGACCGAGAGCGCGCACGGCGTCACCTCGCAGGTGAGCTCGAGGCGAGCCAGCCGGGTCGCGGCGTCCGCCAGCGCTTCGCGCGCCTCGACGACGGCGTCCCCGCGCGCGATGGCCCGCTCGGCGGTGCGGGCCACCAGGAGGTGATCGCCCGCGCGCTTGGCCGCGGCGATGGCATTGGAGATGGCGACCGCGCTGGGGCTGAGGCGGTCGGCCTCCAGGAACGCCCGCGCCGCCTCGGCGAACTCGGCCCGGGTGTACCGCGCGACCCCCTGGTCGAAGGCGATCGCCGCGCGGCCCTTGTCGGGAGCCGGCGCCTCCGCGCGTGCGTCGACCGGAGCCAGGGCGAGGCTGAGGGCGAGGGCGAGGGCTGGGATCGGCGCGAACCGGGTGCTCATGGACCGCAACCGAGAGCCTACGCTATCCTGGGGCTTACGTTACGTCCCTGCGTACCGCTGGTCCTCGCCACCCTGGCCGCCGTCGCGGCCGGCGCGGGCGCTTGCGAGCTGGTCCTGGGAGAGCTGCCGCCGGTGCAGAGCAGCGGCACGGGCGGCGCGGGCAGCACCAGCAGCACGAGCGGCACCGGCAGCACCAGCAGCACCGGAAGCCAGGCGACCAGCGCCAGCGCCACCACCGGGGCGGGAGGGAGCGGCTGCTGCGATTGCGACGGCGACGGCTTCGAGGCCGAAGCGTGCGGCGCCCACGACTGCGACGACCACGACAAGCTCGTCTACCCGGGCGAGCCCCTCTACTACGCCATGCCCAGCCCCAACCCGGCGGTGGGCTTCGACTGGGACTGCAGCGGCTCGGAGGACCGCAACCCCGCGCTCGACGTGACGGTGAGCTGCCCCGCGGTGAGCCTGTCCGGGTGCCCCTCCGCCATGGGCTACCTGGCCACCGTCCCGCCGCCCTGCGGGCAACCCGGCGCCTGGGGCACCTGCGCCCCGCAGGGCGCCGGCTGCGTCAACAACGTCGTCGATCCCGCCCGGGTGATGACCTGCAAGTGAGGTCGCGGGACGCTCTCGGGCGTCCCGCAGGAGGACCGGTCGCGGGACGCTCTCGGGCGTCCCGCAGGAGGACCGGTCGCGGGACGCTCTCGGGCGTCCCGCAGGAGGACCGACTCAACGCTCCGGCTTGGCCCCCTCCACCATCCCCGGCAGCGGGGTCCGCCCGGCCCCGTCGAGCAGGCCGATCACGTCGCGCGCGGCCCGGGCCTCGAGGAGACCGCGGCGCACCTCGGGCTTGGTGAGGAGGCGGGCCATCCCCGAGAGGAGCTGGAGCTGGAGGTCGTACTCGCGGGGCGGCATCAGGAGGAGGAAGACCAGGCGCGCCGGCTGCCCGTCGGGGGCGTCGCAGTCGATGCCGTGGCGGAGGCGGGCGAAGGCGAGGAGCGGCGCGGTGAGGCCGTCCACCTCGGCGTGAGGGAAGGCGACGCCGTCGCCGACGCCGGTGCTCGCCAGCCGCTCGCGCTCGAGCACCCGGGCGGCGAAGCGGACGCCGTCGTCGGGGCGGCCCCGGCGCTCGGCGAGGGCGGCGGCCAGGGTGCGGATGAGGGGCTCGCGGCCCTGCTCGGGGGGGTCGAGGAGGATCTCGCCGGCCCGCAGGAGCTCCACGATCGGGCTGGTGGACTGGCGGAGGACGCGGACCATCGCCGGGCCGGACATCAGCGAGGTGAACACGGCCATGATCACCAGCGCCACGAAGAGCTTCTCGCCGATGATCCCGCCCTCGAGCGCGAGCACCGCGAGGAGGATCTCCATGGCGCCGCGCGAGTTCATCCCGAAGCCGATGGCGGTGGCCTCGCGCCAGGCCACGCCGGCGAGGCGCGCCCCCGCGGCGCACCCGGCCACCTTGGCGACGCAGGCGATGACGATCACCAGAGTCACCAGGCGCAGGTCGAACGCGGCGACGAAGTCGTAGCGGAGCGCCATGGTGGCGAAGAACACCGGCGTGAACACGTAGCTCACGAAGTCGTGGAGGATCTGCCGGGTGTGCTCGCGGAGGCGGCTCGAGTCGCCCACCGCGACGCCCATCACGAAGCCGCCGAACACCGGGTGCATCCCCATCGCCTGGGTGGCCGCCGCGCCCAGGAGCGCCAGCACCATGATCATGGACAGCACGCGCCCGCTCGCCGCCTCGTCCGGGCCCTGGAGGTGCGCGAGCAGGCGATCGGCCACGGGCCGCACCACCGTGAGCGCGCCCGCCACGAACGAGAAGGTGAGCAGCGCGGGGATGAGGATGCCCGACCCCTCCCCTCCGCCGTGGGCGAAGCGCTGGGAGAGGACACTGAAGCCGGTCCAGCCGACGAGATCGTTGAAGACCGCCGACGAGAGGATGACCAGCCCGAGATCGGTCTGCATCAGGCCCAGATCGAGGAGGGTCTTGGCGATGACCGGCAGGGCCGAGATGGAGAGGGCGATCCCGAGGAAGGCGGCGTGCAGGCCGCGCTGCGAGGGGTCGGGGAGGTCGGAGCCGGGCAGGAGGACCCCGAGCCCGTAGCCGAGCGCGAAGGGGACGATCATCCCGAGCGCGCTGGTGAGCAGCACCACCCGGCCGCTCTTGCGCACCACGGTGAGATCGACCTCGAGGCCGGCCACCACCAGGAGGAGCATCACGGCCACGGTGGTGTAGCCGTCGAGCATGATCCGCGAGGGGGCCGAGGCCCCGGGCGGGAAGATCCAGGCGAAGGCCCCGGGCGCGAAGCGGCCCAGCACCGTCTTGCCGAGGAGCACACCGGCGACGATCTCCCCCGCCACCGCCGGGAAGCCAAAGCGACGGCAGACCTCGCCGAAGATCCGCGCCACCCCGAGGAGGACGGCGAGGCCGAGCAGGAAGAGCAGGACGTCGTGGTGCACGCCCGGTGAGGTTACCTCGGCGCCAGCCCGTCGCGGGAGGCTCTCGGCCGTCCCGGAGGATGACCGTCGCGGGCCGGGTCGAAACGCGCTCAGTTGCTCTTGCAGGTCGCGATCTGGCTCGCGCAGCTGGCGTCGATGCAGGCGAGGCAGGGCCCGCTCGCGGGCTCCCCGATGCAGGCATTGCCCACGCAGGCGGTCTTGCAGGCGCCGGCGCACACGCAGCTGGACAGGTCGTCCTCCGCGCTCGTCGCCTCGGCGGTGCACGGCCCGAGCGTGGAGGGCAAGCCCATCTCGAGGTCGACGAGGTGCTCCGCGCACGTCGTGCAGGCGGGCCCGACGCCGGTCCCCGTCGTTGCGCCGGGAGGAACTGCGCCGCCGAAGCCGCCCGTGGCGGTCGTCCCGGTGCTGCTGCTGCTGGCGCTGGTCGACGGGGCTCCACCCACCCCGCTGCCCTGCTCGCCGTCCACGACCACGTTGCCTCCACACGCGCCGGCGCCGGTGAGCAGGGACAGGGAGCCGAGGACGAGAAGGAGGGGAAGGATGGAGGGCCGTCGCATGGTGGCGAACATGCCGGTCCGCCGCTCCGGCGTCAAAGGGAGCCCGGTGGCCCTCCTCGCCGGGGCTCCGGTTCGTTGACGCGTGGTCAACCGTCGATTGACGCTGTGCAGCGCCCTGGCGATAAGTGTCAGCATGCCCGGTACGCCCGCCCGCCTCGCCGCTCTCGTGGTCGCGTGCTCGCTCGCTGCCGGCGGCGCGTTGGTGGCCTGTGGCCTCCAGACCGACGGGCTCGGCTCCACCGGCACGGCTTCCGGCCCGTCCACGGGCGGCTCAGGAGGCTCGAGCACGTCCCCTGGCAGCGGCGGCAACGGGGGCGCCGGCGACGCCGGGAGCGAGGACGCGAGCCCCGAGGCCGCCCCCGTGGACGCGCGGCCCCCGACCTACGTGTCGTGCATGGACTGGCTCACCGCGGAGCCGGGCGCGACGAGCGGCGTGTACGACCTCATCGACACGCTGGGGAACATCTACCCGGCCTACTGCGACATGGTCGGTGACGGCAGCGACGGTGGTGACGGCGGGGTGGCCGGCGGGTGGACGCTGGCGATGAAGATCGACGGCCACGACACCGGCGCCCTCGACTACGACGACGCCCTCTGGACCAACGAGGTCGCGCTCAACGCCGGCCAGCCCGACCTCGACCGCAACGAGGCCAAGCTCCCCAGCTTCTGGAGCGTGCCGATGACCGAGCTCCGCGTGGGCATGGTCGAGGACACCACCACCCGCTGGCTCGTGGTGCCCCTCGCCGTCGCCGGCGGCGCGGTCAGCCTCTTCTACGTCATCCAGAACGGGGCCCCCCAGACCACCCTCGGCCGGGGCGCGTGGGAGGGGCTGCTCGCGAACGGATCGCTCCAGACCCAGTGCGCGAGGGAGGGGATCAACGCCGACGGCCTGGTGCGCATCGGCATCGTCGCCGACGACGACGGGGACTGCAGCAGCCCCGACTCCTTCCTCGGCTTCGGCGCGGTGAACGCGTCCAAGGGGCCGTTCACCGCGCCCAGTCCGCCGAGCGGCAACATCGCGGAGTGGAGCCCGGATCACGGCGATCAGACGGTCACCACCTTCGGCTACGTGATGGTGCGCTGAGCCAGGCATCCTGGAGGTCGTCCAGGAGAACACCCGAGAGCGTCCTCCGACAGGGCCGCATCGACGCGCCGGCGGGAGTCGGCACCACCTGCCTCGCACGTAACGTGCGCGTCGCCCCGCCGGGCGCTCGGGTGAAGAAATCCGCGCCGCGTCACGGCCCGCGGTGCTATCTCCGGGCGCACCCCGCCCCGGAGCCGACGTGGGCACCATCGTGAGAAAGCTGCTCGCCTTCGTCCGAGGCACGACGTGGAACACGCGCGTCATCCTGGGCGTGCTCCTGTCGCTGAGCGTGCTCGCGTCCCTGGCGGCGCGGCTCCACCTGCGCGTGTACACGCTGGCGGTGGCGGCCTCGCTCTCGCTCGTCGCCGTCACCGCGCTCGCCCTGCGCAGGGCCCGCTTCGACCGGGGCACCATCCTCATCGTGCTGGGCGGGATCTGGCTGTACCTCGGCTATCTCGGGTACACCGACTACGGCGAGCGCAACTACGACGGCGGCGAGCAGCTCCGCTACGTTCAGTACATCGTCGAGCACCACGCCCGCCCGCCGGCGGCGTACTGCCTCATCTGCCACCACCCGCCGCTCTATTACGCGCTCGGCGCCGGGGTCTACGCCTTCTTCGAGCGCACCCGGCTGGCGCCGCCGGTCACCGGGCTCCAGCTCTACGGGCTGGTCCTGCACCTCGTCTTCGTGGGCTTCGCCGCCGCGACGGTGCGCCGGCTGGTGAGCACGCGGCGGGAGCTGCACCTGGCCACCGCGTTCATCGTGTTCTGGCCCTACAGCATCGAGAACGCGGTGCGGGTGCACAACGACACGCTGGCGACCACCGCGATGGGCGTGGCCACCTTCTACATCGTGCGCTGGACGCAGGGCGAGCGGCGGCGGGATCTCTACCTCGCGGCGCTGGCCATCGGCGTGGGGCTCTTGACCAAGTCGAACGCGTACGCGCTGGTCGGGGCGCTCCTTGCGCTCCTCGCGCTGCGGTTCTTCCGCTCGCGGGACAAGCTCCGGTTCGCGCGCCGCGGCGCGGTGGCGGCGCTCATCCTGGCCGGCGCCCTGGCGCTCAACGCCAGCGGCAAGGAGAGCCCGACGTCGCAGAACGGGCCGCTCTGCCACCGGATCCTCGGCAACGCCTGCGACATCAACAGGAGCCAGTGGGTGGACAACCACCTCAAGAACTACCTCTGGCTGGACCTCCGGACGTTCCTTCGCGAGCCCTACGCGCTGGCCGAGCGGGACGGCAGCGGCCGCGCCTATTTCTGGAACCACCTCCTCAAGTCGAGCCTCCTCGGCACCCACAACACCGTGCCCGACCGGGAGACGGCCTACGAGGTGAACCGGGGGATGGCCTACGGGATGAACGTGCTCCTCCTCGGGATGAGCGCGTACCTGCTGGTGGGGGCCGCGCTCTTCGCGCGGCGGCGGGCGCTGCGGCGGTTCGAGGCGGTGCTCGCCTGCCTCGCCTCGTGCGTCGCCTTCATGATCGGGTTCCGCGCCCTCATCCCGGCCCCGCACCACACCGACTTCCGTCACATCGCCTCGGTCGTGGCGCTGGTGGCGGCGCTCTACGCGGCCACCGCGGGCCGCGCCCGCGCCGAGGGAGCGGCGTTCGAGCAGGTCGGCCGCCTCCTCGCCATCCCGTTCCTGGCGCTCTCGATCCTCTACTTCGTCCCCAAGCACGACTGGATCATCCGGCACACGACCCGCGTCGTGCAGCGCGACCTCGCCGCGTACAGCAAGCCCGTGAACGAGGGCACCTCGTGGGACAGGGAGTCGAACCTGCTCATCGAGGAGAACCACATCGTCGAGTTCGCCACGCCGGCGCTGCCGACGGTGCGGGAGGTCGACGTCTCGCTCGACAACAACGACACCTACGCGATCGAGCTCCGGGGCGACCAGACGCGCACGCTCACGCTCGGGCCCACGCCCAACCGGAAGGGGCTCGTCCACTACAAGCGGGCCGTGGACCCGCCGGTCACGGGCGTGCGGGCCATCCGGGTGCGCCCGCTCTCGGGGGACGGGTCCTACTCGCTCGGGCACCTCATCGTGAGGTGAGCGGCGTCGCCGAGCTGACGCGGGGTTCAGTGGTCGTCGGCGCAGTCAGGGTGCCCACCGAGACCAGCGGCTCCGGCCGTCTCGGCACGACCGAGGGTGGGTTCCCGAAAATCGTCGCCGAAAACTGTACGGCTGTTCACCCGCTGGGTAAGGTCTTCGCCATGAACGCACAAGCACTCTCCGCCCACGTTCTGCAAGCGCTCGCCAGGGCCCAGTCCGAGGGCCGCGCGCAGACCCTCGAGACCCTCACGCAGGAGCTCGGGGTCCGCCGCGGCGACGTTCGCCACGTGATCACGCGGCTCCACGGCCAGGGCTTCGTCGACGCCCTGCGGATGCGCCTGACCCTGCCCGGCTTCGCGCTGGGCCGGGCCTACCTGGCGCGCACGCTGCCGCCGCTGCGCATGCCGACCGTCGCCGAGGTCGTGGCCGCGTAAAGGCCCCTCGAGCGCGTCTCACCAGGCGAAATCGACGAACACGCGGGAGGGCTCGAAGCCCAGACGGACGGGCGCGCGCGACGAGGCGGACCCGCCGCTGGGCTTCGGCTCGGTGACCAGCAGCACGACGCCGGTGGCCGCGCCCACGCCGGCGAGCACGAAGCCGAACGAGCTCACGTTCCCCAGCGTCTTCAGGCTGTCGGCCGCGGCGAGGCCCGTGGCGCTGCACGCGGTCGGATCGCCGCCGATGCCGCAGTCCGCGTTCACCGTGCTCTTCTTGCCGAGGGCGAGGCCGCCGGTGACGGCGCCAAGGATCAGCCCGACGCCGCCCACCGCGAACGACCCGATCGCGCCGAGCCGGCGCCCCCCGAGGCCCGCCGACGGCGCGGGCGGCGCCTCGGGAGGCGGCGCGGCGGGCGGTGGCGCGACGGGCGCGACGGCTGCCGCGGCCACGTCGAGGACGACGGCGGCGCGGTCGCCTGGTTTGAGCGACACGACCTTCTCGGTCGGCGGGCCGCCCGGCGCCTGCGTCGCGAAGACGTGGTCGCCGGAATCGAGGGTCATCGGCGCCCCGAGCGCCGTCGCTGCCATCGGCAGGTGATCGCGCGTCACGACCGTTCCCGGCGGCGCGCCCGGCGCGAGGGTCAGGGTGACCTGGGGCGCCTGCCGCGCGAGCGTCGCCATCGCCGCGCGCGAGGTCGCCTCGCGATCGCCCTGCTTGCGCTTCTTGTCGACGGGGAGCCTGGCGTAGACCGCCAGGTACTCCTCGTAGCGCGCCAGGGCGGTCCCGGCGCGGCCGCGCTTCGCTTCACACTCGGCGAGCGTGAAGAGCGTGCCCGGGAGCGGGTCCAGCGCCAGGCTCTGCTCGATGGCGGGGCACGCCTTGGCGTAGTGCCCGGCTTCCATCTGCTCGATGCCGGTGTTGAAGAGCGCGTCCGCCGCGTCGGGCCCCGCCGCGCGCGCCGCCTCGGCGGAAGACAGCGCGACCGACAGGGCGAGGCCGGCGAGCATGAGGCGGGGCTTTGGGGTCATCACTCTCTCGTGTACTTCCGTTTCTTGGGGGCTGGCGGGGCGGCGGGCGGCGGCGCGCTCGCCGCGGGCCTGGACACCGGCGGGTCGGCGACGGGCGGCTTGCCGACGACGGGCGGCTCCGCGCTCGCGGCGACGGAGGTGGCGGGGAGAACCGGATCGGCGCCGGGCGCGACGACGGGCCCTGCCGCGACGGCCCTGGTGGCGACGTCGTCGACGGCGATCGCCGAGGGCGGTGACGCGGCGGTCGCCACCGGCGAGGCGGCGACGTGGTGCTCGGCCGCACTGCCCGCGCTCGCCCGCGCGGCGAGCCAACCGCCGAGACCGAGGACGCACGCGGCGCCGACGGCGACCGCGATCACGACGCCGCGGCTCGGACTGGCGGCGGGGGGCGGGGTGGTGCCGGCCGTCGCCGGAGCGGCGATGTGGGTGGGGACCGAGGGGAACGACGGGGCCGACGTGGAGGTGGCATCGGGCGCCGGGCAGGTGAGGTCGGGAAGATCGACGGCCAGGGAGCCCGAGGCCGCGACGACGGCGACCGTGCCCGGCGTGCGGAGCCCCGAGGGTCCGGGGGCCGAGCCTCCCTCGGCAGGTCCGCCGATGCCGGACGGCGGCGTCGTCGCAGCGGGGAAGGGCGCCGAGTACGACCCCCCCGTCTCGCCGAGGTTCAGCGAGCCCAGGGGCGCGCGGGACGACGACGCGACGTCCAGCGCCTGCGCGAGCGCCACCACCATCTCCCGACCGCTCGCGAAGCGACGCCCGGGCTCGAGGGCGGCCGCGCGCGCGAACCACACGTCGAACGCGGGCGAAAGGGGGACCCCGGCCTCCGCCGCGCGCGCGCTCGCGGCGTCCTTCGGCCCGTGGATGGCGACGGCCGCCAGCGCGAAGACGTTGCCGCTCTTCGCCTCCTCGGCCCAGTAGCTCTGCCCGACGAGCAGCTTGTAGGCGACCATCGCCAGCGCGTAGAGGTCGGCCGCGCCGCTGAGCACGGCCCGCGGGTTGAACTGCTCGGGCGCCATGAACAGCGGCGTGCCGATGCTCTGGGTGAGCCCGTTCGAGGTCGCGCTCTCGGCGACCACCTTGGCGATCCCGAAGTCGAGCACCTTGACGCGCGGCGGCCCGTCCTCCCGCTCGGTGAGGAAGAGGTTCTCGGGCTTGAGGTCCCGGTGGACGATGGACGCCCGGTGGGTCTTGTCGAGCGCGAGGGCGGTCTGGTGCAGGATGGCCACGACCTCGCTCGCGGGCAGCCGCCCCAGGCGCTTGAGGCGCTTGCTGACCTCCTCGCCGCGCAGCAGCTCCATCACCAGGAAGGGCATCTGCGTCGGCTCGTCGTAGCCGGCGTCGAAGACGTCGACGATGAAGTCGCTCTCCACGTTGGCGGCGATCTTGGCCTCGAGCTGGAAGCGCTGGCGGAGCTCGGCGCTCTGGAGGACGTGGGGGAGCATGACCTTGAGCGCGCGACGCCGCTCGGTCTCGAGGTGCACGACCTCGTACACGGCGCCCATCCCGCCCTGCGCGATGCAGCGCACGACGCGATAGCGCTCCGCGAAGATCGCTCCAGGAACCAGGCCCGCCGCGCTCAAGAAGCCTCCAGGAGACGAGCATCGCAGACTGCGCGGATCGGGACAAGACGCGGTGACGGCCGGGAGCACGGCTGACAGGCGAGGCCGCCTGGGGCTATCGTCCTCGATCATGCTCTCGCCCCTGAAGCTCCCCGGGAGGGGAAGGATCGCGCTCGCGGCCGGCGTCGCGGTCGTCGCGGTGGCCTCGAGCTGCGCCCAGATCCTCGGCGCCGACCAGGATTACCACGAGGTCCCGGGCGCGGGCGGCGCCGGCGGCGACGGCGCGGGGAGCACCAGCGCGTCCACCAGCTCGAGCCAGGCCGGCCCTTCGGCCGGGTCGGTCAGCTCCACGGGGAGCGCGACGAGCTCGTCCACCGTCGCCAGCTCGTCGACGTCCAGCGCGAGCTCCAGCGGAGCCGCGACCGGCTCGTCGACCAGCGCCAGCTCCTCCAGCAGCAGCGCCAGCTCCTCGTCGACCGCGAGCACCTCCTCGTCGAGCACCAGCAGCTCGGCATCGAGCAGCTCCTCGAGCGGAGCGCTCAACGACCCCGGCGTGTGCCCCGGCGAGGCGGTCCCGCTGACCTCGAGCACCCCGGTCGTGATCACCGGAAACACCACGGGGGCGACCAAGAAGTTCGGCGTGGGGCCGACGTCCTGCGGACCGATCATGATGAGCGAGCCGGATCTCGTCTACGCCGTCACGACCACCCTCTCGGGCATGCTGACGGCGAGCGCGACGGCTCCGGGAACAGGCTTCATCGGCCTCGAGCTGCAAGTCCGGCCGGCTTGCCCGGGTGCCGCGACCACCGAGACCGCGTGCAAGGAAGGTCTGACCACGGGCAGCGGCACGAGCCTGGCGTTCGCCGTGACGGCGGGCAGCACCTACTACGTCGACGTCCAGCTCTCGACGCCGGGCAGCTTCACCCTCACCCTCACGCTGTGACCGCGGGGTAACGCCGGACGGGGCGAAGCCCCCCCGCGGGGTCGGGGGGATGGGGGCGGAGCCCCCATGTTGGCTACCGGTACTCCTCGACGTCGATCCCGTACTTCTTCATCCAGCGGTGCACCTGCATCCGCTCCTTGCCGAACTCGCGGCCGACCGCGGCGACGTTGCCGCGGTGCTGGGTGAGCGAGGCGCGCAGCTCCGGCTCGGTGGGGACGTGGGCGGGCGCGGCGGAGGGCGGCGCGACGTAGGGCGCGACGCCCGGGCCGCCGGGACCGACGATGCCGGAGCCGGAGCCCACGTAGCCGGCGGGCGCCGCCTTGCGGACGGCGTACTGCTTCATGAGATCCTTGATCTCGTCGGGCAGGTGCTGCGCGTCCAGCTCGGTGCCGTCGCAGAGGGCGCAGCCCCGCTTCATGAAAGCCTCGAGCTCGCGCACGTTGAACGGGTAGTCGTAGTGGAGCAGGCCGGTCATGAAGGGGAAGGTCATCCCGAGCTGGGGGCGGCCGTGGCGCTCGAGGAGGGCGCGGCAGAGGGCGAAGATGTCTTCCTTCCGCTCGCGCAGCGGCGGCAGGAGCATGTTGTACTCGTTGAGGCGCGCGTAGAGATCGCCGCGGAAGGTGCCGGCCGCCTGGAGGCGGTGCAGGTCGCGGTGGGTGGCGCAGACGATGCGGACGTCGACGCGCTCGGGGGTGGTGGCGCCGACGGGGACGACCTCCTTGGACTGGATGACGCGGAGGAGCTTGGCCTGCGCCTCGGGCGGCATGTCGCCGATCTCGTCGAGGAAGAGGGTGCCGCCGTCGGCCGCGCGGACGATGCCCATCTTGTCGCGGTCGGCGCCGGAGAAGGCGCCGCGCTTGTAGCCGAAGAGCTCGCTCTCGAGCAGGTTGGCCGGGATGGCCGCGCAGTTGACGGCCTGGAAGGCGCCGCGACGCAGGCTCCACTCGTGGAGCTGGCGGGCGAAGACCTCTTTGCCGGTGCCGCTCTCGCCGAGGAGGATGATGCTGAGCTCGGTGCGGGAGACGCGCCGGAGCGCGGCGGCGAGGCGGTCGACCTGGTAGCCGCCGACGATGGCGCCGCGGCGCGCGACGGGATCGAGGTCCTCGCCGGGGGCGCCGCCGCGGATGGTGCCGTCGATGCCGTAGCGGGCGTAGCTCTCGGCGCCGGCGGTGACGAACTTGAAGATGGCGTCGCCGACGCGGATCTCGTGGAGGTTCTCCAGCGCCAGCTCCTGGACGAACTCGCCGTCGACGATGGTGCCGTTGCGGCCGCCCAGGTCGGTGATGTTCCAGTGGCCGTCCTTGTAGTGGACGCGCGCGTGCTGGCGCGAGACGGCGGCCTCGGGGATGCAGATGCCGCTGGAGGGATCGCGGCCGATGATCAGATCGCTGTCGTGGAGCAGGTACGCCGGCTGGAACATGGAGAAGCCGGGCGCGTAGAGCAGCACCAGACCGGCGCGCGTGCCCTGCCGGTCGGGCGAGGCGGCGTTGCCGTACGCCGACATGGCGCTGGTGCTCTTGCTCGACCCGGCCGGGCTCTGCCGGAACGCCGTGCCCGGCTCCTGCGGGATGGTGGGGGCCACGCCCCGACTGCCCGCCATGGGACCCGGCGTGACGGGGGTGACGGGCGGCATCACTCCTGCCGGGGGCTCCTTGCCTCGATCCGTGGACACGACGCGCAGGATAGCGCGGCTTCTCTCCGGAGTAGCCCCCCAATCGCACGCCCGTGGTTCGGCGTGTCCTCCTGGCGAACGCCCGAGAGCGTTCCGCGACGTGGCCCGGGTTCCTGCTAGCGTGGCCCCATGGACCCGACGGTCGTCGCCGCCATCCAGCTCTCCAGCCAGGCCGACGTGGGCGCCAACCTCGATCGGGCGGCCGCCCTCGTCGCCGAGGCCGCGCAGCGTGGCGCCAAGCTCGTCCTCCTGCCGGAGAACTTTGCGTTCCTGGGCGGCGGGGAGGAGGAGCGGCGCGCCCTCGCCGAGGATCTCGACGGCGGGGAGGAGGGGCGGGGCCTGCCTGGCCCGATCGCGCGGCGCCTCGCCGAGCTCGCGCGCGCGCACGGCATCTGGCTGCTCGGCGGCGGGATGCCGGAGCGGTCGGGCGACCCGGATCGCCCCTACAACACCTGCGCCGTCTTCGCTCCCGACGGCCGGCTCGCGGCCCGCTACCGCAAGATCCACCTCTTCGACGTCGAGCTCAGCGAGCGATCCTACCGCGAGTCGGGCTCCAGCTCCCCGGGTCGCGAGCCGGTCACCGTCTCGGCCGCCGGCCTCGGGGTCGGCCTCTCCATCTGCTACGACCTGCGCTTCCCCGAGCTCTACCGGGCGCTCTCCGCCGCCGGGGCCGAGGTCCTGGTGGTGCCGGCCGCCTTCACCGTGACCACCGGCAAGGATCACTGGCACGTCCTCCTCCGGGCCCGGGCCATCGAGGCGCAGGCCTACGTGATCGCCGCGGCGCAGTGGGGGAAGCACCCGGGCGGGCGCCTCACCTACGGGAAATCGTGCATCGTCGACCCCTGGGGCGAGGTGATCGCCCAGGCCTCCGAGGGCGAGGGGGTGATCACGGCGGTGGTCGACCGCGCCTACCTGGGCCGCGTCCGGGCGAGCCTGCCCTCGCTCCAGCACCGCCGCCTGGGCTGACAGCCCCAGACCCCCGTCGACGGGTGGGCCCGCACGTGTAGGATGGGCGACGCCATGAGCGAACCCGGACAGAGCCCGCGTGTGACGGTGTCGGTCTTCGGCCTCACGGACATGGGGAAGGTCCGCACCAACAACGAGGATGCCCTCCTTATCTCCAACCTCGCCGACGCCGCGGGCTCGCCGGCCGAGAGCACCGCCCCGGCCGAGGTGCGCACCTTCGAGGCGGGCGAGCACGCGGTGCTCCTGGCCGTCTCCGATGGGATGGGCGGGGCCGACGCCGGCGAGGTGGCCAGCGCGCTGGTCGTCGAGTCGCTGCGCCGCGCGATGAGCGAGGCCGGGGGCAAGCTGGACTGGAACGAGGCGACCAAGCACGCCGTCGAGGCCGCCAACCGCGAGGTCTGGAGCGCGGCGCGCGCCCCCGGCCGCCGGGGCATGGGCGCCACGGTGACCGCGGTGTGCCTGCAGGGCGCTCACGCGCACATCGCCGAGGTGGGCGACTCGCGCGCCTACCTGCTCCGCAACGCCCGCATCCGCCAGGTGACCCGGGACCAGAGCTTCGTCCAGTACCTCGTCGACGCCGGCGCCCTCAAGCCCGAGGAGGCCGCCAGCTACCCGATGAAGAACGTGGTGCTCCAGGCCATGGGGCAGAAGCCGGACGTGCAGGTGGCGCTGGGCCGGCTCGAGCTGCGCCGCGGCGACAAGCTCCTGCTCTGCTCCGACGGGCTCTCCGGCAAGCTCAGCGGCGAGGAGATGCTCGCCCGGGTGCAGCAGGCGCCCTCGCTCGAGGCCGCGTGCCACGCCCTCGTCGACCTCGCCAACGCGCGCGGCGGCGAGGACAACATCACCGTGGTCCTCGCCCGCGTCGACGGCGAGGGGCTCAGCGTGCCCAAGGAGCAGGAGTCGCTGACCCAGACCTTCCAGATCCTCGCCGAGTACAAGGCCGCCGGCGCCAGCCTCGCCGCCAGCGGCAGCGACGACGACGACCTCGCCGACGACGACCCGCCCGACCCCGCGCTCGCCGCGGCCCCCGCCCCGACCGCCCCCGTCGCCGCGCCCCCCACCGGGGACCCTCGGGAGCGCCTGGCGACCGGCGTCGACGGCCAGCTCATCGCAGCCGCCGTGGTGGTCGGCCTCGTGGTGGGAGCGCTGGTGCTGCTCCTGCAGCGGCTGTGATCGTCCCTTCGAGGGTTGACGCGCAGAGAGCCCGCTTGATAGCGTCTCACCCGTGAGAAAAGCCCCCATCGTCAAGACGGCGCGGGCCGCGCTCGGCCTGTGCAGCCTGCTCGGGCTGCTCCTGAGCACGAGCGGCTGCGGCGGCTTTCTCTACGGGATCTACTCCGGCGGCGCGGCCACCAAGCTGGAGACCGCCCAGCAGCTCGGCGCCGAGAAGTACGCCCCTTACGAGTTCTACTTCGCCCAGGCCCACCTCACCAAGGCCATGGAAGAGGCGGCCACCGCCAACTACGGCGACGCCATCGATCTCGTCGACGACGCGGACAAGGCCGCCGAGAAGGCGATCACCCTCTCCAAGCAAGCCCACGAGGGCGCCGGTCGATGAGGAGGGTCCGGGGATCCCGTCTGGCGGGTCTTTCGCGTCTCGCCGGAGGCCTGGCGGCCATCGCAATCCTCGGCTCGTGCTCGCAGGTCTCGCAGATGCGCGGCGAGATCGACGGCCTCGCCCAGCTCGCCGACCGCGCCGAGAAGAACGGGGCCATGCGCTGCGCCCCGCGGGAGCTGGCGCTCGCCAAGTCGCACCTCAAGTTCGCCACCATCGAGATCGATCAGGGCTTCTTCCCCCGGGCCAGCGATCACCTCCAGATCGCCCAGGCCAACGCCCACGCCGCCTACGACCTCTCGCCCCCGCAGAAGTGCTCCGAGCGCGGCTTCGAAGAGGAGCCGCCCAAGCCGGTCATCGGCGACCGCGACGGCGACGGCATCCCCGACAACGTCGACAAGTGCCCCGACCAGCCCGAGAACTACAACGGCTTCGAGGACGCCGACGGCTGCCCCGACGATCCCGACACCGACGGCGACGGCATCCCCGACTCCAAGGACCAGTGCGTCCTCCAGCCCGAGGACAAGGACGGCTACCAGGACGCCGACGGCTGCCCCGACATCGACAACGATCTCGACCTGATCCCCGACGACAAGGACAAGGACCCCGTCACCGGGAAGTCGTGCGCCAACGACCCCGAGGATCCCGACGGCTTCGAGGACGCGGACGGCTGCCCCGACCTCGACAACGACAAGGACGGCGTCCCCGACCTGGAAGACATGTGCCCCAACGAGCCGGGGCCTGCCAGCAACAAGGGCTGCCCGCTCAAGCCCAGCCTGGTCGTGGTCACCGACAAGGAGATCAAGATCCTCCAGCAGATCCACTTCCAGTTCGACAAGGACAAGATCCGGCCGGAGAGCTACCGGATCCTCGACGCCGTGGTGGAGGCGCTCAAGGCCTACCCCAAGATCCGGATCGAGGTGCAGGGCCACACCGACAACAAGGGCGCCCCTGCCTACAACAAGAGCCTGAGCGACCGCCGCGCCACCGCCGTGCGCAAGTACCTGGCGAGCCACGGCATCGCCGAGAGCCGCCTGGTCTCCCGCGGCTACGGCATGGAGCGCCCGCTGGTGAGCAACGACACCGACCAGAACCGCGCGCTCAACCGGCGCGTCCAGTTCATCCGCACCGAGAGCGGCGGTCCCAACGGGGGCTTCGCCCCGAGCCCCTGAGCGCGCCGCCTCATTTCGCGGGTGAGCTCGCTCGCCTCGCCTACAAGTACGAGGCCCTGGGCGCGCTCCGCCGAGCCCGGGCCCGCGGCGAGCCGGTGCCCCCGCCCGCGGTGTTCCGGGCCCTGGCGGCGGAGTTCCCCGGCTGCCTCAACGAGCTGGACACGCTGCCCCTCGAGACCCTCGACGCCCGGGCCGCGAGCCTCGCCGGCGCGGCGGCCGGCGGTCCCGTCGAGCCATGGATGGAGTGGCTGTGGGGCTACCACGCGCTGCTGCGGGCCGCGCTCGCCATCAAGCCCCGCGTCGCGCGTGGCCCCGAGCTCGATCTCGCCCGCGCGGAGCGCCTGGCGCGCGAGGCGTCGGCGTCCGCAGGCGTCACCGTCGACAGCGCCTTCGTGCGCGCCGTGGCCGATCCGCCCGGCGGTCGGCTGGTGACGGTGGTGCTCGCGCACCTCGAGCAACTGCACGGCTGCCCCGCGGCCACCATCAAGCGCACGCTGTTTGCGCACAGCCGGCGTTGACCGCGCCGCGCTCGTCCGACACCATCCCGGGCGTGAAGCTTTACGTTGCCGTCTTCGGTGCCTCGATCCTGACGGCGGCAGCGTGCGGAGCGCGCACCGGGCTCAACGTCCCCATCCCTCCGGAGCTGGACGCCGGCCCCGACGTCGTCGACGCCGGCCCCGACGTGTTCGATGCTCCGGTCGACGCCCCGCCGGACGTCGTCGACGCGCCCCCCGACGCGCCCGTCGTCAACGACTGCGCGGACGCCGGCACCACGTTCATCTACGTGATCACCGTTCAGAACGACCTCTACAGCTACTACCCGCCCAACGGCGCCTTCACGTTCATCGGCACGATCAACTGCCCGACGACCACGCCGAACGCGACGCCCTTCTCCATGGCCGTCAATCGCGCCGGCACCGCCTACGTCGTCTTCAACTCGGGCGAGCTCTTCCAGGTGAGCACGGCCGACGCCTCCTGCCAGACCACCCCCTACACGCCCACCCCGTTCGGCCAAGGCAAGCAGGAGACCTTCGGGATGGGCTTCTCCGCGGACACCATGGACCCCGGGGAGACGCTCTTCGTCGCCAGCGACGACGACAGCGCCAACGGCGTACCCACCGTGCCCGAGCAGCTCGGCTCCATCGACACCACCGCGTTCCAGCTCAACCCCCTGGGCCAGTTCCCCCACGTCATCGGCAGCGCCGAGCTCAGCGGGACGGGCGACGGGCGGCTGTTCGGCTTCGGGGTCCTGCAGAACGGCAACATGCCCAGCGATCCCGTCTCGCTTCGCGTCGTGGAGATCGACAAGACGGCCCCGCAGACCCTCCTCAGCGAGACCTTCGTCACCCTGGCCAGCTCCGGCCCGGCGCAGCTCCAAGCGTGGGCGTTCGCCTTCTGGGGCGGCGATTTCTACCTCTTCACCGCCGCCGGGGGCACCACGTCGCCCTCCACGGTCTCCCTCTATCACCCGGGCGGATCGACCATCGCCCAGCCCATCCTGACGCTCCCCAACACCATCGTCGGCGCCGGCGTCTCCACCTGCGCCCCGCAGCACTGAAGCACCGAGCGAAATTCTCGAACAGTGTGGGCATTGCCACCCGCACCGCGACCGTCAGGGAGCGGAGGTTCGGGAGGGCACCCAGGCTGGGTGCCACCGATGGCCTCCGCTCGCTGACGCGGCGCGGTGCGGACTGCCGTTGCCGACTTGGGCACGGTGATTTGGCGGTACGATGCCCGCATGACCGTCCTCAAGCGGCTCACCGTCCTGCGCGAGGACGCCGACAAGGAGCCCCTCCCCCAGCGCAAGTTCTTCCACCTCGGCAACCCCGAGGTCCTCGACGACGTCGGCGAGTGCATCCCCATGATCTCCTGGGTCGACGACAACCTCTCCCGCTTCGTCGTCTCGGACGCGCCCAGCTCCGCCTGGGGGCGCGCAGCGCCGCGGCCGGCCATCTTCCCTTTGCCCAACCGGGCCATCAAGGTCGACGACGGGCTCTTCCTCATCAGCGGCGCCGGCGTCGATCACGCCTCCCCGCACCCCGGCGGCAAGGGGAGCATCCACTTCGTCCACCTCGGCTCGCCGGTGCGGCTCTGGGACCGGGGGCTGGTGAAGGTCTACGTCTACCGGCTCGACGGGGTGCAGATGAAGACGGTGGCCGAGAAGAAGCGGTGAAGCTGTGCCCGACGGGCTCACTTCGGCGTCGATCACGTCACCTCCGCCGCCTCCGTCGTCTTCGGCGCGCGGCCAGCTTCACTCCGCCGCCTCCGTCGTCTTCGGCGCGCGGCCAGCTTCACTCCGGCAGAATCCGTCGTCTTCGGCGCGCGGCCAGCTTCACTCCGGCAGAATCCGTCGTCTTCGGCGCGCGGCCAGCTTCACTCCGGCAGAATCCGTCATCTTCGGCGCGCGGCCAGCTTCACTCCGGCAGAATCCGTCGTCTTCGGCGCGCGGCCAGCTTCACTCCGACAGAATCCGTCGTCTTCGGCGCGCAGCCAGCTTCACTCCGGCAGAATCCGTCGTCTTCGGCGCGCGGCCAGCTTCATTCCGGCAGAATCCATCGTCTTCGGCGCGCGGCCAGCTTCACTCCGGCAGAATCCATCGTCTTCGGCGCGCGGCCAGCTTCACTCCGCCAGAATCCATCGTCTTCGGCGCGCGGCCAGCTTCACTCCGCCAGAATCCGTCGACTTCGGCGCGCGGCCAGCTTCACTTCGGCAGAATCCGTCGTCTTCGGCGCGCGGCCAGCTTCACTCCGGCCGCGCCCGTCACGCGTGGGCGAGGGCCACCTTCGTCTGCGGGCGCCAGCGGACGGGGGAGCCGCCGAAACAACGAGCCCTACGGACGCCCGATCCCGGCATACGAGAAGCCCAGCTCGCGCACCTCGTCAGGGACCCACATGTTGCGGCCGTCGAAGAGGGCCGGCACCTTCATCAGCTTGTGGAGGCGGTTGAAGTCGGGCGTGCGGTACTCGTGCCACTCGGTCACCAGCACCAGCGCGTCGGCGCCCTCGGCGGCGACGTACATCTGGTCGGCGAAGGCGACGCGGTCGCCGTAGATGGCCTTGACGTTGGGCATGGCCTGCGGGTCGTGGGCGTGGACGGAGGCGCCGGCGGCGAGGAGGTCGTCGACGAGCTGGAGCGCGGGGGACTCGCGGATGTCGTCGGTCTGGGGCTTGAACGCCAGGCCCCAGACGGCGACCTTGCGGCCGGTGAGCGAGCCGCCGAAGTGGCGGACCACCTTGCCGCCGAGCACCTTCTTCTGGCGGGCGTTGACCTCCTCGGTGGCGCGGACGAGGGCGAGGTCG
>Ga0302267_10001701_pt1 | contig 27667 bp, 23 predicted proteins | sample III_Bog_E1_3_FD_194555 | JGI IMG/M metagenome (GOLD analysis project Ga0302267, IMG submission 194555) | Peat permafrost microbial communities from Stordalen Mire near Abisko, Sweden - III_Bog_E1_3 | ecosystem: Environmental > Terrestrial > Soil > Wetlands > Peat | place: Sweden: Abisko...
CCGTCGCGCACGACGACTGGTAGTCCGATTGGTGAACCTGTATGTCGCTGTACTCGATGTTGAGCGGCGCACTCTCCTCGCCTTCAACCGCCGTCCGAATCCCCTCCCGCGCAAACACCGAACTCAGCGTCGCGGTAATGTCCAGGTTCAGCGTATCGCCGAACTCATACGGCTTCGAACTGCCGTTCGTCTCCACACCCGCAGCCTCGTGCCGCGTGTCATGCCGCCCGATATTGGACTTGCCCAGCGGCCCCAGCAACTCGCGCAGCGCCTTGTAGCCCAGGAAGTCCATGCTCTTGTCGGTGACTTCGAACCGCGCCTCACCATTGCCTTCGCCCTGCCCCTTACCCTCTTCGGGCTGCTCGGCGTTGATGAAGTTCTGCTCCTGCATCTTTTCGACGATCTGGTCGACCAGCTCTTCCACCTGGTCCGCCGACAGCTCGTCGAACTTCTGCTGCGATTCCTCGTCGAACAGCTCGCCCGACTCCAGCGCCTGCCGGATCGCCTCCCGCAGGTTTTCCATCGTCTGGTTGTTCAGCTCGGAGAACTGCGCGTACGGATCCTGATAGCCGGAGTCCAGCAGGAAGTCCGACAGCGCCTGCATCAGGTCCTCCAGGCCGAAGGACGAGGCCAGGTCACCCGTGAATTTGGTGTAGCGAATGCGCTTCATCGATTCGCCCCCTGTTTCATTTTAGATGAATGAAGGAGGAGCCATGATGCAGCCGCCCTGCCTCGAGAAAACGGGCCGCAGCAGAGGTCAGGGCTTTGCCCGCGGGAAATGATAGACGACGCCCGTATCGATGTAGGACGTGCCAGCGCTGGGCTTGGAACTCGAGCCGCTCCCGGCGGCGCCACCTATTTCCAGTGCACGCAGATCGATCGAGCCCGTCAGGCGGATGTCGAGGCCAAAGGCAAGCTGTACGGCCCCGTTCGTTCTTCGCGTCGCCTGGAGCGGGTCGCTTCCTGCCGAACTCACGACACCGCCGCCGAGTTGGAAGTACGGCCGCAACGGGTTGCGGGTTGGCACAAAGCCAATGCGCAGTGCCGCCGTCGCCGACACCCCTCCCCGGGTTCCCAGGCCGTAGGACACGCGGCCATCAATGCCCGCGGTAAGACGGCTCCGAATCGGGAAATTGTAAAAGCCGCCACCCAGGAACCCGAGGGTATCGCTCTTGCAAGCGACCCCCGAAATGTCGAGGCAAAAATTAGTAACCGCAACAGCGCCATAGATCGATGTCTGAGCATGAGCTGTGGGAAGGAGAAGAATGAATAAACAAAACCAGGAAGCATGGCCTGGAAATCTCAATGGGGGCGCCTTCTTTTCGGACTAAGGTTCTTTGAAGGGTAGCTCACCTGGAATTTCCTGTCGCCCTAAAAGTGAAGCACGATGCCTGTGTTGATGGTGAACAGCGAGATGTTCGGGGTACTTGTGCTGCCGAGAATGCTGAGGCCGGATCCGCCGCCGACTTCAACCAAACGAAGGTCCACAAACTTGACCAGAGGATAGTCGATGCCGCCAATGACCTCCCAGGCTGCATATTGATTGTTGAATGTTCCGCCGACGGTCTGGCCGGGATTCGACGGACTGGTGGAGATGTTCACGGTACGCGTCGCCACGTAGCCCCCAGAAACCTGGACGTAGGGTTTCAGGTGAATCAGCGGCGGGTTGAACCCTACCTTGAAGCCGCCCATCGCCGTATCGGCGCCAATCGTGCCCGGACGAGTGGAGCCGCGAAGATCGAACCCCAGCTTGACCGGCCCCAAAGGCAGGAAGTTCAACGTAACTCCGCCACCGATGCCAGAGGTCCAGAAGCTGGTGTATTGCTCCTGGTAGGTGCCGCCGCTGAGGGCAAGCCCGGTGGCGACGCTCGAAAGGTGATCCGAAGACGAAGTGACATAGAGAGCGACCTGCGCATGAGCGGAGGCCACTGCGAGAAGCACAAGGGCGGCAAGCAGAACGGTTCGGCGCATGGTTGACCTCAAGGAAAAAGTGGCTCGGAGCAAGCGTACTCCAGACGTCCAGTATGCGTTTCCGGAATATCCATTGAGCGTTGGATGCGGGAGCTGGACTTCGGGAAGCCAGGAATGGCGCCGGTCGTTCGCTACATCGACTCAGCCACAGGGAGCGCCGTGCACGCGTCAGCGGGAACAGTGCCGGCAGTTTCGACCTCAGGCACCTGCCCCATCGTCCGCAGATGCCGGACGTGCGCTGCCACAGCCTTACGGAAGGTCGTGTGTTCCACGTACGCGATGTTGCGCTCTTCACAGACCTGCCGCACTACCTTGCTGATCTGCGGGTAATGCACGTGGGCAATCCGCGGGAAGAGATGGTGCTCGATCTGGTAGTTTAGGCCGCCCACCATCCAGGTAACCATTCGACTCTGGGTTGCGAAGTTTGCGGTCGTCGCGATCTGGTGGATCGCGAACTCATCCGGCAGCAAGTTCTGCGGCATATCGGGCAGCGGAAACTCCGGCCCCTCGACCGTATGCGCCAGTTGGAAAACGACTGTCAAAGCCACGCCTGCGGCAGCCATGGCGACGCCCGCGCCGATCAACGCGTGAGCAACTCCCAGCCGGTAGATGGGAATCACGAGATAGAGAAAGGTGTTGAGAATCTTGCCGGCCCAGAACTGGATGTGATCGGCAAGTCTCATTCGCGGCATCGGTACCGGCCCGACCCTTCCCGTAAAGTATCGCTGGTAGTCTACCTGGTATACCCATACCAGGTAGACCATCATGTACAGGAACCAGCAGTAGAGATGCTGATAGCGGTGCATCTTCAGCCTGCGCTGGTGCTCGTTCACGCGCATCAGGTAGCCGATGTTGATGTCGTCGTCCACACCCTCCACGTTGGTGAAGCTGTGGTGGATCATGCAGTGCTTCACTTTCCAGATGTAAGCGCTACCGCCCAGGCACTCCAGCGTGCCAGCAGCAAACGTATTCATCCAGGGGCGCGTGCTGAAGCTGCCGTGGCTGCCGTCGTGCATCACGTTGAAGCCGGTGCCGGTGATGAACATTCCCAGCAATACACACTCGGGCAGCGCGAAATACCACGCCGGAGTAAAGAAGACCAGATGGATGTAGAGGCCGATCATCCCGGCCATGATCAAGGCGGCCTTGGCGTAGAGCTGGCCGTTTCCCTTGGTCTCGAGAGCTGCCTCGTCAAAATATTCTGCAACTCGTGTTTTCAGGGCCGCGTGCAAAGACAGTGCGGGGGTCGGAAACTTCGGTGTCATTTGACTCGCTTTCGAGGAGAAGCGTTGCCCACTGCACAAAAAAGTGAAGCAAATTTGAGCATACAGGGGCCCAAACGCTGTGTGCGCTACCTTACAAAACTGTTACAAAAGATGGTCTCGGCAGGTACTTGGGCGGAAGGTAGTGCTGTTAACTAGTTGAAGCCGCGGCGCGTGCGGCTCTTCGAGTATTCGTCGCGCTCCGCCTCGCGCTCGCGCATCTTCTCCGCGTAGCGAGTAGCTTCGTCGGCGCGCGTCTTCTTCTCGCCAGCTGAGAAGCTGCGCTCTTCGGTCCGGCTCAGGCGCTTGTGCGCGTACATACCTTCCAGCAGAAACTCCGCCGCGCTTACCGCGATTTCCGCAGGAGTCTTCGCATTGATCTTCAGTGGAGACAGCTTATCAATCAATCCCTGAATCTGCTGTAGCTCCGCCAGCGATCCAGCCGACGGCTGTGCATCGTTCAACTGCACGGTGCCGCCCAGGTTGAACCATTGCTCGATCTGCTGCGTGTTGGTATCGGCAAAGTACAAGTCGAAGACCTGAGCCACGGCAGAGCGAATAATCTCGCGCACCACCGTATCCGCGCCGCGCATTTCGCCTTCGTACTCCAGCTCGATCTTGCCGGTAATTCCCGGCAGCGCCGCGTAGACATCGCCCACGCGCGCCACCACCAGGTCCTCACCGTGAATCAGCGCCCTGCGCTCGGCGTTCGACACCACCAGCTCCATCGTCGTGATCGGCAGGCGCTGCGATACGCCCGAGCGCTTATCCACCTTCTTGTCCTCACGCGCCGTGAACGCTATCTGCTCCACGATCTGGCGCACATAATGGGGAATCTCAATGCCGCTCCTGCCCGCCTTGGCGTGCTTGCCTGCGCGCGCCGTCCAGGCCTCCTGCGACGTGATACGAATCCCTTCCTCAATGCGCTCCGGATAATGCGTGCGTATCTCCGAGCCGATGCGGTCCTTCAAAGGCGTGACAATCTTGCCGCGCGCGGTGTAATCCTCCGGGTTGGCCGAAAACACGATTGCAACATCCAGCGGCAGCCGCACAGGATAGCCCTTAATCTGCACATCGCCTTCCTGCATGATGTTGAACAGCGCAACCTGGATCTTGCCCGCGAGATCGGGCAACTCGTTGATCGCGAAGATGCCGCGATTGGCGCGCGGCAGTAACCCGTAGTGCATGGTCAGCTCCGAGCCCAGGTCCTGGTTCGAGCGCGCCGCTTTGATCGGGTCAATGTCGCCCACGAGGTCGGCCACCGTCACATCTGGCGTCGCCAGCTTCTCCACGTAACGATCGTTCGGTGTCATCCAGGCGATGGGCGTGTCATCGCCCATTTTCGCGATCAGGTCCCGCGCAAACTTCGAGATTGGAGCGTACGGATTGTCGCGCAGTTCCGATCCCGCCACATAAGGCGTCTGCGCATCCAACAGCGTGGTCATGGCGCGCAGAATCCGGGACTTTGCCTGTCCGCGCAGGCCCAGAAGAATAAAGTTATGCCGCGAAAGCACCGCATTCACCAATTGCGGCACCACCGTGTCTTCGTACCCCACGATCCCCGGAAACAGCGTGTCATCCGCTCCTGCGGTCGCGCGCAGCCTGGCAATCAGGTTCTCGCGTAGCTCATCCTTCACCGAGCGGCCAACCCGGGCTGGAGTAAATTCGCTGGCGCGCAGTGCGCCGAGTGTCGTGGGAAGGGCGTTTGCCATGTCTAAGTATAGATGTTCAGCGGCCGCACGGGATGCACACGCTGACTCGCAGTGATCCCGCGCACACGTGAATTCTCGCCGCACGGGTTCCCATTGGCCGCAAAACGACTTATTCTTGTTGCATATGCCCAAGCTATCGATTCGTGATCTGGATCTCGCCCACAAGCGTGTGCTTATCCGCGTGGACTTCAACGTGCCCTTGAAAGATGGCGTCATCACCGACGACACTCGCATCCGCGAAACCCTTCCCACCATCGAATACGCGCTGCGGCATAAGGCGAAGGTAATCCTCTGCTCGCACCTCGGACGCCCCAAGGGTAAGCCGGTCGAGTCCATGAGCCTGAGGCCGCTGGTGGCCCGCCTGCGAATTCTATTGGAGCAGGTCCTCAACGTCTCAGAGAACGTCGCCTTCTCGCCCGATTGCATCGGCGACGTCGCGCTCGAGATGTCTCGGCAGCTCGAATCCGGGCAAACTCTACTGCTGGAAAATCTCCGATTCCACCCAGAGGAAGAGGCCAACGACCCAGCCTTCGCCAAGCAACTCGCCGCACTCTGCGACGTCTATGTCAACGACGCCTTCGGCAGTGCGCACCGTGCCCACGCCTCCACCGAGGGCATCACCCACTTTGTTGCGCAGTGCGCCGCCGGCCTTTTGATGGAGAAGGAATTGAACTTCCTCGGCAAAGTCCTTACCCAACCGGACCGGCCCTTCGTCGCCATCATCGGCGGCTCCAAGATTTCCGGCAAGATTGACGTCATCGACAACCTGCTCGACAAGGCAGACACCCTGCTCATTGGCGGCGGCATGGCCTACACCTTCCTCAACGCGCTTGGGCAGTCCACCGGCAAGTCGCTCGTCGAAATCGACAAGATCGACGTTGCCAAAGCCGCGCTCGATAAGGCGAAGGCCAAGGGCGTCAAACTGCTGCTTCCGATCGACCACGTCCTCGCCGACAAGTTCGCCGCCAACGCCAAGACTCAGATTTTTTCCGGCGACGGAGCGTTTCCGGCAGATCTGATGGCGCTGGATATTGGCCCTGCGACCATCGACCTCTTCGCGACTGAAATCGCCGACGCACGCACTATCCTGTGGAACGGCCCGATGGGCGTCTTCGAACTCGCACCCTTTGCCCACGGCACCAACGCCATCGCCGAGTTCGTCGCCGCTAACGATGAGGCCACCAGTATCGTCGGCGGTGGAGACTCGGTTGCCGCGGTGCACCAAGCCGGCGTCGCCGATAAGATCACCCATATCTCTACCGGCGGCGGCGCAAGCCTCGAATTCCTCGAAGGCAAAACCCTACCTGGTGTGGCGGCGCTCACAGACAAGTAGGTGGAGCAGGCCTCAAACTGAACTCTAGGCACCTATGCACCGCGATTTCGCCCTTGCCCGGCAAGGACTTTAACAACGAACTTTTTCGCATCTTGAGTGCCCGGGTGCGCGAAACCACAAATCAGGAAGGCCCCACTCAACATGCGCAAAACTCTTATCGCCGCCAATTGGAAGATGTTCAAAACGCCCGACGAAGCTATCGCCTTCACCAAGGCATTTATCCCGCTCGCCGCCCACCACAAGCACGCCGAAATCGTGATCTGCCCTTCGCCCGCGCTGCTCCCGGCCGTCGTCGAGGCCGCCCGCCACAATCCCATCCACGTCGGCGCGCAAAGCATGCACTGGCTCGAATCCGGCGCCTACACCGGCGAAACGTCGCCCCTCCAGCTCAAGGCCCTCGGCGTCACCCACGTGCTCATCGGCCACAGCGAGCGGCGCCAGTACTTCAACGAGACGGACGAAAGTGTCAACCTCAAGCTCAAGTCCGCGCTCGCACACGGCCTCGTCCCCATCGTCTGCGTCGGCGAACTGCTCGCCGAGCGCGAAGCCAACCAGACTGCCGAGGTGCTGCAGCGCCAAACCTCGATCGCCCTGGAAGGGATCGACCCCAGCATTGCCTCGCCCCTGGTTATAGCCTACGAGCCCGTCTGGGCCATCGGCACCGGCCGCACCGCAACCCCCGAGATCGCAGACGATGCGCACAAGGTCATCCGCGCGCAGATTGCCAAATCGCTCGGACCTGCGATCGCAGCCAGCACCCGCATCCTCTACGGCGGCTCGGTCAAGCCCGACAACACCGCCAGCCTCTGCTGCCTCGAAGACATCGACGGCGCACTGGTCGGCGGCGCCAGCCTTGAACCTGCGACCTTCGCCAAGATAGTGGAGAACTCCGCGGCGTAATCGTACCTCGTAATAAAATCGCCCATGCCGAATCCAACCATCGGCATGGGCGTTTCTTTACAGCTTCACAAACGCTTCGCTGAACGTTACCGGCGATAATGCCGATGATAGTAATGCCTGTGGTGCCTGTGATTCGTATGGACTACAACCACAACCCTCGCTGCCGCTTGAGCTTGCGGCGGTGTATAAAAGCCGGCAAACACAAACAACATCGCCAATCCCAACAACCATCGTTTCATTCGCAACTTCATTTCATCCTCGATGCTGCTTCGCCCAACGTGGACCAGCAGTCTGTGAGATGCCGAAAGCTGCATGCCCGGCCACGTATTGACAGATTAAGAAGACGTATCCAAACAAAACTGCGTGGGACTCAAACACATCTGCGCGGCGTTGTCTTTCCTGATCACTTACGACTGCCCTACCGCACCACCCCGACCTGCTCCATCGGCCAGTAAACAAATACTGCTTTCCCATAAATCAGCCCCCGGTCCACAGGCCCGAAGTCGCGGCTGTCACTCGAGATCGACCTGTGGTCGCCCATCACCCAATACTCGTTGGACGGCAGCACCGTCTCCGGCAGCGAGCGGTCATCGGCGAACCGGCTGGGAACATACGGTTCCGCCAAACGCTTGCCGTTCACATACACGTCGCCCTGGTTGATGCGGAGGTGATCGCCAGGCAGCGCAATCACCCGCTTGATGTAGCTCTTCGTGTGGTCGTGCGGGTACTGAAACACCACCACGTCCCCCGGGTGAATGTCTCCCACGCGATACGCGATCTTGTTGATGAACAGCCGATCCTGATCTTCCAGCACTGGCAACATGCTGGTGCCCTCCACGCGTACCGGCTGGTAAAGAAAGATGATGATGAATGCCGAAACCGCGACCGACACCACCAGGTCGCGCACCCACGAGTGCATGCTGCTCAGCGAGCGGGTCTCCGTGCCAGCAGCCTCGGGTCCGGCAATCACCTCCGCGGCAGTCTGTTCCGCTACCTTCCCCTCATCGCTCACGCTCGCTCCTCACACACTCAATTAGACGCAGCAGTCCCACCAGTAGCCCCCGCTTGCAGCAGGCCCAGACCAGGCACCAGTATCTTCCCGTCGATCCCCGTTGGCGACCACGCCTCGACAATCGCCTTGGCCATCTTCGCGATCGTCAACTCTCCTTCATTATCGGCGGTCCAACCCGTATCTGCATTCTCGTACGTAAAAATCGAAAGCACCATGGGCCCCGTTTTGCCCGCCACAATCGCCACATCCGCGCGCACGGCATTCAGGCTGCCTGTCTTGCTCGCCGTCCCGGAACCCGTCTCCGTCGTATCCAGCTTCTCCAGGTAGCGCGGAATCGTGTCGCGATAGAACTGGTTACGCAGCATCTTAATCGCCACGCCGCAAATCGCGGTGTCGCTCTCCGACAGGCCGCTGGCGGGGAACGTCCGCTCCCCGGTCAGCAGCATTCCCGGATGGTCGAGCGCGCACAATCCGATCCGCTCCATCACCTCTGCCATCTCCCGCGGCGTCGTCTTGCCCAGGCCGAACTTCGGCTGGTCCTCCGGCATCGGCTCGGTAGCCGGCTTGCCAATCTTCTTATACAGATGCGTATTCTTCAGCCCCATCCACGCAATCCGCGCATTCACCGCGTCCAGACCGATCTTGTCCATCGCCAGATTGGTCGCCGTGTTGTCGCTCATCACGACCATCAGCGTCAGAATGTCCTTCAGCGTCAGCGTCTGCGGCGTATCCAGAAAGAGCAGCAGTCCCGAGCCGCTTACTGCATCTCCCGGCTGCAGCGTAATCTTGTCGTCCCAGTGCGCCTTGCCCGCGCGGACCTGCTCCATCGCCTCAAACAGAATCGTCAGCTTAATCACTGACGCCGTCTGCACCACCGTGTCCGGATCCAGACCCACCGTCTTGCCCGTATTCAACTGCGTTGCGTATAGCGCAACCTTGCCGTGGTGCGCCTTGGCCAGTTCGCCCAGCCGTGTATCGAGCGCAGTGCCCTCGCCCGCTACCGGCGTTCCGGAAACCAACCCCGGCTGCTGCGCCAAGCCATTCGCGCTCACTGTCCCGCACAAAGCCACCGCCGTTACGGCCGCCAGCACAATCTCATAAACTCTCATCTCCTGAATGGTACATTCAAGCTCGGATAGCCGGACACCGCACTGCTTTCGGAGCTCTCCGAGGCGATTGGATCCGCCTGCCTTGCTCACCTTGGACAAAGTATTTCGTCATTCCCTTAGCCGACAATGGGGTGTATGCTCAAAACTGGCAGCCCTCTGGGCTGTCTGGCATCCAACGACTCAGAGAGTCTAAATAACGCTTACCCAGGCGACGGAATCCTATGGCCACACTTACCATGCTCGAACAGCCAGTAGCGTCAAAACCTCCCGTCCACACCCCGGATACACGGCCGGACGTGACTACCACCGAAACTTCCAACATCGCATCCGAGGGCTTCGACACCAAGTCCGCGCTTGAGATCGCACGCATCATCAACCACGAAGATGCCAAGATCGCCGCCGCTGTGAAGAAGGCGCTGCCCGAGATCGCAATTGTCATCGACATCGTCGCCCGCTCTCTCCGCGACGGGGGCCGTCTTATCTACGTCGGCGCTGGCTCCTCCGGCCGCATCGCCGCGCTCGACGCGTCCGAGTGCCCGCCGACCTACTCCACCCTGCCCTCGCAGGTCCAGTACATTATGGCCGGGGGCCCCAAGGCCCTCGCCTCTGCCTCCGACGTCAACGAAGATTCGCCCGAGCTTGGCCAGCGTGATATCGCCCGCCGCCGACCTACCCGCAAGGACATCGTCGTCGGTGTTTCCGCCTCCGGCAGCACCCCTTACGTCGTCGGCGCGGTTGAATATGCCCGCGCCCGCGGAGCCATGACCGCCGCAATCACCTGCAATGGCGGCACTCAACTCTCCCAGGTCGCCGACACCACCATCGTCGTCGAGGTCGGCCCCGAGGTCGTCTCCGGCTCCACTCGCATGAAGTCCGCGTCCGCCCAGAAGATGGTCCTCAATATGATCACCACTGGCGCCATGACCCGCCTGGGCTACGTCTATGACAACCTCATGGTCAACGTGCACATGAAGAACGCCAAGCTGGTCGAGCGCGGCATTCGTGTGCTCATGCGTGTCTGTAACATCGACCGCGACGCCGCCATTCGCACCATCAAGTCAGCCGGCAAATCCATCCCCATCGCCGTAGTTATGCTCAAGGCCAACGTCGACAAAATGGAGGCCGTCCGCCGCCTCGCCAAATCCGACGGCAATGTCCGCCTCGCCATCGACGACTCCCGCCTCGAACTCTAAGCCCGATTCGGATTTCCCGTAGCAGGTCGCGAAGAACGTCCATCAGCCGCCTCATACGTGGAAGACCACCTCCATCAAATCCGTCAAAGCCGCTCAGTGGCGTACCACCCCAGAAGTGGGTGCCCCATCCAAGCTCCGCTTGGATGGGTTTCCCTCAACCCCGACTCTGTTCGTCGAGTTCATCGATCTGCCGCTGTAGCTTCTCCGCGCCCCTCGCATTCAATCTCCCCATCCACCAAAACCCTGCCGCAACAGCCAGCACATAGACGGCAGCTATCAAAACAACAACTGGCTTCGACCGGTTGCCATAGACAAACCACACCACCAGCACCACCAGTCCCGGGACGCACGGACCGATATACCAGAGCCAAACGCTTCGCAGCAGATCGCGTTGCCGAGCCAGTTCGCGGCGCCGGAACTCGATCGAGCTTGAGAGTCCGGCCGTCTCATCAATCGTCCCCGGCGAGCCCCTGGACAGCATGTGCCACACCATGTAGGCAATACCGGCTATCAGGAGGCCGAAACCCACCCTCGCCGGCACTTGTGGGATCCGCGAAAACTCGAACCCGAAAAAGATAATCAGTATCACGGCCACAACATACTCCCGCAGATTTCTCGCACTGATCTTCCGCTGAAACCGTCCCGCTTCCATACGAACTTGTTCAACTGACATACGCACTCCCTCCGTTTCTTGGTTCTGCCAAAGCTCAATCACCTGACGATCCTCAGGAAAATCATTCTTCACGATTGCCTCCTTCCCGGAACCGCGCGCCAAGAGCACTCTTGATCCGGTGGATTTTGGTCGCGACATGCCCCGCTGATAGACCCGTAATCTCGGCGGTTGAGGCCGCATCCATCCCTTCGAGGTACGCCAGCATCACCTGCCGGTCGAGCGGCTTCAGTTCCTGAATCATCGCGTAAAGCTGACGCAGCGCATGCCGCTGCTCTGTATCGGCCACTCCAACCCTCTCGTCGGCTCGGCCCTCTAGATCATCCAGCGAGACAAAGACGCGGTTTCGGGCTCGGACCTGCTTGTCCACATGCGACGCCGCTACGTTATGCGCCACCCGGTAAACCCACGTCCGCATCGAGCAGCGGTTGTCGAAGCTGGCAAAACTTCGCCACAGGGCTATATGGATTTCCTGCAGCAGGTCGCGAAGAACTTCCGCATCAGCCTCATAAGCGCGCGCCAGACGTTCCAGCGCCCCGCCGTAACTACTCATTGCCTCCTCGAAGAGTCTGTCCTGCTCGCGCGCCACATCCGGCATCAGGTTGAACCGCCCTCAGATAAGGTAGTCCGCCCAACCCGAACTTCCTTACAGATGCCCGCATATCGTTCCTGAGTTCCTGAGATGTTGGGGTTTCTCTTCGCACGCCAGACCTCACAACCCCACACGCGGTATTCTGGACGGCGACTCAACAACCGAGGAACAAGACCGTGCCCCTGCCCAGAAAACTCGCAACGACCTTGATATTTGCAGTTACCGCCACAGCAGCAAAAGCCCAGACAACCCCGGCGCAGAAGATGGCCGCAACCATGATCCAGCAGCGCCCCATCGTAGCCTCTACCTCACCCAACCCCGCCTCCATGGGCTATGAGGAAGGCGTCCTGCTCGACGGCCTCGCCGCCGAATGGCACGTCACCGCCAACGGCGACGACTTCGCTTACATCAAGTCCGCGGTAGACAAATATGTCACTGCCGACGGCACGATCACCGGCTACAAACCCACCGGCCACACGCTCGACGACATCGAAATGGGCCGCGCCACTCTCCTCGTCTACCGCGTCACCCAGCAGGACAAGTACGCTAAGGCCGCCAAATTCCTCCACGATCAACTCGACCAGCAGCCGCGCACCGCCAGCGGTGGCTATTGGCACAAGCAGATCTACCCCAACCAGATGTGGCTTGACGGCGCCTACATGGCAGAACCCTTCCGCGCCGCCTACGCCGCAACCTTCCAGCAGCCCGCCGAATTCGACGACATTGCCAAGCAGCTTCTCCTCATGGACGAGCACATGCGCGATCCCAGGACGGGCCTCCTCCGCCACGGCTGGGACGAGTCCAAATCCATGCCCTGGGCCGACAAAACCACCGGCCTCAGCCCCGAAGTCTGGGGCCGCGCCATGGGCTGGTACTGCATGGCTCTGGTCGACGTCCTCGACTGGTTCCCCGCCGACCACCCGCAACATGCCGCCCTTGTCGCCGCGCTTAACCGCGCCATCGCAGCAGTCGTCAAAGTCCAGGACCCCAAATCCGGCCTCTGGTGGGAGGTCATGGACCGCCCCCCACGCGGCGGGCCTATGGTGCAAAGGGAGCCCGACGGCAGCATCCGCGTCGGCGTCGCGAAATCCGCAACCGGCAACTACCTCGAAGCCTCCGCCTCCTGCATGTTTACCTACGCCCTCGCCAAAGGCGTCCGCCTCCGCTATCTCCCGCTGGCCGATGAAGCCAACGCCCAACGCGCCTGGGAAGGCATCCAGAAGCAGTTCATCACCGCCAACCCCAACGGCACGCTTATCCTTCACGGCACCGTGAAAGTCGGTGGCCTCGGCGGCACACCCTACCGCGCCGGCGACTTCGCCTACTACCTCAAAGAGGCCGTGGTCGATCAGGACCTGAAAGGCGTCGGCTCCTTCCTCCTCGCCGGCTCCGAGATAGACCAGGCCACGAGCGCGCCCTCCGGCCGAGCGAAAACTGGCCTGCTCCCGAGTTCCAAGGACTACCACTCGGCAATCCAGCCCTCAACAGGCAAAATAACCGCCCTCGTCGATGCCTGGTTCAACTCGCAAACCCGCAAGACCGCCCTCGGCCAGACCGAGCTCTTCCACTACAAGTGGAGCGACGACTCCAACGACGGCTACTCCTTCTTCGGCCGCGCCTTCCGCCGCTACGGCGTCACCCTCGCCACGCTGCCGGAAGCCCCCACCGCGACAGCTCTTGCGAAAGTGCAGGTCTACATCATTGCCTCACCCGACATCCCTATCAAGAACCCCAACCCGCACTACATGGACAAGGCTAGCGGTGACGCCATCGAGGCCTGGGTCAAAGCCGGCGGTGTCCTGCTCCTCTTCTCCAACGACCGCGACAACACCGAGTTCACCCATTTCGATACGCTCGCGGACCGCTTCGGCATCCACTTCAACCCTGTGCTGTCGCACCACGTAGTCGGTAACGACCACGCACCCGGCGAAGTTGTTATCCCGCCCGGAACCGGCATCTTCGGCGCCGGCTTCACCGCTTATATGAAGGACACCAGCACCATCACCGTCAGCGGCCCCGCAAAAGCCCTCGTCACCGACCACGGCGACATCATGATCGCCGTCTCCCACATCGGCAAAGGAGTAGTCCTCGCCGTCACCGACCCCTGGTTCTATAACGAGTACGCCGACGGCCGCAAAATGGGCCAATACCATGGCTTCGAAGCCGCCAAGGATGTCGCAGATTGGGCCATCCAGCAATCAAGATGACTTTTTCGTCGTCATCCTGAACGCAGTGAAGAGCCCGCTCTGAGCTTGCCGAAACGACCCGTGTATTTCGCTTGTGCTTGTTCCTTAAGCCGCCGGAAAAACCGCGGCCCTCAGTTCCGTAACCAGCGCACTCAACCGCGCCGCATCAGGCTTGACCTCACCCAGCAACACCTCAAGTTCACGCGCCACCCGCGTGCCCTCGTCGTATCCATACATGCCCAGCGATCCGGCCAGCTTATGCGCGCTGCTCTCCGCTTCCTTGCGCAAATCCTCTGCCAGAATACCTTCGGCCGCGGCGGCCTTGTCCAGCGTAGCCAGCCGCTCCTCCACAATGGGTTGGATCTTCACCCAGAGTTTCGACAGCAAAGCCGCGGTCTTGTCTTCGGCGTCGGTCATATCGATGCTTCGGTCAGTCTTTCCAACCCAGCGCGGCCGAGATCTGCGCCGCCAGCGTCAGCGGGTCGAACGGCTTGAACAGCACGCCCGCGACTCCCAGCCCCGCAAAACGGCGCTGGTCCACGCCCTGCACCTTGGCTGTCAGCAGCAGCACAGGAATCCCCGCGATCTCAGGATTCAACTGCATCTGGCGGAAGGTTGTGGGACCGTCCATACCAGGCATCATCACATCCATCAGGATGGCATGCGGCCGATGCTTCGGGTCTGCTGCGGCGCGAATCCCGTCAGCTCCACAGCAAGCGGTAGTGATGTCCCACCCCGCCGTCGCTTCTAGAGAAAGTGCAGCTACTTCACGGATGTCGTCTTCGTCGTCGATAATCAGAATCTGGCGCATTACTAGTATTAGTCTCTCATGCCCGTCAAACCGCCGGCGCCGCTGTCGAGTTGCGCAGCCGCCGGACCATGGCAAGCACAAGTTCTTCCACCTCGCGAGGCTTGACCTTCGCCCTGTCGAGGAATTCAGTTGGACCGAGACGCAGCTTCGCCATCTCGACTTCAGATACCTCCCGGCTCGAATACACCACCAGCGGCAACGCCTGTAGCGTAGGTTGTCTGCGCAACCAATCCACCAGCGAGAAGCCATCACCGTCCGGCAGCGTAAGATCCAGAATCATCAGGTCGGGAGCGCCCACCAAGCACCGGTCCACAGCCTGCCGTAGCGACCGCGCATGGTCCAGCCGCAACCCAGCCTCCTCGAACCCCACAACAATGGCATTGGCAAGCTCTCCATCTTCCTCCACCAGAAGGATCCGTCCGGGACCTTCATGCGTCCGCAGCACCCGCCCCAGCTCCGCCAGTAGCAGGTTCTCATTGAACGGCTTCTGAACCCATCCCTGCGGACCACCAGCGCGCAATGGGTGATCCGTCGGCGGAATCACGCTCAGAATCACCACCGGAATCGCCGCAGTCGCCGGCGACTCCTTCAGCCGCTGTAGCGCCTCCCAGCCGCTCACCCCAGGCATATGTAAATCCAGCAGGATCGCCGAGACCCCCGGCGCCGGAGCGTGTTCCCCCGTTCCCCGTCCCAGCCCTGCCTGTGCCGTCTGCTCGTTCGCCAGCGCAATCACCTCTTCGCCGCTGCCTGCCTCCATAATGTCGTACCCGTGCTGACGAAGTTGCTCCGCCACCACCACGCGGATGCCCGGATCGTCATCACACACCAGGATCAACCCTTCGCCCCGTTCCGCCGGCAGCGCGAGCGACGACGAAGTCCCGGCATCCGACGCGCGCGCCGACCGCGACAACTGTACCCATAGCGTCGTGCCCGACCCGTCCTGGTTTGGCTGCGCCCAAATAGCACCGCCGTGCTGCTGAATGATGCTGCGGCAAATTGCCAGGCCAAGACCCGTGCCGCCCTTCTTGCTCGCGTCCGACGATTCCACCTGTTGGAACCGGTCAAACACCGCCTCCAGCTTGTCCGCCGGAATCCCGCGCCCCTCGTCCACCACCTTCAGCAGCAGCGAGTTGGCATCTGCGTCGATCTGCACCGAGACGGTCGAGGCCGCAGGTGAAAACTTGATCGCGTTCGACAGCAGGTTCGTCATCACCTGCAAAATGCGGTCCGAATCTGCATCGAAGTAAATCGCGTCCCGCGGCGCATTGCACACCAGCTCCAGCCGGACCCCCGCGCCGTCGGCCATCGTGGTCATGGTATCCACGGCTTCGCGCGCCAGGTCGAACATCGAGCAGCGCCGCAGCTTAAGCGGGGCCCGCCCGGAATCCATCCGCTCCAGGTCCAAAATGTCGTTGATCAGCCGGATGAGCCGTTCGGTATTGGTGGACGCAATTCGCAGCAGGTTCTGCGCCTTGGCATCCACGTTGCCCAGCAACCCCGCGGACAGCAGCCCCAGAGCCCCGCGAATGCTGGTCAGTGGAGTGCGCAATTCGTGCGACACGGTCGAGATGAACTCATCTTTGACGGTGTCCAGATCCGAGCGCTGCGCCAGCTTGGCCTTCTGCTGCTCCGCGTACTCGCGGCTGCGCTTTAGCGCCTCGTTCAGTTGCTCGATCGAGGTCCTCTGATGCCGGCTCCTGCCCGCCAGTCGCAGAGTCAGGACGCCGAGCAGGAAAATACTCAGCAGCATCAGGCCAAACACAATCGATGGAAGCGCTGTCATCGCCGATGCCTCATGGTACCCCGGGATTCGACGCTGAGAGAGAAAAGTGAACCAGTTAGGGCACCGTCAACTATATAGGAAGGCCCGCTCAGGCGGACACCGGCTCGGCAACGTGACTCAGTACCTCGGTCCAGTTCTTCCCCTGCCGCGCCTCGGCAGCGCGCTTGTGTAACGCGTAGCCAGCGATCAGTGGCAGCGCCAGCGTGGCTTCCGCATACACCATCTGCTCGTACGTTGTATCGACCTTGCCCCACGAACTCGCTTCCTTCAAAGTGGAACCCGACAAAGCGCCATCGCGCGAATCGGCCACCGTTACCTGGATCGCGTACTTGTGCATGGGCGCATCCACGCCCAGAATCTCCGCCGCAACCACAATGTCCTGTGCAAAGTTCTTCGGCACGCCGCCGCCAATCATAAGCAGCCCTGTCGTCGGATTCGCAATCTTCAACTGCGTCAGCTCATAAAAATCCTTCGCCGAATCAATCGACACCACCGCCTGCCCCCGCCGCGCATGCTGGTGCGCCACAAACCCGAACCCCGCCGAGCAGTCCGAAAACGCCGGGCAGAAGATCGGCACGCCCTTTTCGTACGCCGCGAAGATGATCGAGTCAGGCTGGCCATTCGCCGGTGTCCGTCCATTCGCCTCCAGGTACGCACCGAACTCGCGGATAATCTCGCGCGAACTATAAGGCTTCGGCGCCAGCGAGTTGATAATCTTCTCCGTCGTGTCGTCGCAGATGCGCAGCTCTTCCTCGTCGATGAACGTGTCGTAGATGCGGTCGATCATCAGCTCGCGCAGTTCGCCGTCGCCATTGCCGTACTTGTACTCATCGCCCGCAATGTAGTGCCGAAAACCCAGCGCCTCAAAGAAGTCCTGGTCCACAATATTCGCGCCCGTCGACACAATCGCGTCCACCATGTTGTTGCGGATCATGTCCACAAACACCTTCTGCAAGCCCGCCGAGATCAGCGATCCCGCGAGACACAGGATCACACCACAGTCCGTGTCGCGCAACATCATCTCGTAAATCGATGCAGCCCGCGCCGTGTCGCGCGAGGTGTACGCCATGGACGCCATCGCGTCCACCAGCGGAACAACGTTGTACTTCGCAAGGTCAATGTGCCGAATCGGCGTAGAGAGCAGTTCTTTTTTAGTTGGCATAGTCACCCACTAGTTTATCGCGACGGGGCAGCCAGCAGCATCGCAACTGTGAATTTCCCGTAATCCAATTGGCGGTCTAACTCGCTCCGTGACACTGCTTCACCTTCCGCCCACTCCCGCACGGACAAGCCTCATTCCGCCCCACCTTCCGCGCCTCAACCCTCCAGGCTTCATCCCGTATCGCGTACCACTGCATAATCTCCGCCGGAGGTCGCTCCGCCTTCAGCAGCCGAGCCATCATCCGCATCGGCCCATCCACATGTTCGAAGAACATCTTGTACCCGGCGCACAAATAATTTAGCCCCGGGTCCCCTTCCGGAGTCGCGATAAACCGGTCCTTCGGACACCCCCCATTGCACGCAAACCGCACGCTGCACTCCCGGCAATATCTCGGCAGCGAGTCCCGCTTGTCCTTCCCAAACTTCCTCTGTCGCGCCGACCCCACCAGGTCTGCCATATGTACTTCGCGGATATTCCCCAGCAAGAAATCCGGTTCCACAAAGTGGTCGCAGGAGTACATATCCCCCGTATGCTCCAGCGCCAGCGCATCTCCGCACGTCGGCGAAAATACGCACAGCGAGTACTGCCCCGCATGCGCCCCCAGCGTCACATCGAACAACTGCACATACACCCGCCCAACATCCCGCCGCACCCACTCCTCAAAAATGTCGACATAAAACTTCCCCAACTGCTCTGCCCGTACTGACCGCATCGTCACCTGGTCGCCTGCCTGCACATACAGAGGCCGCTCACCGCCCGCCCGCGTTCCCCAGCCCAGATTCGCCAACGGAACCATGTCCGCGTTCACCCGCTCCACAATCGGAATGAACTGCATGAACTGCGTCTCCATCCCATCGCGAAAAAACCGGTAGACCTCCAGCGCATGCTCCGCGTTGCCCTCATGCACGGTGCACAGAACGTTCGTCTCCACCCCATGCTTCTTCAGCAGCTCCCACCCGCGCATCACCTGGTCGAACGTCCCTTTACCGCCCTTATCCACGCGGAACGTGTCGTGCAGCGCGCGCGGCCCATCCACGCTCAGCCCCACCAGAAACTTGTGCTCCTTGAAGTACTCGCACCACGCATCATCCAGCCGCGTCCCATTCGTCTGGATCGTATGTTCCACCCGCTGCCCCGCCGCGCGATGCTTCTCCACCAACTCCATCACGCGCTGAAAAAACTCCAGCCCCATCAGCGTCGGCTCGCCGCCTTGCCACGCCAACGTCACCTGCGCTGGCTGCGACTCCAGCAGTTGCCGGATGTAAACCTCCAGCAAGTCGTCCTTCATCCGGAAGTCGCTCTCCGGATACAGCGCCTCCTTCGACAGGAAGAAGCAATACTTGCAGTCAAGATTGCACACCGCTCCCGTCGGCTTCGCCAGCACATGGAAGTAGCCAGGCGCCTGCGTCATTGTCGGGTAAGACATCGGCTGCTCCATAGCATCTAAGATTCTATTCGTGGCCACTACCACCCAGCTCGCCCTCCCTGCCCGCATCACCAGCCCCATCGCCCTCTGGCATCTGCTCTCGCTCGACGCACCCACTGTCGCCGCCCTGTGGACCTGGTTCATCGCTCGCGCGAACCACATCCGCCTACCGCTCGCCGCACCCGCGACCATGGCCGTCGCCGTCTGGATTATCTACGCCGCCGACCGCGTCCTCGACGCCACGCACACCGCGCACAAAGACCAGCTCGAAGCGCGCCACCACTTCCACTATCGCCACCGCCGCGCCTTCCTTATTGGGATCGCCGTCGCCGGGTTAGTCCTCGCATCCCTGCTGCCACGCCTCGACCCAGCCGCCATCCGCCTCTACCTCATCGAAGGCGCTCTTCTCGTCGCGTGGTTCCTCGTCATCCACGCCACCCACAAGGCGCACCGCCTGCCAAAGGAGATCGCCGTTGGCTTCCTCTTTTCCGCCGCCGTCTTCATCTCCACCATCGCCCGCGATCCCGCCCAGCTTCCGACACTCCTGCCCTCCGCCATCCTCTTCGCCGTACTCTGCAGCCTCAACTGCCTCTTCATCTACGCCTGGGAACACCGCGTATCCGCACGCTTACCCCACACCACCACTCGCCTCGCTCTCGCCCATCTTCCCGCGCTCGCCGTTGCCGCCGCCGTCATCGGGGCCATCCTGAGCCTCCTCAATCTCACCCATCCAAACCCCATCCCAGCCGCCTGCACCCTCGCCGCCGGCTTGCTTCTCCTCCTCAATCGCAACCGCCTCCGCCTTTGCCGCACCCACCTGCGCGCCGCCGCCGATCTGGCTCTGCTCACGCCCATCCTCCTGTTGCCTTTCCTGCGATGACACCGCAAGAACCCGCCCCAAACTTTGACCCCATCGCCCGCCCCTACCGCTGGCTCGAATACCTCACCTTCGGCCCCGCGCTCACCCGCTGCCGCAATCACTTCCTCCCCGCGCTCACCGATCACCACACCGCCCTCATCCTCGGCGACGGCGACGGTCGTTTCCTCGCTCGTCTGCTCGCAGCCAATCCCAACCTCCGCGCCGACGCAGTCGACATCAGCCTTGCCATGCTTCATCTCCTCACTCAGCGTGTCCACCTCGCGCACCCCACCGCCGCAACCCGCCTCCGTACCCATCACCTCGACGCACTCACCTTCGTCCCAACCGGCCCCTACGACCTCATAGTCACGAACTTCTTCCTCGATTGCCTCATGCAATCTGAATTCGCCAACCTCATCACACGACTCACCCCTCACCTGGCTCCTAATGCCTTGTGGCTAGTCTCCGACTTCCGAATCCCCGCGGGCCCGCTCCACCTTCCCGCCCGAATCCTCGTCCGCGCGCTCTATCTTGCCTTCCGCCTGCTCACCGGCCTGCGCACCACCCACCTGCCCGACCACGACTCTGCCCTCCACGCCGCCGGCCTCACCCGCGCCACCGAACACCTCTCTCTCGCCGGCCTGCTCACCACCGAACTCTGGGTCTACACACCCGCTGCTCTCCCGGCGTACACTCCCACCATGCAACTGCCGCCCCAACGCCCCCGCAACCCCCACGTCCCGGATCCGGTCCCCGACCCCGAGCCACCCAGCCCGTCGCTGCCCGAGCCAGATCCCGGCGTCTTTCACCGCGAGATATACCCTCCAAAGCCTCCGCGCGGCCCCTCGGATCAATAAGATCCCCCCTTCTGGAAATTAACATTGGCGCGCCACCCCTAGCCCTACAATGTTAACAACGTATGAATCTATTCATCTTGCGCCATGCCAGCGCCGGCGTCCGGCGCGTCAACCCCATCCTTGATCGCAAGCGCCCCCTCGACAAAGAGGGTAAGCGCCATTGTCTCCAGTTGGCTCACGTACTCAACGCGACGAAGCTCCAGTTCGATGCCATTATCTCGAGCCCGCTCAAGCGTTGCATGCAAACCGCGTCGATGGTGGGCACTGAAACGGGCTACGAAGCACCCATCCTGCCGTCCCCAGCCCTTGCCCCCGACGCCACCTTCGCCCAGTTCCAGAAGCTGCTGCAGGAATCTGCGGAGTTTGAGAACGTGCTCCTGGTGGGCCACAACCCCAACCTCACCAGCTTCGTCGGATCGCTCCTCGTTCCCGCCTCAAGCAGTCCTGCAATCAGTCCCGATGGCAAAAATGCAATCGCCCCCATACGCCTGCGCAAAGGCTCGCTCGCCCGCCTGAGCTTTACCCGCGGCCCCGCCACGCTCCAAGGGCTGCTCGATCCCCGCACCGTCCGTGCGCTCTACGCCACCTCGACCGTCAAGTCGCGCAGAAAGACCTCGCGGAAGTAAGCCGCCTCTTTCTTCAGCGACCACGCCTCCAGCTCCGCCCCGCCGCGTCCCGGAATCAGCTCCAGCACCACGCGCTTCGGATACACATGCGTCTTCATGCGCACCGCCGCGCTCGCCCGGTCCTGGTTCAGCGCCACCGCCATCCGCAGCAGAGTCACCGCCCGTAGCACGCTGATGTGTTCCTCCACCGGAACGGCGCGCATCACGCGGTCCATCGCGTCCGGCCAGCTCTTGCCCATGTACCGCGCAATGGCACTCACAATCGCCCGCTGTTCCGGAGAGAATCCAAATATCTCCGAGTTCGCCACAATGTACTGCGTATGCCGATGATGCCCCTGGTGGTTCATATACTTCCCCACATCCATCATCATGGCCGCCGACTCCATCCACAGCCTGTACTCCGGTGGCAGCTCATGCACGCGCAGCAGCTCGTCGTAGAGTTGCACCACATGCTGCCGGACCGGCTCGACCTTCTTCTGGTCCACCCCATATCGCCGGCATACCTCCAGCACGCCCGCCCAGCGCTCAGTCTCTATCTTGCGGTGAACGGACGCGCGCAGATCCACCTCGGCCAGCATCTGCTCCAGAATTCCGTTGCTCAACCCCAGCGGCGAGTAGCGAAATCCCTTCAGCCCAAGCCGCTCCAGCAAGTGCGCATACACCATCGCGCCACCGACAATGATCTCCGACCGCTTCGGCCCAATTCCGGGAATTGACGCGCGCTGAACGTTCGTCATTTTCGCCAGCCGCTCCGCCAGCTTCCGCACCTCGTCCGTCGTCGTCATACGGGGCGTCTTGCCGATCGCACGCTTTTGCCCCGCTCCATGCGCCCGCTTGCTCGCCAGCGCAACGCTCGCCTCCGATAGCGCCGCTGCCGTCCCCGAAGTCGCAATCACCATCCCCACCCGCGGAATTCCTAGCTTCTTCTCGGCCCGCTTCAACTCACGGTCGATAAACTGCCTCAATCGCGCCACGTCCTGCTTCTCAGGAGGGTCGCTGCGCAGAAACTCCTGCTGCAACCGCACCGCACCCAGCGGCATGCTCACCATCTCGCGGATGCGCCCCTGCTCGGACAGTGTCACCTCGCAGCTTCCGCCGCCCAGGTCGATCATCACGCATCGCCCCTTAGCTCCCGGCTCCAGCGTCACTACTCCCAGGTGGATCAGCCGCCCCTCTTCCAGCCCCGAGATCACCTCCACCTTCCAGCCCGTCGCCGACTTCACCCACGCTGTAAACGCCGCCGCGTTCCGCGCATCGCGCATCGCGCTCGTCGCCACCACGCGCACCTTGTCCACCACCCGCAGTTGCACCGCCTTCTGGAACCGTTTCAGCGCGCGAATCGTATTCGCCATCGCGTCCGGCGAGATTACTCCTGTCTGAAACACGCTCTCGCCCAGCCGCACCACCTCGCGGTCCTCATGCACGATCTTCAAGTTGTGCTGCTGCGTGGTCGCAATTTTCAGCCGGACGGAGTTCGATCCAATATCGATAGCGGCAAACGTAGGCATGCTTGAGAAATCTCCTGTAACTCTCGTCGTCCGGATCACACAACCACGCAAAGAAAGCCCAATCTCCGGCTACAAGTCACGATACAACGGCCACAAGACCTCCGCGCGCATCCAATTTCCCGACCCGGAACCAGCCACGGAACCCAGACCAGGAATTGACCTCTCCGCCCTCGTTCGCTTGCCGGCACGACCGCAACATCCGCACGAAGTATGCTGTTAGAGCAAGTAAGTTCCATGACCCTCACAGCCTCCCCCGAACCCGTCACCATCTCACGTGCCTCCGAGCAGTCCCGGCGCGCAGGCGTCCTTTCCCTTCTCGGAGCGCTGTGGCTCGCCCTATTTTTCGCCTCGCTATTCTCCCCGCCCGTGCTGGACGACGCCGACGGCACCCACGCCAACGCCGCCCGCCAGATGGCCATCTCCGGCGATTGGGTCACCCTCCGCGTCAACAATGTCCGCTATCTAGAGAAAGCCCCACTTCCCTACTGGATCGCCGCCGCCAGCTTCCGCATCTTCGGCTGCAACACCTTCGCGACGCACCTTCCGCAGGCACTCGCCGTCCTGTTACTCATGCTCCTCGGCTACCGCTGGGCCCGCGAGTCCTTCGGCGAACGCGCCGCCCTCTACACCGGCCTCGGCGTGCTCACCTCCGCCGGAGTCTTCCTCTTCACCCGCGTCCTCATCCCCGACGTCCTGCTCTCGCTCCTCCTTGCCGCCGCCCTCTACTGCTTCCTAAAATCCCTCAAACCCTCCTACAAACCCGTCATCCTGAGCACAACGCGCAGCGCGCAGTCGAACGACCCCGACGAACTTCACCCCACCGCAACCTCACGTACCTTTCGTTCAACGAATTTTTACCCCTACGCCTTCTGGACGACCCTCGCCCTCGCCGTCCTCACCAAAGGCCTCGTTGCCATCGTCTTCCTCGCCGGCACGGCCATCGTCTACCTCGCCCTCACCGGCGAGTCCCGCCGCTGGCGCCAACTCAAACCTCTCACCGGCACACTGCTCTTCCTCGCCCTCGCCGCTCCCTGGCACATCCTCGCCGGCCTGCGCAACACCGGAGGCATGGGCGGCCACGGCTTCTTCTGGTTCTACTTCATCAACGAGCACGTCCTCCGCTTCCTCGGCCGCCGCATCCCCATGGACTACAACAAGCTCCCCAGCTATCTTTACTGGAGCCTCCACCTCGTCTGGCTCTTTCCCTGGAGCCTCTTCATCCCGCTTGGCCTCGCATCCGGCTATAGAAGCTGGCGTCGTCACTCGGATGCTGAGTTCGCCGCAGAGCGAAAACTTCCGCGCTTTGCCAGAAAGAGCGTGCGATCGAAAGGGCGCTTGCAGCACTTAACCGCATCCCAAAGCACCACCCTCCTGCTTGCCCTCTTCTCCGCCCTCGTCCTCCTCTTCTTCTCCCTCTCCACCAATCAGGAGTACTACACTTTCCCCGCCTACCTCCCGCTGCTGATGCTCATCGCCGCCGCCCTCGCCCGCGCCGAGCAAACCTCAAACCTCGAACCCCGAACCTCGAACCTCACCCTCACCTTCGCCCACGCCGCCTTCACCTTCCTCGGCATCGCAATCGCCGCAGCCCTTACGTACGGCCTCTGGACCTCGCGCCATCTCGCCCCACTCCCCAACGTGGACAACCTCCTTGCCCATCGCGGTGTCGGCGACTACACCCTCTCAATGTCCTCGTTCTTCGACCTCACCGGCCCCAGCTTCGCCGCGCTGCGCCTGCCCGCATCGCTCGCCCTCGCAGCCTTCGCCCTCGGCCCCGCCATCGCCTGGCTTCTCCGCGCTCAGCGCCGCCATCTCGCCGCAACCACCGCCATCGCCCTTACTTCCGCCGTCTTCCTCGTCGCCGCCCACATCGCCCTCGTCCGTTTCGCGCCCATGCTCTCCTCGCAGAACTTCGCCGAGCGCATCCAGCAACTCGAAGCCACGGGCCAAATCTCCCGCGATAACACCCTCCTCCTCTACGGCGACCAGGCCTACGGCTCCTCAATCCCCTTCTATCTCAACCGCCCGCTCTCCCGCCCCGCCCTGCTGGTCGACGGCCGCTCGTCCTCCATGCTCTTCGGCTCAACCTTCCCCGACGCGCAGTCCCTCTTCCTTACACCCGCCGAGCTACTCGCCCAATGGGGAACCGGCCCGCGCAAGCTCCTCTTCGTCCCGCTCGAACGCCGCGACGACGTTGACCGCCTCCTCGGCCAGCGCCAGATCGTCCTCGAAGAGACCTCCGGCAAAGCCCTCCTCACCGACCGCCCTCTCGACCGCTAGCGCCACGAACAACGCCTCAAAACACGTGACCCAGATCGAAACCCAAACCGCCGCACCATCCGCCCGACCCAGTTGGAACCCGCGCTCGGTATGCCTCATTGTCTTCGCCTGGCTCATCCTCCACATCGGCGGCCTCTTCACCCCCGGCCTGCTCGACGACGTCGACTCCGTCTACCTTCAAATCGCGCGTGAGATGCTGCAGCGCCACGACTTCGTCACCCCCACCATCGACGGCATCCGCTTCTTCGATAAGCCACCCTTGATGTACTGGCTCGCCGCCGGCTCCTTCCACCTCTTCGGCGTGCACGACTGGGCTGGCCGCCTGCCCCTCGCACTTCTCACGCTCGCCCTCCTGCTCGCGACTTACGCCCTTGGCCTGCGCCTCTTCGCCGGCATCTCACCCGCCCATCCCGACCGCGCCGCCCTCTACTCCGCACTCGCACTTGCCACCTGCATCGGCCCCTACCTCTACACCCGCTTCTTCATCCCCGACATCGTCGTCGCCCTCTGGCTAACCCTCGCCATCCACACCTTCCTCGTCGCACTCGACCGCCTCCAGCCCGCCTCCACGGAGAGAAATGCCGTCACCCTGAGCGAAGGGCACAGCCCGCAGTCGAACGTCCCCGACCAACTCCACTCCACCACAACAGCGAGAACGATTCAGCCACAAATATCCTCTTCGAAGCCCTCCGCCCTCGTCCCGTGCTTGATCTTCGCCGCTGTCACTGCCCTTAATCTCCTCACCAAAGGCTTCATCGGCCTCGTCTTCCCCCTCGCCTTCGTCTTCCTCTACCTCGCCATCGCCCGCAAGCTTCACCTTCTACTGAAGTTCCACCTCATCCCATCCACGCTGGTCTTCCTCGCCATAGCCGCACCCTGGCACATCCTCGCCGCGCTGCGCAATCCGCCCATCGCCATGCCATCCGGCCTTGGCCTGCCCGCCCACGCAGGATGGGCCTGGTTCTATCTCTACAACGAACACATCGCCCGCTTCCTCTCCCGCCGCATTCCCCACGACTACGGCCAGGTCCCCATCCCACTCTTCTGGCTGCTCGCCGCCATCTGGATCTTCCCCTGGGTCGCCTTCCTTCCCGGCGCCATCAAGCTCCACATCCGCAGCCTGCGCAAACGCCAAGCTTTTCTGGTTGGTCATAGCGCAGGCACACCGCCCGGCGTCTACGAGGCCCAGCAGAGCGCCGGTATCGCAATGGTCCGCCGCGACCGCCGCGCCGCCCTTACGCTTCTCCTCTGGAGCGGCCTCATCCTTGGCTTCTTCACCCTATCCGCCCGCCAGGAGTACTACTCCCTGCCTGCGCTCCCCGCCTTCGCTCTCATGGCCGGCGGCCTGCTCGCCTGCGCCGACCACGGCAGCGAGCACCGCTACTCCGGCATCGCTAACCGCAGCGCGCTCCGCGGTCATCTCTGGCTATTAGTCCCCATCGGCACGCTCTGCGCCACCATCGCGTTCTACTTCGCTATCGCCGCCCCCCGAGCCGACCCCCACACCGACATCGCCACACTTCTCTCCCAGGGCGGCGAATACGACCTCTCCCTCGGCCACCTCTTCGATCTCACTGGCCGCGCCATGGGGCTCTTCCGCTGGCCGCTCACAATGGTCGGCCTCAGCATGATCACCATCGGCCCGCTGACGTATCTGCTCCGTCGAGTTGGCCACACCTATGCAGCCAACCTCACCCTCGCCGCCGCCGCCGGCTGCCTGCTGCTCTGCATGCATGCAGGCCTCGTCCGCTTCTACCCCACCCTCGGTTCAAAAGGCCTGGCCGAAGCTATCCTGGGGGCCCAGCAGTCAACCTGCAACTCGCAACCTGCACCCTGCAACTCCCCCGGCCTCATCCTCATCGACGGCGAGCTCACCTCCGGCTCAACCCTTCTCTTCTATACTGGCCAGCCCGTCCACCTTGTCAATGGCCGCGTCAACGGCCCTTGGTTCGGCAGCTTCTGGCCCGACGCCCCCGCCATCTTCGAAACCGACGCCTCCCTCCACAGCCTCTGGGCCAGCCCGCGCCGCATCTTCTTCCTCACCTATCACCCCGACCAACGCATCCCCGACCTCACCCGCTTCGCCCCTGTCTACACCCTGGCCTCCGCCGGCGGCAAATCTATCCTCACCAACCAACCCTGACCACGCAAACACTCCCAAAGCCCACTGCCGCCCAACCCGTCATCCCTCACCCCAAAGGTCGTCATTCTGGCAGCCAGGACCTCCGTTTGGCTCTATCTCTCCAGCGAATTGTGCCTAAATCCTTCGCCCCCCAAAACACTGTCAAGCCCCAAAACCCTCCCATCTACCCCTAACCCTCCCAACCGCCATACTTACGCCAAAAAAATAGATAGCAGATGAGTTATGGTCAACCCTTTATACTTAAGATAGTGATAAATGACGCCAACCCGAAC